>Ga0209474_10000075_pt1 | contig 113519 bp, 91 predicted proteins | sample GraSoiAngelo_145_FD_185902 | JGI IMG/M metagenome (GOLD analysis project Ga0209474, IMG submission 185902) | Grasslands soil microbial communities from the Angelo Coastal Reserve, California, USA - 14_1009_05_20cm (SPAdes) (version 2) | ecosystem: Environmental > Terrestrial > Soil >...
GTCGATTCCATGGTGCCGACGTGGCGCTGCACTACACGTTGTCGAAAGGCTGGTCGCAGCAGGGAGCCAACCTGATAGGGAACTTCAACAGCTCAATCGGTGCTGACACCTACAACAATACGCAGGACTTCTTCAATCCTTTCCTGGACGTCGACTACTCGCCGCTGGCCGGCGAGGTGCGTCATCGCGTCGTCGGCACAGCGATCTACGACATCCCGTGGCTGCGCGACCGCAAGGACGCCGTCGGCGGCGTGTTGGGCGGGTGGCAGCTTTCGAGCGTGCTCAACTTCCGAACGGGCGAACCGCTGCGCATCACCCAGGCGTCGGGCATTGGCAACAGCCGGCCGGATTACAACGGCGGGAACCAGGTGTTCGACAACTGGCGCGACACGCTGCAGTATCTCGACCGCAGTGCCTACACGCTGGTTCCGACTTCCCCGAGTACGCGGGCGACGATTCGACCGGGCAACCAGAACTCCTCTCAGGTGCAGGGGCCGGGCCGCCGGCGAGTGGACCTGACGGTTGCGAAGGCGTTCACCCTGCCCAGCCAGACGCAGCTTCAGGTCCGCTTTGAGTCATTCAACGTTTTCAACTGGCCGCAATACAACAACCCTGTCCTGAACGTCGTGGCGCCCAACTTCGGCCAGATTACGAGCGTCGCATCGACGCGAACGGGACAGATCGGATTCCGCCTGTCGTTTTAGCAGACTGTTGAAAAACGCGGTTCCGGTGAACTCACACGGCAGATCGACTCGATCCGCGGCTGCGCCGCGCGGCGAGATGCTCGAGTCACATCGCCGCCTGGCCCTCGAACTTGATCGCGCGCGTGAAGCCGAGGAGCGCCGCGACGGTATCGAACAACCGGCCCGCCGACGTCGTCGGATAGACGCGGACGCGGCTGCGCACGAGGGCGAGAGCATCGCGGTACTTTCCTGAAAAACAAAACGGCGGCTAGGTGAGGTCCGGCACGAATTCCACCTGGACGACGAAGCCCGCCGCGGCTTGAACCGGATGTTTCGCCGCGGCATCGCCGCCGTCGAGAACCGCCGGCGTCAGGTGCGCGACGCGCGTGAAGCCCTCTCGAAGGCTGCCGACGAAAAACTCTCCGCCCCACGCTCGCCACGTGGGCGCGATGATGCTGGACGGCAATGGCACGCGGTGAGCGGACGCTCTGTGCGAACGCCGTCGATGCGTATTCCGGATGCGCGTCGTGGGCGACGGTGAGGTCGTCGGCGTCGACCGCATACATCGCCGACTGACCCGAACACGCGCACATTGCGCGCGCCGTGGCGCGCGGCAAGATCGAGAATTTCACGCCGGAACTGACGGAGCGCTTCGAGCGGCACGACTCCACCATAACGGCCGCGATCTCGCGCGGAAAGTGTTGCAAAAACTTCGAGCCAAGCCGCCCGGTGGAGGCGGCGGGAACGGAGGGCCCGAAGGCCCATGTTCATTGATGAAGAGTGGTGGAGGCGGCGGGAGTCGAACCCGCGTCCGAGAGTACGCCGTCGCAGGAATCTACATGCGTAGCCGCCCTTGAAGGTTCGCGACCGCCGTCGAAGAGCGACGGAAACCGGCGGTCGCTAGCTCCGATGAATCTCGCCGTCACCCGTCGGAACCGCCAGTGACGACCAGCCTTCTGTTATGACATCCTTCTCCGCCCCGAAGGCGAAGACGGAGAGGACGTCGCTACTTAATTAAGCAGCGAGAGCGAGCTGCGTGTTCGCAGTTACGTTGTGTCCACCGGATTTACGAGGCGATGGCGCTCGGCATGCATCCCGCGAGTCCTTACCCCCGTCGAAACCGTGTCGCCCCCTATATATAAGGATGGGCCGCGACGTACGCGCGTTGGTGCAGTCCTATTGTAGTTTCGCGGTCTTGAACCGTCAAACCCTTCTGTACCATGAAGTTGGCGACGGCCCGCACCGATATTGCCGTATAATGCCCCCAATCCATCCCTTCACATCCGAGGACGTCCAGGAACGATACGCATGACGTTCGACGACGAACTGAAACACGCGTTCGAGGCGCTGACCGCGCGCCTGCAGACCGAGCTGGAGCGGCAGATCGACGCCGCGAAGGCCGTGCTGGCCGCTGCGGCTCCGCCGCCACCCCCGCCACCGCCGCCGAAGGAAGAAGAAGCGGCGCCGTCCGCGCGCGGCGCCGAAGCCGACGAACGGCTCGTTGAAGGCATCCGGTCGATCGACAACGCCCGCTCGCTGAGCGAGATCCTCGATGCGCTGGCGAGCGCCGCGGCCCGCGACGCGTCTCGCGTGGCCGTCTTGCTTACCAGCGGAGGAGAGTGGCGGGCGTGGCGCACGAGCGGATTCGATCAGGAGCCGGACGTCGCAACCCTTGCCGCGGTGGCGGCCGACGCCAGCCACGATTCGCGCGGACGCGTGCGCCTGCCGCTTGCGATCAGCGGAGAGACCGTTGGCGCGCTCTACGCGGAAGACGGACGGGTGACCGCGCTGGAGATCCTCGTGCGCCACGCCGCGCGGTGCCTCGAATCGATGACCGCGTTCAAGACCGCACGCGCGCTCGCACGCGAGGATCAGCATCCGGGCGACGAGACCGGTAGCGACGAGGAGGTGTCGGCGCGGCGATATGCGCGATTGCTCGTGTCCGAGATCAAGCTGTACCACGAAGCTGAGGTCGTCGCCGGCCGCCGTGAGCGCGACCTGATGTCACGTCTGGGCGGCGAAATCACACGCGCTCGCGTGTTGTACGACCAGCGCGTTCCATCGCACGTACGCCGGCGCGCCGATTATTTCAATGACGAGCTCGTGAGGACGCTCGCCGAGGGCGATGCAAGCCTGGTGGAAACCAGGAAGTACGAAGTGGGAAGTACGAAGTAGGAAGTACGAAGTGGGAAGTACGAAGTCACGAAGGACGAAGGCGGGACGATAGACGATTATGACCAGGACCGCATGGGTGGCAGCGGGCTTCGCCCTTCTTGTTGTATCGACGCCGCGCGCGCAGCAACCTGCCGCTGATCCGCTTCAGCCGACGAATCATCCGCGCCTGTCGGCCGATCCGTCGAAGCTGTGGATGGCGCCCGATACGTCGGCCCTTCGAGAGCCTCAGGGTCGCGCTGAGCAGGGTCGAGGGGCGAGTGGTGGAGGCGCACGCACCGGGCCGCTCGCGCAGCTGGCCGAGGCGGTGAAGCTGGAGGTCGATTCGAATTTCGCGCAGGCGCTCCTGATCCTTTCGCAGCCGGCGGTACAACAGGGAACGCTCGGACACTACGCCGAGTATTACCGCGGCCTCGCCGAACTGCGCCTGGGACGCGCGTCCGATGCGCGCCAGACGTTTCAGACGCTGCAGACCAGGGCACCAATCGGATACCTGAACGAAGCGGCTTCGATGCGCGAGGCCGAAAGCGACGAAGCGCTCGGCGATCAGGCGGCCGCGCTGGCCGTCTACGATCGACTGTCGCAAGCGAAGACGACGGCGCCCGACGACGTGTTGATGCGCCTGGCGCGCGCGGCGAAAGCCGTCGGCCGCACCGACAAGGCGACCGAGGCGTTCTCGCGCGTCGTCTACGAATTCCCGTTCAGCGATCTGGCGTCGACCGCGGCGAGCGAGCTCGAAGTTCTACCCGTCGCCCCGATCGAACCGGGCACGAACCGGTACAAGCTCGAAATCGGCCGCGCCGAGCGCCTCTTCGGCGCGAAGCGCTATTCGCAGGCGCGCCCGTTGTACGAAACGCTGCGGCGCACCGCCGCGATCGACGATCGCGAGCTGATCAACCTGCGGCTCGCCGAATGCGACTACTACCTGAAGCGCCAGCGCAACGCGCGCGACGGCGTCAGGCCATACATCGACAGGGCGTCGCGGCAGGGCGAAGCGCTGTTCTTCTACGCCGTCGCGACGCGCGAGCTCGGCGACGATGCCGAATACATGCGCACGGTCCGCCGGATCGTCGCCGAGTTCCCCGACCAGAGCTGGGCGGAAGAAGCGCTCAACAACCTGGCGAGCCACTACATCGTCCGCAACGACGACGAGGCCGCGGATGCGACTTTCCGCGAGATGTACGAAAAGTATCCGACCGGTCACTATGCGGAGCGCGCGGCATGGAAGATCGGCTGGTGGGCGTACAAGAACGGATCGTACGCAGAGACGATCCGGTTGTTCGAATCGGCCGCGGCCCATTTCCCGCGCTCGGATTACCGGCCGTCTTGGTTGTACTGGTGCGGGCGCGCGCATGGCCGGCTGAACGAGCCGGCGCTCGCAGAGGCGCGATATACGCTGGTCGCGACTGACTACTTGAACAGCTACTACGGCCGCCTGGCGTTGAAGCACCTCGACGGGCGCGCGCCGCAGCGCCGCCTGATCGTCGACACGCCGGCCGATGACGCGCCGCTGCCCGACGCGCCGCTGCCGCCGAACGAGCACATCGTTCGCGCGCTGCTCGGCCTCGAGCTCTACGACCAGGCGATCGACGAGCTGCACTACGCGCAGAAAGCGTGGGGCGACGTGCCGGCGATCCAGGCGACGCTCGCGTGGATCTACAACCGGCGCGGCGATTTGCGAGCGGGCATCAACGCGATGAAGCGCGCCTACCCGCAGTACATGGCGGCCGGCGGCGAAAAACTTCCGACGCCATTGATGAAGGTGCTCTTCCCCGTGAATTACTGGCCGCTGATCCGGCGTTATTCGGAAGAGCATCAGCTCGATCCGTTCATGATCGCCGCGTTGATCGCGCAGGAATCGACGTTCACTGTCGACGTTCGGTCGGCGGCGAACGCATACGGCCTCATGCAGCTGCTGCCATCGACGGGACGCCAGTACGCCCGGTCGCTGCGCCTTCCGCGACGCTTCAGCGTCAGCATGTTGACGACGGCGGAGACGAACGTTCGCATGGGGACGGCGCTTTTCGCGGATCTCGTCCGGCAGTTCGGCGGCGCCCATTACGCGCTCGCCAGCTACAACGCAGGCGAGAACCGGGTCGCGCGCTGGATTTCGGAGCGGCCCGGCATCGACCAGGACGAGTTCATCGACGACATCCCGTTCCCTGAAACGCAGAACTACGTGAAGCGAATCCTCGGCACCGCCGAAGACTATCGCCGCCTCTACGGCGGCACCGGGAGCGGCGCTTTCAACGCCGACGACGTCGACGCGCAGCCGGCGGTGTCGCACAAGGCGGCGCCGCCGCCCGCGAAAAAGGCGACGGCGAACGCGCCGGCTCCGGCGAAGAAAGCGACGCCGGCAAAGAAGAAGGCGTCAGCGAAGAGAACCCGCAAGGCAGCGTAGCCACGAAACTCGCGAAAACACGAAAGCCGCGAAAAAGATCTCTAGATCATTTCGTGTATTTCGTGTTTTCGTGTGTTTCGTGGATGATGTGCGAGGTATGAGCAAACTCACCGGATCGAAGAAAGCCACCCAATTCACCGAGTCGGTTATCCGCGAGATGACCCGGCTCAACGAGATGTACGGCGGCGTCAATCTGTCGCAGGGATTCCCGGACTTCCCCGCCCCTTCCGCAATCAAAGAGGCCGCGTGCGCGGCGATCAACGCGGATGTCAATCAGTACGCGGTCACGTGGGGCGCGCGGCCGCTGCGCGAAGCGGTCGCGCGTGAGTTCTCACGGCGCTACGGCGTCCGCGTCGTCGCGGACGAGCAGGTCACGGTCTGCTGCGGATCGACCGAGGCGATGATGTCGACCATGCTGGCCATCATCGATCCGGGCGACGAAGTCGTGATCTTCGAGCCGTTTTACGAGAACTACGGACCCGACGCGATTCTCTCCGGCGCGACGCCGCGCTACGTCACGCTGCGCGAGCCGGACCCTTCGGCTCGCCCCGGCTCGCCCAGGGCGGACTGGACGTTCGATCCGGACGAGCTCGCAGCGGCGTTCAACGAGAAGACAAAGGCGATCATCATCAACACGCCGAACAATCCGACGGGAAAAGTCTTCTCGCGCGAGGAGCTGGAAACGATCGCCGCGCTCTGCCGCAAGTGGGACGCGATTGCCATCTCGGACGAGATCTACGAGCACATCATCTACGACGGCCAGCTTCACGTCCCGATTGCGACGATCGAAGGAATGGCCGATCGCACCGTGACGATCAACGGGTTGTCGAAAACCTACAGCGTCACGGGATGGCGCGTCGGCTGGACGATTTCTCCGCCGTCACTGACCGGCGCGATCCGCAAGGTCCACGACTTCCTGACGGTCGGCGCCGCGGCGCCGCTGCAGGAGGCCGGCGCCGTTGCGCTCGCGATTCCGGACGACTACTACGGGAGGCTCGCGGCCGACTACCAGCGTCGGCGCGACGTGCTGCTCGACATCCTCGAGCGGCATCACTTCACGGTCTACAAGCCGCTCGGCGCGTACTACATCATGACCGACATCGGTAAGTTCGGCTTCCGCGACGACGTCGAGTTCGCGCGGTATCTGGTGAAGGACATCGGCGTGGCCGCCGTGCCGGGGAGCAGCTTCTACAAGAATTCGGCGAACGGCCGCACGAAGCTGCGGTTCTGTTTCTGCAAGCGCGACGAGACGCTGCAGGATGCGGATCGGCGGCTGGAGAAGCTCGTCGCGGTCGGCATACATCTGCATTAAGAACCGGCGCAGGGGCCAAGAACGCCGCACAGGGCCGACATATTGGTCGGCCCCTGCCTGTCGCAATGTTGGATCGGTGAAAGGTAGCGGCGGACCAGTGTGTCCGCCGCGGATCAATGTGTCCGCCGTTCAGTACCTGAAGACGCCCGCGAAGTACATCCCCTTCAACGTGAACGATCCGTTGTCCTGCTTGACGAGGTACCCCATGTCGAGCGACCGGTAGCCGCCCTTCACGCCGATGTTGTTCGTGAAGTTGACGGTGCCATAGACGTCGACGTCGACGTAATGCCCGCCGTAGCGGCTGTCGATGCTGTCGGGCAGCTTGAAGCCGGTGACCTCGCCGGTGATGGAGATGTTCGGCACGACGTAGACGCGGCCGATGCCGCCGAGCGCCGGAATGGGCGCGCGCGCCCGGGCGAACTCGTTGATGAGCGGCGCCGCCGTGAGATTGACCTGCACGTCGGTATACTTCGCTTCGACGATCAAGCCTCCGAAGCCGCGGTTCCTCGAGATGAAATCGAACTCGTACGCGAAGCGCGCCGACTTCCAGTCGAGCGTCGAGTTCACCGGCAAACCGAGCCGGTACCGTTGCCCGTTGAAGACGATGTCCCTGGTGACGGTCGCGCTGCCGTCGTACTGGATCGGCACGTAGTTCAGGCGGAACTTGTGCGCGCGCGCCGGCCGCAGGATCAGCTCGAAATCGGGCAGCTTCTTATCGGCCGGCATGCCGAGATCGCGCTCGGCGTTGATCGAGGTTCCCGTGATGCCGGCGAGCGATCCGGATCCGCCACTTGTGACGGTCATGTCGGCCGTCGGAAACCAGAAACCGACGGCGCCTTCGATGTGATACGACTCGCCCGTCGCGGGATCGTCGATGGGGCGAGGTTTGTACTGGGCGTGAGCGGGCGCGGCCACCAGCAGAATAGTCGCGGCCGAGGCGAGCGCGGCGATGTACAGTCGAAGAGCAGATTTGTGCATAACCCTCATTGCAGTGATCAATCCGACGAAAGCCGGTGCTACCGCGCGCAACTCACGCTGGTAGCTGATGTAGGACAGCCGCTGGGAAGGCCTCCTCAGAATAACATAACCATCGGCAGCTGTGACACTTGGAGACATGACCCTTCGTTGACACCCCCGTAAGCGCGGGCGTAAAATTCGCGGAATCGCCTGTCAACGTGTTTTCTCGGTCATCATCCACACGTCAAGTAGTCGTCGGTAACTGAAGGAGGAGCTCATGTCGGTGTCGCGCCGCGGTTTCCTTCAGGGTCTGAGAGTGGGGAACGCCAGCCAGGCAAGTCAGTGGCTGGCGGCTCGCGGCCACGAAGAGTTCGTGGCCGAGCTCATGCAGCAGGGCCGTCAACCCGGCCGCGGCGTGAACCGCCCCAATCTCCCGCCCGGAGTGGAGGCCATCCGCATCAGCAGCAACGAGAACCCGCTCGGTCCCGGTAAAGCCGCGATCGACGCCATCCTCGGCAAGTTTCCCGAGGCCAATCGATATCCGTTCAACAGCACGCCGCTCGATGCGGATCTCGAGATCCTCATTGCGAAGCTGAACAACGGCAAGCGCGAGAACGTCGTCCTCGGCGTCGGGTCGCAGGAGATCCTGAAGAACGCAGCGCGCGTGTTCCTGTCGCCGACCAAGCATCTCGTCATCCCGTCTCCGACCTACGGCGACCCGGCGGGCTTTGCGGAGCACATGCTCAAAGTACCCCTCAAGACGGCGCCGGTCGACGCGAAGACGTTGCGCACCGATCTGAGCGCGCTCGTGCCGCTCGTCAAGGGCGCGGGCCTCGTATACCTGTGCAACCCGAACAATCCGACCGCCACGATCAACAGCGCCAAGGAAATCAGCGACTTCGCCGCCGAAGTGCGTAAGGCGTCGCCGACGACCGCGATCCTGATCGACGAGGCGTACTGTGATTACGTCACCGACTCGTCGTTCCAGACAGCGATTCCGCTCGCGCTGGCCACGCCGAACGTCATCGTCGCGCGCACCTTCTCGAAGGCGTACGGCATGGCGGGCGTCCGCATCGGCTACGCGATCGGCCACGTCGAATCGATCCGCAAGATGGCGCGCTGGCGCATGCCGTACAACGTGAACACGTTCGGCGTCGCCGCAGCGGTGGCCTCGCTCAAGGATCCGGCGCACATCAAGGAAGAGAGCGCGCGCAACAAAGGCGTGCGCGACTTTACCGTGAAAGCGCTGGCGGATCTGGGCTATCCGTCCACCGATTCGCAGACGAACTTCATCTTCACCGACATCGGCAAGACGATGACCGCCGCGGCGTTCCGCGACGCATGTGCGAAGGAGGGCGTGCTGGTCGGCCGCGACTTCCCGCCACTGGAGAAGCAGTGGGCGCGCATCTCGCTCGGCACGATGGAAGAGATGCAGAAGGCCACTGAAGTGTTCCGCAAAGTGCTCCGCCCGTCGACGACGACGGCCGGGAAGGCGCAGTAGGAGGAGTCGAGCCATGACACTGTCACGACGTCACTTCGTTCAGACTGTCGGGATTGGCGCCGGCGCGGCCCTCACGAGCCAGATCTGGGGCCGGGGCCGCGAGAACGCCATCTGGTCGGCCATCGAACCGGATCTGCAGGCCGTCGAGCGCGGCGTCATCTGCATCGCGAGCAACGAGAACCCGGTCGGACCGGGGCAGAGAGTGCTCGACTCGCTGCGCACGCTGCTCGAGGGCGGCAAGAAGCCGGGCCGCTACTCGGGTCAGATGGGCGACCTCACGGACGCGATCGCCGGCCACTTCAAGGTGAAGACCGAGAACGTGCTCCTCAGCGAAGGATCCACCGAAGTCCTCCGCGCCGCCACGCAGGTCTTCACGGCCAAGACCAAACCGCTGGTCGGCACGATTCCGACCTACGAAGAGTGCGCCGGCTACGCCGAACTGATTGGCAACAAGGTCGTCGGCGTGAAGCTCAATTCGGAGTTCAAGATCGATTTGGACATGATGCTCAACGCGGCGAAAGGCGCGGGGCTCGTGTTCTACTGCAACCCGAACAACCCGACGGCGACGTACGTCGGCGCGAGGGCGACCCGCGACTTCCTCACGAAGCTGATCGCCGCGTCGCCCGACACGACGGTCCTCGTCGACGAGGCGTACTTCGACTACGTGACCGATCCGGATCACGAGACGCACGTGCCGTTCGCCATCGAGCACCCGCAGGTGATCGTCGCGCGCACCTTCTCGAAGGCGTACGGAATGGCCGGCCTGCGCCAGGGCTACGCCATCGCGCATCCGGAGACGATCAAGAAGCTGCGCATGTGGACCGCGTCTGGCGGCACCGGATCGCTCAACCTGTTCGGGATGTCGGCTGCCACCGTGGCGATTCAGCAGGACGCCAGCTTCACCACGAACGAGCGGAATCGCAACAAGCAGGTCCGCGACTTCGTGACCAAGTGGTTCAAGGATCGCGGCATGAAGCCGACCGACGGCCAGGCGAACTTCATGTTCGTCGACATCGGCACGCCGGCGAAGGAATTCCGCGAGGCCTGTCGCGCCAAGGGCGTCCTCGTTGCGCGCGACTTCCCGCCGTTCGAGAAGACCCACGCCCGCATCACACTCGGCACGATGGCCGAAATGCAGAAGGCGGTCCAGGTGTTCGGCGAAGTGCTCGGTAAGAAGACCTCGACTGCGGCAGCGTAGAAGCCAGAAGTCAGCCAGGGAATCTTGAACGCAGAGATCGCTCCGCGGTCTCTGCGTTCTTCGTTTGTGGAGACAGCCAATATGCACAACTGGGTGAAACGTCTCGCGCCGGCGCTAGCTGTCGTCGCGACCGGAGTGGTACTCTGGACCGCGACGACGGCGGGTCAGCCGCGTCCGGTGCCGAGCACGAAGAACGGCGACTGGCCGTACTACACCGCGGATATTCGCGGGACGAAGTACTCGCCGCTCGATCAAATCAACGCGGGCAACTTCAAGAACCTCGAAGTGGCGTGGCGTTTCAAGACCGACAACCTCGGCACGCGTCCCGAGTACAAGCTCGAAGGGACGCCGCTCGCCATCAACGGCGTGCTCTACACGACGGCCGGCACGCGTCGATCGGTGATCGCACTCGACGGAAAAACGGGCGAGCTGATCTGGTCGCACAGCTACCGCGAGGGAAATCGCGCCGCCATCGCGCCGCGCCAGCTCTCAGGCCGCGGCGTCGCGTACTGGACCGACGGCAAAGGCGACGAGCGCATCGTCTACGTGACGACCGGCTACCGCCTCATCGAGCTGAACGCGAAGAACGGCTCGATGGTGCAGTCGTTCGGCGAGGGCGGGATCGTCGATTTGAAGAGAGGCGCCGTGTTCGGCAAGGGACAGCAGATCGATCTGGAGCAAGGCGAGATCGGTCTTCACTCGACGCCGCTCGTCGTCAAGGACGTCGTCGTCGTCGGCTCTTCGTTCAAGGAAGGGATGACGGTGAAGACGCACAACAACACGAAGGGGCTCGTCCGCGCGTTCGATGTGAAGACCGGGAAGCTGCTGTGGACGTTCAACACGATTCCGCGTCCCGGCGAATTCGGAAACGACACCTGGGAGAACGAGTCGTGGGCGATCAACGGCAACACCGGCGTGTGGACGCAGATGACTGCTGACGAAGACGCCGGCCTCGTGTATCTGCCGATCGAAGATCCGACGTCGGATTTCTACGGCGGCCATCGTCCGGGCAACAATCTGTTCGGCGACAGCCTCGTCTGTGTCGACGTGAAGACGGGACAGCGCAAGTGGCACTTCCAGGTCGCGCATCATCCGATCTGGGACTACGACCTGTCGTCTGCGCCAATCCTCATGGACATCACGGTGAACGGCAAGGCGATCAAAGCCGTCGCACAGCCGAGCAAGGAAGCGTTTCTCTACGTGTTCGATCGCATCACGGGACAGCCGGTGTGGCCGATCGAAGAAAAACCGGTTCCGCAGAGCGACGTGCCGATGGAGAAGACGTCGCCGACGCAGCCGTTCCCGACCAAGCCGCCGGCGTACGCGCGCCAGGCGGTCACGGTTGATGAGTTGATCAACTTCACGCCGGAACTGAACGAGCAGGCGAAGCAGCTCGTGTCGCGGTACCGGCTCGGTCCGATGTTCCTGCCGGGCGTCGTCAGTAAGACAGAAGGTCCGATCGCCGCGTTGACGATCGGGACGACCGGCGGCGGCACGAACTGGCCGGGCGCCGGCGCCGATCCGGAAACGCACGTCGTCTACGCGCAGGCCGCGAACACGGGTGTCGCGCCGATCGGACTCGTGGAGCCGCCGGCTGGATTCTCGGACATCCGGTACGTCGCAGGCACAGCAGGACAGCCGTTCGTCGAGCGCGAAGGTCCGGGCTTCGGCAGCGCGGCCGATTCACCGCTGCGCGGCGGCGCGCTGCAGCGTCAGGTCGAAACGGCGCAGCAGGAAGCGCGCGGCGGACGCCCTTCTACAGGCTCAGGGCAGGCGGCGCAGCCAACGCCCGCCGCGGGTGGACGCGGTGGTCAGACGCCTCCACAGGGCGGCGGCGGTGGCTTGACGGTGCAGGGACTGCCGCTGCTCAAACCGCCGTACGGCGTGCTGAACGCGATCGATCTCGACAAGGGCGAGCTGAAGTGGCAGGTACCGCACGGCGACACGCCCGACGTCGTTCGCAATCATCCGGCGCTCAAAGGGCTCAACATTCCCAAGACGGGTCAGCAGGGGAGCGTCGGCCTTCTCGTCACGAAAACACTCGTCGTGCTCGGCGATCCGCAGGTGACGACGACGCCGGAGCATCCGCGCGGCGCGATGCTGCGCGCGTACAACAAGGACACGGGCGCCGAAGTCGGTGCGATGTGGATGCCGGCGCAGCAGAGCGGTTCGCCGATGACCTACAAAGGTCCGGACGGCCGTCAGTACATCGTCGTCGCGGTGAGCGGCGGCGCGTACTCGGGCGAGTACCTGTCGTTCGCGCTGCCGGGCGGGGAAACACGCCCGACGAGTCAACTGCGATGAGGGTCGGCTGAACTGGAACGCTCGGCTGAAAGCCTCGCGCTACAAAACCGGTAGGGCGCTACAAAACCGGTAGGGCGTTACAAACACCGGTAGGGCGTTACAAATACCGCGTAGCGCGAGCCTTTCAGGCGAGCGGTTTTGTACAATGGAGAGCCATGAAGCTTAAGTTTGCAGCGATCGCGTTGATTCCTCTCGCAATGGTCTTCGTGCTTCGCGCGACCGTGCCGATCCACGCGCAGGACAAATCGGTGTGGGACGGCATCTACACGCACGAACAGTCCGAGCGCGGCAAGCAGCTGTACTCCGACGCGTGCGCGTCGTGCCACGGGCCGGAGCTGACGGGCGGCGAGATGGCGCCGCCGCTGGTCGGCGGCGATTTCCAGGCCGACTGGAACGGTCTGAGCGTCGGCGATCTCTTCGAGCGGATACGAATCTCGATGCCGCAGAACGCGCCCGGCAGCCTGAGCGGTCAGCAGAACGCCGACATCCTCGCGTTCCTGCTCGAGGCGAACAAGTTTCCTACGGGAACGACCGAGCTGCCGAAGGAAGCGATGATCCTCAAGGGGATCAAGTTCGAGTCGAAGAAGAACGGAAACTAAAGAAATCCACAGGAATGGAGGTTTCGTCCGAAGCCTCCATTTCCCGTGAATTGTCGGTTGCGCCCGCCCCGCCGCTGCCCCTAGAATCGCCCCGCATCTTGACATACCTGTTGCTTTGATATCTGTTCGCACGATCGTGTCCTGGTGACCTTTTCGTCGGGGAGGGAACTATGAGGCGTCTTGCCGGCGTTCTTCTGAGCGCGGTACTTCTGGCAGCAGCGGCAGCATCGGTCAGCGCACAACAGTTCACGGGCGGTGTTCGCGGCGAGGTGCGGGATCCCAACGGCGTCATTCCGGGCGTGACGGTGACGCTGACGAACGAAGCGACGAACATCTCTCGCGACACCGTCACGAACGAGGTGGGGCAATACAACTTCCCGGCGGTGCCACCCGGCACGTACACGCTGAAGACTCAGCTGACGGGATACAAGACATACGAATCGAAGGGGCTGACCGTCGGAACGCAGCAGTTCATCACGCTCGACGTCGTTCTGCAGGTTGGCGCACTCGAAGAGTCGATTACGGTCACCGGTCAGTCGCCGCTCATCAACACCGCCAACGCGTCGCACGCGGCGTCGCTCGACCGCGAAGCGCTCGAAGCGCTTCCCGCGCCCGGCAGAAACGCGTTCATGATCGGCGTCACGGTCCCGACCGTCATGCCGGTCGGCGATCCGCAGTTCAACAGGCAGCAGGACCAGACGAACGCCTCGCGCCTGTCGCTTGGAGGCGGAGGGATCCGCGCGAACAACTACTTGATCGATGGTGTTCCCATCACGGAATTGCGCGGCCGCGCCGTGCTGAACCCGACCATCGAGGCGCTCGAAGAAGTGAAGGTCCAGGTCCACACTTACGACGCCGAGATGGGGCGGACCGGCGGCGGTGTGTTCAACGTCACCGCGAAGTCTGGCACAAATAATTATCACGGCAGCGGCTTCTACCAGACGCGGCCCGTCTGGGGACAGTCGGAGAATTTCTTCAATGAGAAAGCCGGTCTCAGTAAGAAGGAGACCGGCCTTTCCGACGCGTACTACCGCTTGTACGGCGGCGGCATCGGCGGACCGATCGTCAAGGACCGGACGTTTTTCTGGTTCGCCACCGAAGGATATCGATCGGGCACGACGCGCAACGAGTCGGAAGTCTGGCCGACGGCGAATCAGCGCAACGGCGACTTCTCCCACACCACCATAGCCCGCGTGCCCGTGCTGCTCTTCAATCCGTGGTGCCGCGGCGGCGTGCCGAACTCCCGCTGCCTGGCAACGGGTACGGGCTCGATCGCGACCAACGGCGAGTTCACCGGCGCCATCATCCCGTTGAGTCACCCGGCGGTGAGTCAGACCGGTCTGAACATTCTCAAGATCTGGCCGACTGACACAATCCAGGGGCCCATGGCCCAGAACGAAGACTACAACACCAATGCGAACGGCACCGCGTTCATCGTCGACAAGGCAGGGATGTACACGTGGAAGGCCGAGCACAAGTTCACCGACAAGTGGTCGCTGAGCGGTCTTTACATCTACAACAAGACCGACGAGCCGGGCAGCACGATCATGAAGCCGGACAAGCTGTTCATGGCCGATCAGGATCAGTGGTTCGGCCCGCTGCGGCGGCGACCGCACGTGCTCGTCTTCAACAACACGAACGTGTTGAACAACACCACCGTTCTGACGCTGCGATACGGCTGGACGACGTGGCAGGACTCATGCGACAAGCAGGCGTTCACACCGGGAATTCAGTCGCTGGGGTTCAGTCCGACCTACGTGAACGCCCTCGGTCCGGGAGGGAAAGATACATTCCCGTCGATTTCCTTCCCCGACGGCGATGTGGAGAGCGTCGGCGGCTGGGGCGGAATTCCGGTTCGCTGGAAGGGTCCGTACGCGATCAACGGCGCATTGACCAAGCTGTTCGGCAGCCACAGCGTAAAAATCGGCGCCGACTTCAGAAAACTTGGCGTGTCGCTGTCCACCGCAAGTGAGTGCCCGAATGAAGAGCCGGCGCTCGGTGGATGTTTCCAGTTCGACAGGCGGTTCACCAGTCGGAATGGCGTCGGCGGTGACCCGATCGCAAGCCTCCTGTTAGGCTTGCCATTCACGGGATCCGCTCCGGCCAACCCTGGTCTTGGCGAATGGTATACGCGGTACTGGGGCGGTTACGTTCAGGACGACTGGCGCGTCACGTCCAAGTTCACGCTGAACTACGGCATCCGCCTCGAACACGAGGACGGGTTGCGCGAAGTCGACAACCAACAGACGGTCGCGTTCGATCAGAACGTCACGAACCCCATCGACGCGTTCGTTCCGAAAACCGGCTTGCTCGCCGGCCGCACACTCAAAGGCGGCTTGATCTACGCCGGCGTGAACGGCGCACCGACCGAGCAAGGCAATCCGAAGAAGATCAAGCCGGCGCCGCGCGTCGGCGCGACGTACGCGATCGACGCGAACACCGTGCTTCGCGGCGGGTATGGACTGTACTGGGCGCCGTGGAATTACAACACGTCCCAGCACGGGCAGATCGGGTTCGCGCGATCGACGTCGCTCAATCAGTCATCCGCGGAAAGCGAAGTGCCGCTAACGGTGCTCGACAACCCATACCCGTCCGGACTGCAAGCGCCGATCGGAAGCTCGCTTGGCCTTTTGACCGGCGTCGGCGGACAGGTCGACTTTGTCGATCAGAACAAAGGAAACCCGAAGGTTCACCAGTACTCGGCCGACATCCAGCGCGAGCTCCCAGGCCACATGGCCGTCACGATCGGGTACATCGGCGCCACCGGGCGCGACATCAGCTTCTGCGGCACGAACGACTGCTCGATCAACATCAATCAGATCGACCCGGCGCTCGCTCGCCAGATGTTCCCGCTCGGCTCCGGATGGGACGCGGGCGCGCTCCGTCAGTCGATCCCGAACCCGTTCTTCGGGATCGCCCAGGCCGGCGAACTCGGCACCTCGCCGACGATTCAGCGTGGCCAGCTGCTGCGGCCGTTCCCCGAGTTCGGCAACGTGTTGATGCACGAGTCGACGGCCGGTTCGAAGCGGCAGTACAACGCACTGTCGGTAGAACTCGACAAGCGGGTCGGCGCAGGTACGTGGGGCGGCCGGTTGAGCTACACGTACAGCGTCTCGAAAGACAATCAGTGGGGCGAGAGCAACACCTACTCGAGCCGCTTCAACGGACCGCAGAACAACTACGACCTGGCGGCCGAGTACTCGTACAGCGTCTATGACTCACCGCACCGAATCATTCTGGCGCCCATCGTGAACATCCCCGCGCCGATGAACCGGAACAGCATGGCCTACCTGCTCGGGGGCGGATGGACGGCATCAGCGGTCGTCGAGCTCGTGAGCGGCGCGCCGCTGAACGAGGTGATGAGCGGAGGCGCGTCCGACGCTAACCTTGGCTTGTTCGGCGGCCGCCAGCGGCCAAACCTCGTCGGCGATCCCAATACTTCCGGCAGCGACGACGAACGCGTCGCGACGACGGTCAACCCGGACGCCAAGTACTTCAACGCCGGCGCGTTCGCGAATCCTGGCGTCGGACAGTACGGCAACGCGCCGCGCACTGATGGCAGCGCGCGCTATCAGTTCCGGAAGAACATCGACCTGGTCGTGTCGAAGGCGACGCGGTTGACGGGGAACCAGTCGGGAGAGATTCGATTCGAGATTCTCAACCTGACGAACACGGCGAAGTTCAACGGGATTGACTCGACGTCGATCGACTCCTCGGCATTCGGCCGCATCAGCACGCAGGCCGGATTCATGAGGATCTGGCAGTTGAGTTTCAGGTACCGATTCTGAGGATCGCGGGCCTGAAAGGCCCGCGCCACCTGCAATCGTGGCTATAGCGATTCTTGCGCCGGAACGTCTCAGACGCTTGGTGGGGCGGCCCTTTCAGGGCCGCCTTCCAGGCGATGCCCGCACGGCTGCGCGAGCCTCTTTCACCTCCGGCAGATCCGAATCCGCCCGATCGAAATTCGCGAGCAGCTGCTGATACTGTTTGCGCGCTGCGAGGGGTTGCCCGAGCGCGACGGCCGCGCGCGCGAGACCGAGCACCGACAATGACCGGTTCGCGTTGCGCCGGAGCGCCTGCTCGAACGCCTTCTGCGCGTCGGCTGGCCGGCCGGCTTCGAGCAGCACTTCTCCGAGCAGTTCCGGCGCCGGCTTGACGGGCTGTGGCAGGCCGAGTGGCGCGGGCAGGCGCACCTCGGAATCCGCTGCCGAACGCAGGATCGCGATCGCTTCGTCGCGCCGTCCGCTGCCAAGCGCAATCAACCCCGCAACCTGGCGCTCCATGATCGCAATCGCCGGCCGCAGATCGCCTTCCTGCTCGGCGGCCGCCCGCCCGGCGAGCGTCTGGCGGACGCGCTCCGCGCGATCGAGCGCTCCGGTTCGGGCCGTGCTGACGCCGATCGCAAACAGATCGTCGACGTTGCCGAAATTGTCCTCGCCCGCCAAATCTTTCCAGCGCCGCGTCTCGACGACGAAGCGGCCTCGCATGGACGACCAGTCGCTGAGCAAGGGCAGTGGCCCCTTCGCGTCGACGACCCATTTCAGATCGTCGATGAGGGATGCCGCCTCGCGGTAGCGCCCGAGCTGCAGCAGCTCGTACTGCAGCCACTCGAGCGCGTGGTAATTGCGCATCGCAGGACCGAGCTGTTTCCGCTCGATCCAATCGTTGGACGCCGCGTACGCGGCGCGATCGGATGCAGCCGCGTCGCGCCAGAAACCGAGCTGCAGGAAGACGTGCGCCGGCATGTGCCGCGCGTGAGACGACGCGGAGGCGATCTTCGCGTACGCGCGCGCGGCGGCGAGCGCGAGGCGCGCGTGATCCGGATCGTCGTAGTCGTGAATCAGGTAATGAAGCGCGCCGGGATGATTCGGATGCGATGCGAGCACGCGCTGCAGCACGGCGGCGACTCGCCGCTGCGTCTCGCTGCCGGCGAGCGCGCGATCGTGCGCGTCCATGTTGCCGATCAGGCTGCGCGACGCGGTACCAAGGAGCGCGAGCGCATAAAACGACGCGATGTCCGCATCGTCTGGGAACTGCGTGTGGACGCGCGCCATGGCGTCTGCGTATCGTTGACGGCGGGCCGCGGCGTCGCCGTCTCCGAAGAACGCGTCGATCGCCGCCAGCAGCGCGCCGGTTCTTGGATCGGGCGCCTTTGCCGCGCGTGCCTCGGGCGTCGCCCCCAGCCGCGCGAGCGCTTCACGCCCGGCCGGCACGTTTTCATTCCGCCAGAGCGTCTGGTTATACGTCATCGCCTCGCCCCAGTAGGCGAGCGCCTCGGCGGGGTCGAGCGTACGGGCCTGCTGAAATGCCTCGTTGGCCTCCTCGTACTCGAAGTTGTGGAGAGCGATGATGCCGCGGACGACGAGCCGGTGCGCCGGAGAGAATGGCGGCGAGGATGGCGGAAAAGACGGCGGAAAAGACGGCGGAAAAGACAGCTGCGCCGCCAACGCACCGAGCAGCGCAAGCCATTTCCACGCGTTCATCGATCATCCATTTTTACGAATGGCGGGTGCGCTCGCGCCGCAGCCCGTCGATTTTTCATGGTCTTCTATTGCACAGCGTCGGTGCTGCTCCTAGAATCCCACCAATTCCTCTCTTTTTTCTGAGTTTCCGGGTTCTTTCGGCTCGCCCTGTTGGCATTTTCGTACTCGATCGGCGGTTCCATCAACTTCGGAGGGAGTTATGAGATTCCGGGCTGCGCTCGCATTCGGGGCGTTCATCGCCGCGGCGTCGGCGACGTCTGTCTTCGGCCAGGGATTCCAGGGTGGGTTGCGCGGAGCGATCAAGGATCCAGGCGGCGTCCTGCCGGGCGTCGAAGTGACCCTCACGAATGAAGGCACCAACATCTCGCGTTCGACGGTCACCAACGAGCGGGGCGAGTACGTGTTCGCTGCCGTCGAGCCTGGCACGTACAAGGTGAAAGTCGCGCTGCAGGGATACAAGACGATCGACCAGACCGGCGTCCGCATCGGCACGCAGACGTTCATCACGCTCGACCTGACGATGGACGTCGGGCGCATCGAAGAGAACGTCACCGTGACCGGGCAGTCGCCGCTGATCGAGACGTCGAATGCGTCGCAGGGCACGGTCCTCGACAACGCCGCGCTGCAGACGCTGCCGAGCTCCGGTCGCGCGGCGTTCCTCGTGGGCACGACCGTGCCGACGGTGATTCCGTCCGGAGATGCGCAGTTCAATCGGCAGCAGGATCAGTCGAACGCATCGCTGCTGTCTCTCGGCGGCGGCACGCGCCGCGGCAACAACTACACGCTCGACGGCGTGCCAATCACCGACATCACGAACCGCGCGGTCGCCAATCCGACGATCGAGGCGCTCGACGACGTGAAAGTGCAGGTCCACACGTACGATGCGGAGATGGGACGCACCGGCGGCGGCGTCTTCAACACCACGCTCCGTTCGGGCACGAACAGCTATCGCGGCTCGGCGTTCTTCCAGACCCGGCCGGTGTGGGGCGCGGCGAACAATTACTTCGCGCAGAAGGCGCTCGAGAACTGCTCGGGGAGCGACGCATCCTGTCTCTCGAAGAACGCCAAGCCGGATCAGGTGTACTACCTGGGCGGCGGCGGCATTGGCGGGCCCATCGTGAAGGACAAGACGTTCTTCTTCTTCAGCAGCGAGAACTATCACGACATCTCCACGCGCAACGGCTCGCTGCTGCTGCCCACGGCCGCTGAACGCAACGGCGACTTCTCGCAGACGACGTCGGGCACGACGCCGATCAAAATCTACAATCCGATCACGCACGTGCAGTTCACGAACAACATCATCCCGCCGGGCATGCTCAATCCGGTTGCCGTGGCGATGCTGAAACACCTGCCGCTGCCGCAGACGAACGTCGACAACGGCTCGGCGAACTACAACGCGACCGCGCAGATCGACGATTACTTCCAGCAGGAGTACGCCGTCAAGTTGGAGCACAAGTTCACCGACAAGATGCGCCTGACCGGTTTCTACATGTACAACCGGACGAACGAACCGTGCTCCAATTACTACTACATCGGACTGAGCGATCCGAACCGGTTCGCCGATCCGAACGATTACGTGCTCAAGCGACGGCCGCAGATTCTCGCGATCAACAACACCTGGATTCCGAGCGACAATTCGGTGCTCGCGCTCCGATTCGGGTGGACGCGCTTCATCGACAACAGCACGACGACCATCGACTTCGATCCGGCGACGCTCGGCTTCTCGCAGACGTACCTGGGTCAGCTCGGTCAGACGGGCGTCAAGAAGTTCCCGCAAATCTTCACCACGGGGTACGGCGTCAACCAGCAGCTGCTCGGCGCGATTAACCCGTCGAACCGCACGTACAAGTCGTCCGGGGGCAATGCCGCGTACTCGCGGTTCGTCGGCGCGCACACGTTCAAGCTGGGCGCCGACTTCCGCCGGATCGGCGTGTATCTGTTGAATCCGGGCTGCTCCGCCGGCTGCATCGGCTTCGGCCGCGAGTTCACGTCGTCGACTGGCACGAACAACGGCAGCGCGACGGACGGGAACGCGATCGCCACGTTCCTGCTCGGTTACCCGAGCGGCGAGCTGCAGAGCAGCGGCTCGCTCGGCGACAACATGACGCTGACAACGCCGCTCGACATCTACACGAACTACTACGGCGGGTACCTGCAGGACGACTGGCGCGTGAGCTCGAAGTTCACGCTGAACTACGGCGTGCGGATCGAGCATGAAGACGGCATGCGCGAGGTGAACAACAACTTCACCGTCGGCTTCGATCGCACGGCGACCAGCTCGCTCTCGTCGGTGGTCGTTCCCGGCAGCGTCGACCCTACCGGCGGCACCGCGGCGCGCAACGTCGTCGGCGGCCTGCTGTACGCGGGCGTCAACGGCAACCCGACGCAGCAGGGGAATCCGCCGAAGGCGAAGTGGTCCCCGCGGCTCGGCGCGGTGTATTCGCTCGATTCAAGAACCGTCGTGCGCGGGGGCTATGGGTTGTACTGGGCGCCGTACAACTATCCGGTTCCCAGCGCGACGTCGAACAACGGCAACTACGGACAGATCGGCTACACCAACAACACGACGGTCCCTCAAAGCACGGTCACGCCTACGGTGACGCTGAACAATCCGTTCCCGAACGGGCTCGTCCCGCCGGTCGGCAATTCGCTCGGCCTGCTGAGCGGCGTCGGCACGAGCATCTCGTTCGTCAATCCGATCCGGACGGCGCCACGCGTACAGCAGTACTCGGCGGACGTCCAGCGCGAGCTCGGCGCCGATCTGGCGTTGACCACCAGCTACGTCGGCGCGCGCGGCGATCACCTGCCGCTCGGCGGCACGGTGGACAGCGCGATCAACATCAATCAGCTCGATCCGAAGTACCTGGCGCTGGGGTCGGCGGCGCTGAATGCGTCGGTTCCCAATCCGTTCTTCGGCGTCGCCGGCGCCGGACCGCTGGCGACGCAGGCGAACATCTCGCGCGGCCAGCTGCTGCGGCCGTTCCCCCAGTTCAGCAACGTGTTGATGCTGCAGACCACCGAAGGCGTCAATCGGTACAACGCCGGCGTGATTGAGCTGACCAAGCGGATGTCGCACGGGTGGGCCGGCCGCTTCAGCTACACGTACAGCGTGCTCAAGGACAATCAGTTCGGCGAATCGAACTTCTATTCGGGCCGGAACGCGAACCCGATGAACAACTACAACTATGACTCGACGCTGCCCGCCTGCGCCGCCGGCATGTCGCGGCTCGATGCGTACAACGCGAAGTGTTTCGACCCGATGGTCGACTACGCGTACGGGATCCTCGACGTGCCGCATCGTTTCATCGCGGCGCCGATTTTCGAGTTGCCGTTCGGACGAGGCAAGGCCATCGGTGGCAAGAGCGACTGGTCGAACTTCCTCGTTGGTGGTTGGATCGCTTCGGCGGTCATTACTGCGCAGAGCGGCTTCCCGATCGGGATGGTGCAGAGCAACTCGAACAGCAACCTGCTTGGCAACGGCCAGCGTCCGAACCTGGCGTCGGCTGTCGATCTCGCGACGTCGGGAAGCCTCGCCGATCGTCTCGCGTCCGCCGATCACCCATCGGCCACATGGTTCAATCCAGCCGCCTTCACGCCGGCGGCGGCGGGCACGTGGGGCAACGCGCCGCGCACGGTTACCGACGCACGAACGCCCCGGATCGTCAACACTGACGTGGCAGTTCAGAAGAACGTTGGTCTCGGTGGCGGCAAGCAGGCTCAGATCAGGCTCGAAATTTTCAACCTGTTCAATCGCCCGCAGCTGGCGGGTTTCTCGACCGCGCAGGTCACGCAAGGAAACTCGAACTTCGGACAGATGACGAGTCAGGGCGGATTCATGCGGATGACGCAGGTGTCGTTCCGCCTCTCCTGGTAGAGCAGACAGAGGGTTTCGGAGAACACAGAGCAAAGCTAGCCACAGCAGACGCGGAGACACTGAGAAGACATTTCTCAGTGTTTCCCGCTCTCTGTGGCTTTCTTACGCTCTTGCGTTCAATTTCGACAGCGGGCACTCCCGTGCAGATTCGGAAAAATGGACGAGAGCGACGCCGATCTCGGTCGTTAGCCACTTCGGCGGTTGCGCCTGTCCCGATCCTCACCCTAGAATCGCGGTTCATCGCTGTTTTTAGGCCGATTTCGGCCGATCAGGCATCAAAGGCCTCGGAGGGAGAACCATGAGATTGCGGGCTGCGCTCCTATTGGGCGCGCTCTTGACCGCGTTCGCCGCTTCGGCGGTGTACGGTCAAGGGTTCCAGGGCGGACTGCGCGGAGCCGTCAAAGACCCCGGCGGCGTGCTGCCGGGCGTCGAAGTGACGCTGACCAACGAACAGACCAACATCGCTCGTTCGACCGTCACCAACGAACGCGGCGAATACGTGTTCGCAGCGGTCGAGCCGGGCACTTACAAGGTCAAAGTCGCGCTGCAAGGTTACAAGACCGTCGAACAGAGCGGGATTCGCGTCGGCACACAGACGTTCATCACGCTCGATCTGACGATGGAGGTCGGGCGTATCGAAGAGAACATCACCGTGACCGGCCAGTCGCCTGTCATCGAGACATCGAACGCCTCACAGGGCACGGTGCTCGATACCTCGTCGCTGCAGACGCTGCCGGCGCCGGGCCGCAACGCGTTCATGATCGGGACGACGGTGCCGACCGTGATCCCATCCGGCGACACGCAGTTCAACCGGCAGCAGGATCAAACCAACGCCTCGTTGCTGTCGCTGGGTGGCGGCACGCGGCGCGGCAACAACTACACGCTCGACGGCGTGCCGATCACCGACATGCGCAACCGCGCGAGCGCGAACCCGACGATCGAGGCGCTCGACGATCTCAAGGTGCAGGTCCATACCTACGACGCGGAGATGGGCCGCACGGGCGGCGGCGTGTTCAACACGACGCTCAGATCCGGCACGAACAGCTTCAAGGGCACGGCGTTCTTCCAGACGCGTCCGATCTGGGCGGAGAAGAACAACTTCTTCAGCGAGAAGGCGGGCGTGCCCAAGCCGAACAACCCGTACTATTTGGGCGGCGGCGGCGTGGGCGGCCCGATCGTGAAGAACCGGACCTTCTTCTTCTTCTCGTCCGAGGACTATCACGACGTCCAGACGCGCAACGCGACGGTCACCATGCCGACCGCGGCAGAACGCCTGGGCGACTTCTCGAAGACAACGAACGCATCCGGTCAGCCGATCACGATCTACGATCCAGTGACGCGATTGCCGTTCGCCGGGAACATCATCCCGGGCGGCCGGATCAACCAGGTGGCGGCGGCGATGCTGAAGTATCTTCCGCTACCCGACGTCGACCGCGACAACGGCAGCACGAACTACCTGCGCACGTCGCTGATCAACAACAAGTTCGAGCAGGAGTACACCGCCAAAGTCGAGCACAAGTTCACCGACAAGGTGAGCCTCACCGGCTTTTATCTGTACAACCGCACCGACGAGCCGTGCGCGAACTACTTCGGGACTGCCGACCAGACCGATCCGAATCGATTCGCCGATCCGCTCGACTACGTCCTGAAGCGGCGGCCACAGATCCTCGCTCTCAACAACACGTGGGTGTTGAGCGACAACTCGGTATCCGCATTCCGCTTCGGGTGGACCCGCTTTCCCGACAACAACACGCTGACCCTCGATTTCGACCCGGCGAGCCTGCAGTTCTCCCCGACATACCTCGGCCAGATTCAGCTGAAGAAGTTCCCGTACGTTCGCATCCGTGGATACGACCAGTTCGCCGCCCGTACGCTCGGAGCGATCAACCCTACTGAGATCAACTGGAAATCGGTCAGCGCGAACGGTTACTACTCGAAGTTCTTCGGCACGCACACGATGAAGGTGGGTGCCGACTTCCGGAAGATCGGCGTCGACACGCTCATCCCTGGACAGGGCGCCGGATCGTTCGACTTCGATCGCGACATGACCTCATCGAACGGCAGCGGCAGCACCGTGGACGGCAACTCCTTCGCGTCGTTCCTGCTTGGGTACCCATCGTCGCTGGCGACTCGCCCGAGCCAGTTGACCGTGACGACACCGCTGAACGTCTACACGTACTACTACGGCGGCTACTGGCAGGACGACTGGCGTGTCAATTCGAAGCTCACGTTGAACTACGGCCTCCGCGTCGAGCACGAGGACGGCCTGCGCGAGCAGAACAACAACTTCACCGTCGGCTTCGATCCGGCGGCGACGAGCGCGCTGTCGTCCATCACGATTCCGGCCGATCCAATCGCCGGAGTGTCTGCGCGACCGGTCGTCGGCGGCCTGATGTACGCCGGCGTCAACGGCGCCAAGACGACGCAAGGAAATCCGCCGAAGGCGAAGTGGTCGCCGCGAGTTGGGGCGGTGTACTCGCTCGATCCGAAAACGGTCGTGCGCGGCGGGTACGGGCTGTTCTGGGCACCGTGGAACTATGCCGTTCCGGACACGGGCGCCAACAACTACGGCCAGGATGGATTTACGAACAACACCATCGTGCAGCAGACGTTCGGCAGCAACCCCATATCGTTGACGAATCCCTTCCCGAACGGCATCCAGCAGCCGTCGGGCAGCACGCTCGGCGCGTTGACGAATCTCGACAGCAACATCGGCTACGTCGACCAGAATCGCCGTGCCCCGCGCGTGCAGCAGTACTCGGTCGATCTGCAGCGCGAGCTGCCGGGCGCCATGGCGGTCACGGTGAGCTATGTCGGCTCGCGCGGCGATCATCTCGGCCTCGGCGGAACCGGCGACGCGTCGATCAACATCAACCAGCTCGATCCGAAATACCTCGCCCTCGGATCCGCCGCGCTCGATCAGCAGCTTCCGAATCCGTTTCTCGGCAACCCCAACGTGCCGCGGTCGCTCTCGACGCCGTCAACGCTGTCGCGGGCGCGGCTGCTGCGTCCGTTCCCGCAGTACAACCAGGTGAACGCGTACCAGGTCACCGAAGGCTACAGCCGTTACAACGCGGCTGTCTTCGAATGGACCAAGCGCGTGACGAACGGGTGGGGCGGGCGGATCAGTTATACGTACAGCATCCTGAAGGACAATCAGTTCGGTGAAGGCAACTTCTACACGGCCGTGAGCCCGGCGCTGCCGATCAACAACTACAACTACATCGCCTCCGCGTCTGCGTGCCAGTCGGCGCAGCAGTTCACCACCGCGTGCTACGACCCGACGTCGGAGTACGGCTACGGCGTTCTGGACGTGCCGCACCGGGTCATCATCGCGCCGATCGTCGAGCTGCCGTTCGGGCACGGTAAGAGATGGGCGAGCACCAGCCGCGCCGCCGATCTGATCATTGGCGGATGGACGCTGTCGACGGCGGTCAATCTGCAGGCCGGCTTCCCGATCAACGTCCAGCAGAACGCCGAGTCGCGCCTCGGCGGTGCCAATGCGAACCGTCCCAACCTCTCGGGCCAGTCGCTCGAAACGCCGGGCAGCTACGAGGATCGTCTGGCGTCGAGCGATCATCCGAACGCCACGTGGGTCAATCCGTTGGCGTTCACGCTGGCGCCGACCGGCACGTTCGGCAACGCGCCGCGTACCATCACCGACATCAGGACGCCGCCCCAGTACAACACCGACGCGGTGTTCATCAAGAACTTCAGGCTCGCGGGCACCCACACGGCGCAGCTGAAGATCGAGATGCTGAACCTGTTCAACCGCGTCAACGTGCGGGCGATTCAGGGGACGAATAACGTCAGCAACTCGAACTTCGGCCAGACGAACATCCAGGCCGGGTTCATGCGCATTACGCAGATCATGTTCCGGTATTCGTTCTGATCGGTTTGTTCGACATCGACACAGAGATAGTCGAGCACACGGAGTAATTGGGCCACGGAGACACGGAGACGCAGAGTTAAACTTCGCTCTGTGGGTTCGGGTCTTCGTGGCTTTTCGTTTCTCTGCCTTTTTTTCTTTGCAGGCCTGAAGGCCTGCGCTACCGACCCGGCAAGCGTCAGGGCCTGCGCTGGCGAAGGCATCGCGTCCGATTCTGCAGCGCAGCCTTTTAGGGCTGCTCTTCTCGGTCACATCTCGTTTCCCAACTCAGGATCCGCCGCCGCGCAGCCCGCATTCATCCGCGGCGTGCTTCTCCTTCACAGCTTCGAGTACGACGACGCCATCGCCGCGTTCCGTGAGGCGCAACAGGTCGATCCCGGCTTCGCGCTCGCGTACTGGGGCGAGGCGATGTGCTACAACCAGCCGCTCTGGTACAACGAGAACGTCGACAAGGCGCGGCAGGCGCTCGGCAGGCTCGCGGCGGACGCCGCCGCGCGTCAGGCAAAGGCGCCGACTGCGCGCGAGAAGGGTTACCTCGACGCCGTCGAGCGGATGTTCGGCAACGTCCGCGGAGCCGGCGCCGGATCGAGCAGCCGGGGAGGGGGCCCCGGATTGAGCGACGCCAAAGCATCGCGCAATCGCGCCTACGCCGAACGGATGGCGGAGCTGTCGCGGCAGTTTCCGACCGACGACGAAGCGGCGGCGTTCTACGCGCTCGCGCTGCTCGGCGCGCGTGCGGAAACCGATCGCGACACGTCCGTGATGCAGAAGGCCGGCGCGATTGCGCTGGCGGTTCTGAAAAGAAATCCGCAGCACCCCGGCGCGGCGCACTACGCGCTGCACGCCTTCGACGACGGGGAGCATGCGGCGATGGGGCTCGAGGCGGCGCGCACGTACGCGAGAATCGCGCCGGCCTCCAGCCACGCGCGCCACATGCCGTCGCACGTGTTCCTGCCGCTCGGCATGTGGGACGACGCCGCCGCCTCCGACGAGTCGTCGTTCGCCGTGTCGGTCGATCGCGTCAAACGCCTCGGCCTGTCGATGGCGCAGGCCGACTTTCACAGCCTTGGCTGGCTCCAGTACGAATACCTGCAGCAGGGACGCTTTGCGAAGGCGCGCGAAGCGATGAGGACGGTCGAGAACGCGCTCGCAGCAGGGGACAGCGTACGGCACCAGACACCGATGCATCACGTCGAGAGCGAAATCGGCCGCGGATACGGGCCGATGTCGCTGAAAGGCGAGCTCGCGTCGATGCGCGCGCGGCTCGTGCTCGAGGGCGGCCGCTGGGACGAGATGAAGGGACGCTCGTCGTTCGACAACGTCGACGAGCTGTTCGCGCTCGGCATCGCCAGCGTCAAGCTCGGCGACGAAGCGCGCGCCGAGGCTGTCTTCGATCAGCTGCAGCAGGCTCGTGTTGCCGCGCCGGATCCCGACAACAAGCGCCTGGCGTCGATCATGAGCGGGGAACTGGCGGGCCTGATTCAGCTCGCACGGGGACAGAAGACCGAGGCGATGCAGACGCTCACCGGGGCTGCGCGAGCCGAGTCGCAGCTGCCGCGCCCGATCGCGCGCCCGTATCCCGTGAAGCCGGCCGTCGAGGTCTACGCGGAGGCGTTGCTCCTCTCCGGCAACGCCGGCGAAGCGGTGCGCCAGTTCCAGGCGTCGCTGGCGCGGACGCCGCGCCGCGCCGCATCGCTCATCGGCCTCGCCCGCGCAGCGCAGACCGCGGGTCAGCGCGAGGTTGCCGTGAAGGCCGCGCGCGAGTTCATCGAGATGTGGCACGCGGCCGACGCCGACCGCGCAGAGCTGAAGGACGCACGCGTCATCGCGCGCTGACGCACCGTCACATTTCGTGTTTTCGTGCTTTTCGTGGCGCGACTGCGCTCAGATCTCGTCGATATCTAATTCACGCACGTAGTAGAACAAGTCCAATCGCCGCGTTCGAATCGACGGATCGTCCACGCGCAGCACGATCTGATAGCGGCCCGGTTCGGTCGGCCGCCACGTGTGCGTCCACACGGTCCAGGTGAGCGTCGACTCCGGCAGCGGACAGTCGTGGATCTTCACCCACGGTCCGCCGGTCCTGAAGCGGATCGACAAGGCGTTGGTCGGCTTCGACCCGCCCCACAGGATTCCCGTGACACGGTATTCGATGCGGCCGCCGGCGATCCATTTCTCCGCGCGGACCGGTATCGCGGCGGTATCGATCGTCGCGGCGGCGTAATCGCGCGCGAGGCGCGGTTCGCCGTCCTGATGCGTCCGCATCGCGAACTCGCGCATCTGCGTCGTCGCAGGCTCGTCGTCGAGAACGATCGCAACCAGGTTCACCCACTTGATGCACGCGCAGCCGTACCAGCCGGGGACGACCAGCCGGATCGGCGATCCGTGATGCGGCGGAAGCGGTCGGTCGTTCATGCGGGACGCGAGCAGCGCCCGATCGAGCTGGTCGCGAGTGAAGATCCAGCTCGCGCCGGGAACCGACGTCATCGAAGGACCAGGATGGTCGGCGCCGCTGACGAGCACACGGCGGTTCGCGGGCGCGCGCATCCGATCGAGCATCGCGTTCATTGGCACGCCTTCCCATGTGGCCGCGCTGATGAGACCGAAGTTTGCGGGGTCGGCGTTGCCGGCGCATTCCATCACGTAGGGACCGGCGCGTTTCGACGAGCGCTGGAGCGCGGCTTCGAAGCCGGCCGGCTTGTCGCCGGTGGAGGCGGGCGCCGCGGTGCGGATGTAGAAACGGTCGTTCGGCGTGATGAGCGTGCTCGAATCGCGTCGATCTATCGTCGAGAGGTTGGTGAAGAGGCGCGCGTCGAGACCGGATCCGAGCAGCCGCTCGAGCGGCGCCGCCGGCGTGGCGCCAGGACTGCCGAGCGGAACGCTTCCGAGGAGACGCGCCTCCGAGGTCTGTCGAGCGAAGGCAGGGACGAGAAGTGAAGCGGCGAGAAAGTCGCGGCGGGTCAGATCTCGGGATTCGGGATTTGGGGTTCGGGATTTGTGGGGATTCTGGGGCCGGGCGTCGTTCCGAGAGCGGTTTCCGAATTCCAAGCGAATCCCAAGTCCCAAATCGCGAATCCCGCAGGAGAGGCAGGAGGGTGAAAATCGTAAGGCGATCTCCGGTTTCGAATAGTCCAATATCGGAATAATGCTGCGCGGGAGGGGCAGGACGATTTTTTCGTCCTGCCCCTGACGCGTCAGACCGTCAGTGAGTGCTCGTCTTCGTCGGCCACACCGTGCCCTGGTTCGGCTTGGCGACGGCCGCGAGACCTTTGTACACGAACTTCTGCAGACGCTGACCGCGATAGGTTTCCGTCGTGTAGAGGTTGCCCTTCGAATCGGTCGCGATGCTGTGCACCGCGTAGAACTGGCCGGGCTGCCGGCCGCCATCGCCGAAGCTCGTGAGCTCGGTGAGCGATTGGCGATCGAAGACGCGAATCTTCTCGTTCGCGCCGTCGGCCAGATAGAAGTACTTCTGCTGCGGGTCGCGCGAGAAGGCGATGTCCCACACCGATCCGTCGCCGAGCGTCGTCTTGGCGACGAACGTTTCCTTCTGGAACTTGCCGTCCTTCGTGAAGACCTGGATGCGGTCGTTCGGACGATCGCAGACGTACACGAGACCGTCGTTCGACGGCACGGCGCAGTGCACCGGGTTCCTGAACTGTTTCGCCGGCGGCGCGGTCGGGTTGTAGCGCCCGAGATTCTCGTCGTCCGGCTTGTTCGCGTACGCGCCCCAGTAGCGTTTGATCTTGCCGGTCGCCATGTCGATGACGGCGACGCGGTGGTTGCCGTAGCCGTCAGCCACGTACGCTTCGTTCGCCTGTTCGTCGAGCGAGATCTTCGCGACCTTGTTGAACGCCCACATGTCGTTGCTGCCGGCGCTGGCGTACGGGAAGCCGAACTGCTTCACGAACTTTCCCTCGCGCGTGAACACGAGGATGTGGCCGTCGTCGGGACCGTTGCCGCCGATCCAGACGTTGCCTTTGCTGTCGGGCGTGATGCCGTGGTTGCTGCCCGGCCAGTCGTAGCCCTCACCCGGTCCGCCCCAGGCCTTCACGAGGTTGCCTTCAGAATCGAACTCGAGAACCGGCGGCGCGGGAATGCAGCACTCCGACGCCGGTGGATTCTCGGTCGCATACACTTCCTTGGCCTCGAGCGACGGACCGCGGTGAATGATGTAGACGTGATCCTGATTGTCGACGCCGACGCCAATCGTGTTGCCGAGCAGCCAGTGGTTCGGCATCGGCTTGGGCCACATCGGATCGACCTCGAAGCGCGGCGCCTGCACCTTGCCGTTGGTCTGCGCGTCGACCGACCGCTGCAGCAGGTTCTGTCCGACGCCGAGCGTGACGACGAGCGCCAGCAGGCTGCCGCCGATAATGACGTTCCGTTTCATCGTTTCATCCTCCACAAGATCTGCCGTCAACGCCGGGACTGCGGATCGCGCAGGGCAAATCCTTCTCTGCGACTCCTCGCGCTCGGCGTTGCCAACCTCATGCCATGCGATCAGTGCGTGCTCGTCCGCGTCGGCCAGACCACGCCCTGATTTTCCTTCGTGACCGGTCCGAGACCTTTGTACGAGAACTTCTGCACGCGCTTGCCCTCGTAGGTCTCCGTTATATAGATGTTCCCTTTCGAGTCGACCGCGATGCTGTGCGCGCCGAAGAACTGACCCGGCTGGCGCCCGCCGTCGCCGAAGCTGGTGAGCAGCTGCAGCGGCTGCCGCTCGATGATGTAGACCTTCTGATTGCGGCCGTCCGCCAGATACAGATATTTCTGCTGCGCGTCTTTCGAGAACGCGATGTCCCATACCGAGCCGTCGGCGAGCGACCGCTTCGCGATGAACTGTTCCTTGACGAATTTGCCTTCCGGCGTGAAGACCTGGATGCGGTCGTTCACGCGATCGCAGACGTACACCAGCCGATCGACCGACATCTCGGCGCAGTGGACGGGATTTCTGAATTGCTGCGCGGGCGGAGCGTCGGGATTGTAGCGTCCGAGGTTCTCGTCGTTCGGCGTGTTGCCGTACGCGCCCCAGAATCGCTTGAACTGTCCGGTGTCGGCGTCGATCACGGCGACACGATGGTTGCCGTAGCCGTCGGCGATGTACGCTTCGTTCGCCTGCTTGTCGACGAAGATCTTCGCCACCTGGCGGAATGCCCACGTGTCGGTGCTGCCGGCGCTCGCATAGCCGAAGCCAAACTGCTTGATGAACTTGCCGTCCTGCGTGAACTTCAGCACCTGGCCGTCGTCGGCGCCGTTGCCGCCGATCCAGACGTTGCCTTTGTAGTCGATCGTGATGCCGTGGTTCGACTGCGGCCACTCGTAGTCTTGACCGGGACCGGGCCCGCCCCACGAGCGCAGAAGGTTGCCGGCCTGATCGAACTCGAGCACGGGCGGCGCGCCTTTGCAGCATTCACCGGTCGGTGGATCGAGCTCCGCGCCGCGCTCGTTGGCGTTCAGCGTGGCGGAGCTGCGATGGATGATCCAGACGTGATCCTGGGCGTCGACCGACACGCCGATCGTCGAGCCGAGCAGCCAGTGATTGGGAAGCGGTTTCGGCCACATCGGATCCACTTCGAAGCGCGGCGCCTGCGCGCCGCCTTTGGCCTGCGCCGAAGCGGTTCGCTCGAGCGCGAGCTGTCCGATGAACAGTGCCGTCAAGAGCGTGACGAACGCGCCGGCAATCAGCAGATGACGCTGCGACCTCATACGCCCCCCTATCAAGCACCCCGCCGCGCAGACTCCGCGCGGTAGGGGCCCCGCAAAGGGCGCCAGTATACAATCTCCGGGGAGAACCCGTAAGTGCTCAGCAGCTCTTTTCTTACACGATTTCTGACGTTTGTCGCCGTTTGCCTCCTCGCGGGGATGGGCGTCCTGTCGGCGCACGAGATTCCAAACGATGTCACGATTCAAACCTTCGTCAGGCCTGAAGGGCAGCGCCTGCGGCTGCTCGTCCGCGTGCCGCTCGCCGCGATGCGCGATATGGACTACCCGAGGCGCGGCGCCAGGAACTCGGGCCTGCTCGACATGGCCCGCGCCGAGTCGACGCTGCGCGATGCGGCGACGCTATGGGTGGCCGACAGCCTGGACGTATTCGAAGGCGACACGAAGCTCGCGTACCCGCGCGTGGCGGAGGTCCGCGCGTCGCTCGAGTCCGATCGATCGTTTGCGACCTATGACGAGGCGCTCGCGCACCTCACCGGTCCGCGGCTGCCGGACGACACCGAGCTCGTGTGGACGCAGGGGCTGCTCGACATTCTGTTCGAGTATTCGATCAAGTCGGACCGCTCGCGATTCTCGATCGATCCGAAGTTCGCCCGCCTCGGACTGCGTACCGTCACCGTTGTCCGCTTCGATCCGCCCGGCGGCGCCGAGCGCGCGTTCGAGCTGGTCGGCGACCCCGGGCTGGTGCGTCTCGATCCACGGTGGCATCAGGCGGTATGGCACTTCGTGAAGCTCGGATTCGAGCACATCCTGGACGGCACCGACCATTTGCTGTTCCTGTTCTGCCTGGTTATTCCGTTCCGCCGCGTCAGACCGCTCATCGCCGTCGTCACGTCGTTCACCGTCGCGCATTCGATTACGTTGTTCGCCTCGGCCTTCAACTTCGCCCCTGACGCGCTCTGGTTTCCTCCGCTCATCGAAACGTTGATCGCGGCGTCCATCGTCTACATGGCGCTGGAGAATATTGTGGGCGCCAACGTAAAGCGCCGCTGGCTGATCACGTTCGGCTTTGGCCTGGTGCACGGATTCGGCTTCTCGTTCGCTTTGCGGCAGACGCTCCAGTTTGCGGGATCGCACCTGCTGACGTCGCTGTTCTCGTTCAACATCGGCGTCGAGCTGGGCCAGCTGCTCGTGCTCGCGATCGTGCTGCCGGCGCTCGAACTGGCGTTTAGGTACGCAATCGCCGAGCGAATCGGCACGATCATCCTGTCAGCGATCGTCGCGCACACGTCGTGGCACTGGCTGACGGATCGGTACCAGGTGCTGAGGCAGTACCGGATTGCCTGGCCTGAGATCGACGCGCTGTTTTTCGTCAGCGCAATGCGATGGGCGATGGTTCTCGTCGCGATGGCGGGCGCGTACTGGTTGATTGGCGTGCTGCGACAACATCGGCGCCACCAGGAAACGACGTTGCTGCCGCAGACTGGGCGACGCCAGGAAGAAAGCAGGGCGGGCCTTTAGGCGCCTGTAGACGGTTGGCAGCGCTGAAGGGCTGCGCTACCTACTGCAGCTCGATCTTCGAAACGGTAATAGCGTCGGCTTTCAGCTCGCCGGTCATTTTCACCTTCTGTCCGGCGCGAGCTTCGAGATCTTTGAAGTCCTGATTGGCGATGTCGTACACCTTGCCGTCCGCGGCGAGCAGCACGTACTTGGATCCGCCCTTGACGCACGCGACCGTGCAATCGTGGTCGGCCATCTTGCCCTGGCCTTCGGCGGCTTCTTCATGCTTCGCCTTGCACAGCGAGTCGCTAATCTGCCCGGTAAAGGTTTGTTCGGCGGCGAGCGGCGTCGCGAGAACGAATGCGGCGGCGACTACGAATGATTTCATGCGTTTCCTCGCAATGAAGCGACCTTATCCAACCCCCAGCAACCAGCAGAGTTCACACCTGCAATTCCGCCTCGGCCAATGACATCACTGGAACGCGGCCGCTGAGTACCTCGATGCACCGCCTTGCCGTCGCTCCGAGAATGACGACGGCGCAGGCCATGATCACGCCGGTGCAAATCGACATGACGTATCCCTGCACGTGCATCGCCGCGTCGGGACCGATGGCGAGCGGCCAGTAATTGGTCACGATGTTGAGGTAGCCCGCGGTCAGCGTCGTCACCGACACGAAGCAGCAGGGGACGAACGTGACCCACGCGTACTTCGTCCGCCCGAGATTGATCACGATCGTCGTTGCGACCGCGAGCGCCACCACCGCGAGCAGCTGGTTCGCGACGCCGAAGAGCGGCCACACCGTGCTGATGCTGCCGGTCCAGATGAAGTACGCCCACGCGAACACGATCAGAATCGTGGCGACCACTGTTCCCGGCAGCCAGTCGGTGCGCGCGAATGGTTTCCAGGCGCGGCCGAGGAATTCCTGCAGCAGGAACCGACCGATGCGCGTCCCGGAATCGATCGTGGTGAGGATGAACACCGCTTCGAACATGATGGCGAAGTGGTACCAGTAGGCCATCAGCCCGCGCATCCCCGGCAGGTTGGTGAAGATGTGCGCCATGCCGACCGCAAGGGACACCGCGCCACCGGGCCGTCCGGCGACCACTTCGCCGACTTGTGCCTGCAGATCCGGCAGATTCACGACCGGCACGCCGAGCGTCCGGAAGACATCGGGCGTGGTGTTGATGGCGTAGTAGTCGTTCGGGTTCAGCGATGCGGCCGTGATCAGCGCGACGATGCCGACGACGCCTTCGACGAGCATGGCGCCGTAGCCGACCGTTCTGATGTCGCGCTCGTTGTCGAGCATCTTCGACGTGGTGCCGGTCGAAACGAGCGCGTGGAACCCCGAGATGGCGCCGCACGCGATGGTGATGAAGACGAACGGAAACACCGGACCAGGAAAGATCGGCCCGCCGCCGCCGAGGTATTGCGAGAACGCCGGCGCCTGCAGCGTCGGGTTCACGATCATGACACCGACGACGAGCGCGGCGATCGTGCCGACCTTCATGAACGTGCTGAGGTAGGCGCGCGGGGTGAGCAGCATCCAAACCGGCAGAATCGCAGCCGCCACGGTATACAGCGCCATAGCCGCCGTCACCTGATGATGCGTCAGCACGAACCAGTGTCCGATCGACGACTCCGCGACGTTCTTGCCGAGCACGACGCCGAGGAAAAGAATCGTCACCCCGATGATCGTCGCTTCCTGCGTGCGCCCGGTGCGCCACCGGAACATGTAGAAGCCCATGAACACGGCGAGCGGAATCGTGATGAAGATCGTGAACGTCGCCCACGCGCTGTCGGCCAGCGCGTTGACGACGGCGATGCCGAGGCCGGCCATCGCGATGATCAGGATGATGAGCACGGCAATGGCCGCCGTTGCGCCGGCGAGCGGACTCACGTCGGTGCGCGCGATGTCGGCGAGCGATCGACCGCCGCGGCGGGCCGATGCCCAGAGCCAGAACGAATCCTGTACCGCGCCCGCCAGACAGACGCCGCCGACGAGCCACATCAGTCCGGGTGCCCAGCCGAACTGCGCCGCCAGTACCGGACCGATGAGCGGACCGGAGCCGGCGATGGCCGCGAAATGATGTCCGAACAGGACCCAGCGACTCGTGGGGAAGTAGTTCGACCCGTCGAACTTGGCGTGAGCCGGCGTGATTCGAGTTTCATCGACGACCCATAACCGGGCCGCAATGAAGGCGCTGTAGTAACGGTATGCGATGACGAGGATGCCGAGGACCGGGATGATGACGTACAGGGCACGCATAAGCGGCGATTTTATCAGCGGTTCAGCAGCGTCGTAAATTAGTCGTAAGCCACTTTTCGATTCTGCGGACTATACTCGATTGGTGCCTCCGTTTCGACGCCTCCTCGGCTACGTGCTTCGCTACCGGCGCGACTTTCTCCTCGGGCTCGGCTGCGTGGTCGTCACGACCGGGATCGCGCTGGCGGCGCCCAAAATCCTCCAATACGCCGTCGACGACCTCACGCGCGGCGTGACGCGCGCGAAATTGCTGGAGTACGGATCGCTGCTGCTCGCCATCGGACTGGTGGGCGGCGTCTTCCGATTCTTCATGCGGCGGCTGCTGACCGGCGCATCGCGGCACATCGAGTACGACATGCGGAACGACTTCTTCGCGCATCTCGAGAAGCTGCCGCTGGCGTATTTCCAGAGCCACCGCACCGGCGACCTGATGTCGCGCGCGACCAACGATCTGAACGCCGTGCGCATGATGATCGGCCCGGCGATCATGTACTCCGCCAACACGCTGCTCACCTTCGTGGTCGCGCTGTCGATGATGATCGCCATCGACGCGCGCCTGACGCTCATTTCCCTGATCCCGCTGCCGTTCGTATCGATCTCGGTGAAGTTCTTCGGCAGCGCGATCCACAGGCGCTTCGAGCAGATTCAGGCGCAGCTGTCCGAGGTCAGCGCGGTCGCGCAGGAAGCGCTGTCGGGGGTCCGCGTCGTGCGCGCGTACCGTCAGGAAAGCGCCGAGCTCGAACGGTTCCGGCGATCGAATCAGGAGTACCTGCTGCGCAATCGGCGTCTGATCGCGCTCCAGGGATTCTTTTTTCCGAGCATGTCGTTCTTTCTCGGGCTCGGGGCGCTCATCGTCCTGTGGCTCGGGAGTCGCGAAGTGATTCGCGGACGCATCACGCTCGGCGAATTCGTCGCGTTCAACTCGTACCTGACGATGTTGAGCTGGCCGATGATCGCATTCGGATGGGTCACGAACATGCTGCAGCGCGGCATGGCGTCGTGGAAACGGATGCTGGAGGTGCTCGAGACGGAGCCGAGCATCGGCGACGCCATTCAATTACGGAGCTCGCAGAGCGCGCCGAGCCAGGTTTTCTCTGCGGATTCCGCGATCTCGGCGTTCCATCCGCGTGCGATCCGCGGCGCAATCGAATTTCGCGATCTCGTCTTCGCATTCGGCGACATGCCCGTCCTGAATCACGTCTCGGCCCGAATCGAAGCAGGCCAGACAGCGGCCCTCGTCGGCGTCACCGGTTCGGGCAAGTCGACGCTCATCTCGCTGCTGGCGCGGCTGCACGATCCGCCGCCCGCATCGGTGTTCATCGACGGCATCGACGTCCGCGATTTCCCGATTGCCGTGCTGCGCGGCGCCATCGGCTTCGTGCCGCAGGAGCCGTTCCTGTTCTCGGACACGCTCGCCGACAACATCGCCTTTGGGCTGGATGCGATCGAAGGGCCGGGTGGGTCAGGTGGGTCGGCCTCTCGAGATCGAAAAATTCAAGACGCCGCTGCGGTCGCGCGCCTCGACAAGGACGTCGCCGATTTCCCGAAAGGCTACGACACGATGGTGGGCGAGCGGGGCATCACTCTCTCGGGCGGCCAGAAACAGCGGACGGCGCTGGCGCGCGCGATCGTCATCGACCCGCGGATTCTGATCCTCGACGATTCGCTGTCGGCCGTCGACACGTACACCGAGGAAGAAATCCTGTCGCGCCTGCGCGGCGTCATGCGCGAGCGCACGTCGATCATCGTCTCGCACCGCATCTCGACGGTGCGCGATGCCGACGTCATCTTCGTCCTCGACCAGGGCCGCATCGTCGAGCGCGGCACTCACGACGACCTCGTGCGCGCGAACGGGTTGTACGCCGAGCTGCACAAGAAGCAACTGCTGGAAGAAGAACTGGCGGCATCTTGAGGCAGGTTGGAAGGGCTGCGCTACGGCGCGAGGGCGTCAGCGCGTGGGGTGGGGCCGGATCGATTGGCGTCCGACCCGTTCGAGCGTCGTGACATCGGACAGCGCGAGATCGCGGCTCCTCCAAAGCGCAGGATCGCGGCGCGCCTCGTCGCGCGCCATCCCGCGGCGGACATGTTCGTCCGTCAGCATCTCGATGTGGGTGCGAACTTCCGCGTCGAAGTCCTCGTCGAGGCTCCGCGAGGTGAAAAGCGCCGTGACGCGCGACGCGGCGACCCGGAACCATGCGCGCACGCGTCATTCCTCGCGAATCGCGATCAGCGGATCGACGCGCGCGGCGCGCAGCGCCGGGAGCGCGCACGCGCCGAGCGCGCTCGCCGCGAGCACGCCGATTGACGAGGCGTAGGTGATCGGATCCAGCGGCGTGACGCCGAACAGCAGCGACTCCATCAGGCCGGTCAAGGCAATCGCACCGGCGAGTCCGGCTGCGGATCCGATGGCCACGGGACGCATCCCCTGGCCGACCACCATCGCAAACAGCGCGCGCGGCCTGGCGCCGAGCGCCACGCGAATCCCGAGCTCGCGCGAGCGCTGCGACACGAAGTAGGCGAGCACACCGTAGATCCCGAGCACGGCGAGAAACAGCGCGACGCCTGCAAAGCCCGACAACAGCGTCGTGCGGAATCGCTCGTCGCCCATCGAATCGCGGACGAGACCGTCGAGAGTCGTCACCTCCGTCAGCAACAGATCGCGATCGATCGCACGAACCGCCTGCCGCGCCGCCGCCACCATCGGCGTAGCATCGACATCCGACCGGACGACGAAGGTCGCCGGGTTCTGAGCATTCGCGGCGAACGGCACGTACACTTCGGGGCGCGCCGGTTTGTCCATCCCGTCCTGCTTGGCGTCGGCCACGACGCCGACAATCGTGATCCACGGATCGGAGTCCTGAGGACGGCCGAACTTGATCCGTCTGCCCACGGCGTCCTTTCCCGGGAAGTACTTGCGGGCCAGTGCCTCGTTGACCACCGTGACGTTCGAGCGCGCGTCGTCGTGTTCGTTCAACATGCGCCCGGCGATCAGCCGCGTGCCCATCGCGGCGAAGTAGTCGGGCGTCACCGATTCGTGGCGCAGCTCCCGCTCGTAATCGTCAGCGGCCCGTCCTTCCACTGAGGCGTCGCCGGTCCACGTGTAGCCGCGCAGCGCAAGCGTGCTCGTCGCGCCGACCGCTTCCACGCCCGGCAGATTGCGCAGCCGCCGCTCGAGATCCGCAAACACCCGCACCTGGTCCGTGTCCTTCGGATACTTGACCCGCGGCAGCGTCACCTTGAACGTGACGACGCGATCTGGCGCGAAGCCGGGATCGACCTGCTGAAGATGGATAAGGCTTCGGATGAGCAGCACGGAGCCGACTACCAGCACGACCGACAGGCCAACCTCGAATACCACCAGCAGATCGCGCGCGACCGTCGTCCGTCGCGATCCCGATTCCGCGCGTTCGGCCAGGCGATCGACGCTCGATGTTGACAAGGCCGGCGCGAGACCAAAGACGACTGGCGCGACGATCGCGAGCGCGGCGGCGAACAGCAGCACGGGGAAATCGATTCGCGGCGTTGCGAACAGCGGGAGAGCGGAGGGCGCCGCGCGCAGGAGGATTGCCGGCGTCGCCGCCGCGAGCGCGATGCCAAGCGCCGCGCCAAGACACGAGAGCAGGAGCGCCTCTGTCAGCAGCTGCCGCACGAGTCGCGTCCTGCCGGCGCCAAGCGCGCGCCGGACCGCGATCTCGCGCATCCGGCTGGCGCCGCGTCCCAGCTGCAGGCTCGCCACGTTCGCGCAGACGATGAGGAAGAGGACCGCGACGGCGCCGAAGAGCATGAGGATCGTCGGGCGCGCGTCGGCCGCCATGATGTCGTGCAGCGGTTCGAGCCGGACGCCCATCTTCGTGTTCGTGTCGGGATACGCGCGCTCCAGCTCCGTCGCAATGGCGGTCATCTGATCACGTGCCTGGACGAGCGACACGCCAGGCCGCAGCCGCGCGACGGTGGTCAGCCAGTGCGGCCGCCGCATTCTCACGAACACGTCCGGCTTGACGCCCATGGACGCCCAGAACTGCGCGCTGCGATTCGGGAAGAAAAAGTCACGCGGCATGACGCCGACGACCGTCATCGACCGGCCGCTGAGGACGACCGCGCGTCCGACGATGCCCGGATCGCCGCCGAACACGCTCTGCCATGCTCCGTACGACAGGACGAGCACCCGATCGTTACCGTCGAAGGTTTCGCTCCACGTGAAGGTTCGACCGAGCAGCGGCCGGACGCCCAGCACGTCGAAGAGATTGCCGGTGGTCGCGATGCCGTTCACCGGCTGCGGCTCGCCGTTGACGCTCAGGAACCGCTGCATCTGACTGGCGCCGCGATTGTCGACGCCGATGTAGCCGGCGATGTCGGTGAACACCGTGTTGCGCGCACGCCAGTCGGCCACGTTCGCAGGCGCTGCGACCGTGTGCGTCCAGCCCTTGAGAGGGTTCGTCTCGGAAATTTCGATCAGGCGATCGGGCTGCGTGTACGGCAGCGGTCGGAGCAGGACGGCGCGGACGACCGTGAACATCGAGGTGACGGCGCCGATGCCGACCGCCAGCGTCAGGATGACGACAAAGGTGAATCCAGGGTTCCTGCGCAATGTGCGCAGCGCGTACCTGACGTCCTGCAGCGCCGTCTCGACGAGCGGCAGACCGCGGCGATCGTGCTGGTCCTCCCGGGTCTGCGTGGGCCCGCCAAACCGCAGGCGCGCCGTGCGCCGTGCCTCCTCTTCCGACATGCCGCGCCGGCGGTAGTCGTCGGCCATCATCGCGAGGTGCGACTCCACCTCGCGATCGAAGTCCTGGTCGAGCGCCCGGCCGTTGAAGGCGCCGGAGATCCTCGACGCGAGCACGCTGAGGCGCGTCAGCACGGCGTCACCGTTCCGAGAGGCGCAGCAGGCGCCCGATCACGCCGGCGACGCGCTGCCAGTTCTCGGCCTCCGTGGCCAGCTGCCTGCGGCCTGCTTTCGTCAACGAATAGAATTTCGCTTTGCGGTTGTTGTCCGACGTGCCCCAGCTCGAGGAAATCCACCGCCGCTGCTGCAGGCGCAGCAGCGCCGCGTAGATCGTGCCCTGGTTGAGCTGCAGCACGTCCTCGCTGATCTGCTCGATGCGGCGCGCGATGCCGTAGCCGTGCAGCGGTCCCATCGCGTCGAGCGTCTGCAGCACCATCAGATCGAGGGTCCCCTGCAGAATCTCCGATTTGTCCTCGGCCATACCTTTGTCGCGCGAGCCTTTCCGGTCGCGCGACCCTTTGAGCTCGCGAGCCTTTCACGCAGCGCGAGCCTCAGGCGAGCGACCATTCCTGTAGAACGGCCACAGGACTTTAGCGGGTTCTCCTGTGGGTCGTCAACAGGAGACTGCCGAGGCGATCGAGTAATCTGGTAATCGGGTAACGTAATCGGGTAATCGGGTAATCGGGTAATCGGGTAATCGGGTAATCGGGTAAATGGACGCGACCCCAATTACCCAATTACCCAATTACCAATTACCCAATTACCCAATTACCCAATTACCCGATTACGATGGTGATTCATTGACGATGCACGAGGAGGAGGTTCTCGGCAAGGCGTACGACGCGCGGTTGATGCGTCGCCTGCTGCACTACCTGCGGCCGTACTCGGCCAACGTGGCGATTGCCTTCGTGGCGATCACAGCGGGTTCGGCGGCGTCGCTGGCCCAACCCTACTTGATGAAGGTGGCGATCGACCGGTACATCGCGGCCGGCCGCGTCGACGATCTGGATCGGCTCGCGATCCTGTATCTGGTGATCCTCGTCGTCGCGTTCGCGGCCGAGTACGTGCAGACGTGGACGATGCAGCTGACCGGGCAGCGGGTGATGTTCGACCTGCGCATGTCAATCTACGGTCACCTGCAGCGGCTCGACCTGAAGTACTACGACAGGAATCCGGTCGGCAGGCTGATGACGCGCGTCACGTCGGACGTCGACGCGCTCAACGATCTGTTCACCGCCGGCGTGATCACGATCTTCGGCGACGTCTTCGCGCTGGCCGGAATCATGATCATCATGATTGGCATGAACTGGCGGCTCGCGCTGGTCGCCTTCTCGGTGCTGCCGCTCATCGTGCTGGTCACGCAGTGGTTCCGCCGCAGCGTGCGGGAGTCGTACCGCGTGGTGCGCGGCCTCATCGCGCGAATCAACGCGTTCCTCCAGGAGAACATCACCGGCATGGCGACGGTGCAGCTCTTCAGACGGGAGCCGCTCAATTTCGCGAAGTTCGACCACATCGACGCCACACACCGCGACGCGAACATCTCATCGATCTTCTACTACGCGGTGTTCTATCCGGCGATTGAGGCGATCAGCAGCCTCGCGTCCGCGCTGATCATCTGGTACGGTGGCGGGCGCGTGATGCAGAGCGCGCTCACGCTCGGCGCCCTCGTCGCCTTCCTGCAGTACTCGCAGCGCTTCTTCCGGCCGATCAGCGACATGTCGGACAAGTTCAACGTGCTGCAGTCGGCGATGGCCTCCTCGGAGCGCATCTTCAAGCTGCTCGACGAGCCGCTGGAGGTGAAGACGCCCGAGCGGCCGGTGAAACGGCAGAAGCCCGTCGGCCACATCATCTTCGATCGCGTGTGGTTCGCGTACACGGATGAGGAATACGTCCTACAAGACGTGAGCTTCGAGGTGCGGCCGGGCCAGCGTGTCGGCATCGTCGGCGCGACCGGGTCTGGAAAGACGACGCTCATCAACCTGCTGCTCCGGTTCTACGACGTGAGGCGCGGCCGGATTCTGGTGGACGGCGTCGACATTCGCGAGCTCGATCTCGCCGAGCTGCGCGGGCTGTTCAGCCTCGTCCTGCAGGATGTGCATCTGTTCTCGGGCACGATTGCGGACAACATCCGCCTTGGACACTCGTCGATCGACGATCAGCGGCTGAAGCGGGCCGCGAGCGCGGTGCACGCCGAGCCGTTCATTCTGCGACTGCCGGAAGGGTACCAGAGCGCAGTCGCGGAGCGCGGCTCGACGCTGTCGGTCGGACAGAAACAGCTGCTGTCGTTCGCCCGCGCGCTGGCGTTCGACCCGCGCGTCCTGATTCTCGACGAGGCCACCTCCAGCGTCGATACGGAGACGGAGCTGATCATTCGCGACGCGCTGCACGTGCTGATGGCTGGCCGGACGACGATCGCGATTGCGCACCGTCTCTCGACGATCCAGGACATGGATAAGATTCTGGTGCTGCACAAAGGCAAGCTGCGCGAGTCGGGCACGCACCAGGAGCTGCTCGCGCATCGCGGCATCTATTTCAAGCTGTTCGAGCTGCAGTACAAGAGCGAACGGCAACAAGAGCCTCTCGAACTACGAACCCAGAACTCCGCCTAGGTCGAGGATCGCGCGCCGGCGCGACCTGAGCCGCATGCGTGTGAGGGCAGCGCGGATGTTGGTGTGGTGCGCTGCGCGCGCATCCCGGCCGTCAACAGCGCGATGAGCGCAAGCGCGACGGCTCGTTGACTCTTATCGCCGAGGATTGCACCCGCCTGACCTTGCTAGTTCTGACTTCCGCGATCGGCCGGCATGGCCTGCGGCAGCGGACGCGCAGCCAGCGGCAGCGGCGCCGATCGCTTGAAGAATCGATCGAGGAAGCTCGGCGTCGTCGATCGCGGGCTCCAGCCGAGACGCAGCACGTTCAGGTGGGCGGGGCGGCGGCCGAACGCCAGCGCTTCGTTGCAGCTCCACATGTAGATGTCGATATGGCGCCCCTGCACGGCCGGACCGGTGTCGAGCACCGTGTAGATGCCGTTGTATTTGGGCGGCAGCGAATCCATTTCGATCACCGAGCCGACGGGCAGCAGCTCGGGATCGGCTGCGGCGATTCCGGCCTGCACGGCGACGCCTGCCGTCGTGACGATCCCTTTGCAGTACGCCGTGGCGCTGAACGCCAGGCGCGCGCCGGGAATCGGGACGCCGACGGTCTCGTGCATCGTCGCCTGCCGCGCCGCATACTTCGAATCGAGCGCGGTCACTTCGTACAGCGAGGCGAAGCTGCACGCCGCGACCGCCGTCAGAATGACTTTCCGCCACACCGACCTGGCGATGATCATGAGTGTTTGTGCTGGATCATGTCATGAATCCGGCGGCGGCTTGTCACGAACGCAAGCGCGAGCGGATACGAGACACACGCAAGAATCAGCGCGTCAAGAGTCGAGCCAACGGCGTACGGGATCAGCAGCGGTTTCAGAATTGTGATCAATTGACGCCAGAATTCGCCGTGAAAAAGTGACCACTCGAAGAGCGCGGTGATCTGCGTTTTGAATCCCGGCGGAAGTCGATGGCCCGTCATCATCGCGCCCATCGTCGTCGCGATCGCGTAGTACGGCGCGAGGAACCACGGCAGGTTCGAGTAGACGCCGAGCAGCACCGCCACACGATTCACGTTCAGCAGGAACGCGAACACGATGCCGAGGATCGTGTGCAGACCGAGGAACGGTGAGAAGCCGATGAAGACTCCGAGCGCGAACGCGGCCGCCGTCCGTTCGGGCGTGTCGTCGACGTGGAGGAGCTGGCCCATCCACCGGCGAACCAGCGACTTCGTCAGGTGGATCATCGAAAGTGGCTGTAGCCGGGCGGAATCGGCTGGACCGCGCCGGAACGCACGATGGTCACGTCGCGACGTTCGGTACAGACGCCAATGCGGCTGAGCGGTGTGCCGCCGTGGCGCGCGGCCGCACCGAGGCGATGACGCCATCGCGGCCGCACCGTGAACAGCAGCTCATAATCATCTCCGGCGGAAATCGCGGTTAGCGTCGCGTCCTCCGTCTGGCGCTCGAAGATCCGCCGCGCCGTCGGTTCGATTGGGAGCATCTCCTCGTCGATCGCCACGCCGACGCCGCTTGCGTCCGCGATCTGGTGCAGGCCGTCGGCGAGCCCATCGCTCAGATCGACGCACGCCGTCGCCGCGCGGTTGCGCGAGAGCATGAGGCCGAGCCGGATGCGCGGTTCGGGACGCAAATATCTCTCCACCAGGGACGACACGGAGGACTCCGCCGTGGAGCTCTTTAATATCCGCAGACCAGCGGCAGCGCTGCCGATCGATCCGCTGACGTAAATCTCGTCGCCCGCGCGCGCGCCGCCGCGCGTCATTGCCTGCCGGCGTTTCACCGTGCCGATCACCGTGACATCGACGGTCAACGGACCGCTGGTGTTCGTCAGGTTCCCGCCGACGATGTGAATGTGATGGCGCGACGCCAGCGCGGCCAGGCCGTCGGCCATGCCGTCGAAATCGTCGACGCGGAAATCCCGCGGTAGCGCCATCGACAGCAGCGCGAGTCGCGGCAATGCGCCCATCGCGGCGAGGTCGCTCAGGTTGACGGCGAGCGCGCGATGGCCGATCGCCTCGGGAGGAACGAACGCGCGGTCGACATGCACGCCGTCGACAATCGCATCGACGCTCAGGACCTCGACGCGATTCGGTTCTGGTTCGACGACGGCGGCATCGTCGCCGATGCCGACGAGGAGCCAGTCGGGGGCGGGGGGCAGGCGCTGTTGAATGCGCGCGATCAGATCACGCTCGGTGTAGTCGGAGACCGTGGCACGCGGGCGCCCGGCCTCATTTTTCACTGCTCGCGGGGCCCCACCCCCGCTCGCTGGCGCTGCGGCGCTCGCTGCGCTCGCTCTCCTCGCGCCGGCCGCAGGCGCTTTCACTGCTCGCGGGGCCCCACCCCCGCTCGCTGGCGCTGCGGCGCTCGCTGCGCTCGCTCTCCTCGCGCCGGCCGCAGGCGCTTTCACTGCTTGCGGGGCCCCACCCCCGCTCGCTGGCGCTGCGGCGCTCGCTGCGCTCGCTCTCCTCGCGCCGGCCGCAGGCGCTACTTCGCGTAGTCAACGGCTCGCGTCTCGCGAATCACCGTCACTTTGATTTGACCGGGGTACTCGAGCTCGTTCTCGATGCGGCGCGCAATGTCCTTCGACAGCCAGACGGCTTCTTCGTCCGAGATCTTCTCGCTCTCGACCATGATGCGGATCTCGCGTCCGGCCTGCAGCGCAAACGACTTCGACACGCCTTTGAACGAATCGGCGATGCCTTCGAGCTTCTCCAGCCGCTTGACGTACGACTCGAGGATGTCGCGGCGGGCGCCGGGGCGCGCCGCCGAAATCGCGTCGGCCGCCTGCACGATCATCGCTTCGAGCGACGGCCAGTCGATGTCCATGTGATGCGCCGCCATCGCCATCACGACGGCTTCGTTCTCGCCGTGCTTCCGCAGGAAGTCGATGCCGAGCTGAAGGTGCGTGCCTTCCATCTCGCGGTCGATCGCCTTGCCGATGTCGTGCAGGAACGCCGCGCGGACGGCGCAGTGCGCGTCGAGCCCGAGTTCCTTCGCCATGATGCCGGCGAGTCGCGCGACTTCGGCCGAGTGCGCGAGGACGTTCTGTCCGTAGCTGGTGCGGAACTTCAAGCGTCCCATCAGCCGCAGGATCTCCGGGTGCAGATCGTGAAGTCCGAGCTCGAACGCGACCGCGGCCCCTTCCTTTCGGATCGCTTCGTCGGTCTCGTCCTTGACCTTCTGGACGACCTCTTCGATGCGCGCCGGGTGGATGCGGCCGTCGGCGATGAGACGCTCGATCGCTTTCTTCGCGACCTCACGGCGGTAGGGATCGAAGCCCGAGAGGATGATCGCACCCGGCGTGTCGTCGACGATCAGATCGACGCCCGTCGCCAGCTCCAGCGCGCGGATGTTGCGTCCCTCGCGCCCGATGATGCGTCCCTTGAGATCGTCGCTCGGCAGATCGACGACGGAGACGGTCGTCTCGATGGCGTGCTCGGCCGCCGACCGCTGAATCGCTTCGGTGATGTAATGCTTCGCGCGATCGACCGCCGTCTCGCGCGCCTCGGCGTCGAGCCGCTTGAGGAGATTGGCCGCATCGTGGCGGGCCTCGCTCTCCATCTGTTTGATCAGGAGCTCTTTGGCTTCGTCCGCCGTCAGACCCGCCACCCGTTCGAGCTCGCGCTGCTGCGTCGCGACCAGCTGCTCGTACTTGGCCGCCGCCGCCGCCGCCGATTTCTCGCGTTCGCTGACGGCGCGGTCGCGCGCGTTCAACTCCTTTTCGAGCCGTTCGATCGCGGCCTGGCGTTCGGTGAGTCCCGCTTCGCGCTTGCCGAGCGCCTGTTCGAGCATCGCCGACTGCTGTCGCTCCTGGCGCGCCTGGCGCTCCGCGTTCATCAGAATGTCGTGCGCTTTTTCCTTCGCCTCGAGCAGCGCCTCTTTCTTGCGCGTCTCGGCGTCGCGCTCCGCGTCCCTGCCGATGCGCAGCGCCTGCTCCTCGGCGCGGCCGACGGTTTCGGCCGCGATGCGTTTGCGGTTGGCGACCCAGACGGCAAAGACGAGGATGGCGCCGACAATCGTGACGGCGGGAACGACGAGGCTGGTCAGTGTCGGCAACTCGCGTTCTCCGGGGTCAGACCCTTCGAGATCAGACCTGCGTCTGATCCCGCCAGGCGCCGCGCGACTGAGGCGGACGAGAAGGAAGGCCCCGCTTTGCCGTGTGGGGAGGTCGATGAACCTGCGAAAGCAGGTGGAACCGCTACTAAAAGCCGCGCTTCAGGCTTCCTCGCTACAGAGGCATGCACACCACGCGGCGTCGCGACTCACTTGGGTGATACGTTGGCTCAAACGAGCCTGCCGCCATCACGCGCAAAGCAGGGAACTCAAACGCTCGAAGGATCTTAGCGTAAGGCTCGCAGGCTTCGCAAGGATCTGCCGAGCTCACTCGGCCCGCAGCGCTGCGATCGGGTCGACGCGCGTTGCCGCCGTGCAGAAATGTAACTCGCGGCTGCCGCTACCGCCGCGAGCACCGCGGTTGCGGCGGCGAACGTCGGCATATCGGTCGGGGCGACGCCCAAGAGCATGCTGCGCATGACACGGGCCAGTGGAATCGCCGCGGCGATGCCAATCGCGATGCCCGACGCGACGAGCTTCAGGCCGTGCGTCACGCTCTCCACACCATGTCGCCCGGCTGCGCTCCCGGCGCCACGCGGATGCCGATCTCCTGCGTTCTTTGCGTCACGTAAATAGGAGAGCAGACCGAAGACGCCGACCGTCGCGAGCACGATTGCGAACGTCGCAAACGCGCCGTGAAGCACCGTCCGGAATCGCGGTTGTGCCACGACGTCCGATGCGAGCCTAGACAGCGTGCACGTGGATCACATCGGCCGATCGCGCGTATTTCGTGTTGTCGTCGAGCGTCTTGGGTCGAAGGGGTGCGTCGCTTACTGTTCGGCCGCGGCCGGGCTCGTCCCTCGGGCGAACATGGAAGGTCACGCGGTCAGAACGCGATCGAGCAGGCGCTCGAGCTCGCCGGCGCGTTCGGCCAGCTCGCCGTCGCGTGCGCGGTTGATGTCTCGGCAACGGAAGAGCTCGTCGGCAATGTTGAGCGCCGCAAGCACGGCGAGGCGAAGCGAATCGCCCGTGGGCGTGGACTCGGACGCCGCCCGCATTTTCTCGTCGACGTACGCCGCCAGCCGCGCGACGTACTCCTGATCCAGCGAGCTGCGGATCGGATAGCGTTGCCCGGCGATTTCGACAGGGATCACACGTCCCTCTGACATTGCTATCAGCTATCAGCTATCAGCTATCAGCTGCCCAAAGCGTCAGCAGAAAGCTGATAGCTGAACGCTAGAGGTTCAGCCCTTCGAGCTGTTCGAGCATCTCGGTGACGCGCGTGCGGATGACGTCGCGTTCTTCCTTCAGCGTCGACAGCTCGGAGGTGAGGCCATCGTTCGAGGCGAGTCGCGCGCGCATCGAGTCCAGCTCCCGCGAGAGGCGCTGGTTTTCCTGATCGGCGCGCGCCTGATCGGCCTTCATCCGTTCGACAAGGCCGACGAGCAGCTTTACCTTCTCCTCGAGCCGATCGATCGGTTCGAGCTCAACGCTCCGCGTTGCCGTCTTCGTTGCCATACGAACAATCCTCGAATTGGATAATCGGGTAATTGGATAATCGGGTAATCGAGTAATCGGGTAATCGAGTAATGTAATCGGGTAATCGACAATTGGGCAATCGCCGTAATTGGGCAATCGAGCAAAACAATTAACAATTACCCGATTACCCAATTACCCAATTACTCAATTGAGCTACCTCTGGACCGCTCCGTGTTCGCGCACGAGCGCGCCGAGAATCGTCTCGAAGCTCTGTTGCACTTCCGCGTCGGTCAGCGTGCGCTCGCTCGATTGGAATGTCAATCGGATCGAGAGGCTCACCGCGCCTTCGGGCACGCCTTTGCCTTGGTACCGATCGAAGAAGCTGATCGCGGCAAGCGGCGACGGCACGGCGCGGGCGGCGCCGTGAATGGTGCCACGAATGATTTCCGCAGGCAAGCTGTCGGCGACGACGATCGAGACGTCGCGCACGACGAACGGATAGCGCGGGATCGGGCGCGCTGCGTCGCTCGCCGGCGCGCGTACCGCGGCAAGCCGATCGAGATTCAATTCGACGACGAACACGCGATCGTGCCGCGGCAGGCCGCGCGCATCGGCGATCGCGGGCGACACCTGACCGATGAGCCCGATCGCTTCGCCGCGCGCCGGACCGTCGTCGACGACAATCGATGCGGTCTGGCCGGCGACGAGAAAAGGCTGCGACGCCGGTTCGCATCGCACGCCCACGCCGAGCGCGTCGCACACCCGTTCGACGACGCCTTTCACGTCGAAGAAGTCGACGTCGCGCGCGCCTCCGGACCAGTGCTCGGCTGCCCCGTTGCCGGTCCACGCCACCCCGAGCGCGCGCGTCTCGCCGCCGGGCGCGAACCTGGTCCCGATCTCGAAGAGGCGCACGTCGCGGCGACCGTGACGCCGGTTGTGCGCGACGGCGTCGACCAGTCCCGGCAGCAGCAGCGGACGAAGCGTGTCGAACTTCGCTGAGAGCGGGTTCGCGACGGCGACGGGCATTGCGCCGCCGAGGACCGAGGCGAACGGTTCCGCTGCCTTCGCCTCGATGAATGCGAACGTGATCGCTTCAGACGCGCCCGCAGCCGTCATGACGCGCCGCACGACCTGATCGCGCGCGATGCGCGGGTCGGGGGCCGGCGCCGGCGCCGTCGCAACCGGGAACGTCGCGTCGAGCCGATCGAAGCCGTAGTGGCGGCCGACTTCCTCGATCAGATCGGCCTCGCGCAGCAGATCCACACGGAAGGTTGGCGCGACGGTTTCCCAGCCGTCGGCGTTCGCCCTCACATCGAGCCCGAGCGCGCGCAGAATCCGTTCGACGTCGCCGTCCGGCACCTGCGCGCCGAGCAGCTGGCCGAGCCGCGTTCGCCGCAGCACGATGCGAACCGGTCCTCGTGGCTGCGGGTAACAGTCGACGACCGGCACGGCAATGCGGCCGGCGCCAATCTGGGCGATCAGCGCAGCCGCGCGCTCGATGGCCCTCACCTGCGCGCCGATGTCGGCGCCGCGCTCGAACCGCGCCGAGGCTTCGGTTTTCAAGCCGAGGCGCTTGCTCGTGCGCCGCACGGACGAGGGCTTGAAGTACGCGCTCTCGAGCACGATGACCGTGCTCGACGCCGACACTTCGGATGCCGCGCCACCCATCACGCCGGCAATCGCCTGTGCGCGGTCGCAATCGGCGATCACGAGCATGTCGGGATCGAGCTTCCGCTCGACGTCGTCGAGCGTGACGATGCTCTCGCCTCGTTTCGCGCGCCGTACCCGAATCTCGGGACCCGCAAGCTTCGCGAGATCGAACGCGTGCATCGGCTGGCCGATTTCGAGATTCACGTAGTTGGTGATGTCGACGATGTTGCTGATCGGCCTGACGCCTGCGGCGTGCAGCCGTGCGGTGAGCCATCCAGGCGACGGACCGATCTTCACGTCCGCAACGGCGCCCGCGTACCGGGGACACAGCTCCTGGTCGTCGAGATGGATCGCGAGCCGGTCGGAGCGGCCGCTGGCCAGCGACGGTGTTTGTTCCCGGTCGCGAAGCGGCAGGCTGTAGGTCGTGGCGATTTCCCGCGCGAGACCGATCACGCTGAGACAGTCGGGTCTGTTCGCCGTGATCTCGAAATCGATCACGGCGTCGCCGCCGTCGAGCGCCTCCATCGACGCAACCTCGAATCCGCGGATGCTCAGTTTCTCGGCGATGTCTTCGGCCGGCGCGTCGAGGTCGACGAACTCGCGGAGCCAGGACAGAACTAGTCGCACGTCAATACGGAAACTGCTCGAGGAATCGAAGGTCGTTCTCGTAAAAGAGACGGATGTCTTCAACCTGGTATCGCAGGATCGCAATCCGCTCGATGCCGATGCCCCATGCGAATCCGGTGTATCGCTCCGCATCGTAGCCGACGGCTTCGAAGACCGCCGGGTGCACCATGCCGCAGCCACCCAGCTCGATCCAGCCGCTCTTCTTGCACATCGCGCAGCCGGCGCCGTCGCACTGCCAGCACGAGACGTCGAGCTCCGCGCTCGGTTCGGTGTACGGGAAGAAGCTCGCCCGGAATCGCAGCCGGATGTTCGGCGAAAACATCTCGCGTGCGAACGCGAGCAGCGTTCCTTTCAGGTCGGCGAGCGAGATCCCTTCGCCGACGACGAGCGCTTCGACCTGGGCAAAGGCTGGCGAGTGCGTCAGGTCGAGGTTGTCTCTCCGGTAGACGCGCCCGGGCGCGACGATGCGAATGGGAGGCTGGTGCGCCTGCATGTAGCGGATCTGCATCGTCGACGTGTGCGTGCGAAGCAGCGTCCGCTCGCGCGGGTCGCCGTCGAGCCCCGGCATCGGCGTGGCGAGATACAGCGTGTCCTGCATGTCGCGCGCAGGATGTTCGGCCGGCATGTTCAACGCGTCGAAGCAGTGCCACTCGTCCTCGACTTCCGGACCTTCGACGACGGTGAAGCCCATGCGCGTGAAGATCTCTTCGAGCCGATCGCGGACGACGGTGAGTGGATGGCGGTGCCCGAGCGCCGGCAGGCGCCCGGGGAGCGTGACGTCGACCGCGCCGGCAGGTCGGGCGGTCGCGGCGGCGTGCTCTCCGTACTGCGTCCAGCGGGCTTCGATCGCCTGTTTCAGCTCGTTGGCGTAACGGCCGATGTTCTTTTTCTGGTCCGGCGGCGCGCTCGCGATGAGCTGCATCCACGAGGCGGTGACGCTGTTCTTGCGTCCGAGATAGCGGTCGCGAATCGACTGCGCGTCGCGCGGGGACGCCGCCGCCGCCAGCTCGCGCTCGAATGCGGCGACGTGCTGCGCGACCGATTCAGCATTGGGAAGGAGATCGGCCGGCACGCCGGCGGCCCTATGAGGCGCGGGCCGCGGTTTTTGCGGCCGTCTTGGCCTGCTTCGCGAGCGTCGCGAACGCCGCCGGCGACGACACGGCGAGCTCCGACAGGCTCTTGCGATCCAGCGCGACGCCGGCGTTCCTGAGCCCGTTCATCAGCTGACCGTACGTGAGGCCATGTTCGCGCGCGGCGGCATTGATGCGGACGATCCAGAGGCGCCGGAAGTCGCGCTTCTTGCGGCGGCGGCCGACGAACGCGTACTTCAGCGCGGTGTCGACCGACTCTTTCGCGGCGCGATACAGCTTGCTCTTGTTGGCGTAATAACCCTTCGCCAGACCAAGCAGCTTCTTGCGCTTCGCGCGGCGAACCGTTCCTCTCTTGACGCGGGGCATCTCGAATCTCCCTAATCGCTATTTCCCAAGCCCGAAGCCCGAATCCCGAATCCCTATTTGTAAGGCAGCATGCGCGCGAGCTTCGGCGCGTCCACGTCCGCCACAGCGACCGTGCCCCTGAGCTTTCGCTTCCGGCTGGTCGTCTTGCTGCTCAGGATGTGCTGCTTGAACGCCTTGCTCCGCAGGAACTTTCCGCGCTTGGTTCGCTTGAACCGTTTCGCGGCGCCGCGGTGCGTCTTGATCTTCTGTTTGGGCATCGTTCCTCTCTACGTCGTCGTCGTTTGCCTCGCCACCGGCTTCGGCTTGCCGCCGCCTGTCGGAGGACGTCGGCTCAGGATGGTGTGCATCTGGTTCCCTTCCATCCGCGGCATCGTCTCCGCAATGGCGACGTCGCGCAGCTCGTCGACGAGCCGCTCGAGGATGCGCCGCCCGATCTCGGGGTGCGCCATCTCACGCCCGCGGAAGAAAATCGTCGCCTTCACCTTGTCGCCATCTTCGAGGAAGCGCTCGATGTGCTTCTTCTTGAACTGATAGTCGTGCTCGTCGACCTTCGGGCGGAACTTGATCTCCTTGACCTCGATCACCTTCTGGTGCCGGCGGGCCTCGCGCGCGCGCTTCTGCTCCTGGTACTGGTACTTCCCGAAATCCATGATGCGGCAGACCGGCGGGCTGGCCGTCGGCGAGATCTCGACCAGGTCGAGCCCCTTCTGCTTGGCGATCGCGAGCGCCTGCGGCGGCGGCATGATGCCGAGCTGCGCGCCGGTGTCATCGATCACGCGGATTTCGCGGACGCGAATGCGTTCGTTGACCCGCACGCGGTCGTCGCGGCGGGGACTACTGGTAAAAGCGATAAAGCCTCCTTACTGAAATGACGTTACACGCATGGCATCCGGAGCGGGATGTCCCGCCGCACGTTCGACTCTTCCTTTGTTCGCGATTTCGTCGCGCGCGGCCGCGATGAACGGATCGATCGAGCTCGAACCTTTGTCGCCGCCAGACCGTTCGCGCACCGACACCGTGCCTTCAGCGGCTTCGCGATCCCCGACGACTAGCATATAGGGGATCTTCTGCAGCTGCGCCTCCCGGATCTTGAAACCGATCTTCTCCTGCCGGTCGTCGAGATCGGCGCGCAAGCCGGCCCCTTTCAGCCGATCGCGCACGCCCGCCGCGTACTCGATGTGCCGATCCGCGATCGGCAGCACCGTCGCCTGCACCGGCGCGAGCCACAGCGGAAACGCGCCGGCGTAATGCTCGATGAGGAGTGCGATGAAGCGCTCGAAGCTGCCGAAGATCGCGCGGTGAATCACAATCGGCCGATGTTCCCTGTTATCGGGGCCGATGTATTTGAGATCGAAACGCTCCGGCGCGTTGTAATCGAGCTGGATAGTCGCACACTGCCACTTGCGGCCGATTGCGTCAGTGATGTCGAAATCAATCTTCGGGCCGTAGAATGCACCGTCGCCTTCGCTGATCGTATACGGCTGTCCTGACTTGTCGAGGGCGCTCTTGAGCTGTGCTTCCGCCGAGTCCCATGTTGCAATTTCGCCCATGAAGTCGGGTGGCCGGGTGGACAGCTTGGCCGTGTATTCGAGCCCGAAGTCGCCGTATACGCGTTGCACGAGTCCGAGCATCCGTTCGACTTCGTCGCCAATCTGGTCCTGCATCAGGAAACTGTGGCCGTCGTCCTGAGCGAACTGACGCACGCGCGTCAGGCCCGCGAGCACGCCGGACGCTTCGTTGCGATGCAGCGGTGTCTGCTCGTGAAACCGCAGCGGCAGCTCGCGGTAACTGTGCGTCCGGCTCGCGTACAGCAGGTATTGGCCGGGGCAGTTCATCGCCTTCATCCCCATCTGCTCGTTTTCCGATTCGATGAGGAACATGTTCTGCCGGTAGTGCTGCCAATGGCCCGACATCTCCCACAACGCCTTGTTGTAGACGAGAGGCGTCTTGACCTCGATCCAGCCGGTCGGCAGCAGCACGTCGCGCATGTAGCTCGCGAGCGTGTTGTACAAAACCGTCCCCTTGCCGTCCCAAAAGGTCGCGCCAGGCGCCCAGGGATGGAAGATGAACAGCCCGAGCTCCTTTCCGAGCTTGCGGTGGTCTCGTTTCTTCGCCTCTTCGATCTGCGTGAGGTACCCCTTCAGATCCTTGTCGGAGACGAATGCCGTGCCGTAGATCCGCTGCATCGGCGCGTTGCGCGCGTCGCCTTTCCAGTACGCGTTCGACGTGTTCAGCAGCTTGAACGCCTTCAGCTTTCCGGTCGACGGCACGTGCGGACCGACGCAGAAATCGATGAAGGTATCAGGATCCTTGATCGTGTAGCAGGAGACTTCCTTCTGGCCTTCGGTCTTCTCCTCGATCAGCTGCACCTTCAGCGGCTCGCCGCGCGCGGCGAAGAACTCCTTCGCCTTCTCCCGCGGCCACAGCTGCCGCTCGTAAGGCAGATCCTGCGTCGCGAGCTCCTTCATCTTCTTCTCAATGAGTTCGAGATCCTCCGGCACGAACGGCCGCTCGACGACGAAGTCGTAGAAGAAGCCTTCGTCGGTCGCCGGCCCGATGCCGCACTGCGTGCCGGGGAAGAGATTGGTCACCGCGGCGGCGAGCAGATGCGCCGTGCTGTGACGGTAGAGCGGCAGCGCCTCAGGGCTCTTGTCCGTGACGATCCGAACCGCGCCGTCTTTCTGCAGAGGATAGGAAAGATCGACGAGCCTGCCGTCGACGACCGCCGCCAGCGCGGCGCGCGCAAGGTTCGGAGAGATCCCTTCCGCCACGTCGCGGACGGGTGTGCCTGCGGGGACGCTGCGACTCGACCCGTCCGGAAGCGTGATGCTGACTTGGCTCATGAAACGTCGGAGAGGTAAGGCCCTTCGACTCGAATGGTAGGCACGGGTGGACTCGAACCACCGACCTCCTGCGTGTCAAGCAGGCGCTCTAACCTCTGAGCTACGCGCCTACATTTCAAAAATCAGGCGTAAAAACGAACCCTCAGTATAACAGAATCGGGTGATTGGGTAATTTGGTGATTGGGTAATTGACGGAACGATCGGGCGTCGGATTCGTTCAATTACTCGATGACCCGACTATCCAATTACCCAATTCTCAAGCGGCTTTCTTCTCGCTGAGCCGTTCGATCGCCTTGTCGAGAATCGGATCGGCAGTCGGCGGCGGCGCGCCGAATTCGGTGACGTCCGGTTCGTCGACCGCCACGGTCGGGTCGAGGCCTTTTTCGTGCAGCGGCGCGCCGGAAGGCGTGAGGTAGCGCAGCGTCGAGAGCCACAGGCCGCTGCCATCGGGAAGTTTGATCAGCTTCTGCTGTGCCGCGCGTCCGATCGTGTGCTCACCGATCAGATCGGCGCGGTGGTTGCCGGCCAGCGCCGATGCGAACAGCTCCGCCGCGGCCGACGTGCCCGTGTCGATCAGCACCACGGTCGGTGCGGAGATCGTCGCGTCGCTCGAGCTCGCGGCGATCGGCTCGCGCACGCCCCCCTTGGATTCGCGAATCGCGAGCGTGCCGCTCGGCACGAACAGCCGCGCGATGGCGAGCCCTTCCTCCGGCGATCCGCTGGAGGTGCGGCGGACGTCGACGATCAACTTCGCTGCGCCGTTCTTCCTGAGGTCGTCGGCGGCCGACTTCACGTGGCCGGCCGCGTCGGGGTCGATCGCGGCGATGCGAATGTAGCCGACGCCCGGCGCGGCAACCCGGCCGCTCACCGCGGCCGACGGTTCCACTTCCCGCGTCAGCTCGACGACGTGCGGATCGGCTGCATTGCCGCGAATGACGGTGAGCTTCAGCTTCGAGCCCGCCACGCCGCGCAGTACGCGCATGCCTTCCCACACCGACATCTCGCGCGTCGGCGTCTCGTTGATCATGCGGATGTAGTCGCCGGCGCGCAGGCCGGCTTTCGCAGCGGGCGAATTGTCGCGTGCGGCGATGACGCGCAAATAGTACTGGCGCGTCAACTCGAGACCGACGCCGGCGGGCGCCGGCGGGGCGCCGCTTTCCACCTGTCTGACCTGGTCGGGCGTGAGGTACGCGCTGTCCGGATCGAGGCCCTCGGCGAGACCTCGCATCGCGCCGCGCATGACCTTGTCCATGTCGGCCTCTTCGACGTAGTTGCTCGATACGAGCCCGACGACGTCGTCGAAGATCTTGAGGTGCTGGTACGTGTCCTCGCGCGCCATTACCTTGCCGAGGAAACCGCCGACGATCGCGAAGGCGACGACCGGGGCGGAGATTGTCATGACTATCAGGCGCGTTCTTGCCGACATAAACACCTAATTTGAAGCCGCCACACTCGGACGCTGCTATCTCAGCGTCTCTTCAGCCATTGTAACGGGTCGACGGGCTGCCCGTCGACGCGAAGCTCGAAATACAATCCTGTACCGCCGGATGCGGCCGGACCAACTGAGCCGAGCGCCTGACCCTTGGCGACGCGGTCGCCCTTCTTCACATTCAACTCCAGCAGGTCGCCGTACAGGCTGAACGTTTGCGATCCGTGATCCAGGATGACCAGGTTCCCGAATCCGACAAACGTTCCCGCGAACGCGATAACGCCGTCATGGATCGCGCGCGTGTCAGCGCCGTCGGCGGCGGCGATTTCGACGCCGTTCGAGCGCGAGCCGCGGCCGAACCGCGTTCTGACGGTGCCGGCCACCGGCCAGTCGAGATCGCCTCGAAAGGGAGCGAGCGGAAGCGTCGCGGCGTCAGCGGCGCCGCCCGCCGCCGCGTTGCGCAGCGCGGCCTGCAGCCGCTGCTGGGCCGCCTGCAGCTCGCCCGAGAGCTGCGCGTTCAGGTCGCGTCTGCGATCGATGTCGCGGATCAGATCGTTCTTGGCCAGCGCGGCGCGTTCGGCGGCGATTCTCGCTTTCTCGGCCTTGTCGCGCAGCGCGGCGAGCTGGCGTCCGCGCTCTTCGAGCGTCCTGCGCGCCGATCGCAGCTCGGCGACGGTCTGCTGGTGCGCCGCGATGCGATCGCGGTCCAGCTTGGCGATGGCCGCCACCGTGCGCGTCGCCTGACCGAACCGCCGCAAATCGGGAGTGGAAAGCAGCAGCCGCAGGTAGCGCGCTTCTCCGAGCTTGTAGATTTCAACGATCCGCTGCCGCAGCTCCGGCAGCGAAGCCCGCTCCGACTGCTGAAGCGTCTGCATGCGCGCGTTGGTCGCCTCGAGATCGGTCGAGGCCTTCGCGAGGTCGCGGTCGATCTGTTTCAATTCCTCTATCCGAAGCTGCCGATCCACTTCGAGCCTGCGCAGGTCGCCCAAGAGCGTCCGTTCTTCTGATGCGAGCCGGTCGGCCTCGCGCTGCAGCGCCTGCAGCCGCTCGCCGGCGCGGCGGGCCATCGCCTCGGTGCGCGCGCGATCGTTTTGCTGGGCGGCGACGCTGACTAACGAAAAGATCACGAGGAACGCGGAGAACGCTTTTCTCCGGAGCCCCCAGGCCCCAGCCCCCAGGCCCCAGCCCCCAGGGACCAGCCCATTAAAAAAGCGGCTTGCCATCGATCTCTGATGGTATCGGCACGCCGAAGAACTTCAGCACCGTCGGGGCGATGTCGATGATCTGCGCGCGGCTGGCGTCGACCTGCCGGCTCGAGATGAGCACGCCGGAGGTCTGCTTGTAATCGAACGATCCATGGTCGCCCGACCACTTCTTCATATTCGGATACACGATCCCCGGGGGTGAGCCACCGAGCGTCGACTGCCACGAGACGCGGTAGCCGTCGGCCAGGCCGACCTGGAGCTCGGATGCGTTTTCGAAGAACGGACCCGAGTAGACCTCGTCGCGCTTGTAGACGGCATCCACCATCCGTTGATTCGTGTTCGGGTCGGTCATCGTCAGCAACCGCGCCGCGAGATCGTTTTCCACCTGCTTCGCCTCCGCGCCCGATGAGACGATGCCGTGGCCCTCGCGTCCCTTCAGGTTCAAGTACACCTGACCGAGGCCCATCGCATAGGCTCGCGTGCGCGACCAGTCGACGTTCTCCCAGAACGTGCCGCCGCCGAACAGGTCCTGCAGCTTCTTCTCGCCGGGCGTCTGACCCTGGATGGCCATGAAGCCTTCCTGCACGAGCCATGTATTGAGATTCACTGACTGGCGAAACGAGTGGAAGCCATGGTCCGACACGATGACGATCGGCGTCGACTGATCGACCTTTGCCATCACCTCGCCGACGAAATCGTCGCACCGGCGATAGACGCGTTCGATCGAATCGCCGAACCTGGTGGCGAGATTCTTGTCGTACATCGGATGCTGCGGATCGATGAGCCGCCACATCATGTGCTGGACGCGATCGGTCGATTCGATGACGCCGACGAGCAGATCCCACTGCTTCGCCTCGAGCCGCTGCAGGATGACCTGCGCGCGGTCGTCGAACGCGCGATACAGATCGTCCATGAACGTCTTCTCGTCGATCCGATCTTCGTTGAGCGGCCAGGTCGCTTCGGCCCAGCCGAGCGTGCGATACGGCCCGAGCCGCTCGTACAGATCGGCGGAGAACGATGGGGGCGACGACATCGGCGTCGGCGGCTGATCGGGTTTGAAGTTGATGGGAGAGATATAGAGCTGCAGCTCGGACCCGGCGTTGATCAAATAGAGCTGCGCCATGCCATGGACTCTCAGCAGCAGATTGATCGAGAAATCGAGGTAGATCCACTTGCTCCATTCGTGCTCGCCGAGATGAATGGAGTTGTCGCCCAGGTCGATCGTCGCCGACTTGCCCGCCTTGTTCCAATGGATTGTCATCGGCAGGCGGACGTCTTCGCGCGCTTCGAGCTCGGCGAGCTTCATCTTCTCCATCTCGGAGAAGCCGCCGCGCGGCGCCTTCGCCCGCAGTTCGCGGATCTGCTGCTTGACGATCGGGTTCGGCGGACCGACGAGCTCGGTCTGCGCCGTCTCGGCGTCGAACACGAGCCGCTTCAGGATGCCGCCGAATTCGGTGTTTCCCTCTTCGTATCGACTGAGATCGGTGCCGAAGTAATAGAAAGTCCCCATCGTCCGCCGGATGTCAGGAAGCGGCAGCCCGGACAGCATCTCGCCGTTCGGCACTTCCTCGGGCGGAAACGTGACGGGCACCGTCAGCTCGCTCGAGCGAACACCCGCCCGTCCCGCCGTCACCCAGAACGAGGTGCCGCCGCGAATCGATCGAATGTCGGGCCTCGAGATCGGAATGTAGTTGAGGATGAAGCGCGGAGGCTCGAAATGGACCATGCCGAGATCCGGCAGGTAGGTGTTCGTGTCGCGGATGAGGAAGTCGTAGATGTTGTGCTTGCCCGCGTTCACGCCGGTCGCGAACGACGCCCACGCGGTCGGCGACTCCGGTGAGTGGGTCGTCTCCAGGGGACGCACGCCGCTGCCACGCTTCGCGAGCTTTTGCATGTTCGGCAGCTTGCCTTCGTCCATCCACTTCTGCACGAGACGCGGATCCATCCCGTCGAAACCGAGGATGACGAGTTTCTGGCGAAACTTTTCCGGAGGGCGGCCACCGCTGCAGGAGAGAGTGAGACAAACAACGGCCGAGCTGAACAGCAGGCGTTTCACAATGTCGGGAAGCGCGAATTATATCATTACGATCGCGCGGGGCCCCACCCCCGCGCGCTGACGCGCTCGCACCGTAGTGCTCGCGCGTATCAAGAACAGGGCGTCGCGCGAGACTTCACCCGCGCGCGCCGAGGCGCTCGCACGGTAGTGCTCGCGCGTATCAAGAACAGAGCGTCACAGAACACATGCGAGTATTAGGTATTGACGTCGGCGCGCGGCGCGTGGGGCTCGCAATCAGCGACGCGTCGAAGACGCTGGCGCGGCCGCTCGAAACGATTGCCGTCGGCAACGGCGGCGAGGCGGTCGATCGTGTCGGGGAACGCATCGCGCGGCTCGCATCCGAGGATGACGGCCTGGCGGCGATCGTCGTCGGATTGCCGCGCAGCCTCGACGGCTCGGCGACCGACGAAACGAAACGCGTGATGACGTTCGTCGAGGCGCTCCGCCATCGAACGTCGCTGCCGATCGCGACGGAAGACGAGCGCCTGACGAGCCGTGAAGCCGAGAGCCGCCTCGCCGTCCGCGAGCGCGACTGGAGAGAGCGAAAGAAGAAGCTCGATGCCGCCGCGGCCGCCATCATCCTTCAGGATTATCTGGACCGGTCGTGAAGAAACTTTTCATCGTCTTCTTATTGATCCTCGTCGCCGCCGGCGCGTTCGCCGCGCTGATCTACGGCCGCGTCCGGCAACCGTACCGCGCCTACGCGGGCGCGGAACAGTTCGTCGACATCCCGCAGGGCGCCGGAAGCCGCACGATCGGCCAGCGGTTGGTGGACGCAGGCATCGTTCACGATCTGCTCACGTTCCGAGCGGCGCTGTGGCTGACCGGTGAAGGGCGGCATCTGAAGGCCGGCGAGTACCGCTTCGATCGTCCGATGACGCCGCCGGAAGTCATCGACAAGATCGCGCGCGGCGACGTGTACGTCATTCACATCACCTTTCGCGAAGGCCTGACGATGTTCGAGATGGCGCAGCTGTTCGAGTCGCACGGACTCGGCCAGGCCGCGGCCTTTCTCGAAGCGGCGAGAGATCCGACGCCGATTCGCGAGATCGATCGCGACGCAAAGACCCTCGAAGGGTACTTGTTCCCGGAAACCTACGCCGTGCCACGCCGCGCCGATGCACATCAGCTCGTGCGGCAGATGGTGGAGCAGTTCCGGCACGCGTTCACGTCCGAGCTGCGAACCGCAGCCGCGGACCGAAACCTCACGCCGCATCAGGCCGTGACGCTCGCATCGATCGTCGAAAAGGAAACGGGCCGGGCGGACGAACGGCCGATCGTCGCCGCCGTCTATACGAATCGACTCCGGATTGGGATGGCGCTGCAGTGCGATCCGACGGTGATCTACGCGCTGGAGCTGGCCGGCCGCTACACGGGCAATCTCCACAAAGACGATCTCGCCATGGACTCGCCGTACAACACGTATCGGTATCCAGGCCTGCCCCCTGGTCCCATCGCGTCGCCGGGCCGCGCATCGCTCGATGCGGCGGTGCATCCGGCCGCTGCCGACTCTCTCTACTTCGTCAGCCGCAACGACGGATCGCACGTCTTCGCGCGGACGCTCGACGAACACAATCGGAACGTGCAGAAGTTTCAAGTGCAGTACTTCAGAGATCTCAGAGCGGCCGAGGCGGGAAGGGCGCATAATCCTCGTCCATGAGACGTCTCGTCAGCGCCCTGGCCGCCGCTCTTCTCCTCGCCGCGGCACCCGCCGACGTCGTCACGCAGGTCCGCGCCTGGCGCCAGCAGCACGAGAAGGAAATTCTTCGAGAGCTGTTCGACTTCCTGTCGATTCCAAACGTCGCCGCAGACGCGCCGAACATCAAACGCAACGCCGACGCGCTTGCGCGGATGTTCGAGCGGCGCCGGTTCGCCCCGGAGCTGATTGCCGGCGCCGGTCCGCCGCTCGTCGTCGCCGAACGGCGTCTGCCGAACACGCGCCGGACCATCACGTTCTACTTTCATTACGACGGACAACCGGTGAACGCGGCCGAGTGGATCTACGAGCCGCCGTTCAAGCCGGTCATCGTGGCGCCGCACGAGCCGCAGGGACGGACGATCACGCTCGAGACATGGCGGGACGTGATCGATCCGGAGTGGCGCGTCTACGGCCGCAGCTCGTCGGACGACAAGTCGCCGATCGTGGCGTTGCTCAGCGCAATCGAAGCGCTGGACGCCGCCAACATCCCGCTCACCTCGAACGTCCGCGTGCTCATGGAAGGCGAGGAAGAGGCGGGCTCGCCGCATCTCGAGTCGACGCTGCACGACCACGCCGACAAGATTCGCGCCGACGCGGTGCTCCTCGTCGACGGCCCACGCCACGCGAGCGATCGGCCGACGCTCAACTTCGGCGCACGCGGCATCATGAATGCCGTCGTGACCGTTTACGGACCGGTGAGCGATTTACACAGCGGCAACTACGGCAACTGGGCTCCGAATCCGGCGCTTCAGCTCGCGCGGCTGCTGGCCTCGATGAAAGACGACAGCGGGCGTGTCACCATCGACGGCTTCTACGACGACGTCGCGCCGCTGACCGCCGAGGAAAAACGTGCGATCGACGAGATACCGGACGTCGCGCCGACGCTGATGAAAACCTTCGGCTTCTCGCGTCCCGAAAGCGCCGATCGACTCGAGCTCCGCCACAACCTGCCGACGCTGAACATCAACGCGATGGATGCCGGCGGCGGCGTCGCCGGACAGGGACGCACGATCATTCCCGCCACGGCGAACGCGCGGCTCGATCTGCGATTCGTCAAGAACGTCGATCCTGCGAAGCAGCTCGAGCGCCTCGTCGCCCATATCAGAAAGCAGGGCTACTTCATCGTCGACAAGGAACCGGATGCAGCGCTGCGTGCAGCGCATCCGCTGATTGCCGGCGTCACCAGAGTCGGCGGCTATCCGGCCGGACGAACCTCGCTCGACGCGCCGATCGCACGCGCGATCTCGAAGGCCGTCGCCGACGCGGCGGGTGGATCGATCGTCCGGCTGCCGACGATCGGCGGCAGCGCGCCCTTCTACCTGTTCAGCGACGTGTTGAAGGTGCCGACGATCGGGCTGTCGATCGTCAACTTCGACAACAACCAGCACGGGCCGAACGAGAACGTGCGCATCAAGAACATCTGGGAAGGAATCGAATCTATGGCGGCGATCCTCGCCATGCCATGACGAGACCGGCATGACGCGCGCATTCGCCATCGTGACCACCGAACCGCTGTTCGGCGAGCCTACCGTTCCCCCCATTTCAGCTTCTGCCGCAGGACTTCGAAATAGCTGCGCGTCGACGGGCGAATGAGGCGCAGCGTCCGCTCGGCGCGGCAAATCCGGATTTCGTCGCCCGCCTGCAGCTGGAGACCAGCCTGGCCGTCGAAGGTCACGTAGAGCTCATCCCGCTCCTCGATGTGCGGCTGCACGCGGACCGGCGAGGAAGCGGGAACCACAATCGGCCGGTTCGTCAACGTGTGCGGCGCGATTGGCGTCAGGAGCAACGCGTCGAGCGTCGGTTGCACGATCGGTCCGCCGGCAGCGAGGTTGTACGCCGTCGATCCGGTCGGCGTCGCGACGATCAGGCCGTCCGCCTTGACGCGCGTCACGAATTCGCTGCCGATCGACACCGACAGGTCGATCATCCGCGACCGCGCGGCCTTCGTGATGACGACGTCGTTCAGCGCGATGTACTCCGGCACAGATCCATCGATCCTGGTCGTCGTCGACCGCAGCATCATGCGCTCTTCGATGCGGCCGCGATCGCTCAGGGCGGCCTCGAGAGCAGGATACAGTTCCGGCAGCGTCACCTCGGTGAGGAACCCGAGACTGCCGAAATTGACGCCGAGGATGGGCACGTTCGATCCAGTCGCGCCGATGCAGTCGGCCATCGACAGCAGCGTGCCGTCGCCGCCGAGCACCACCACGAGATCGACGCTCTGGGCAATCGCCGCTTTGTCGGCGGCGGCATGCGGCGGCGCCGGGCGCGGCAGCAGCGCCGACGTCGCCGTTTCGAAGACGGGCTCGATGCCGCGCGCCGTCAGCCAGGACGCGATCTCGACCAGGTGCGGCGTCGCTTCGCGCAAATGCGACTTGGCGAAGATGCCGACGCGTCTCGGAATGGTCACCTCGGGCTATCTTACGTCGGGTCGGCGGCGACGCCGACCGGCCGGCTTTCCATCGCTTTGATAATGGTCACGAGCGCCGCGTTCACCGGACAGGCGATGCCGTACCGGCGGCCCAACTCGACGACCGCTCCGTTCATGTGATCGATCTCGGTCGGTTTGCCTTTGAGCAAATCCTGGCGCATCGACGCGATGTTTCGCGACGGGCCGAACACCTCCTTCAGCGCGTGCAGGAAATCGATGTCGAACGCCACACCGTCGGCGCGCGCGACGTGCAGGCACTCGTCGATGACGATCTGGTTGAGCGCGTCGAGGCCGACGTCGGCGATGCCGCCGACTTCAGTACCGATAATCGACGTGATCGGATTGATCACGCAGTTGAAGATCAGCTTCCTCCACACGTCGACGTTGATGTCGTCCGATACGCGGCCGTCAAGACCCGACGCCGTCAGGAGCAATGCGATCGCGCGGCTGCGATCGCCCGCCTCGATGAGGGTGTAGCCCGACACCTTCAGATCGACGACGCCGGGTTCGCGGAAGATCGCGCCGAACTGCGTAATGGCCCGCAGCACGACCGATCGGTCCCCGATCGCGGCCTTGACGATGCGCTCGCCGTGAAGGCCGTTCTGGACGCACAGGATGATGGTGTCGTCGCGAACGAGGTGTGCGATCGAAGCGGCGGCGGCGCGGTTGTCGTTGACCTTCGTCGTGAGCAGCACCAGCGTGTTCGGCGGCACCGCGTCGACGGCGGTCGTGGCGCGGACCTGCGCCGTCAGCACCTCGCGTCCGATCATGCGCAGGCCTTCGCGATTGATGGCCTGGACGTGTGCGCCGCGCGCGACGACGGTCACGTCGTGATTCGCGGCGAGCTTCGCCGCGTAAACGCTGCCGATCGCGCCGGCGCCGAGCACGATGACGTTCATCTGAGGTGCAGGAAGAATTCCTGATTCCCGGTCGCGCCGGTAATCGCCGACGGCGTCATGCCGGCGCGATGCAGGCCGATGGCCCGCGCCGCTTCCGATACGCGGTCGATGACTGCCTCGTGCACGGCGGGGTCGGTCACAAGGCCGTGCTTGCCGACCTGTTCGCGACCCGCTTCGAACTGCGGCTTCACGAGCGCCACGATGTCGGCGCCGGCGTCGAGAAACGGTTGGAGCGGCGGCAGAATCAGCCGCAGCGAGATGAACGACACGTCGATCGTCACCAGCGACACATCATGCGGCACGTCGTCGCGCGTGAGCGACCGCGCGTTGACGTGCTCGCGGACGATCACTCGGGGATCGTTCCGCAGACGCCAGTCGAGCTGTCCGTGGCCGACGTCGAGCGCGATGACGGATTCGGCGCCGCGCTGCAGCAGCACGTCGGTGAAGCCGCCGGTCGATGCGCCGACGTCGAGCGCGCGGCGGCCGCGAGGATCGATCCTGAACGCGTCGAGCGCGTGCGCCAGCTTGACGCCGCCGCGACCGACGTACGGATGGTCCGGCGCGACGAGATCGACGTGTGCGGCGGTGTCGGTGGGCGTTCCCGCTTTCGAGACGACATGACCGTCGACTGTCACCTGACCGGCGAGGATCAGCGCGCGCGCACGTTCGCGCGATGGCGCGAGGCCGCGGTCGACGAGCGCCACGTCGAGCCTGACTTTTTTCAATTCCGCCTGGAGACGACCCAGTCGGCGATCGCCCCGAGATGTCCTGAGGTGAGCTGCGCATCCTGCAGCGTCCGGTGCGCGCGCACCGCGCATTCCGACGCGAGGCGGTGCGACTCCTCGAGGCCGAACAGCGCCGGATATGTCGGCTTCGAGCCGGCGGCGTCCTTGCCCGTGGTCTTGCCGAGCTGCTCCGCGCTCCCCTCCACGTCGAGGATGTCGTCGACGATCTGAAACGCGAGGCCGAGATCGGTCGCGTAACGATCGACGGCGCCAACCAGACCATCCGGCGCGCCGGCCATGATCGCGCCGCTCACCGCGGCCGCGCGGATAAGCGCGCCCGTCTTGCGCGCGTGCATCGCGCGGAGGCCGTCGCGATCGAGAACGATCGTGCGCGGGCCCGCCTGACCGGCTGCCTGCAGGTCGATCGTCTGCCCGCCCACCATGCCGGCCGCGCCGGCCGCTTCCGCGACGAGGCGGATGACACGCAGCTTGCGGTCGGCGATGTCGGCGTCGGGCCCGATCGGCTCCCGCGCCAGCAGCGTGAAGGCTTCGGCGTGAAGGCCGTCGCCCGCCAGGATCGCTATGCCGTCGCCGAATTTCACGTGCAGCGTCGGCTGTCCGCGGCGCAGCGTGTCGTTGTCCATCGCCGGCAGATCGTCGTGGATGAGGGAGTAGGTGTGAATCATCTCGATGGCGCAGGCGGCGGGCAAAGCCAGCTCCATCGCAGGCGTGAAGCGCTGCATCGCATCCGCGTGTCGCAGCCCCGCAGGGCTGCGATCGACCGCATCGGCGGCGGCGAGCGCGAGGATCGGCCGCAGCCGCTTGCCGCCGGCAAAGACGCTGTAGCGCATCGCCTCGCTCACGATTTCGGGACACGTCGGCGGCGCCGGCAGGTATCGGTTCAGCGCATCGTCGACCTCGGCCCGCGCGATCTTCAGAAAGCCGGCGAGCGTGTCGACCACGACCGCCTACCCGCGGCGCGAGTCGTCGGCGGCGAACGAAGAGGGCGCCGGCTTCAGCTCTCCGCGTTCGTTGAGAATCTCGATGCGGCGCTCGGCTTCCTCGAGCCGCGCGTGACAGAAGCGCGAGAGCTGTACGCCGCGCTCGTACAAGGCGAGCGATTGTTCGAGCGCGATGTCCCCCTCCTCGAGCTTCTTGACGATCGATTCGAGCTCGGCGATCGCCGCCTCGAAGTCCTTTGTCGATGTGTCGCTCATGAGGTCTTGGTCACCTTAGCCTCAATTTCGCCGCGACTCAAGGTGACGCGTATGTGGTCGTCCGGCGCCACGCCGGTGGCGTCTCGGAGCACGCGCGTCTTGTCGGCATTCCACGCGACAGCGTATCCGCGGCCGAGGACGGCGAGCGGGCTGAGCACATCGAGGCGGCCGGCGACGGCCCGCAGCTGTCCGGCTGCGCGATCCTGCCGGCGCGTCGCCGCGCTCGTCAAACGGCCGTCTGCGGCAACGAGCCGCGTGCGCATCGTCGCCAGCTGCCGGCTGACGTCCAGGCCAGCCAGCTGCCGCTCGAGCTGCTGGAGCCGTCGTGCGTTGACGCCCAGGCCGGCGCGGAAGACCCGCGCGAGCGCGTGCGACAGCTCCGCGACGTGGCGGCCGCGCATCGCGATGCGTCCCGGAAATCCGGCGAGCGCGGGACGCGCGCCAATGATGTGCACGCGGCGGCTCAGGCCCTGAATGCGGCTGCGCGCGGACGCGTGCAGACGATCACGGAGTCGATCGATTCGGCCGCAGAACTCGTCCTTGCGCGAGACGACCAGCTCCGCTGCCGCCGACGGCGTCGGCGCGCGTACGTCGGCCACGAAATCGGCAATCGTCACGTCGGTCTCGTGGCCGACCGCCGAGATGACCGGCACCGGCACGCGGCCGATCGCGCGCGCAACCATCTCTTCATTGAACGCCCACAGGTCTTCCATCGAACCGCCGCCGCGCCCGACGATGACGACGTCGACGCCGGGGACGCGCGCAATCTGCCGCAGCGCCCGCGCGATATCAGATGCCGCATCCTCACCCTGCACACGCGCCGGGCAGATGATCAGATGAGCGTTCGTATACCGCCGCCTCAGTACTTTGATGATGTCGCGAATCGCGGCGCCGTCGAGCGACGTCACGATGCCAATCTTGCGCGGCAGCGCCGGCAGGGCGCGTTTCCGCGCCGGGTCGAACAGGCCTTCCTGCTGCAGACGCTTTTTCAGCTGTTCGAATGCGAGCTGCAGCGCACCGAGTCCCTGCGGTTCGAGATGCTCGCAGACAAGTTGATATTCGCCCTTCGGTTCATAGACCGAAATCTTGCCGCGCGCGACGACGCGCGTGCCGTCGGTCGGTTTGAATTTGAGGTACCGCAGCGCGGTCTTGAACATGAAGCCGCGCAGCTGCGAGCGATCGTCCTTCAGCGTGAAGTACAGATGACCGGTGTTCCACACGCGGCAGTTGGACAGTTCACCTTCGACCCACACCTCGAACAGCTCGGTTTCAAGCAGATCGCGGATCTTGATCGTCAGGTCAGTGACGGTGAGGACGCGACGGACGGGCGCCGGTGCTGCCGGTTCGGGCTGCGGCTCATCGTCTTCTTCAAACAGTTGATCGAACAAATCCGACATTATTTATTGGCGCGGTGCCCCACCCCGCTCGGGCACCCCAGCCCGCCGAGAACGCGCGCTGGGGACCCCGCCGCCGCACTGATGCGTTCGCGTTCCCGCGCGCCGCGGGCGCTGCGCTCGGGCGTATCTAAGACAGAGCGTCCCAGGTCATGAAGCTCGTCGGCGCTGTACTGGATGCGCTCGATGTCAGTTGCGAGTCCCGTTCTGTCGTCGGCTTCGACGATAACCGCGTTCAGTCGCGGATTCGCTGTCGCAGTTTCGAACCTCGCCGGCAGCGCGGTGAGAAAGCGGCCGAGCGCAGCCTCGACCTCGACGCCGATGATCGAATCGTGCGGTCCCGTCATGCCGGCGTCGGTCAGGTACGCTGTGCCCTTCGGCAGAATGCGCTCGTCCGCGGTCTGTACGTGCGTGTGAGTGCCGACGACCGCCGACACCTTTCCATCCAGATACCAGCCCATCGCGAGCTTCTCCGACGTTGCTTCGGCATGGAAGTCGACGAAGATGATTCGCGCTCGCTCGCGCAGACGATCGATCTCGCGGAGCACGACGCTGAACGGATCGTCGATGTTGAGCATGAACACCCGGCCCATGAGGCTGATTACGCCGACCGATCGGCCGTCGCGCGAACGTGCGAGGTAACCGCCATTGCCCGGCACGCCGGCAGGGTAGTTGGCCGGCCGCAGGAGACGCGGCTCGGTTCCGATGTAGTCGAGCGCCTCCTTCTTGTCCCAGATGTGATTGCCCGAGGTCATCACGTCGACGCCGAGGTCGAGGATTTGCTCGCCAATCTCGCGCGTGATACCGAAACCGCCGGCCGAGTTCTCGGCGTTGGCAATGACGAAGTCGATCTGATGGCACTCGACGAGGCCGGGCAAGCCCTGACGCAGCAGATCACGTCCCGGTTTGCCGACGATATCGCCGATGAAGAGCAGCCGCATGAATGGCCGATCGGCTAGGAATGCGCGTTGTCCATGACGATGGGAATGGTGTGGCCGCGGCGATCGGCAATCTTGGGAAAGGTGATCTGCAGCTCGCCGGCCTTGTAACGCGCGCGCGCCTTCGAGGTGTCGCACGCACGTCCGAGCCGGACGACGCGCGCGAAGCGGCCGTAGCCGCGCTCGACGAGGTGAAAGCTCGATTCGCCGCGCACGCGCCGTGGCGCTTTTTCGCCGGCGACCAGCACGCTGTCGCCTTTCGTCAGCAGCCGCACCGCTTTCACGTCGACGCCCGGCAAATCGACCACGACCTCGATCGCATCGTCGGTTTCGTAGACGTCGATGGCCGGCGCGCATTCGCCGGTCAGCGATTCGGCGCCGAAGACCCGTCCGAGCTCGAGAAAAACGCGGCGGACCTCATCGGCAAAATCACCGATTTCCGAAGGAACGGCGACCGTTTGAATGCGAGTGCGCATAGCCAGGAATCATCGCATAGTGACCTCGGCGCCGCCAGCGGCCGCCGTAAGTCGCAGATGAGTAGAAAGATAGCTGATCGATATTTGTGAGTTCTTAGAACTCATATAAGATGCTTGACAAACACTCATATCTGGCTATACTACGAGGATTATGAAAGGCAAAGTCATAGGAATCGACCTCGGCACGACGAACTCCGTCGTGGCCGTGATGGAGGGCGGACAGCCGGCCGTCATCGTCAATCAGGAGGGCGCGAGGCTCACGCCTTCGGTCGTCGCAATCGCGAAGGACGGCGAGCGGCTGGTCGGGCAGGTGGCGAAGCGACAGGCCGTTACCAATCCCGAAAACACCATCTTCTCCATCAAACGTTTCATGGGTCGCAAGTTCGATGAGATCACGAACGAGGCCTCGCGCGTGCCGTACAAAGTGGTGCGCGCGCAGAACGGCGACGCCTGGGTGGAAGCGCGCGGCAAGAAATACTCGCCGCCCGAGATCTCCGCGATGATCCTGCAGAAGCTGAAGAAGGCCGCCGACGATTATCTCGGCGAACCGGTCAGCGACGCGGTGATCACCGTGCCGGCGTACTTCAACGACGCGCAGCGTCAGGCGACGAAGGACGCCGGCAAAATCGCCGGCCTCAACGTGCTGCGCATCATCAACGAGCCGACGGCGGCGGCGCTGGCGTACGGGCTCGATAAGAAAAAGGACGAAACGATCGCCGTCTACGACTTCGGCGGCGGCACGTTCGACATCTCGGTCCTCGAGGTGGGCGAAGGCGTCGTCGAGGTGAAGGCGACCAACGGCGACACGCATCTCGGCGGCGACGATCTGGACGATCGCGTCATCGAGTGGCTCGCGGCCGAATTCAAGAAGACCGAGGGCATCGACCTGTCGAAGGATCGCATGGCGCTGCAGCGGCTGAAGGAGGCCGCTGAGAAAGCCAAGATCGAGCTGTCGACGGCGATGGAAACCGAAATCAATCTCCCCTTCGTCACGGCCGATCAGAACGGGCCAAAGCACCTGCAGATGAAGCTGACGCGGGCGAAGCTCGAACAGCTCGTCGACGACCTGCTGCAGCGGACGATGGCTCCGGTCAAGCAGGCGCTCGCCGATGCCGCCGTCGATCCGAAGAAGATCGATGAGGTCGTGCTCGTCGGCGGCTTGACGCGCATGCCGAAGGTGCAACAGCTCGTGCGCGACTTCTTCGGCAAGGAGCCGCACAAGGGCGTCAACCCGGATGAAGTCGTCGCGGTGGGCGCTGCCGTCCAGGGCGGCGTGCTCGCAGGCGAAGTCAAGGACGTGCTCCTGCTCGACGTGACGCCGCTGTCGCTCGGCATCGAGACGCTCGGCGGCGTGATGACGACGCTCATCCCGCGCAACACGACGATCCCGACGCGGAAGAGCGAGATTTTCTCGACGGCGACCGACAATCAGCCCAACGTCGAGGTGCACGTGCTGCAGGGCGAGCGCCCGATGGCGCGCGACAACCGGACGCTCGGCAAGTTCCATCTCGTCGGCCTGCCGCCCGCGCCGCGCGGCGTGCCGCAGATCGAGGTCGGCTTCGACATCGACGCGAACGGCATCGTCAACGTCGCGGCCAAGGATCTGGCGACCGGCAAGGAGCAGCAGATCACGATCACCTCATCGAGCGGCCTCAACAAGGAGGAGGTCGACCGGATGGTGAAGGACGCGCAAGCGCACGAGTCGGAAGACAAGGCGCGGCGCGACGTGATCGACGCGCGCAACCAGGCCGACGCGCTGGCGTATCAGGTCGAGAAGACGATCGCCGAGAACCGGGACAAGCTGCCGTTCGGTGACCTGTCGAAGATCGAGGCGGCGATTGCGGTGGTGCGAAGGGCCGTACAGGGCGACGACCTCGCGGCAATCACGCGAGCGTCAGAGGAGCTGCAGCGCGCCTCGCACGCGATGGCGGAGCAGCTCTATAAAGGTTCGCAGAGTTCACAGAGTTCACAGAGTTCACAAGGTTCGAACGTCAAGGATGCAGAAGTCGTCGACGCGGAATACGCGGAGACGAAGTAACGAGGAGGAATCATGACCATCGTTCGTTGGGATCCGTTCCGCGATTTCGGGTTCACCGCCCCGAGCACTTGGATGCCGCCGGTCGATATCTTCCAGACCGGCGATCACGAGCTGGTGCTGAAGGCCGAGCTGCCTGACATGACCCGCGACGATATCGACGTCACGGTCGAGAATTTCGTGCTGACGATCAAGGGCGAGAAGAAAGCCGTAAGCGAAGTCAAAGACGATCAGTACCACCACATCGAGCGGCGCTACGGGACCTTCAGCCGCTCGTTCTCGCTGCCGCAGACCGTCGACTCCAACCGGGTCTCGGCCGAGTACAAGAACGGCGTTCTCACCGTGCGGCTCCCGCTGCGTGAGGAAGCCAGGCCGCGGTCGATCAAGGTCGACGTCGCCGCGTAAACATAGATCGGCAGGGCACGAGGGGCAGAACAGGACAGGCAGGAAGGGCCCATCCGGCCTGTCCTGCCGTTCCTGGCCCACACCCTCACAATTCATCGACAGCGGAGGTCCACCTGAAAGTGCGTCCACTGCGCGATCGCATCCTCGTTCAGCGCGCTCCACCGACACCGAGATGAAAGAGAAAAAGGCGCGCGTCGACGACACGATGCATGCGACCAAGGCCGCCAGGGCCTCCGGGCCTTCCTCGCTTTAGATCCGCGTGCTACGCTACTGGGTCGATCATGGACATGACTGCTCCCCTCAACGCTGACAGCCAACCGCACGGCCCGGCAATTTCCTCCGAGCCGGCGCCTCCGATTGACAGCCGATTCCTCTTCGTCGACGTCGCCGCGCTTCGCGCCAAGCAACTGCGGCGCGGCGCGCGCGTGCGGATCGACGACATCGAGCATCTGCCGAAGAAGGCCGAGCGCGTGGCGATGGAAGAGGTGAAGCGCGGACTCGTCTACTACGATGTGCCCGAAAAGTCGCGGGCGTCGGCCGCGGCGGGAGCCGGCGAGTGAGCGAGGTTCAGCCGATTGTGGTCGGCGTCGTGCAGGGACTTCTGTCCAGCACGGCTTTCGTGCTCGCGCTGTTCATCGGCTTCTGCGTCATCGTCGGCTTTACGAAACTGAAACGGACGGCCGGCAACTCCCCGGTCGTGAAGAGCCTCGACGAAATCGTCAGCCGCCAGCCGATGGCCTACCTGCCGCCGGATGCTCCCCGCGGCAACGCCGACCAGCTGAGAGGTCCCGGAACCGGAACACACTGACGCGCCGGCTCGTAGATCGGGACATGGTCTACCTGCTGACGCTGCCGTTTCGGATCCTCTTCGGGCTGGTGCTGCTGCCGTTCGCGCTGCTCGCGCTTCCGTTCGCGCTTCTGCTGCTGCCGTTTCTCATCCTGCGGTTCGTCGTCAAGGCCGCTGTGGCGCTCGTCGTCCTGCCGTTCGTGCTCTTCGTCGGCGTCATCGTCTGCGTCGCGCTGGCGATCGCGTTTTCACTCGCCATCCTCGCGCCGCTTCTGCCGTTCGCGATGCTCGCGTTCTTCGTCTGGGCGATCACGCGAAACTCTCAGGCTGCCATCGCAGCCCGAGGTTGATGATCCGCTGCAGCACCCCTTCGTAACTGAGGCCCACCTTCTCGGCTGAGGCCGCGAAGTCTTCGCCTTTCGCGATCTGCGGATTCGGGTTCGCTTCGAGGACCCATGCATTGCCCCCTTCGTCCAGCCTCAGATCGATGCGCGCGTACCCACTCAACTCGAGGCCGCGATACGCGCGTTTGCAAAGGTGTTGGATCTTTTCCGCCTGTCCGTCCGCGAGCTCCACTGCCGGCCCGCTGTCGATGCCGTACTTCTTCTGGTACTTGACGCTCCACTTCACGCGGTCGGTCGCGATCCGCTTCGATCCTTCCGGCATGTTCGTGAAGAACAGCTCCCACACCGGCAGCGCCTGCAGCACCTGATTGCCGATGACGCCGACGTACAGCTCGCGCCCTTCGATGTACTGCTCGACGATGGCCGCGGTGCCGATGCTCTCGTGGATGAACGTGACGCGCTCGTTCAGCTTCTCGTCGGTGTCGACGACCGACGCCTGCGAGATGCCAATCGACGCTTCCTGCGTCAACGACTTCACGATGAGCGGAAACGTGAGTCGCTTGTGGCGGCGTATCGGGCGTCCGATGCGGCAGACCTCGAACTCCGGTACGGCGATGCGATGGTACGCGAGCAGCTTCTTCGAGAGCGACTTGTCGCGGGCCATCAGAAGACCGCGCGGATTGCAGCCGGTGTACGGCAGCTTCAGCAGCTCGAGGTGCGACACGACGTTCTGGTCGAAGATCGTCACGTCGTCGAACCCTTCGAGCAGGTTGAACGCGATGTGCGGCTTCCATTCGTCGGCGAGCCGGCGGATTTCGCCAAGGTCGTCGTGGACGCCGAGCGGCCGCACTTCGTGCCCCATCGCGGTCAGCGTCGAGATGACGTCGTACTCGGTGCGCCACGGCGCTGACGTGACGTCGGTGCCTTCGTCGACCGTCGCGGGCGGAATCAGGTGACGGTGGACCAGCGCGAGCACGCGAAGTTTGGTCACAGCGCCACCCGGTGCCGCCCGCTGTGCAGATAGTTCATCGTCTGCACTGTGAGGAAGACCATGAAGTCCGTCTTCGTTTCCTCTTCGGAATCCATCAGCCGCAGGTTGAGCTCGCGGCAGCGCTCGATCACTTTTTCGAGCAGCTGATCGATCGTGTATTGATAGCTGTCGGTGAAGCTCGCCACGCGGCCGCGCACGTCCTTGCGGATCCTGCGCACGAACCGCGCGGCCGGCAGGTTCTTCGCGTACTCGGGCGAGTCGGAGAACAGATTGCGCAGATCGCTGTCGTAGAAGTCGGGGTGATCGAGGCCGTAGTGCTCGCGCTTCCTGCGATAGTGCTCGCGAAGCGTCTTCTTCAGCCGCCGGAGCGGATCGACCTCGCGCTTCGACTTGACCTTCGGCCGCGCGCGTGAAAGCAGCCGCATCAGGCGATCCATGTATTCGAGCTTGCGCTGTGCCGGCCACCCGGCGTAGCGCGTCGCCCACATCGACGCGGGATCGAGCCACACGGCGAACGTTTCGGCGAAGTCCTCGTCCGGATGGCTTTGCGCGTACCAGTGATCGAGATGGTGGACGAAGCTTTTGCTGTACGGCTTCGGCGTGTAGTACTCCGGATACTCGATCCCGGGGTTGCCGAACAGCCGCCGCCTCGTCCGGCGTCGCCGCAGCCGGTACGCGTTGTCGATTGCGTGGCCGACCTCGTGACGCAGAATCCTGAGGCACGAGTCGGGATCGCCCCCTTCGACCTCGAGCATCTGCGCGAGCTCCAGACGCGCGAGGCGCGGATGCGCGAGATAGAACGGGATCGCGACGCCAGGGACGCCGTCGGGCGTGAACCATTCATCCGCGAGCCAGTAATGCGGGCGGAACCGCAGGCCGCGCGCGTCGAGCTCCGCGTTGATCTGCGCGATGCGCTGTTCGAGGTCCGTGCCTTCGATCCGCAGCGCGAGATCGCACATGCGGACGTCGAGGAGCTGCTCGTCGCCGAGCGCCGTCCAGTCAGACGACGCTACGCGATCGGAGGCTGCTGTTTCCACCATTCAGTGTCGCGTTCGTACGCGTCGGCGAGTCGCAGGAGCGACGGCTCGTCGAACCGGCGTCCCGTGAGCTGCAGTCCGATCGGCAACGTGCCTGCGCTGAAGCCGCAGGGGACGCTGATCGCCGGCAAGCCGGTGAGGTTCGCGCTCACGGTGAACACGTCGGCGAGGTACATCTGCAGCGGATCATCGACGCGCTCGCCGATTTTGAACGCCGGAACCGGACTCGTCGGCATCGCAATCGCATCGACGCCGCGTTCGCAATCGAACGCCTGCTCGTAGTCGCGCAGGATGAGCGTGCGCACCTGCTGCGCTTTGAGGTAGTAGGCGTCGTAGTACCCGGCGCTGAGCACATAGGTTCCGAGCATGATGCGTCGCTTCACCTCAGGCCCGAATCCGCACGCCCGCGTCCGGCCGTACATCGCCTGCAATGACGCCTCGTCGCCGTCTGCCCGCGCGGCTCGGGCCGGACCGTCCTCTCGCGATCCCTTCGCGCGGAATCCGTACCTCACACCGTCGTATCGCGCAAGATTCGAGCTCGCTTCGGCCGTGGACACGAGGTAATAGACCGGAATCGCGTAGCGCGCGTGCGGCAGCTCCACGTCGGTCAGCGTCGCGCCGCGCGAGGCGAGCACGTCGAGCGCTGCGAAAAACGCGCGCGCCACGTCCGGATCCACGCCCTGCTCGAGCAGCCGCCGCGGGACGCCGATGCGTGTGCCGCGCACGTTGCCCGTGAGCGCGGACCCGTAGTCCGGCACGGCTTCGGAGGCAGTCGTCGCGTCCGCGCCGTCGCCGCCTGCAATGACGCCGAGCGCAACGGCGGCGTCGCGCACGCGCGTCGCGATCGGACCGACCTGATCGAGAGACGACGCGTGTGCGATCAGCCCATATCGCGACACACGGCCGTAGGTCGGTTTCAGACCGACCACGCCACACATCGCCGACGGCTGGCGGATCGATCCGCCCGTGTCCGATCCGAGCGCGAGCGGAATGATGCGCGCGGCGACCGCTGCGGCCGATCCGCCGCTCGTGCCGCCGGGAATGCGATCGAGCGCCCACGGGTTGCGCACGGGACCGAACGCGGAGTTCTCGTTCGACGATCCCATCGCGAACTCGTCGCAGTTGGTCTTGCCGATGACGATGGCGCCGGCGGATTCGAGGCGCGCGACGGTCGTCGCGTCGTACGGCGGACTGTAGTGCTCGAGCATGCGCGACGAGGCGGTCGTTCGCACGCCGCGCGTGCACAGGTTGTCTTTGATCGCGACGGGAACGCCGGCGAGCGGCGCATCGCGCCATCGATCGGGATCGCGATCGATGGCCTCCGCGCGCGCGATCGCCCGATCCGTGACGACGGTGTTGAACGCGTTGAGCGCGGGATTCAGGGCCGCCACGCGGGCGAGCGCGTCGCGGCAGACGTCGGTGGCCGAGCGCGCGCGCGATCGCACCGCCTCGCGAATGTCGGCGACCACCTGTGGGCTGTCCATCAAATGACTCGCGGCACCTTGAAGAACCCGGCATCCACGGCGGGATCCGGCGCGGCGGCGATTGCCGTCTCGCGGTCGAGCGACGGCCGCACCTCGTCGTCGCGATCGGCGGCGTGGCGCGTGACGACCGTGGCCGTCGGCGGCACGCCCGTCGTATCGATCTGCTGGACTTCCGCCGCGTACGCGAGGATGTCGCCGAGCTGGCGCGCGAAGAGGTCGAGCTCGGAGACCTCGAGCCTCAGGTTGGCGAGCGCCGCGACGGCCGCGACCTGTTCGCGCGTGAACCCGGACGACATGGCCAGATGCTAACATGCGAAAACAACTCTCCCAGGCTGTCAGCTGTCAGCTCCAGGCTCTCAGCGGCGAGCATCAGCCATGACGAACGTTCGAAGGGCGGCCGTCGCCGGGACCTGGTATCCCGGCACCGCGCCGGCGCTGGCGGCGGCCGTCGATCGTCATCTCGCGTCGGCCACGCGCGAGATCGGCGGCGACCTGGTCGCGCTCGTTGCGCCGCACGCCGGGCTGATGTACTCGGGTCCTGTCGCGGCGCACGCGTACCAGCTGCTGCGCGATCGCCGCTTCGACGTCGTCGTTCTCGTGGGGCCGTCCCATTACGTCGCGTTCAACGGCGTCGCGCTGTATCCGGGCAGCGGCTTCGAGACGCCGTTCGGCGTCGCCAGAATCGACGACGAGTGCGCAGCGGAGCTCATGAAAGCGACGCCGATCGTCCGCGAGCACGCCGCGGCGCATGCGCGCGAGCATTCGCTCGAAATGCAGCTGCCGTTCGTTCAACGGCTCGCGCCGGGCGCGACGATCGTCCCGCTGGTGATGGGATACCAGACCGAGGAGACGGCACGCGCGCTCGGCGACGCGCTCGCCGACGTGTTGTACAGGCGCGACGCGCTCGTCATCGCCAGCACCGATCTGTCGCACTATCACGATGCGTTGACGGCCGCGGCGCTCGATCGCGTGGTGGCCGACTGCGTGTCGCGCTTCGATCCCGACGGCCTGCAGCGCGCGCTGGTCGCGCAGCCCGAGCATGCGTGTGGCGGGGGGCCGACGGTCGCCGTCATGCGCGCGGCGCGCCTTCTTGGCGCGCGCGATTCAGTGGTGCTCCAGTACGCCGATTCGGGTGACGTGTCGGGCGACAAGTCGGCGGTCGTCGGCTACCTCGCCGCCGCGATGGGAACCTTCTCGTGATGACGTCGGACGCGGACCGCGCGCTGCTGCTGCAGCTCGCGCGCGACGCGATCGCGGCGCACGTCGGCGCCGCGCCGCCGCCGGCGCCTTCGCTGGCGGACGTGTGCGCGCGCCTCGGCGGCGCGTTCGTGTCGCTGCATAACCGCGGCGATCTGCGCGGCTGCATCGGCCACATCGAGGCGAACGAGCCGCTCGCCCGCGTCGTGTCGCGGTGCGCCGTGGCGGCGTGCAGCACCGATCCGCGGTTTCCGCCTGTCACCGCGTCGGAGTTGCCGCATCTCGACATCGAGCTCTCGCTCCTCGGACCGCTCGAAGCGATCACCGGTCCGGCCGACATTGCAGTCGGACGCCACGGCCTCGTCGTCGAAATCGGCTGGCGCCGCGGACTGCTGCTCCCCCAGGTGGCGACCGAGTGGCAATGGGACGCCGAGACGTTCCTCGCTCACACCTGCCGCAAGGCGGGACTGCCGAACGACGCATGGCGGAAGGGCGCGAAGATGTGGCGCTTCGAGGCGGAGGTGTTTGGGGAGGCGGAAGCGGCAGGAAAGGCAGGAGGGGCTGGATAGGCAGGAGGGGCTGGATAGGCAGGAGGGCTAGTCCGTCACGAGCGCTCGCAGCGTATTCAGATTTCGTTCATCCAGCGGATCCACTTGGATGACGTTCGGCGAACGGCCTTCGGTCTTCGGCGTTTCGAGCATCATTGCCAGCGCGCGGAACCGCGGGTCGTTCACGATGCGGCGAAACGGTTCGAGGCCGAGACAGCCTTCGCCGATGTGCTGATGGCGATCGACGCGGCTGCCGAGCGGCTTCTTCGAGTCGTTGAGATGAAACACTTTCAGGCGATCGAATCCCACGAGCCGCCCGAACTGCCCGAACGTCGACGCGTACCCTTCCGGTGAACGGATGTCGTACCCGGAGGCGAGCAGGTGGCACGTGTCGAGGCACACGCCGACGCGACGGTGATCGTCCATCTTTCCGATGATCGAGGCCAGCTGTTCGAAGGTCGATCCGAGCGCCGTGCCCTGACCCGCCGTGTGTTCGAGCAGCACCATCGTCCGGCCGCGGCGCCGCTCGCGCAGCAGATCGAGCAGCCCCTCCGCGATCAGCTCGAGGCCATCGGCTTCGCTGCCGGCGGTGAAGCAGCCGGGATGGAGCACCACGCCGAAAAGGCCGAGCGCTTCGGCGCGATCGAGCTCGTCGCCCATCGCGTCGAGCGACTGCTGTCGCAGTCCCCGACTCGTCGTCGCCAGATTGATCAGGTAGCTGGCGTGGGACACGACGGGCCAGATGCCGGACGCTTTCACCTTCGCGCGGAACTCGCGGATCTCGTCCGCCGGCAGCACGCGGCCGCGCCACTGATTCGCGTTCTTCGCGAAGATCTGCAGCGCCTCGCACCGGTGCGCGACCGCGCGGTCGACCGCGCGCGGCACGCCGCCCGCCACCGACATGTGCGCACCCAGCAGAGGCATCGGTTATCGACCGAGCGATTCCTCGAGCACGCGGCCGTCGGCGCCGATGCGGACGACGGCGCTGAACGGCGTTGCGCGGCGGATCGGCTGCTCGATCGCGACGAGTCCGGCTGCAAACCGCATGTCGGTCCATCGGACGGTCGCGACGCCGCCGGCGTCGACGAACGATCGTGCGGCCGGAAACCGTGAGAACCCGAGAAACACGGAACCGAGCCGCGTCGCCGCGGCGCGTTCGACCGGCGGCGTCCAGATGTTCGGATACCGGATCGTCTGCCGCCAGAACGCTTCGCTGACCAGCGGCGGCTGCGTGAAGCGCGCGTCGAGAAGATCGACGCCGTGGATTTCGTACGCATTCGACATCTCGGCAACGATGCGCCATTCGAACGGCGTCGTGAACGTCGGCATCGCCGCGATCTCGACGAGGCAGCGCCTGCCCGGCAGCGGGGGGGTCGGCGCCGCGCCGCGCGGCCACCGATCGACGATCGCCGTTCGCGGCGCGGCGTCGCACGCCGGGGGCAGTGTCGGACCGAACAGACGCGGGGTGAGCGCGAGCGCCTCATGATGGGCGATGCCGCGCGCGCCGTAATTGGCGGCCATCAGTGCGATTACGAACGCCGCGTTGCGGCGACGGGCGTCGGCCGTCCGGCCGCCGAAGATCAGCCCGGCAGCAAGCGCGACGAGCAGGTAGATGTCGATGATTGGCAGCCAGTCGAGCGCGTACCAGTGCCAGTCGAACGGACTGAGGAGGCGCGTGCCGTACGACGTCGGCAAATCCATCAGAATGTGCAGCAGCACGCCGATCATCGAGACGGCGGCGAGCATTCCAAACGATGCGTTCGCTCGGCCAGCATCGGCTCGGCCGGACCAGCGCATCCACGACCACACGATTGCTGCGGTCAGCAGTCCGAGTCCGACGACGCCGAGCGGTCCGTGCGTCGGACCGCGATGCCATCTCAGGTAGCCGGCGGTCCCGCCGGCGGCGGCAACGATGTCGATGTCGGGGATGTTCGAAGCGATGACGAGCGCGGCCGTCGTGCCGCGTCCGGCGCTGCCGAGCGGCGTGCGCGCGAGCGTCGCGGCAAACAGCGTGTGAGTGACGTTATCCAAGCAAATTAATATACCAACATGCGAAAAACGACCGTCACCGTCGCGCTCGCCGTCGCGTCGATGTGGCCCTCATCGTCGTACGCGTGGGGCGTTTCGGCGCACCGCTACATCATGCGGCGGGCGATCGAACTGCTGCCGCCGTCGATCAAACCGTTCTTCGAGGCGAATCGCGACGAACTCGTCGTGCGCGTGCTCGACCCCGACCTGTGGCGCAGCGTCGGGTGGGATGAAGATGCGAATCATTTCGTCGACTTCGGCGTGAAAGAGTACGGCGATTATCCGTTCAAGGAGCTGCCGCGCGAATACGACACGGCGCTCGAAAAATTCGGGATGGCGACCCTGAAACGCAACGGCCTGCTGCCGTGGCGCGAGGCCGAGGAGTTCGGCAACCTCCGCCGCGCGATGCAGTCGTTCGGCCGCGACGCCGCGTTTGCCGGAATCGAGACCGTGTTGTTCGCCGCTGTCGCCGCTCACTACATTCAGGATGCCCATCAGCCGCTGCACGCGACGAACAACTACGACGGACAGCTGACCGGGCAGCATGGCGTCCATGCACGGTTCGAGAGCGCGCTGTTCGATCGCTATGAATCCAGGCTGACCATTACGCCGCCGCCTGTGAAGGCGATCGTGGCGCCGCGCGACACGGCGTTCGAAGTGCTGCTCGCGAGCTACCGCCTCGTCGACACCGTGCTCGCGGCCGACAAGGCGGCCGTCGCCGGAAAAGAGGAATACGACGACGAGTACTTCGACAGGTTCTTCGCGGCGGTGAAGCCGGTTCTCGAGCAGAGGCTGGGAGAGTCGATCTCGGCGACCGCCGGGTTGATCGTGGGCGCGTGGGAACGAGCCGGCAGACCGAAGCTCAAGCTGCAATCGCCGCGGCCGATCCAGAAAGTCAGGAAGCCGGCGGCCGTGGCCGCTCGTTGGTGAATCCGGCGCGCCGCTCGAAGTACGCCTCGAGGGGACCGAGCGCCGCCAGCACGACGAGCGTGATCAACGTCGCGATGCTGGACATCGCGTACTCGCCGGCGCCCGCCGCCGTTCCGATCGCTGCGTTGACCCAGATGGTCGCGGCGGTCGTCAAGCCGTGAATCCTTTCTCCCGATTGAAGAATCGCGCCGGCGCCGAGGAAGCCGACGCCCGTGACGATTTGCGCCGCCATCCGATCCGACGTCCCGCCGGTGTGCGCGAACGCGATCGAGAGCGTCGTGAACAGCGCCGAACCCACCGCGATCAACATGTTCGTGCGCAGACCCGCTGGCTTGTGTCGTAACTCGCGTTCGAGCCCGATTGCGGCGCCGAGCCCGGCCGCAAGCAGCAAGCGCAGCATTAGTTCAACGGGTGGCATGCGGCTTGGAACGTGTCAGACGAGGAGGAACCATGCTCTGGACACTCGTCGTCCTGTTGCTCATCTTGTGGGCCCTCGGGCTGGCGTTCAAAATCGCCGCGGGCGCAATCCACGTGTTGCTCGTCATCGCAGTGGTGCTGATCATCGTCAACCTGATCACGGGTCGCCGCACGTCGGTCTAACCTCGGAGATTTGAGGATGTTAGGATATCCTCAAATCTCTTGAAACTCGCCGACATCGCGGAGCGTTTGGGCTGTCGCCTCGAGGGGGACGGCGCCGTGGACATCGTCCGCGTCACCGGTCTCCAGCAGGCACAGCCCGGCGACCTCGCGTTCCTCGCCAACATCAAGTACATCGATCAGCTGGCGGCGACCAAGGCTTCGGCGGTCATCGTCGGCGACCGGATGGTCCAGTCGGCGCCGCCTGGATGCGCGGTCCTCTATTCGCAGAATCCCTACTCCGCGTTCGCCCGCGCCCTCAGCTTCTTCAATCACGCCGAACCGCCCCACAAGGGGATCGATTGCCTCAGTGCGATCGCGAGCGATGCGACGCTTGCGCCCGATGTCTCGATTGGACCGTTCGTGACGATCGGATCAGGCGCATCGATTGGCGCGCGCACGGTCATCTATCCGAACGTCGCCATCGGCCGCGGCGCGCGGCTCGGCGAGGATTGCATCATTCATTCGCACGCGTCGATTCGCGATCGCGTCGTCATCGGCAACCGCGTCATCCTGCAGAACGGGGTTGTCGTCGGGGGCGACGGGTTCGGATTCGCGACGGAGAGCGACGGCACGCACGTCAAGATTCCACAAGAGGCCGACGTCGTCATCGAAGACGATGTGGAAATCGGATCGAACTCGACCATCGACCGCCCGGCCGTGGGCGAAACGCGAATCGCCGCCGGAACGAAGATCGACAACCTGGTCCACGTCGCCCATGGCGTCGCGATTGGCAAACGGGTGCTGCTGGCGGCGCAGACCGGCATCGCCGGCAGCACCGTCGTCGAAGACGACGTGATGATGGCGGGCCAGTCGGGCGTCACCGGCCACATCCGGATCGGACGCGGCGCGAAGGTGGGCGCGAAGAGCGCCGTGCTGCAGTCGGTCGACGCCGGCGGCTTCGTCACGGGCCATCCCGCGATCGATCACGCCGACTGGCGGAAGGCGTCGGTCGTGTTCCGGCAGCTTCCTGTCCTGAAAAAACGCATCGAAGAGCTCGAGCAACGCATCGCCGAACTCGAGGAGAAGCTTGCAAAACATCCGTAACGCAGCGCTTCAGGCCTGCCTCGCCTCCTTCATCCTCCTCTCCGCCACGCCCGCCGTCGCTCAGTCGCCGCAGCCGGTCGTCGCGCCCGCTGCTGCAGGACCGGAGTTCCTGTCGCGATACGACTTCCACATGGCTGCAACAGCGCTGGCGATCGACGATGAGCGGTTCTCGTGGGACTCCCATTTCGGCGGTTCGTTCGACGTCATCGACTACGTCGTCGGCCGCCTCGCCGTCCGCGCCGACTACGAGGCCGTACTCGGTGACGAGTTGCGACCGTTCGATCCCAATCAAGGAATGTACACCCTCGAAGGGTCGTTTTCGGCGAGGCTTCGCGACAGCACGGAGCTCGTGGGCATCTTCCATCACGTATCGCGTCATCTCAGCGATCGACCGAAGTCGTTCGCGATCGCGTGGAACGAGATCGGCGCGAGAATCGTTCACCGCGTGTCGGTCGGCACGACGACGATTGATGCCGATCTCGAAGGCGGCCGCGCCGTCCAGCACTCGTCGATCGACTACCGCTGGCTCGGCGAAGCGCACGTGCTCATCCGTCAACCCATTAACGATCGTTTAGGCGTGTTCGCGCTCGGGTCTGGTCAAATGATCGGTGTGGACGAGGCGGTCAACCATCGCGGCACTCAGGTCGGCGGGCTCGTCGAAGCCGGCGTTCGCATCGCTGGGCGCGGCGCCGTGCTCGAGGTATTTGCCGGCTTCGAGGAGCGAATCGACGCGTATCCAATCGGCGACACGTCTCAACATTGGGGGCTCGCGGGGTTCCGCCTACTCAGTAGATAATCGGACCATGAAGGTCAGATCGTTCCTCGCCGCGACCGCGTTCGCGTGCACGGCGGCTGCGGCCGCGGCCGCCGTCCGTCCGCCCAAGCTGCAATACGAGATGACGACGCTGCCCAACGGGCTGACCGTCGTATTCGAAGAAGATCATTCGACGCCGATTGTCCATCTGCAGCTCTGGTATCACGTCGGATCCAAGAACGAGAAGCCGGGGCGCACCGGCTTCGCGCACCTGTTCGAGCATCTGATGTTCAAGGGGTCCAAGAACGTGATGCCCGAAGCGCACACGTCGATGATCTCGTCGGTCGGCGGCCAGAGCAACGCGTACACGACGGATGACGAGACGGTCTTCTGGGAGACGGTACCGGCGCAGTATCTGCCGATGACTCTGTGGCTCGAGGCCGATCGCATGGCCTCGCTGCGCGTCGACAAGGAGACGTTCACCAACGAACGCGAGGTCGTGAAGGAAGAGCGGCGGATGCGCGTCGACAACCAGCCGTACGGCCGACTGAACGAGATCATCTACGACCAGGCGTTCAACGTGCATCCGTACAAGCATCCGACGATCGGCAGCATGGCCGATCTCGAGTCGGCGTCGGTCGACGACGTGCTGGACTTCTTCCACACCTACTACGTTCCTGCGAACGCGACGATGGTGCTGGTCGGCGACTTCGACACGACGCAGGCGCTGCAGCTGGTGAACCAGTACCTGGGGCGGGTGCCGAGAGCACAAAAAGAAGTGCCGCGCGACATTCCGAAAGAGCCGCCGCAGACGCAGGAGAAACGCGTCACGCTGCAGCAGCCGTGGCCGCTTCCGGCGGTCGTCGTCGCCTATCACATCACCTACGACGGCAACCCCGATTCCTATCCGCTCCACATCGCGGCGAAGGTGCTGTCCGACGGCCAGAGCTCGCGGATCTACAAGAAGCTCGTCTACGAGAAGCAGATCGCGGTGGCCGCCTTCGGCAACGCGAACCTCATCGAAGATCCGAATCTGTTTTATGCCGTCGCGATCGTGCAGCAGGGACATACGCCGGAGGAAGCCTCGACCGCGCTGATCGCGGAGATCGAAAAGCTGAAGACCGAGCCGATCAGCACGCGCGAGCTGCAGCGCAGCAAGAATCAGTTTGCGCGCGATTACATTCTGGGCCGCGAATCGAATCAGCAGAAGGCGTCGACGCTGGCGCACGCGGTCGTCATCCACCACGACATCAAGACGGCCGACGGCGAATTCGACATCTTCCAGAACATCAGCGTCGCCGACGTGCAGCGTGTGGCGCGGACGTACTTCCGTCCGGAGAACCGCATCGTGCTGACGCTCATGCCATCGGGAGCGAATCAGTGACTCGCGCAGTTGGATTTGGATCGACACCGAGTGGTTGGAGAACACGGAGAAATATCAACCACAGAGACACGGAGACGCAGAGACGATCGATCGCCAAGCACGTCGAGCCCGCAGCTTGTGAACGCCGATCGGTTCGGCGGCGCCGCGAACGCGGCGCGCGCGACCGGAATCGGACGAATCCACGGACCGACTGGCAATCGGACGGTTCGTGGATTCGTCCGATCCGGCCGCGCATGCCGGCGCGCGTAGCGCGCCGGCCGCCGAACCGAGGCGTCTCTGCGTCTCTGTGTCTCTGTGGTTTGTTCTGCTCTGTGTTCTCGCTTTTCCTCGGTGTCGTCGCCTCAAGAGCACAGACGCTGGAATGGCCCAAGGAGAGCGTTCCCCGTCCGCTGCCGGCGCGCGACATCAGGTTTCCACCGTACGAGCTGCAGACGCTGCCCAACGGGCTGCAGGTCGTCGCCGTGCTCCATCACGAGCAGCCGGCCGTGACGATGCGCCTGCTGATTCGCGCCGGCACGTCGTCGGATCCCAAGGAGAAGCTCGGGCTCGCGCGTTTGACGGCATCGCTCCTCGATCAGGGGACGACGTCGATGTCGTCGGAGGAGATGAACGAGGCAATCGATTTCATCGGCGGCGAAATGGGCGCGGGCGCCGGATCGGATCTCACCTTCGTCAACATGATCGTGATGAAGGACAGCTTCGAGACCGGCCTGCGCATGCTGTCGGACATGGCGCGGCACCCGGCGTTCACCCCGACAGAGCTCAACCGGATCAAACAGCAGACGCTGTCGGGCCTGCAGGTGAGCCTGCAGGATCCCGAATGGATTGCGAACTCGGTGTTCGATCGCCTCGTGTACGGGTTTCATCCGTACGGCATGCCCGACAGCGGTACGCCGGACACGCTGGCGTCGATCGCGCGCGACGATCTCGTCGCGTTCCACAACCGCCACTTCGCGCCCAACAACGCGATTCTCGCGATCGTGGGCGACGTCACCGCGGAAGAGGCCTTCGCGACGGCGAAGAAGATCTTCGGCGACTGGGAGAAGAAGGACGTCGCCGCCAATCGATTCATCGAGCCGCCCGATCCGACGCGCCGCGTCATCGTGATCAACAAACCCGACGCGGTGCAGACCGAGGTACGCGTCGGTCACCTCGGCATCGCGCGCAACAACCCGGACTACATGGCGCTGAACCTCGCCATCCGCATTCTCGGCGGCGAGGGCAGCAACCGGCTGCACCAGGTGCTCCGAACGCAGCGGGGCTTGACCTACGGCGCGCAGGCGAGCTTCGACACGTTGAAAGAGAGCGGCGACTTCGAGGCCGAGACCAATACGCGCTCTGAGGCGACCGGCGAAGTGCTGCGGCTCATCGTCGACGAGTTCTGGCGGCTGCAGCGCGAGCGTGTCAGCGAAATCGAGCTCGCGGACGCGAAGGCCTATCTGACGGGCAGCTTTCCGCTCACGATCGAGACGCCCAACGCGATCGCGATGCAGGTGATCAACGTGCTGTTCTATGGCCTGCCGGTCGAGGATCTGCAGACGTTCAGGCAGCGGGTCAACGCCGTGACAGTCGACGACATCCAGCGGGTGGCGCAGAAGTACCTTCGGCCCGATAGGCTCTCGATCGTGCTCGTCGGGAACGCGTCGGCGTTCGCGTCGCAGCTGCGCGGCATCGGCTTCGGCACGTTCGAAACGATCGACCTCGCGGATCTCGATCTGACCGCGGCGAATTTCAAGCGGGCGGCACGCGCCGCGGTTGCGGCGGGGCTTGCTCCGCCTGCCGCGACGGACCGCGCCGCTGCTATCGGTGGCCGCCGCGCGCTCCGGGCCGAGCAGGCTCGGCCCCTGCCGTTCCACTATCAGCAGGTTGGCGCTCTCAACGCGCAGGAGGGCGCGAGGGCGATGGCGCTGGTCGATCAAGCCATCGCCGCGAAGGGCGGACTCGAGACGCTGCGCGGCATCAGGACGATTCTCGCGAAGCAGACGCTCGTCAATCAGGTGCCCGACGGTCAGGTCACGAGCGATTCGACCAACTACATCGAGTATCCCAGCCGCTTCCGCGTCGAAACGCAGACGCCGAACGGAATCGTCGTCCAGGGCTTCGACGGCACGCAGTCGTGGATGAAGGATTCCCGCGGGGTGCACGATGCGCCCGAGTCGGTGGCGCGCGACGCGCGCGCGAGCCTGCGTCGCGACACTGTCGCTCTGCTGCTCGCAGCCAAAGATGGCACGCTGACGCCGCGTGCGCTGCCCGATGTGCGCGACGCTTCCGGCAGGGTGAGCCACGCGCTGGAGCTCTCGGCACGCGATCTGAACCCCATCATCCTGTATGTCGACCCGGCAAGCGGACTGATCACGAAACAGACCTTCGTGGCCGATGCGCCGAACCGGCCGCTGGTCGAGGAGGAATTCTCCGACTACCGCGCCATCGACGGAGTGCAGGTCGCCTTTCGCGCGGTCCGCAGAGTCGGCAACCTCAACGTCGAGCGCCGCGTCAGCGAGATCAAAATCAATCCCGTTGTCGATCGATCGATCTTCAAACGTCCCGAGTCTTGAGCACGCGTCTTCTGCTGTCGTGCGGCGAGCCGTCCGGCGATCTGTATGCCGGCGCGCTGACGCGCGAGCTACGCGCGCTCGACCCGGCGATCGTGCTGTTCGGCCTCGGCGGGCCGCAGTTCGCCGCGGCAGGCGGACGGTTGATCGAGGATTATCGCGGGCTCGCCGTCACCGGGCTGACCGAGGCCATCGCCAAGCTGCCGCGATCGCTCGCGGCGCTCGGCACGCTGGCCGCCGCCGCCCGCGACGAGCGCCCGGATGCGCTGGTCGTCGTCGATTTTCCGGATTTCAACTTCAGGCTGGCGCGACGCGTCAGGCGCCTCGGTATCCCGGTCGTGTACTACATCAGCCCGCAGATCTGGGCGTGGCGGCCGCGTCGGCTCGCCGCGATTCGAGAGTTCGCCGATCGTGTCCTCGTCATCTTTCCGTTCGAGGAAGCCATTTATCGTGACGGCGGCGTGCCGGTGGAGTTCGTCGGACATCCGCTGGTCGATCTCGCGAAGGCCCGAACGACGCGTGATCGGTTCCTTGTGGAGCAGCGACTCTCGAGTGCGGCGCCGACCGTCGCGATCCTGCCCGGTAGCCGGCCGAACGAAGTGTCGCGGATATTTCCGGATCTGATGACGTCGGCGGAACGAATTCGCGCTGCGATACCGGACGCGCAGTTCGTCGTCGCGCGCGCGCCTCACCTCGACGGCCGGCTGTTCGAGGCGGCGTCAGAGGCGAGTCCGACATCGGTGAGGCTGGTTGAGGGGGACACCGATACAGTGATCGCCTCGGCGGATCTTGCGCTGACCGCGTCCGGCACCGCGACGGTTCAGACAGCGCTGCACGATACGCCGATGATCGTCGTGTACCGAGTATCGCCGGCGACGTACTTTCTCGCGAGATGGCTCGTCTCGGTCCGGGCCATCGGGATGGTGAATCTGATCGCCGGCGAGACGATCGTTCCCGAGTTCGTGCAGGACGCCTTCACGCCCGAAGCGGTCGCACGCGAAGCGATCGCGATGCTGACCGATCGCGAGCGCGCCACGCGCGTGCGTCAGGGGCTCGCGCGCGTGCGAGCGCGCCTCGGCGGCAGCGGCGCGAGCCGGCGGGCCGCGGAGGCCATCCTCCGAGTCGTTCATCAATGCGACCCGCACGCTCGCCATCACAATGCGGCTGTTTCGTCATAGTCGGTCGTCGACATTTCTTTCTTTGCGCGTAGGGCCCCACATTCATCACGGCGCTCGGGGCCCCACCCCTGAGCGCTCTCACTCGCGCGTTGCGCTCGCTCGGGCTCAAGGCTGCAACGCGCCTCTCGCGGCTCGCCTCCGGGCTCGCCGCGGTTTTCGCGGATTCGCTCCGCTTGGGGAGCAACCAGACATGGCAAAGTCGGTCATTCTTCTCGCGCTTATCGTCATCGCGCCTTCCGCGCGCGCAACCACTCTCGTTCCGGCCGATCTCGGCGAGCTGTCGCACGATGCGATCGCGATCGCGCGCGGACGCGTCGTCTCCGTCGACGCTCGCTGGACCGACGATCGGCGCGCGATCGAGACCCTCGTCACGATCGACGTCGCGGGATATCTCAAAGGCGATCTCGGATCGACGCTGCAGTTCCGCGTTCCTGGCGGACAACTCGGCCGCTTGCGCAGCATCGTCGTCGGTGCGCCGGAATTCACCGAGGACGAGCAGGTCGTCGTCTTCCTCGGCGCGCGCGGACCGAGCATCCCGCATCTGGTCGGCTTCAGTCAGGGGGTCTACCGCATCGTCCGCGCCGCCGACAACTCCGGCTGGATGGTCACGCCGCCCGCGATGTGGCCCTCGGTAACCGGCACGCGCGCGATCGTCCGCGGCGATCCGCTGCGGACGCCGGTCGCGCTCGCGGACTTCGAGCAGCGGGTGCGCGCGCTCGCGGGAGGCGCGCGATGATCCGTTCGACCTCGATCGCGCTCGTCTGCGCGTTGTCCGCGTGGCAGGCGCAGCCGGCATTCGCGTACATCAAGTTCGGCGTACCCGCCGGCGGCCGGACTGTGACGCTGAAGTGGTCGCAGACGCCGCGTTATTTCGTCACCACTGACACGGTACCCGGCGTCAGCGCGGCGGATTTCCAGGGCGCGGTCGCCCGCGCGTTCGCAACATGGGAAGCGGTTCCGACCTCCACGATTGCCTATCAGCTCGCCGGGACGACGTCGGCGAGGCCGACCGAAGACGACGGATCGTCCGTGCTGGGGTTCCTGGACCGGCCCGATCTCGATCGCGTGCTCGCCGCGACCGATTTCGTGATCGACGTCACGACGGGCGCGCTCATCGAGTCCGACATCTTCTTCAACTCGGCGTTTCAGTGGTCGACGGCCGGCGAGGCGAGCAGATTCGATCTTCAAAGCATCGCGCTGCACGAAATCGGTCACTTCAGCGGGCTCGGTCACTCGGCGCTCGGAGAGACGGAGCTGCGCGAGGGCGGCGGCCGCCGCGTGATCGCCGCGCAGGCGGTGATGTTTCCGATCGCCTACGCGGCCGGCAGCACCGAAGGGCGTACGCTCAAAGCCGACGACATCGCCGGCATCACCGATATCTATCCGACATCCGACGTGAACGCGACGCTCGGAAGCATTTCGGGTCGCGTGACGAAAGACGGCCAGCCGGTTCTCGGCGCGCACGTCGTCGCGTTCGATCCGTCGGATGGATCGATGGTCGGCGGCTTCACGCTCAACAATCAGGGCAGCTTCTCGATCGGCAGTCTGTCTCCCGGCCCGCACATCGTTCGCGTCGAGCCGCTCGACGACGCCGACACGGACAGCTTCTTCAGCGCCACGGCGCGCGTCGAGCTCAATTTCCGCGTCATGTTCGTCGACCGCGTGATCGTCGTGCCGCGCGGCGGCGACAGCGGCTCGGTCGCCATCGCGGTGATCGGCAAGTGACGCGGCGTCGCGCGGTCGCCGCGCTCGCCGTCGCGCTCGCCGTGCGCGCGTCGGCGGTTCGCGCGCAGCCGGTCATCGTGCCGGGCCGCCTCGAGATCGGCATCGGACCGCAATGGACCGGCCATGCGGCGCTTGGATCGCGCAATGCGAACGAGACGACCGGCGCCGGCAGCCCGTTCACGCTGTTCTCGTCGTCCACCGACCTCGCCTCGGCCACCGGACTCGAGGCGAGGATTGGCGTTCGCGTGCTGCGGCGTCTGGAAGCGGAAGTTGTCGGATCGTACGCGACGCCGTCGCTCGTCATCCAGACGTTAGCCGACAGCGAAAGCGCTCCGGGCGTCGCGGCGAAAGAACGACTGCGGCAATTCACGATTCACGGCGCCGCCGTCTGGTATGTACCGGCGCGCCGCGCCGGCGCACGGACGGCTCCGTTCGTGACGGCCGGCGTCGGCTACCTGCGCCACGTTCACGAGAAGGACGTCCTGCTCGCCGGCGGCACAGTGTATGAGGCCGGCGCGGGAATCAAACAACTGCTCGTGTCTCGCGATCGCCGTCGTCTGAAGGGCGTGGGGGTTCGCGCCGACGTCCGCGCCGTCGCGCGCGCGAAAGGGGTGGCGCCTGACGGCGGCACGCACGTGTCGCCCGCCGTCACCGCGTCGTTGTTCGTCCGCTTTTAGATCTTGGTCCTTAGGCTCGAATCGCCAGTCGGCATGACTGGATCGACGTCCCCGTCGTCGCGCCGGGCGTTCTCCTCGGCTTCGCGGTTGACGATGTGCGATTCGCTGCCGTGCGTGACTGACGACTTGTGATTCTCGACTGATGGCTGTCCACTCGGGACAGGCGACTCTTCATGTCCGATCGGACGTGCGTCGTTACGCATGGGTTACTCCCGGCTGTCCTTGGTTTCCCCGCGGAGTGGGACGCGTTCCTGGTTTTCCTGTTCTTCCGAGAGCGGGCGGTTGGTGATACCGCCGGCGTTCTCCCGTGAGCCTTCAGCGGGCTCTTTGTTCGCGGCCTGATTCGGAACGTTCGGCTTCTCTGGCATTGGTTGGGCCTCCGGTGGTACCGTCGCAAGCGCGATGCCGGGCGCGGCGATTGAGTTTCGCGACGTCTCGTTCGCGCGGCCGAGCCGGCCGCGCGTCCTCGACCATTTCTCCCTCGCCGTCGGCGCCGGTGAAGTGCTGGCGCTCGTGGGCCGGAGCGGCGCCGGCAAATCGACGCTCCTGAAGCTCGTCAATCGTCTGCTGTTGCCCGTCAGCGGCGCTGTCATCGTCGAGGACCGCGATACCCGCGACTGGGATCCGATCCGCCTGCGGCGCCGAATTGGATACGTGCTGCAGGAGGTCGGACTCTTTCCGCACATGACGGTCGCGTCGAACGTCGGCGTCGTGCCGCGGCTCGAGCACTGGGCGGAGGATCGTGTGGCAGCGCGCACGATGGAGCTGCTCGACCTCGTCGGACTTCCGGCGGCGCAGTTCGCGACCGCGTGGCCCGATGAGCTGTCGGGAGGCCAGCGTCAGCGAGTCGGCGTCGCGCGCGCGCTTGCCGTCGATCCGCCGGTGCTGCTCATGGACGAACCGTTCGGCGCGCTCGATCCGTTGACGCGGGCCGAACTGCACGCAGAGTTCCGACGCATTCAGTCGCGCGTGCGCAAGACGGTGATCATCGTGACGCACGACATGGGCGAAGCGTTCGCGCTCGGCGATCGCGTGGGCGTCATCGAAGACGGCACACTGGTCGCGTGCGATCGTCCGATGGTCGTGGCCGCCTCTCGCGACATGCGGGTTCGACGGTTGCTCGACGCGGTGAGGCTCGATCGAGACGCGCTGCAGCGAGCTGATTGAACATGTGGCCAGTCGTCCGCTTCTGGTCGACGCATCGGCACGAGCTCGTGACGCTGCTCGCGCAGCACCTGCTGCTCGTCGCCGCGTCGACGCTGGTGGCGGTGGCGATTGGCGTACCAATCGGCATCTTCGCCGCGCGGCGGCCTCGCCTCGCCGCGCCGCTCATCGCCATGGCCAACGTCGTGCAGACGATCCCGAGCCTCGCGATGTTCGGCTTCCTGCTGCCGGTGCCGCTCGCCGGGGGCGTCGGCGCGCGCGCGGCGCTCGTGGTGCTGATTCTGTACGGACTGCTGCCGATCGTGCGAACGACGATCGCCGGACTGCGCGGCATCGATCGCGCAATTCGCGAGGCCGGGGTCGCGATGGGCATGACCATGCGCGAGCTGCTGCGGCAGGTGGAGCTGCCGCTCGCCATGCCGTCCATCGTGGCCGGCGTCCGCGTCGCGGCCGTCGCCGGCGTCGGTTCGGCGACGATCGCTGCGGCGATTGGCGCGGGCGGCCTGGGCGAGTACATCTACCGCGGCCTGTCGATGGTCGACACGACCGTCATTCTCGCCGGCGCCATCCCTGCCGCGCTGCTGGCGCTCGTCGTCGACGGCTCGCTGCTGTGGCTCGAGCGTCAGCTGTCGGCGCGACGCCGCGCGCCAGTGCGCCGGGCCGCGTTCGCGGGCGCGGCCGCGCTCGCCGGCATCCTGCTCGCGTCGAGCGCCGTGGCCGCATGGCGCAGCGGCGCCGACGTCGTGGTGGGCTCGAAGAATTTCACGGAGCAGTTCGTGCTCGGCGAGCTGCTGGCGCAGGCCATCGAGCGGGAAGGTCTGTCGGTGGATCGCCGGCTGAACCTCGGCGGCACGCTGATTTGCGATCGCGCCCTGCTGATGGGCGACGTCGACGTCTACGTGGAGTACACCGGAACCGCGCTGACCGCCATCTTTCATCGACCAATCGAGAAGGATTCGTCGCGCGTCTACGACGAGGTGCGTGAGCTGTACGCGCGCACCGGCCGCACACTGCTGCCGCCGCTCGGATTCAACAACACGTTCGCGATTCTCGTGCGTGGCACCGACGCGCGATCGCTCGGTCTGCGAACCATCGGCGACGCTGCGCGCGAATCGCCGCGCTGGCGCGCCGGCTTCGGATACGAGTTCGTCGGACGTCCCGACGGCTATCCTGGCCTCGCCGAGGCGTACGGTCTGCGTTTTCCCGCGCCGCCGCGCGTGATGGATCTGACGCTCAGCTACCGCGCGCTCGCATCGGGACAGGTGGATTTGATTGCAGGCGATACGACGGCCGGGCTCATCAAAGGTCTCGACCTTCTGCAGCTGGAGGACGACCGCCACTACTTTCCGCCTTACGACGCCGCCGCGGTCGCGCGGGCCGAAGCGCTGTTGCGATACCCGCAGCTGCGGAGAGCGCTCGAGCGTCTGTCGGGCCGCATCTCCGCGGCCGACATGCGCGCGATGAACTACGCGGCCGACGTGGAGCATCGCGATATCGGCGGCATCGCCGCCGGTTTTCTGGCGCGAGTGCCCTCAGGCGCGCCCGAGAACGTTTCCGCCGTACCGCGGCGCCGGTAGACTACCGGCCAGCGCGAGCAGCGCACCGCCGGCGATCAGGATCGCCGGCGCGGCGGGCGCGCCGGTTTGGCGAATCAACGTCGTGGCGAGCAGCGGCGACATGCCGCTGAAGATCGTGAAGCTGACGTTGAAGACCAGCGCCACGCCCGAGAACCGGATGCGAGTGGGAAAGAGATCGGTCAGCAGGACCGCGAACGAGCCGTTGGTCAAACCTCCACACGCGCCGGCGAGCACCAGAATCAGCGTCGGGCTGATCGCGCGTGTTTCGAGGCCGCGGTAGAACGAGTAGGAGAACGCGAGCAGCAGGAGAGCGCCTGCGCGCAGCAGATAGCGCGGCGCCACTCGATCGCCAATCCAACCGACGACGAGAATTCCGGTGGCGTGCGCCATGACGCCGATCGTTTGCGCCTGAATGGCCTCGCGCGGATCGTATCGAAGAACGGTGGTGAGATATGCGGGAAGATGCGAGAAGAACAAACCGGTGAAACACGCGGTCGCGGCAAGGAGGGCACAACCCACCACCACCTGGACGGCGTGCGTGCGCAGCAGCTCGCGGAACGGCTGACGAACGGCGAGCGCCCGCATGCGCGCGAACTCCGGCGATTCTTCGAGCGACCGCCGAAGAATGAAGCTGAGCACGCCGCCGAGGCCTCCGAGGACGAAGGCGATGCGCCAGCCGTACATCGGCACGTTGGCCGGCAGCAGCAGCGAACGCACCATGAGGCTCACGCCCGTTGCGACGGCCACGCCCATCGTGACGCACGCGAACACAACTCCGCACACCAGCGGCGCAAGCCGCGGCGTCGTTTCGACAACGTAGGTGAGCGCGCCCGGCAGCTCGCCGCCGAGGCAGAAGCCCTGGATCAGCCGAAGCAGCACGATCGTCGCGCTCGCGACTGCGCCCCACCGGGCGTGCGGCGGCACGAGACCCATGCCGAGCGTCGCGCCGGACATGACGAACACCGACCACAGGAACACTCGCCGTCTGCCGTACCGATCACCGTAGTGACTGAGAACGATGCCGCCGATCGGCCGCGCGAGGTAGCCGGTGGCAAAGGCGCCGAACGACGCCATCAACGACACGATCGCCGACGTGCTCGGAAAGAACGCGTCGGCAATGTCCTTCGCGAAGATGCCGAAGACGACGAAGTCGTAGAACTCGAGGGTGCCGCCCAGACTGGCGAGCAGAACAATGCGCCAGCCTGCGGCGCTCAGCGTCGCCGAACGCTCGCGCATCCGCACGCTATCGGCGTGACAGCAGCTTTGGCGCCGGCCGCCACGCAGGCGTGCCGTCTTCCCACTGGTTGTCCGTCAGCTGCTCCAGGTTCGAACCGTCGTACTTCATGACGAACAGCTCGCCGTACGGCTGCGGCGCGTCGGTGTAAATGGCTTCGTCCTTGAATCCCATGCGCGTCGACGCGAACACGATGTGCTCGCCATCGGGCGACCACGCCATGTGCGCGTCATTGCCGTGCGCGAACGTGAGCCGCTTGACCGAGCTGCCGTCCGGGTGGACGGTGTAGATCTCGTAATCGCCCTGCGCCTGCCGCGAGAACATGATGAGATCGCCGCGCGGCGACCACTGCGGGAAGTTGTCGTAGCCGCTGGTGAGCGTGGTGACGGCGTTCGTGTCGATGTTCATGATCCGCAGTCCTTCGCCGTCGGGACCAAACGTGCGGTAGACGAACCGCGTGCCGTCGGGCGCCATCGACGGGAAGCCGTTGTTGCTCGGTCCGCTCGTCACCTGCCGGAATCCTTTGCCGTCGGGGTTGACGATGGCGATCTGCGCGCCGCCCTCGACGCGATCGTCCGGCTTCAGGAACAGGCCATGGAACCCGTTGAAGAAGGCGTTGTACGTGCCGATACCGAAAATGATCTTGTCGCCGCTCGGCGACCACTGTGGTCCAAGCACGTTGCGCGTCTCGTCGCTGTAGACGACGTCGTACTTGTCGCCGCCAACCGCGGCGACGGCGACGCCCGCGCCGAACGGACCTGAGCTGCCGACCGGACTGACGAACGCGAAGCGCTCGCCCGACGGGCTGAACGACGGCTGCCCAGACGTCAGCGTCAGTTCGAACTGTGGATTGCGGCTCCACGTCTTCAACCACGGCTTGCGCTCGAACGTCACGCGCTTGTGGAAGACGACGCGCTTACCGTCGGGCGACCACGATGCCGTTCGAACATCGCCGGCTGGCCCGCGCGCGCCGCTCGCGTAGTAGATGCCGGGAATGCCGTCCTTTCGGATGTACGCGACCTCGTCTCCAGACAGCACCGACGGGTTGAATTTCACTCCAGGACCCGCGGCGACATCCGACGCCGTGCCGGTCGCGATGTCAATCGAGATGATCCGCGTGTCCTGGGGATGCTCCGGCACCGCTCGACGGTTGTTGAGCGTCTGCTCGGCCGTCATGCAGTACGTGATGATGCGCCGGCTGTCGGCGGTCCATTTCGGGCTGCCGCAGAAATCACCGTGCGCGCTGATTCGCTTCAGCCCGGAACCGTCCGGACGAACGATGTACACGTCGGCGATCTGGAGGTGCTCCCATCGTCCGTGCGCGAATGGAAGATTGCTGCCGCGGTCGGACGAAAACGCGATCCACTTGCCGTCGGGCGACCATGATGGACGGAAGTCTCCGCCCGATCCGGACGTCAGCGCTCTTGCCGCTCGCGTCTTCAGATCGAGCGTCCACAGATCCGCGGTGCCGCCGTTTCGCGTCGTAACGAAGACGAGGTTTCGTCCGTCCGGAGAAAATGCGGCCTGATCGTCGTACGCGGGGCTGTCGGTGAGCCGCTCGAGCCCGCTGCCGTCCGGCTTCACGCGAAACAGATCCGCCGAACCTTCGCGCTCCGACGTGAAGACGATCCACGCGCCGTCGGGGGACCAGACGGCGTCGTAATCGATGTTCCGGTCGGCGAGCAGCGGCCGCTCGCTGCTGCCGTCCGCAGAGGCGACGAACAAACCGATCTGGCCGGGCTGGGGAAACACCCGCGCGAAGACGATTCGGTGCGTGCCGGACGGAGCCGCGGCGAGCAGCGCGATGACGACGGCGTTCACGAGCGATGTACGCATGGCCCGCATTCTACGCTGCGCAGCACGGGATGGGACCATTTCATCGCCTGGTGTCCGCGTACGCCAACCCTCCGGCCTCCCGAATCGTCTAAGGGCGACATGAAACACCTGTCTCGGGCTGCCATTCTGGTGGCGGTTGTGCTGATGGCGCCTTCCGTCGTCTACGGCTGGGACTACGGTCGATGCGCCGCTCGAAGAGCGGTCGCGGAAGCGCGCCGCGAAATCTTCCGAGCGCGCACGGAAGAGCGCCGCGCGCTCCGGCACGCGTACCGCGACGTGATGCGCGAAGCGCGCGCGTCCGTCCGGCAGGCCACGCGTGAAGCGCGCCGCCAGCTCAGGGAAATGCGCCGGCAGTTCCGCTGGTGAGCTCTGCGCCGATTCGGACAACCGTCTCGATCATCCGGTCGACATCGTTGCGCGTGCTGCGGTCGTTGACGATGCAGGCTCGGAGGACGAATCGGCCGTCCAATTCGGTGCTGGTGAGAAACGCATCGCCCGACAGCTGGAGCCGCTCGAGCAGCCCACGATTCAGATCCGCGCCGCCGCGGTGGCAGAAGCATACGACGCTGAGGCCGGGCGGCGCCACGAGCTCGAGCTGCGGCGTCGCGCGCACGCGTTCGGCGAGATATCGAGCGAGCGCGATGTTCTCGGCGACTCTGTCGCGGATCCCGTCCAGCCCCGCGTGCTTCATCGTCATCCAAACCTTCAGCGCACGAAACCCGCGCGTCTGCTGAAATCCGTACTCGCTGAACCACGGCAATCCGTAGACTCCGGTCGCGCTGCCCGCGCTGCGGATGTACGGCGGCACGAGGCTGAAGGTCGATCGCATCGCCTCCGCGTCGCGGACGGCGACGAATCCGGCTTCAACGGGCACGAACATCCACTTGTGCGGATCGAGCGCGGCGCTATCTGCGCGCGCGAGACCGCGCGCGGCCGCCGCGTATTCAGGCAGGAGCACTGCCGGACCGCCGTACGCGGCGTCGACGTGGAACCACACGCCGTGGCGGCTGCACACGTCCGCAACCGCGTCGAGATCGTCGATGGCCCCTGTATTCGTCGTGCCCATCGATGCGCTCACCGCGATTGGCCGCACACCAGCCGCCCGGTCGTCCTCCAGCGCGCGCTCGAGCGCAGCGACATCCATGCGGTAGGTCGCATCGACGCCGATCGTCCGCATCGATCCGCTGCCGAAGCCGAGCAGCTCGACTGCCTTTCGAATGCAGCTGTGTCCCTGCGACGAGGCGTAGAAGGCGAACCTGTTCGGCGCGCCGCGTAAACCGTCGGCGCGAACGTCCAAGCCGGTCTTCGTATGGCGCGCGACAGCAAGAGCGGTGAGCGTCGCCATCGATCCGCCGCTCGTGAGGAGACCCATCGCGGTCGTCGGAAATCCGAGCAGCTCGCGGAACCACGCGATCACCTGTCGCTCGACGTAAATCGCCGCGTGGTTACCGCCCGCGCAGCTCGGGTTCATCGCGGCCGCGAGCGCGTCGGCGAAGATGCCCATGACTGAAGGCGGCGAGTTCACCCAACCCCAGAATCGCGGATGACCGTTGCCGAACGGGTAAGGCTCGATCGCGGCGCCGAATTCGCTGAGGATTTCATCCGCAGACTCGCCGGTCCGCGGCGCAGGCGTCGAGAGGAATCGTTCCGCCACCTCCCGAGGAACGGGCGAGAACACCGGCTGGTCACGAATGTCGGTGAGGTGCTTCGCGATCAGATCGACGACGAGATACCCGACACGGCGGATTTCCGCGTCGGTCCATTCGGACGCCATTCGCGTGTCACGCGGTCCTGGCGAGCAGCGGCGCGGCGACGGGCGTCATGTCCTGCATGACCTCGCCGTGCTGGCTGATGTCGAGCCCTACGGCTTCCTGTTCCTCCGACACGCGCAGCGGGATGATCATGTCGGTCAGCTTGTAGAGCAGCCACGAGCCGCCGAACGAGAACGCTGCCACGAAAAACAACGCGCCGCAGTGGACAAAGAATGTCTGCGTCGCACCCGATGTCAGGCCGACGTCCTTGGCGAAGATTCCCGTCATCAACATGCCGACCATGCCGCCGACGCCATGGCATGGAAAGACGTCGAGCGTGTCGTCGAGCGTCGACGCCTTGTTCTTCCAGTGGACGCAGAGGTTCGACACGACACTGGCGACGGTTCCGATGAAGATGCTCTCGCCGATGCTGACGAAGCCGGCAGCCGGTGTAATCGCCACGAGGCCGACGACCGCGCCGACGCAGGCGCCGAGCGCCGAGGGTTTGTGGCCGCGCAGGCGATCGAAAAAGATCCACGCGAGCGCCGCTGCCGCCGACGCGGTGTTCGTCGTCGCGAACGCCATCGCAGCCTGACCCGAGGCCGACAGCGCGGAGCCGGCGTTGAACCCGAACCAGCCAAACCACAACATGCCGGTGCCGAGGATGACGAACGGGATGTTGGCCGGCGTGTGCGCTTCGCCGTTCCGGTGCACGTGGCGCCGACCCAGCGTCATCGCGCCGGCGAGCGCCGCAAACCCCGCGGACATGTGCACCACTGTTCCGCCTGCGAAGTCGAGGACGCCTAGCTTGTGCAGGAACCCGTCCGGATGCCACGTCCAGTGCGCCAGCGGCGAGTAGATGACGACGCTGAACAGACACATGAACAGCAGGTAGCTTGAGAACCGCACGCGTTCGGCGAACGATCCGGTGATGAGCGCCGGCGTGATGATGGCGAACTTCAACTGGAACAGCGCGAACATGAGCAGCGGAATCGTCGGCGCGAGACCGGGGTGCGTGAGCGTGCCGACGCGCGTGAACATGAAGAACGTGCGCGGATCGCCGATGAGGCCGTTAATGCTGTCGCCGAACGCGAGGCTGAAGCCGACGACAATCCACAGAATGCTGATGACACCCATCGTGACGAAACTCTGCAGCATCGTCGACACGACGTTCTTGGTGCGGACCATGCCGCCGTAGAAGAACGAGAGGCCCGGCGTCATGAGCAGCACGAGGCCCGTGGCGGTCAGCATCCATGCGACATCGCCACTGTTCACCGGACCGCCCGTAATCGGCTGCGCCGCGGGCCGAACGACCACGCCGAGCACGCTTACAACGGCCAGCAGCAGGAACGGCAGTGCTGTGAATTCCCGAATCCTTTCCGTTTTGCTCCTCACTTGTTCCAGCGTCATCGCCTCTACCTTCCATTTGCCGTGATGTTACCAGAATTGTGCCAGATATGCACGAAATAGACATCATATATGCACTATTAGGCCACCACACGGTTGGCTAGACACTTCAATGTGCAGAATCTGCACTGTTTCGTGTGCGCGCCCGCTCGACTGAAGCCTTCGCCCTCCATGCAGTTGAACGCAGTAAGCCTGGAGTTCCTGTGTCAGGCGCTGAGGAGTTCCGCGGCAGGCGCTGGAGCGCGAGGCTCGAGCCGAGCGTCCACGTCGCTGCGTTGTGCGTGGTACGATGAAGTTTTCGAGGATTTCGCAACATGTCGACCGTGAACAGCTTCGGCTCGCGCACCGCGCTCGCGGTCGGCGGGCGCACGTTCCAGACCTACAGCCTGCGTGCGCTCGAGCAGGCGGGCTTCGCCGACGTCGCACGCCTTCCGTACTCGATGAAGATCCTCCTCGAGAATCTGCTTCGCCACGAGGACGGGCGGTTCGTGAAGGCGGCCGACGTCGAGGCGCTCGCGCGGTGGGATCTGAAAAGCGCCGCGCAGAAGGAGATCTCGTTCGCGCCCGCACGCGTGCTGTTACAGGATTTCACCGGCGTGCCGGCCGTCGTCGATCTCGCCGCAATGCGCGACGGCATCGCCAGGCTCGGCGGCGACCCGAACAAGGTGAACCCGCTGCAGCCGGTCGAACTGGTGATCGATCACTCGGTGCAGGTCGATTACTTCGGGCGCCCGGACGCGTTTCAGCTGAACGCCGAGCTCGAGTTCTCGCGAAACAAGGAACGCTACTCGTTTCTGCGCTGGGGCCAGAGCGCCTTCCGCAACTTCCGGGTCGTGCCGCCGGACACGGGCATCGTTCACCAGGTGAATCTCGAGTATCTCGCGCGGGTCATCATGTCGGCCGACACGGCCGACGGGACGTTCGCTTATCCCGACACGCTCGTCGGCACGGACTCGCACACGACGATGGTGAATGGTCTTGGCGTCGTGGGCTGGGGCGTCGGTGGCATCGAAGCCGAAGCCGCGATGCTCGGCCAGCCGATTTCGATGCTGATTCCGCAGGTGCTCGGATTCCGGCTGGTGGGCGAAATGCTCGAAGGCGCGACGGCGACCGATCTCGTGCTGACGATCACCGAGCGGCTCCGCAAGCACGGCGTCGTCGGCAAGTTCGTCGAGTTCTACGGCCCCGGCCTCGAGCATCTGACGATTGCGGATCGCGCGACGCTCGGCAACATGTGTCCCGAGTACGGCGCCACGATTGCGATCTTCCCGATCGACGAGATGACGCTCGACTACCTGCGACTCACCGGCCGCGACGAGTCGCGCGTGGAGCTCGTGGACGCGTACGCGAAGGCGCAGGGATTGTTCCGGCGCGCGGACCAGCCGGATTCGGTTTATTCCGAGACGATCGATCTCGATCTCGCGACCGTGGAGCCGAGTCTCGCGGGACCGAAGCGGCCGCAGGATCGCGTCTCGCTCAAACAGGCGAAGAGCGGCTTTCAGTCGGCGCTCACGTCGATGATGGCGGTCTCGCCTCGATCGACCAAGTCGAGCGCCGAGGCCGGCGGATCGGCGCATGTATCGGCGACCATGAGCGGCGGCGGCGCCGTGGCGGTGGCCGATGTGCCGGCTATCGCGACGGCGCTGGATCACGGCTCGGTGGTGATCGCCGCAATCACGAGCTGCACGAACACGTCGAACCCGAGCGTGATGATCGGCGCCGGTCTCGTCGCGAGAAAGGCAGTGGAGCGCGGCCTGAAGCGTCAACCGTGGGTGAAGACGAGCCTTGCGCCGGGATCGAAGGTGGTGACCGAGTACTTGCGCAAGTCGGGGCTGCAGCCGTATCTCGACGAGCTCGGATTCAATCTCGTCGGCTACGGGTGCACGACGTGCATCGGGAACAGCGGGCCGTTGCCCGACGACGTCTCCGCAGAAGTGGATGCCCGCAATCTCGTCGTCGTCTCAGTGCTGAGCGGCAACCGCAACTTCGAGGGACGCATTCAGCAGCAGGTGCGCGCGAACTATCTCGGGTCGCCGCCGCTGGTCGTGGCGTACGCGCTGGCCGGCCGCATGACGCTCGATCTCACGACGGAGCCGATCGGAATCGACAAGGACGGGGAGCCGGTTTACCTGCGCGATTTGTGGCCCACCGAGCGCGAGATCCAGGAGACGATGCTCAGCGCAGTCACCTCCGACATGTTCCACCAGCAATACGCCGACGTGTTCACCGGCGATGAACGCTGGCGCAACCTTAAGGTGCCGACCGGCGACAGGTACGCGTGGGAGGCCGACTCGACCTACATCCGCAACCCGCCGTTCTTCGAGCAGCTGACGATGGAGACGGCGGCCGTCGTCGATATCTCGGGCGCGCGCGTGCTCGCGCTGCTCGGCGACAGCATCACCACCGATCACATTTCGCCGGCCGGATCGATCAAGAAAGACAGCCCGGCGGGCAAATACTTGATCGCGCACGGCGTCGATCCGAAGGACTTCAACTCCTACGGCGCACGCCGGGGCAACCACGAGGTGATGATGCGCGGCACCTTCGCGAACGTGCGGCTGCGCAATCAGCTCGCGCCGGGCACCGAAGGCGGATGGACCACATACATGCCGGACGGCGACGTGATGCCGATCTACGACGCCGCGATGAAATACAAGGGCGCGAACGTCCCGCTGCTCGTCATCGCCGGGAGGGAATACGGATCCGGATCTTCGCGCGACTGGGCAGCGAAGGGCACACTGCTGCTCGGCGTCAAGGCGGTGATCGCCGAGAGCTTCGAACGCATCCATCGCAGCAATCTGGTGAACATGGGCGTGCTGCCGCTGCAGTTTCAGAGCGGCGATTCGGCGCCAAAGCTGGGTCTCTCGGGGCGCGAAACCTACGAGCTCGTGGGGATCGCGCAAGGTCTGAAGCCGGGCGGGACGACCACCGTGCGTGCCGTGAGCGGGGGAAAGCCGACGGAGTTCCAGGCAGTCGCACGCATCGACACGCCCGAGGAGCTCGTCGCGTTCAGACACGGCGGGATTCTGCCGTACGTGCTGCGACAGCTTGTGGGAAAGAAATGACGCGAGCCGAGACGTAGCGCGAGCCCTCAGGCGAGCGTAACCCGATGCTCACTTCATCGACGATCAAGGACAAGGCACGTGGGCTCGGATTCGATTTGTGCGGTATCGCGCCGGCCGGCGATCTTCCTGAACTGACATTCTTTCGAGAGTGGCTCGAACGCGGGTACGCGGGCGAGATGACGTACCTGCACCGATCGGCCGCGCGCCGCGCCGACGTTCGCAACGTCCTGCCGTCGGCGCGCACCGTCGTCGTCACGGCGACCAACTACAACACGGATCGTCCGTATTCGACCGAGTGCGCGGACGCCGGGCGCGCTCACGTCGCGCGCTACGCGTGGGGCGACGACTATCACGATGTCATCGGCGGCCGTCTCGACGCGCTGCTCTCGTGGATGCGGCACGAGGCGGCCGAACCGTTCGAGGCGCGCGCCTACGTCGACACAGGACCGGTGCAGGAGCGCGTCTATGCGCAGCACGCCGGCATCGGGTGGATCGGGAAGAACACCTGCGTCATCAATCCCGAGATCGGATCGTGGATTTTCCTCGGCGTGATCATTTGCAGTCTGCCGCTCGAGGTCGACCTCGCGGCGCTCGATCGCTGCGGCACGTGCACGTTGTGCCTCGAGGCGTGTCCGACCGGTGCGATCGTCGCGCCGGGCGTCCTCGACTCGAATCGCTGCATCTCGTATCTCACGATCGAGCTGCGCGGCGACATCCCCGAGGCAATGCGTGCCGCCATCGGCACGCACATATACGGCTGCGACATCTGCCAGGAAGTGTGTCCTTGGAATGCGACGCCGCCGCGGTCGCCGGATCGCGCGTGGCAGCCGCGGTCGGTGTGGGACCGCGTCGATCTCCTTACGCTTGCCGGCTGCACAGACGATGAGCTGGCCGATTCGCTGCGCGGAAGCGCGATGCGCCGTACGAGGGTACAAGGCTTGCGACGAAACATCGACACCGCGCTCGGAAACGCCTGCGATGCCGAAACGCCCGCGACCCGACGCCGCCGAACGGATTCCTGATCGACCGACGCTGTCCACCGTCCGCGAGGCGGCGAGAGACTGTCAGGCTTGCGATCTGTACAAGCGAGGCACGCAGACCGTCTTCGGCGAAGGCGGGCGCAAAGCTGAGCTCATGCTCGTCGGCGAGCAGCCGGGCGATGCCGAAGACCTCGCGGGACATCCGTTCGTCGGACCGGCCGGCAAGCTGCTCGATCGCGCGCTCGAGGACGCCGGCATCGATCGCGCCGCGGTCTACGTCACCAACGTCGTCAAGCACTTCAAGTGGGAGCCGCGCGGCAAGCGACGCATTCACAAGAAACCGAACGCCGGCGAGATTGCGGCGTGCCGGCCGTGGCTCGATACTGAGATTCAACTCGTCAAGCCGCGCGCGATCGTCTGCCTGGGCGCGACGGCGGCCCAGGCGCTCATCGGCCGTCAGTTCAAGGTGACCGCGCACCGCGGCGAGTTCATCGCGTCGTCGCTTGCCCCGCTTGTCCTCGCGACGGTCCATCCGTCCTCGATTCTCCGCGCTCCCGACGACGACACACGCCGTCAGGAAATGGAGCGCTTCACCGACGATTTGCGAAAGGTTGCGAAAGCGCTGCGTTGATTAGTGCGTGAGGAATTCGGCGGACGGCGGCAGGAAGTCGTATTCCTCGATCGCGACCGCGTACCGCGTCGAAGGGTGGTCCGCCGACGCGACGGTTCGCACGACACGGCCGCGACACCAGATTTCGGCCGGCTCGTGGTGCGCCGGAATCACCGGCATCTCGAGACGCAGTTCGATTGGCACGTCGACTTCGACCGGCTCTTCGGTCCGGACCAGGACCCCGGATCGCGAGATGTTCTCGGTGCGGCCGACACACCAGTCGCCAGCGCCGACCTGACGGTAGCGCACCGCAAGTTGAAGGGGAAACCGGGGAGCCCGCACTCAAGGTTGGGGTTCAGCAAACCCCATACCAATTTGTAATTGTACTGGCCTGGTAGATTGCTGGGAGTCCCGAAGAGTTACGCCCGACTTTCGATTATCCCAATAGATACACGAGAAATTTTTGCGTTCGGCTTTTCATTTTTCGTTCAAAATGACTTTAACGACAGCTCAGCTCCGTGCAATGGTGGACGTTTAGAACTCACCGAAGGACACCACGGCACGAGACAATAATCGCTCAGCCGAGAGAGAAACGATGAGTATTACGGATGCGACCACGAACCTCATCATTGCCGACGATCATCCGCTGTTCCGTGCTGCCCTTCGGTCGCTGCTCGAGACCGATCGAGGCATGCGGGTCGTCGGGGAAGCCAACGACGGGCGTGCAGCGGTGACGATGGTCCAGGATCTGCGGCCGGACATTCTGCTCCTCGATTTATGCATGCCGGTGACGCCAGGGCTCGACGCGCTTCGCGAGCTGTCGACGATGAACTGCGCGACGCGCACGCTGCTCATGGCGACCGAAGTCGGCGACTCCGACGTGGTCGAAGCGCTGCAGCTCGGCGCGCGCGGCGTCGTGATGAAACAGTCGGCGAGCGAGCTCGTGTTCAAGAGTATCCGCACGGTGATGGCGGGCCAGTACTGGGTCGGCCGCGAATGCGTGGGCGATCTGATCGACAGCATGCGCAAGCGCGCGGCGGAACCGGCGGCCGATGCGCTGCGGCCCACGTTCGGCCTCACCTCGCGCGAGCTGGAGATCGTCGCGACGGTCGTTGCGGGATACCCCAACGTCGACATCGCGCAGAAGTTCGCGATCAGCGTCAAGACGGTCAAGCACCACCTCACGAACATCTTCAACAAGCTTGGGGTCGCCAATCGTCTGGAGCTGGCGCTGTTTGCGGTGCATCACCATCTCGAAGCGTCTGTGGACGACCAGCGCCGCGGCGTCGCGGTCGGCGTGCGTCGGTAGGATCGTCCGGCGCTCGCGGCCACCCTGACGCCGCGGGCGCGTCGTAGGACGTAAGTCCCATCCCTCCGGACCTTCGGATCATTCTCCCCGACCACCAGCGGCTGTTATTCTCCGCGCCTCAGCATCGGAGGCGTGTGAATCATCCGGCCGACAACATCATCGGAGTCAGCGCGGCGGTCAAGAAAATCCGCGCGGAACTCGAGTGCGCCGCGCGATCTGACGCCAAGGTGCTCCTGACGGGGGAGAGCGGCGTCGGGAAGGACATCGCCGCGCGCGTAATCCATCAACTGAGCGCGCGCAGCCACATGCCGTTCGTGGCGATCAACTGCGTCAGCGTGCCAGATTCGCTGCTCGAGGCGGAGCTCTTCGGCCACGTGCGAGGCAGCTTCACCGGCGCCTATCGCGATCGTCCGGGCCTGTTCGAGACGGCGCACAAGGGCACGGTGTTCCTCGACGAAGTGTGCGAGATGAGCGCGCGCATGCAGGCGCTGCTGCTGCGATTCCTCGAAACGGGGGAGATTCAGCGCGTTGGCTCCGATCGCGCGCAGTCGCGTATCGACGTGCGCGTGCTCGCCGCCACCAATCGTGACCCCGAGCAGCTGGTCGCCGACAAGATTTTCCGCGCGGATTTGTACTACCGCCTGAACGTCATCGACATCCGCGTTCCATCCCTGCGCGCGCGACCCGACGACGTCTCGTTGCTGTTCGAGCATTTCCTTCGCGGCTACGCCAGCGCGCGCGGCATTGCGGAACCGACCGTCGCGCCAGACGTCATCGCCGCGCTCGTCGCGTTCGAATGGCCCGGGAATATCCGGCAGCTGAAGAACGTCGCCGAACGGCTGATCGTGCGCGCGCAGAACTCGAGGATCTCGCTCGCCGATCTGCCGCCGGAGATCGCCGGACGGCCGAGGGCCGCGGAGGCCGTCGCCGCGCCGGCCGAGCGCGCGCCGGTCGAAGAAATCTTCGATCGCATGGTGAAGAACCGCGAATCGTTCTGGTCGGCGGTGTATCCGGCGTTCATGACGCGCGATCTCACGCGCGACGATCTGCGCTTCATCATTCGGCGTGGCCTGCACGAAACGGCGGGCAGCTACAAGATGCTCGTCGAGCTCCTGAACATGCGGCCGAACGACTACAAGCGGTTCCTGAATTTTCTCCGAAAGCACGAATGCCACGTGCCGTTCGCGCGCTTCCGCTCCGCGGAGCTGCGGCGGCGCGCACCGCAAGATGACGAGTTCTCCGGCGGCGCGCTCATCGATCCGACATCGTCGGTGCTCGATCGCCAGCTGCCAGCGTCCGACGACATGCGCGCGACCGGTACCGGCCGCCGCTGATCGATCGGGTGGGACCTAGGTCCGAGTAGTCGCCGGACCTTCGATTCATTCTCAACCTCAACTTCGCTTACTACCATCCGCACTCGAGAGCTGAGGTTACGCGCTGACGGCATTTCGCCTCGCGCGATCGTGAACAGTTTTTTTTCGGTAGTTGATGATGACTACGACAAAGACGCGTCAGATCACCGGGTCCTCCAGGCTGCGGCTCGTCGCCGCGGTTGCGATCGGCGCCGCGCTGTTCCTCGCTGGACGCGGCCCGAACCGCATCGCCGTGCACGCGCAGACCGGCTGCGGTACGGCCAACGCGGTGGTTCAGGAGAATTGTCTTCCCGGCAACTCCGACTGGGACCTCGGTCCTTCCGGCAACGACGGCGCCGTCCAGGGATACGCTGCCGACATCAGCGTCAACAAGGGGCAGACCGTCGGGTTCAAGATCAAGACTGACGCGACGAGTTTTCGGATAGAGATCTTTCGCCTGGGCTACTACGGTGGCCTCGGAGCGCGCAAAATCCAGTCGAGCGATCTCGCGGGCCCGCTCCCGCAGCCTGACTGCGACGTCAGCCAAGCGGCGACGACGGGCCTCGTCGACTGCGGCAACTGGTCGACGTCGGCGACGTGGTCGACGGCGGGCCAGACGTCGGGCATCTACCTGGCGAAGCTGACGCGGCTCGTGCCCGCCGGCTCGGGTGCGAGTCACATCGTCTTCATCGTTCGCGACGATGCGGGCGCATCCGACGTCCTGTTCCAGACGTCCGATGCGACGTGGCAGGCGTACAACCACTTTGGCGGCGCGAGCCTCTATTGCGACGGTCCGCTCGTGAACTCCGCCGCCGAGTATTCGTGCGCCACGCGCGCCGCGAAGGTCAGCTACAACCGCCCGTTCGATACGCGCGACCACGATCCGCAAAGCTGGCTGTTCAACGCCGAATACCCGATGGTCCGCTGGCTCGAAGCCAACGGGTACAACGTCAGCTACTTCACGGGCGTCGACGCCGATCGCTCGGGCGCGCTGATCAAGACGCATAAGGCGTATCTCTCGGTGGGCCACGACGAGTACTGGTCGGGCAATCAGCGCGCGAACGTCGAAGCGGCACGCGACGGCGGCGTCAACCTGGCGTTCTTCAGCGGCAACGAAGTGTTCTGGAAAACGCGCTGGGAGTCGAGCCAGTTCGGCGCGCAGCCGTATCGCACACTCGTCAGCTACAAGGAAACGCTCAACAACGCCAAGATCGACCCGTCGCCGGAATGGACCGGCACGTGGCGCGACCCGCGCTTCAGCCCGCCGTCCGATGGCGGACGTCCAGAGAACGGCCTGACCGGCACGATCTGGACGGTCAACTGCTGCACCTTCGCGATCCAGGTTCCCGCAGAAATGGGCGCGCTGCGCTTCTGGCGCAACACGTCGCTCGCCTCGATGACGCCCGGCACCACGGCGACCTTGACGTCCGACACGCTGGGCTACGAATGGGACGAGGACCTCGACAACGGCTCGCGGCCGAGTGGTCTCGTCCATCTGTCGTCGACGACCGTCGACGTGACACAAAAGGTCACCGACTACGGCGCGCACGTCGCACCCGGGACCGCGACGCATTCGCTCACGTTGTACCGGAAGAACACCGTGGATGCGCAGGGCCCGCACTCGGCGCTCGTGTTCGGCGCCGGCACCGTGCAGTGGTCGTGGGGACTCGACAACGTGCACGACCGCGGCACCTCTATTCCCGATCCGGCGATCCGGCAGGCGACGGTGAACCTCTTCGCCGATATGGGCGTACAGCCGGGCACGATTCAGTCGGGTCTGGTCGCGGCGAGCGCGTCCGCCGACACCGCTGCGCCGACGGCGACGATTACATCGCCCGCCGACGGCATCACGGTCGAGCAGGGCGTTCGGATCAACATCTCCGGAACCGCGGCCGACGCCGGCGGCGGCAAGGTCGCCAGCGTCGAAGTATCGGTTGACGGCGGCGCGACGTGGCACGAGGCGAAGGGGCAATCGAGCTGGACCTACGAGTGGCTGCCGCAGACGACCGGCCTGGCCACCATCAAGAGCCGCGCGACTGACGACAGCGGCAACGTCGGCGCCGAGTCAGCGTCGATCGGCGTAACGGTCAGTCCGAGCACCTGCCCCTGCACGACCCTCTGGAATCACGACATCACGGTGCCGGCAACGATCGACAGCGGCGACTCGACGCCGCAGGAAATCGGCGTACGGTTCACGAGCGAGATCGAAGGCTTCATCACGGGCGTACGCTTCTATAAGGGCTCGTCCAACAACGGCACGCACATCGGCAACTTTTGGACGGCCGGCGGCACGCTGCTCTCGAGCGCGCAGTTCTCCAGCGAAACCGCGACCGGATGGCAGTCGGTCCGCTTCAACCAGCCGGTACCGATTACGGCGAACACGACGTACGTCGCGTCGTATCACACGAACGTCGGCCACTACTCGGCCAATACGGGTTACTTCGCGACGGCCGGCGTCGATCGTCCGCCGCTGCATGCCGCTGCCGGCTCGAACGGCGTGTTCGCGGTCGGCGCGAGCCAGTTCCCGTCGAACACGTTCCACGCGACCAACTACTGGGTCGACGTCGACTTCGCCGAATCGGTCGCGGATGCGAACGCACCGGTGATCTCGCGGATCAACGCGACCGCAATCGACGGCTCGACCGCCGTCATCTCGTGGAGAACGAACGAGGATGCCGACTCGAAGGTGGAGTACTCGCTCAATTCGCTGTTGCCGCCGGCGCAGACGATTAGCGTCACAAACGCGGCGTTCGTCACCCAGCACACCATCACGTTGACCGGCCTGACGCCGAACTCGACGTATTTCTTCCGCATCACGTCGGTCGATCCGGCGGGCAACTCCGCGGTGACGCTCGCGCCCAGCTTCACGGTGCCGGGACCGACGCTGCACGATACCGCCACGATCGACTTCGCGGCAGGCACGCCGGAGACGGCGTGCGACCAGAACGGCCAGAATTGCGTCCCCAAGACCTACATCTCTGAGACGTCCGACGGCGAAGTGATTCTCGCGCCGGCGGCCGGCGCGGAATTTTCCGGATCGAGCCTGCCCACCGGGTGGATCGGCGCCATCATCAACGCCGGCGGATCGTTCAACGTGCTCGGCGGCAACCTGACCGTCGACGGCGCGCAAGTCGGCAGCTGCGATGCCGGCGCGACACCGGCCTGCACAACCGGAAACTACGCACCCGGCCACTCGCTCGAGTTCGTCGCGACGTTCACGGGCGATCCGTACCAGCACGCCGGGTTGGGCGTGACCTTGGACGCCCCACCGTGGGCCATTTTCACGACGGGCAGCGGTGGCGCATTCTACGCGCGCAGCAACAACGGCGCTCCGTTCGAGACGCCACTCGACGTCGCCTGGCTCGGATCGCCGCACCGCTTCCGCATCGACTGGAACGCCTCGGGCGTCACGTACTTCGTTGACAGCGCGCAGGTCGCGTTCCACGGTGCGGTCATCCCCGGACCGATGCGCCCGATCGCGGCCAGCGACTTCAATCCGATGGCCGGCAACATCGTCGTCAACTGGATTCGGATGTCGCCTTACACCGCGTCGGCCTCGTTCTACTCGCGCGTGTTCGATGCGGCCTCTCAGGTCAACTGGCACAGCGCTTATTGGACAGGCACGACGCCTCCGGGCACCAGTCTCTCGATCTTCGTCCGGACGGGCAACACGCCGACGCCCGACGGTTCGTGGAGCATCTTCGAGGCGATCCCGGCTCCGGGCGCGTTCAGCGCGTTCGCGCAATACGTGCAATACCGCGCCGACCTCGCGACGTCCGATCCGGTCGTGACGCCGCAGCTCGAAGACATCATCATCAGCACCGATCAAGCGCCGATCGCGGTCAACGACAGCGCAACGACGGCACTCAATACGCCGTATACCTTCGCGGCGGCCGGCTCGACGAGCCTGAAGGCGAACGACAGCGACGCCGACACGCCGTTCGCGCAGCTGCGAGTCGACTCCGTGTCGTCGGCGGCCCACGGCTCGGCGACACTCAACGCCAACGGCTCGGTGACTTACACGCCGGCGTCCGGCTTCAGCGGCGCCGACACCTTCACCTACACCATCACCGATGGATTGTTGAAGGCGACCGCCACCGTGTCGATGGCAGTCGGAAGCACGCCGCCGGTGGCGGTCGACGACGGCTCGGGCGCTTCGCCGGCGTACGTTGTTGACGAAGACACGGTGCTCAACGCCGCCGGCAGCGCCAGCGTGACGGCGAACGACACGTCTAACGGCGGCGGCGCACTGACTGCCGCGCTGGTCGCCAACGCCAGCCATGGCACGGTCAGCCTGAACGGCGACGGGTCGTTCACCTACACACCGGCCGCCAACACCTTCGGACCCGATTCGTTCACGTATCGAGTCCAGGACGCGCTCGGCAACTTCAGCAACATCGCGACGGTGTTCATCAGCGTGACGGCGGTGAACGACCCGCCGAGCTTTACCCAAGGTCCGAACCAGATCGTTGCGGAAGATTCCGGATCTCAGACGGTAACCGGATGGGCGACTGGCATTTCCGCCGGACCGGGTGAATCAGGGCAGGCCCTGAACTTCATCGTCGGTAACGGCAGCCCGGCCCTGTTCGCAGCGCAGCCCGCCGTCAGCGCCACCGGCACGCTGACCTACACGCCGGCGCTGAATTCGAACGGCACCGCGCTCGTCACCGTGCAGTTGCACGATGACGGCGGCGTCGCGCACGGCGGCGTCGACACGAGCGCGCCGCAGACGTTCACGATCACGATCACGGCCGTCAACGATGCGCCGGTGGCGGCCAACGACAGCTACGCGACGAACGAAGACACGCCGCTGAGCGTCGCGGCGCCGGGCGTGCTCGCCAACGACACCGACGTCGACGGCGACGCGTTGACCGCGGTCGTGGTCGCCAGTCCCTCGCACGGCGTGCTGACGCTCAACGCGGACGGCGGATTCAGCTACGCGCCGGCGGCGAACTACAACGGCGCCGATAGCTTCACTTACAAGACCAATGACGGTCTGCTCGATTCGAATGTCGCCACGGTCAATCTCTCCGTGGCGCCGGTGAACGACGCACCCGTCGCGAACGCGCAGAATGTGACGACGGCAGAGGACACGCCCCAGGCGATTACGCTGACGGCGAGCGACGTGGACGGCGACACGCTGGTATACAGCGTCGAGACCGGTCCGGCGCACGGCTCGCTGAGCGGCGCGGCGCCCAACGTGATCTATACGCCGTCGGCCAATTACAACGGGCCGGACAGCTTCACGTTCAAGGCGAGCGACGGCGCCCTCGACTCGAACATTGCCGCGGTGACGGTCTCGGTGACGGCCGTGAACGACGCGCCGGTGGCGACCGCGCAGTCGGTGACGACGGCGGAGGACACGGCGAAGCCCATCACGCTGACGGCGAGTGATGTGGACGGCGATGCGCTGACCTACAGCATCGTCTCCGGTCCGTCGCACGGCTCATTGACCGGGACGGCGCCGAACGTGACCTACACGCCGGCAGCCAATTACAACGGGCCCGACAGCTTCACGTTCAAAGCGAACGACGGCACGGCGGATTCGGCGGCGGCGACCATCAGCATCACGGTGACGGCGGTGAACGACGCGCCGGTGGCGAACGCGCAGTCGGTGACGACGGCGGAAGACACGGCGAAGCCCATCACGCTGACGGCGAGTGATGTCGACGGCGATGCGCTGACCTACAGCATCGTCTCCGGCCCGTCGCACGGGTCGCTGAGCGGCGCAGCGCCGAACGTGACCTATACGCCGGCGGCCAATTACAACGGGCCCGACAGCTTCACG
>Ga0209474_10000076_pt1 | contig 113486 bp, 109 predicted proteins | sample GraSoiAngelo_145_FD_185902 | JGI IMG/M metagenome (GOLD analysis project Ga0209474, IMG submission 185902) | Grasslands soil microbial communities from the Angelo Coastal Reserve, California, USA - 14_1009_05_20cm (SPAdes) (version 2) | ecosystem: Environmental > Terrestrial > Soil >...
GCCCCGGTGCGGTCTGGTAGTAGCGATTGAGGGCGAAGATGCCGGCCCCGATGCCCCCGATGATGACCCACCAGTACTGCGTGAGGGTGTGGCTGGCGCCGATGACGATGCGGGTCGGGAGCGGCAGCTGCAGGTTCACGGATGCGAACATGTTCTGGAAGGTGGGGATGACGAAGATCAGCAGCACGGAGATCGCGATGACCGCCACCGACAGGATGACGCCGGGATAGATCATCGCGCCCTTCACCTTCCGGACGATGGCGTCGTTCTTTTCGAGGAACTCGGCCAACCGGATCAGGATGGTGTCGAGGATGCCGCCCGCTTCGCCGGCCGCGACCATGTTGACGTACAGGTCGCTGAACGCCTTGGGGTGCTTGCGCAGCGCGTCGGCGAGCGTCTGACCGCTCTCCACGTCATACACGACCTGCCGCGTGGTGTCGGCGAGGATCTTGTTCTCGGTCTGCTGCGCCAGGATGTCGAGGGCCTGGACGAGCGGCAGACCGGCGTTGATCATCGTGGCGAACTGGCGGGTGAACACGACGACGTCGCGGGTTTTGACGCCGCCGCCGAACTTGAAGTTGAGCTTGAACTCCTTGGGCGCCGCGCGGACCTGCACCACGACCATGCGGTTCTTCCGCAGGTGCGCTATGACGTCGTCGCGAGTCGGCAGGTCGATCTTGTCGTTGACGAGATCGCCTTTGAGCGTGCGGGCGGTGTACTGGAAGAGCGGCATGGCTCACTCCCTCCGGGCGCCTCTAGCGGCGCGCCGCCACCTTGGGTCCGCCGGCGCCGGACTGGCCGCCGGACGGCATCGGCTCCCTGTCGTCGAGCGGCGCCTCGCCGATCATCCGCAGAAACTCGTTCGGCGTCGACGTCACCCGCAGGCATTCGTCCTTGGTGACCTCGCGGCCCACGTACAGCTGGTAGAGCGCATCGTTCAGCGTCTGCATCCCGTGCTTCTTGCCCGCCTGCATCATGGACGGGATCTGCTCGATCTTCTGGTCCCGAATCAGCGCCCGTACCGCGGGGGTCATGATGAGGATCTCGCACGCCATCACGCGGCCTCGGCCCTTGGCCTTCTGCAGCAGCGTCTGGGTGATGACACCCTCGAGCACGAACGACAGCTGGGCGCGCACCTGCGCCTGTTGGTGCGACGGGAACACGTCGATGATGCGGTTGATGCTCTCCATCGCCGAATTGGTGTGCAGCGTGGCGAACGCGAGATGCCCCGTCTCGGCAATCGTCAGCGCGGCGGCGATGGTCTCGAGGTCGCGCATCTCGCCGACCAGCACGACGTCGGGGTCCTGCCGCAGCGCGTATTTGAGCGCAGCGGCGAAGCTGTTGGTGTCGGTCCCGATCTCGCGCTGGTTTACGATGCAGCTCTGGTGGCGGTGGATGAACTCAATCGGGTCCTCCACCGTGATGATATGCCCCTTCAGCTCCTTGTTGATCTTGTCGATCAACGCCGCGAGCGTGGTACTCTTGCCCGACCCCGTGGGCCCCGTCACGAGCACCAGGCCGCGGGGCCGCTCGGCCAGCTTCGCCACCACTCCGGGCAGGCCCAGCTCCTCGAACGTCCGCACGTTGAAGGGGATCTGCCGGATCACGAGCGATACGCAGCCGCGCTGCTTGAAGCAGTTGCCGCGGAACCGCGCCAGATTCTGGATCCCGAACGAGAAATCGAGCTCGTTCTCGATCTCGAACCGCTTCTTCTGGTTCTCGGTGAGCACCGAATAGGCGATCGACAGCGTGTCCTTGGGCGTGAGCACCGCCTCCGCCGAGGAGTTCACGATGTCCCCGTCCACGCGCAGCTTGGGACGCTCGCCCGCCACGATGTGCAGGTCCGACGCGTCCCGCTCGATCATCTCCTCGAGCAGGGTGCGCAGATTCACCGTCTGCGAAGCGCCTGCGGTCATGCCGCTGTCTCCTTCACGACTTCCTCCAGGGTGGTGATGCCGCGCTTCACCTTGAGCATGCCGTCCATGCGGAGCGTGAGCATGCCGTCCTTCACCGCCTGCTCCCGCAGCTCCTCGGTCGATCCGCCCTTCAGCACCATGCGTCGCGCCGCGCTGGTCATGGCCATGACCTCGTACAGCCCCTGCCGGCCCTTGTACCCCGAGCCGCCGCACGTGTCGCAGCCCGCGCCCTTGTAAAGGGTCAGCTTCGCGGCTTCGGCGGGGGCGATGCCGAACGCGTGGATCTCCTCGGGTGTGTAGGTGTGCTCCTGCTTACACTCGGAGCACACGCGGCGCACCAGACGCTGCGCCACGATCAGATTCACCGCGCTCGCCACGTTGAACGGCTCGATCCCCATGTCGATCATGCGGGTCACGGTGGACGGCGCGTCGTTGGTATGCAGCGTGGACAGCACCAGGTGACCCGTGAGAGCCGCCTTGATCGCGATCGAGCCGGTCTCGAGATCGCGGATCTCGCCCACCATGATGATGTTCGGGTCCTGCCGCAGGAACGCCTTCAACGCCGCCGCGAACGTCATGCCCACGTCGTTGCGCACCAGCACCTGATTGATACCCATCAGGTTGTACTCGACGGGATCCTCGGCGGTCATGATGTTCACGTCGATCTGATTGATGCGCGACAACGCCGAGTACAGGGTCGTCGTCTTGCCCGACCCCGTCGGGCCCGTCACCAGCACCATGCCGTACGGGTTCAGGATCGCCCGCAACAGCTCCGACTCGGCCTTGGGCTCGAAGCCGAACTTCGTCAAATCGAGCGTCAGGTTGCCCTTGTCGAGAATCCGGAGCACGATCTTCTCGCCGAACAGCACCGGCAGCGTCGACACGCGATAGTCGATGACCTTGGCGCCGAACTTGAGCTTGATGCGGCCGTCCTGCGGCACGCGCCGCTCCGCGATGTTCAGCTGCGCCATGATCTTGATGCGCGACGTCAGGGCCGCGCGCATCTTGATCGGCGGCTTCATCACCTCGTGCAGCGCCCCGTCCACGCGGTACCGCACCCGCATCTCGTGCTCGAACGGCTCGATGTGGATGTCCGACGCCCCACGCTTCACCGCATCCGTGAGCAGTCCGTTGATCAGCTTCACCACCGGGGCGTCGTCGGCCAGGTCTTGCGCCTTGACGTCCTCGTCCGTCTGCTCCTCGACCACCTCGAGGTCGTCCGCCGCCTCGATGTCCTTGAGCAGCGTCTGCAGCTGAGCGTCGGATTGCTGGTAATACTTGTCGATCGCGTTCCGGAGGGTGTACTCGCCGGCGATCACCGGGAATACGTCGCAGCGCGTGATGAACTTGATGTCCTCGATCGCCGTGACGTTGTTCGGGTCCGCGATCGCGACCGTGAGGGTCCGCCCCTCGCGCTTGAGGGGCAGGACGGTGTGCTTGATGGCGACGTCGGGGGGGAGCAGCTTGATGATCTTGGCGTCGACCTCGAAGCGGGACAGGTCGACCGCCGGCATGCGATACTGGCGGGCCAGCATCTTGGAGATTTCGGTCTCCTCGACGAAGCCCAGCTTCACCAGGGTGTAGCCGAGACGCATCCCCGTGTTCTTCTGCTCGAGGAGCGCCTTTTTGAGCTGGTCCTGGGTGATAAGCCCCTCCCGCAGGAGGATCTCACCCAGCTTGTCGGAGGTGGCTGCCGCGGTCGCCGTACGCAACTCGTTGAAAATGAACAGCATAACATAGTTGGCGGCGAGGGGAAGTCAACCCCAAACGGGAGGTTGTGGAGGCTGTGGAGGTTGGGGGAGGTTGGGGAAGGTTAGGGCACCACCCCCGAAAACATCACGTAGGGTCCGAGCGACTCGAGCAGCTTCGGCCCCACGCCCGGCACGCTGTCGAACCGCGCCAGGCTTCCGAACGGACCATGGCGTTCACGCCAGGCGACGATGCGCTGCGCAAAGGCGGGCCCGATGCGGGGGAGACGTGTGATCTCCGTCACGTCGGCGCGGTCGAGGTCGACGCGCTCGCCGGGCAGGAGCGGTCGCGCGAGCCGGGCGGCTTTCCGCGCGGTCGCGGAGAGCCCGCCCGGGGGCGGCGTATCCACGGACACCAGTCGCACGTCGCCGGGCGCCGCGGCTTTGGCGGGGGCGAGCGCCAGTCGCACACCCGCGCCCGCGAGGGCGAGGAGGGCGAGCAGCAGCGCGGCGCGGCGGTCGTCCATGACCGCAGGCTAACGGCTCGCCAGCCAACGTGCAGTGTCCGTTCTATGCGCGTATCGCCGAGAAAATGCCGATGAAGCAGGTTGGTGGAGGTTGGTGGAGGCTAGTGGAGGTTGGGGGAGGTGGCTCCGATGCAGCCTCCACCATCCTCCACAACCTCCACCAACCTCCTCAACCTTCCGCCGCGTCAGCGGACCAACGCTACTGCGACGTCGCCAACAACCTGAAGTGACGCGGCGGATACCTTGTCTATCGTATCGTCGGTGGTATGCCAGTATGGATAGTCGAAGTCCACGACGTCGATCGCGTGGATGCCCACCTTCTGCAGCGCGACGTGGTCATCGGTCAGGGTGTGCTTCACGCCGGGGATGAAGACGCGACCGTAGCCCAGGTCGGCGGCGGCGTGCCACACCCGGTCCACCACCTCCGGCGCCACTGCCTGCGAGTTGCCTTCATAGTAGAACTGCTGGTCCTTGTCCGCGACCATATCGAACAGTACCGCGAACAGGGGCTGATAGCCTGGGGGCTGGTGGCCGGCGAAGTAGCGCGAGCCGATCAGCACGTCGTTCGAATCGGTGGTGAAATCGCCGTAGTCTTCGCCGTCCACGAACAGCAGATCGACGCCGACGGTCGGCGGCTTCGCCTTGAGCGCGTCGGCGACGCCCAGCAGCAGGGCTACGCCGGATGCGCCGTCGTTGGCCCCCGGGACCGGGAGGCGCTGCTGGCCCAGGTTGGCGCTCTGATCGGCGTGCGGGCGGGTATCCCAGTGGGCGAGCAACAGGACGCGCTCCGTCGCGGTCGGCCGGAACCGGGCGAAGAAGTTCCGCAGATGCAACGTCGCGCCGTGACGCGTCACGTGAGTGAAGCTCTGGATCGCGACGGTATCGGCGGTGGCGCGGAGGTGCTCAAGGATGAAATCGCCCGTGCGCTCGTGCTCCGGGGTTCCGGGAATGCGTGGGCCGAACTGCATCTGCTGCTGGAGATACCCGAAGGCACGCTCAGCGGTGAACTCACGCGGGCGGCTCGCGCCGCCGCGTGCGGTGCAGGCGAGGCCGAGCGCGAGGCAAGCTGCCGCGCGCCAGAGGCGGCTCTTTCGAATGGTCACAGGGTAGTGATGTCTTGTAGAGACTTGGACTTCCGAATATAATGGCGCCACCCATCGTGCGCACCATCAGCCGATATCTCCTCCGCCAACACGTCGCGCCGCTCGTCTTCGCGCTGGCGGCGCTCACGTCGCTGATGCTGATCCAGCAGGTCGCCAAGCAGCTCTCCGGCCTGCTCGGGAAGGGGCTGCCGCCGGGCGTGATCGCCGAGGTGTTCGTGCTCTCGCTCCCGTTCATCGTGGCCGTGACGCTGCCGATGGCGGTGCTGGTCGCGGTGCTGCACGTGTTCACCCGACTGGCCGGCGACAACGAGATGACGGCGCTGCAGGCCGGGGGCGTCAGCGTGGCGCGGGTGGTTGCGCCGGTGCTCGCGGGCGCGACCGGCGTCGCCCTGCTGTCGTTCCTGTGGAACGACCAGTTGCTCCCCCGCACCAATCACGAGCTCCGCACGCTGCAGGTGGACATCGCGCGGAAGAAGCCGTCCTTGACGCTCAAGGAGCAGGTGATCAACGAGGTCGTGCCGGGGCAGTTCTTCCTGCGTGCCGCGCGCATCGACGGCAACACGAACAAGCTCAAGGACGTGACGATCTACGACCTGGGGGACGCCGAACGCCGCCGCATCATCACGGCGGACAGCGGGCGGATGGCGTATGCCGCCGGTGGGCGGGACCTGTTTCTGACGCTCACGGACGGAGACATCGAGGAAGTCAACCGCACGGATCCGACGCAGTTCAACCGCACGTTCTACCGCACCAACCGCATGCGGGTCTCGGGGGTGGGCAACATCTTCGTGCAGACCGAGCACGACACCTACAAGAGCGACCGCGAGATGTCCACGTGTGAGATGCGTCTGGCCGCGACGGCGGCGCGCCGCGAAGCCAGTCGCGCCGCCGACGACGCGCGGCTGGCGATCGAAAACGACCTGCGCCGGGTCGCGGGCCTCGCGCCCGTCGTGGCGCCACCGGTGCCGTCCACCGTCGACACCGCGCCCCCCGGTCTCTACTGCCGAGCCGTGCGGCAGCTCGCCACCTGGCTCCTCCCAGCCGAGGCCGAGGCCCAGACGCCGCGGGTCACACCGCCGCCCCCTGCGCGCACCCTCGTCCCGCAGTACGTGACACCGGGGGCGGGCATCGGCGAGGAGCAACGCCTGCGCGATGCCCGTGGGCGTGCGGCGACCTACGAGGTGGAGATTCAGAAGAAATACGCCATCGCCACGGCGTGCCTGGTCTTCGCGCTGGTGGGCGTCCCCGTGGCCCTGCGGTTCCAGCGCGGCGGGGTGGGGCTCGTCATCGGCGTCAGCGTCGCGGTGTTCGCCGTCTATTACGTCGGTCTGATCGTCGGTGAGGATCTGGGGGATCAGCTGGTCGTGTCGCCGTTCCTCGCGATGTGGACGCCCAACCTCATCTTCGCGGCCGCCGGCGTGTTCGGGCTGTGGCGCATCCGCAAGCCGGGAAACGCCCCCCACGGCGGCGACTGGAGCGACCTCGTCGAGGCGCTGCGGCGAGTGGTGAGCTGGCCCGGTTCCTTGCTCCGGCCCGCGTGGCGCAGCCCTCGGTGAGCACGCTCGATCGCTACGTGCTGCGGGAGTGGACCAAGGTGTGCCTCCTCGCGGCCCTGGGATTTCCGTTCCTGGTCATAGTCATCGACCTCGCCGACAAGTTCGAGACCTACTTCGGCCGGGGGCTCTCGAAGGCGCGCGTCGCCTATTCCTACGTGTTCTTCCTGCCCGAGACGATCTCGCTGGTGCTTCCGGTCGCCGTGCTGTTCGCGGTGGTGTTCACCGTAGGCGCGCTGGGCCGCCACTCGGAGCTGACGGCCGCGAAGGCGTCGGGGATGTCCTTCCACCGGGTCGTGCGGCCGCTGCTCCTGGCGTCGCTCGCGGTCGTGCTCCTGGATCTGGGCCTCACGGAACTCGCCCCCGGGGCCTCGGCCCGGCGCGCCGAGCTGCTCGGCGAGAAGACCGCCCGGCCGACGAGCTCGCGCTTCTCGCCCTTCGTCTATCGCGCGGACAGCGGGTGGGTGTACTCAATCCGCTCGCTCGAGCTCAGGGCGAACGGGGCGGAGATGCGGGATCCGATCATGGAGCGCGGGGGGACGGGGGAGGAATACCCGACGATCCTGGTCGCGGCGCAACGCGCCACGTACGACACGGCACGGGCAAAGCGCGGCTGGACGCTCACCAAGGGCGCGGTGCGCTACCTGCTCGGCCCGGGCCGCGAGCCGACCTTCAAGTTCGACTCCCTTCGGGTCACGACGCTGCGCGAGACGCCCACCGCCTTGCTCGCCGAGCCCAAAGCGCCGGACGAGATGCGCTACGCGGAGCTGGGGCGGTACGTGGACGCGCTGGCGCGCTCCGGCTCGGACACGCGGAAGCTGCGCGTCGAGCAGGCGCTCAAGCTGTCGGTGCCGTTCGCCTGCATCATCGTCGCGCTGTTCGGGGCGCCGCTCGCGATCTCCACGCCGCGGAGCGGCATGGCCTGGGGAGTGGCCGTGTGTCTCGCCACGACCTTCGTGGATCTCCTGATGTTCCAGCTGTCAAAGGCGGTGGGCCAGGGTGGCGCGCTGCCGCCGACGTTCGCGGCCTGGGTGCCGAATTTGCTGTTCGGGGCGGCGGGGGTGTGGTTGTGGCGGAAGGCGCGAACCTAAGGCGGCAAGGGCGGCACAGGGCGGCAACGGGCGGCACAGGCATCGGGTATTGCCGCCTGTTGCCGTCGATTGCCGCCTATTGCCGCCCGTTCTAGAACGTGTAGCGCGTCCCCAGCTGGAACACCCAGCGCGAGCCGATGCTGTTGATGGTCACCGCGTTCTTCGTCGGGATCGCGAGCGCATAGATCCCACGCCCGTTCGCGGCGTCGTAGCCGGTCCGCTGGACAAGGTTCTGCTCCTCGAAACCGGTGCCTACCTGCCGGATCAGGCCCCAGCCGGAATTGATGAAGTTCAGCACGTTGAGCATGTCGGCCGTGATCTCGAGCGTATGGCCGGAGACTGTGGGGATCGCCCAGCTCAGCCGGGCGTTGAGGTAGTTCTGCCACGGATTGCGGCAGGAGTTCCGCGGCAGCAGGCGTCCGCGGTTGTCCCGCAAGCAGGGCTCGTTGTTGATGTAGGAATCGAGGATGCCGTACACCGAATCCTGCTGCGCCAGGGTGCCGAAGCCGACGCAGCTGGCCTGTGTGCACCCGCCGTTGCCGTCCATCGACATGTCAGACCGATTGCGCGGCACGTAGGTGGGGTCGTTGCCGAACACACCGTCGGCGTTGGCGTCACCGCTCACGACGTAGCTGAACGGTGTTCCGGAAATCCCGTTGTAGATCAGCGAGAACCGGGCACCGAATGGTGCATTGACGGTGCCGCTGATCGAAACCTTGTGCGGGCGATCGAACGACGAGGTGCGTAGGTTCCGGTTCTCGACGGTCCCGTCGAGGATGCCGAACGAGTAGTTGGAGCCCGTGATGTCCGATGTCATGGACATGATGTCCAGAGAGTGCGAATAGGTGTACGCCACGTTGAACTCGAGGCCGTTGGTGAACCGCTTCTGCAGCTGCAAGGCGAGGGACGTCGACTGATCCTTATTGACGTTGCGGTTCTCGATCATGTCGTTGGCACGATTGGTGACCCGCAGGACGGTGGCTCCACCGGTCGCCGGGTTGATCGTGCCATACAGCGGGCGCCCGGCCTCGCCGCTCGAGGCACCCTGGATCCCGCGGAGGTTGACGTCCTGGAGGTAGTACTGGTTGATCGCCTTCGTGTAGATGAAATCGACGGTCGCAAACAGGTTCCATGGAAGCACGCGGTCCGCGCCGATCGCGACCTTCAGCGCTTGCGGGAACTTGAAGTTCGGGTCGTAGAAGACGATAGAGCTCGCCGCGGCATTCGCGGGGACGTGGTTCAAACCCCCGCACGTTGTCGGCTGGGCGGTCGGGTCCACGGTGAACACCGGCACAGTGTCCACGAGTGACCCGTTGTTCGCCGCCGACGCCGCACCATTGCAGAATACGGTCTGTTGCTCGAGGCCCGTGTTGCCATAGGCATTCGACACCCACACGTACGGCGGCCGGCCGCTGAATATCCCGACGCCGCCCCGCAGGATCGTCTCCTGGCGACCGCCCACGTCGTAGTTGAACCCCAGCCGCGGTGACCACAGGATGTTGCCGCTCGGCGACGAGCGTGTGTCCACGCCCCTGCCTCCGAGCGCCGGAAAGGCGACGCCCGTGTCGAGAGCGGTGTTGAACGCGGGCGCGGGGAGCGTGGGCACGTCGAGCCGCAGACCGGCCGTCAATGTGAGGTTGGGAACCGGCGAGAAGCGATCCTCGCCGTAGAACCCCACTTGGGTCACGTCGAAGTCCGCCACCGGGCCGTCGGGGCGGAGCGCCCCGGGGAGGGCCCGTATATACAGGTTCGGCCTGCCGGCGGCCAGCGAGTCGGGATTCAGGAAGTTCCAGATGCCCATGGAGCCGGGGAAGAACACGTTGCGGAAGTGAATGAACTCGTTGTGCGTGCCGAACGTGAGGAGATGCCGGCCCACCGGGAACGTGACGTTGTCCGTCAGTTCCACCACCCGCTGGTCGAGCGAGTTGGCATGGGAGAACCGCTCGGCGCCGGCCGCGATATACGTCCCGGCGGAGTTGCCCCCCACGAGGATCAACGGGTAGTTGCTCACCGGTGGCCGGTTGTCCGAGATCGTGGTCCGCCCAACGATGAACTCGTTCGCAAACCGGTTCCCGAAGTTCGCGGTCCATTTCCCGCGCACCGTGCGGGTCTGGTCCTTCACGTAGTACCCGCTCCCAGACAGCTCGTAACCGTCCCGGGCGTTGGACAACGACGGGGGCTGCGTGAACCCGTTCCGATAAAGATGAATCAGCTTGTCCTGGTTCACATTGATCAAGGTCCCAGACAGCTCGACGTGGTTGTTGACGCCCAGCTCCAGATCAAGTTTCCCGAACAGGTTGGTCTCCGGGTTGTTGATCTGCGGCGCCCTCCAGGTCCCGGCGTTGATCCCGAACGAATCGGCGAGGATGCTCGTCACCGAGTCGAACCGCGCCTGCGTGATCCCGACGCCGGTGGTGTCGCCCGTGGGGCCGAGCTGGATGCTCGAAGGAAACGGGCGGTTGTCGTGGCGGAAGTCGCCGGTGACGAAGAAGTGAAGCCGGTCGCGGATGATCGGGCCGCCCACGGAGAAACCGTACTGTTGCTGCTTATAGTCGGCGACGGGTACGGACACGCCGTTCGTATCGCTGCCCACGAGATTCTGGTTCTGCATGTAACCGAACGCCGACCCATGGAACTGGTTGGTGCCGGACTTAGTGACCGCGTTGATCAGGCCGCCGACGAACCCGCCTTGCCGCACGTCGAACGGCGCGACCAGGACCTGGTACTCCTTCACTGCCTCAATCGAGAGCGGGCGCGCGTTCACGCCGCCGCCCGGAACCTGGTTGCTCGCGCTCAGCGCGAATAGATCGTTATTGCTGGTGCCGTCGATCTGGATGTTGTTGAACCGGTCGTTTTGCCCAGTGATCGATGTCCCGCCCCCGGGGGTCTTCACGATCTGGGGTGACGTGTTGACGAAGTCATTGAACGCGCGGTTCAGCGTCGGCAGCCGCCGGAGCGCCGAATCGGAGATGAACGACTGGGCGCCGGTGCGCGCGGTCGAGAGCAGCGGATCGGACGAGGTCTCGACGATTACCCCTGCCAGCTCCACCGCCGCGCGCTTGATGCTCAAGTCCTGCGTCAAGCGCTGGCCCAGCTGGAGAGTGAACGGCGTTGACGTCTTGGGCTCGAAGCCCAGGGCACGGACGGCCAAGGTGTAGGGGCCGCCGACGTCCACGTTCTCGAAGGAGTACCGTCCATCATCTCGGGATCGCGCGGCGTAGCGCTGGCCCGTGGATCCGTTGATCAGCGTGAACTGAGCCGCGGGGACGGGCGCCCCTGATTCGTCAGTCACACGCCCCGCGACCGCCGCCGAGGTGACGCCCTGCGCCGTGGCCGCGCGGGCCGGAAACAGCAACAGGGCAAACGTGGCAAGCACGCCACATGACCACACAACGCGTTTCATCAGAACGATCTCCGGGATGCGGCAGGGAATGGTGTTCGGGCGGGGTCAAACATGGCGGCCCCCGGAGAGGTCGTCAATCCGCGCGTGCGTCACATTTGCGTCACTCCTGACCTGCGCCGGCGGGTCCACCAGAAGTAGACCGGCACCCCCAAGAGGATGATCAAGAAGGCGAACCCCGTCTCACGCGGATGCGCCCACAACGCGTTCCCGAGGATGAGGAAGCTCGCGAGCACGAACAGCCACGGTACCACCGGATAGCCGAGCACGCGCACCGGCCGGGGCAGATTGGGGCGCCGGCGGCGCAGCACGAACACCGCCGCCGCCGCGAGCGCGTAAAACGGAAAAATCGCGACCACAAATTGGTCAGCGAGCTGCTCGAACGTGCGGATCAGCACGAAGCCGATCCCCAAGAAACCGGTGAGCACGATCGCCGCGGAGGGCGTCTGGTAACGCGGGTGGACCCGCGCGATGGCTCGAAAGAACAGCCCGTCATCCGCCATGGCGAAAAAGATGCGCGGTGCCGTGAGGATCGATCCGACGAGCGTGCTGAACGTCGCGAGCATCACCACGACCGTCACCGCGCCGACCCCGATCCGGCCCAGCACCGCCTGCGCGGCGTCCGCCGCCACGAGCGGCGACCGGGCCATCTGGCCGAGCGGCAGCAGATAGAGATACGCCGCGTTGACGAGCAGGTAGATCGCGATGATCGCCGCGGTCCCCATCACCAACGCGCGCGGCAGGTTGCGCTCCGGATCACGCACCTCGCCGCCCACGAACGAGAGATCGCCCCAACCGTCGTATGCCCACAGCACCGACACCAGCGCGAGGCCGAACAGGCCGGGCGTGAGCGGACCCGCCGCGGTCGTGAAATGCGTCCAGTCGCCGTGCCCCACGAAAAACGCCAGCAGCACGAGCAACAGCAGCGCGCCGTACTTCGCGCCGGTGGTGAGATTCAAGACGAGCGCGCTCCAGCGCACCCCGTAGTAATTCAGAGCCGCGGTGACCGCGATGGCGGCCGCGGCCACGTAGTGCACCAATCCCGCATTCGCGGGGAGCGCCGGATCCCGGCCGATCGAGCGCAGCAGGTACTCGGCAAACGGCGTGGAAATCGCGCCCAGCGCGGACGCCCGGATCAACACCAGCTCGGTCCACCCGAAGAGGAACGCCGGCAACCGGCCGAATCCCTCGCGGATGTACACGTACACGCCGCCCGAGCGCGGAAACAGCGCCGCGAGCTCCGCGTAGGTGAGCGCCCCGCACAACGCGAGCAGCCCGCCCAGCACCCAGACGCTGAACATCGGCAGCGGCGCCGGCACGCGCTCGGCGATGACGGCCGGCGTACGGAAGATTCCGCCGCCGATGGTCGACCCGACCAGCACGGCGACCGCGCTCCAGAAGCCGAGGCGGCGTGGCAGCCGGTCGCCCCAGCGATCGGCAGGGGGAGCCGGGGGGGACGTGGACATGAGAGGCCGAATATACTGCGCGTCGGCCCGTTGGAGGCGGCAAACAGCCTAGAGCGCTGCGGAAGCCGACGTCGTGGGGTCCTGGGGCGGACGCCGCTGACCTTGCGCCACGGATCGTGCGATCTCCGACAACCAGGCGAACGCGCTCCCGGCGCCGGGGTTGAAGTCCTTCGCGGCATGCCACGCCCGCTCGAGCGCCTCCACCACTACGCGTTCGGCCGCCACCGCGTCGACGAGCGTGGCGTAGACTTGGGCGTACAGCGATAGGCGGTGGCGCTCGGAAAACTCGTCATGCGCGTCGCGGTCACCTGCGGCCATGCGCTCCACAAGCCGAATATCGGGCGTCGGTCGACGGGTCATTCAAGGCCTCGGTACGAGAGGTCCGCACGATTGGGGGTTGACGAGCTACGGCGACCGCGGGACTCGACCCTCCCGCGCCTCGGCATCGACGCGGGCGGCCCAGCCGGCAAAGTAGAGCGCCTGGCGCTCCCAGGTTCCGGGGAAGTGCTCCTCCACCTTGCCGTCGTTCCCTGCGGTGTAAATCGCGTAATGTTGCCCCTGATGGCGGTCGAATTGAAAGAAATGGTGGCGGCCGTACCGAGCGTACTCGAGCCGGGCTACTTCCATACCTCCGGTTTTCTGGCTGTGCGCCACCGTCCAGCGAAAGTCACCGACATTCAGGTCCGTCGTCGTCTTGATCAGCGCGAGCACCTCGGTACGCTGCGAGGCCCACAGGACAACGCGTCTCATCACCCTCCCGCTGATCAGTTTGTGCAGTTCCGTATGAATAGGGCGTGCTACCGCTGGCTGTCAAGTGACGCCTAACACCTCACATCCGGTCGCCCGCCGCCGGATGGTCGCGCCCACCACCCGACCCTACATTTCCGCACCCATGACGCGACGCTTCACGCGACTCGCCTGGACCGCGGCGACCTTCACCTACCTGCTCGTCATCCTCGGCGCCATCGTCCGAATCACCGGATCGGGACTGGGCTGCGGCGAGCACTGGCCGCTCTGCAATGGCAAGCTGCTCCCGCCACTCGACCTCCCGACGATGATCGAGTATGGGCACCGGCTGGCGGCGGCGGCCGCGAGTGGGTTGGTGACGGCGCTCGCGGCGTACGCGTGGTGGCTGCGACAGGGAGGAGGGACCGGGGAGCGGTTCTCTCCCGACAGAACCGCCTACGTCGCGTTGGGGCTGCTCGTCGTGCAGGTCCTGCTCGGCGCGGTGACCGTAGAGCTCAGCCTGCCGCCGTGGACCGTAATTCTCCATCTCGGAACGGCGATGCTGCTGCTGGCGACGTTGATCGTCGCCGCGAAGCTGACCCCGGGCGCAGCCCGGCCCACACGGGCCGGGCTATTGGCCCTTGGGCTGGGCTTCGTCACCGTCCTCTTCGGCGCGCTCACCGCGAACCTGGGTGCGGCGAGCGCATGCCTCGGATTCCCGCTCTGCAATGGCCAGGTCGTCCCGGCGGGCAACTACCTGCAGCACATCCATTGGGTCCACCGGCTGCTCGCCTACACGCTGTTCGGCTACGTCTGGTGGTGGGCCTTGCGCTCGAAGAAGCGTGGTGCGTGGTACGCGGTTGCGCTCGTGACCGTGCAGGTCGCAGTCGCCGCGGCGATGGTGCTGCTCGCGCTCCCCCCACTGCTCCAGGCCGCCCACGTGGCGGTGGGCGCGGCCGTGTGGGGAGGGCTGGTCCTGGCAATACTTTGAACCGTCCGGCCGTCCGACCGTCCGACCGTCAGACCAAGATCAGCTCGTCCTGTGGATGGGAGGGGTTCACCTCGGGGCCCTTCGTGTCGATGTACACGTTGATCTCGCTGCGCATGCCGAAGCGGTCGGGCAGATAGACCCCCGGCTCGATCGAGAAACCCACGCCCGGTACGAGCGCGCGCGCGTCTTCCGTCTCGAAGTTGTCGATGTGCGGCCCGGAGCCATGTAGGTCGCGATCGATCGAATGGCCCGTGCGATGCACAAAGTAGTCGGCGAGCCCGGCGTCGCGGATCACGGCGCGTGCGACGTCATCCACCTGGGCTCCGGTCACCGCGCCGTCCGGCCGCCAGCGCTCCCGCAGGAAACGGACGGCGGCGTCTCGGGCCCCCTTCACCGCCTGCCACACCCGGCGGACGTCCGCATCGGGCGAGCGGCCCGCGAACCCCATCCACGTCTGGTCGGCGAACACCGAGCCCTGCCCCGGCCCGGCCCACAGATCGAGCAAGACCACATCGCCGGGCGCGAGGCGGCGATCGGCTCCCGGATGGGGCTCGTAATGTGGCATGGCGCTGGTCGGCCCGAACGCCACGATGGGCCCGTCGTTGGTCCAGAGGCCCGCGCGCTCCATCGCTTCGAGCATGCGCCGCTGGACGCCCGTCTCTCGCACCTCGGCGCCGCGGGCCGCCTCGCTCCCCACCCACGCCAGCGCGTCGCGCGCGACGCCCGCGAGGATCTCCGCCGCCTTGCGGTGGCCCGCCAGCTCCGCGGCCGACCAGCGCGCCGCAAACCGGGACACGAGCGGCGCCGACGACACCAGCCGGGCGCCGAAGGATTCGAGCAGCTGGACCACCCCGTGCGGGACGCGATCCAGGTAGGGGACCTGGTCCCGAGGTGATGTCTCGATGGCGAGCGTGCGTCCGCGGACCAGCGTCTCGAGGTGTTCGTGGAGCTCGCGCCACGCCCCGTAGGGCCGGACGTCGCCCGGAAAATCGGCGAGCGCCTGGAGCTCGATGCGATGCGCGACCGCGACCGGGCGACCCGCGCGCGGCAGCAGGACGAACAGGCGCCGCGTGCCCATCCCGGCGTCTCCGAGGATGCGCCCGGCGATCGGATTGACCTTGCGGAAATCGTACAGCAGCCAGCCGTCGGCCCCGAGCGCGCCGAGCTCCCGTGCGAGCGCGGGGAGGTCGAAACCGTCGAGGAGCGGCATCAGCCGTGTCGCGGATCGGGCGGAGCGGCCCGCCACTCGCACACCTCGCCGCCGGTCGCCCGGCAGGAGACATGGGGCATAGCGCCTTCGAAGCCGACGAGGAGACGGAGCAGCTCGGTGAACCCGGCGCCGTACAGCGCGCAGGCGGCGCCGTCGGGGGTCGCCTGTACGGCGAGCGCGTCGCCCACGCGCGCGATGGGGACGTGGCTCTCGCGCCGCAGCTCACCGGCGAACACGGCGCGGGCCGCGCGCCGGGCGGCTACGTACCCGAGGGCCCTGGGGCCGGCGCGCGCGGCGAGCCGCGTGAGCACGAAGAGGCGCCGTACGGCCCGGCGCGCCGCGCGACGGCCGGCGTCGGCGAATACCAGGTCCGCATCGGGCCGGCGCCCCACCAGCCGGAGCAGCGCCTCGACATGCGACGAGTCGGCCGGCGCGTCGCGCCGGACCATGCCCTCGTACTCGCGCAGCTGCATCGCCACCGTGGCCGAGAGGCCGAGCCGCTTGGAAAGCAGCTCCTCGGCGAACTCCGACAACCCGTCCTCGACCGGCGTGTCGAGGTTCCTGACCGCCTCGAGGACGGCGAGGGGAACGATGCTGTGGACCACGGCGCGCGAAACCTAGCGGGGCACGCCCCATTGCGGAACCCGGGCGCGCGGGGAGAGGTTATGTGACGCCATGACCCCGCCCACCCCCCCGACCCCACCGCCTCCAGCGCCGAGCCCGGCGGCCGAAGCCGACAAGCGAGCGAGCTTCGAGCGCGAAGCCCTGGTGCATCTCGACAGTCTGTACCGCGTGGCCCTGCGCCTGACCGGCAATCCCGCGGAAGCCGACGACCTCGTCCAGGAGACGATGCTCAAGGCCTACCGCGCCTGGCACCAGTTCGAGCGGGGGACGAACGCCAAGGGGTGGTTGCTCACGATTCTGCGGCACGCCTTCATTAATGAGTATCGGCGCCGCACCCGGCACCCGGAGACCGTCGACATCGACGCGATCGAGCCGTTCTCCGTGTTCGAGGAGCTCCAGGACGACGACCCGCAGGGGACCTTCTTCGACCGCATCGTGGACGACGAGGTCCTCCGGGCCATTGACCTGCTGCCGGAACAATTCCGGGAGACCGTGGTGTTGAGCGACGTGGAGGGCATGTCGTACGAGGAGATCGCCCGGATCCTGGAAGTGCCGGTGGGCACGGTGAAGTCCCGGTTGTTCCGGGCCCGGCGCCTGCTGCAGCAGAAGCTGTACGACTACGCCGTCGGGATGGGGTACATCAAGGGGTCCGCTAAATGAATTGTCGGGAATGTAAAGAACACCTCTATGAGTACCTCGACCGCGAGCTCACGCCCGCGGTGGAGCAGGAGATCCGTCAGCACATCGCCGACTGCCCGCCGTGCGGCGAGGAATTCGACTTCGAAAAGCTGTTCCTCGGTTTCCTCCGGGCCCGCTGCCGGGCCCAGGGTGCACCCCCCGACCTGAAGCGCCGGATCCTGGACGAGCTGCTCGACGAGTGAAGTGGCTCACCCCCGGCGGGCTGGTCGCGGCCTGCGCCGTCGGGGCCGGCGTGACCCGGGGCCTCGGGCTCCCGGGGCTCGCGCTGCTCAGCGCGTTCTTCCTCACCGGTAGCGTCCTCACTCAGCTCGCCGAGCGCCGGGGGCCGCGCCGCAACGCGCGTCAGGTGCTGGCCAACGGCGGGGTCGCCCTGCTCGCCGCCCTGCTCGGCTCGTGGGCGGCGGCGGCCGGGGCCATCGCGGCCGCTGCCGCCGACACATGGGCCACGGAGATCGGAGCCTACTCGCCCTTCCCGCCGCGTCTCATCACCTCCGGGGGAAGGGTGACGCGCGGTACCTCGGGGGGTATCACCGCCCTGGGAACGCTGGGCGGCGTGGCCGGCGCGGCGCTGATTTCCGGATTGACGGCGGCCTTGGCACCCCGGGGCATGGCCCCGGGGTTTGTCACGCTCACGGCCGCCGGCGTGGCGGGTATGCTCGCGGACTCTTTCCTGGGCGCGACGCTGCAAGGCAAGTACGAGTGTCCCGCCTGCGACGCGCGGTTCGAGCGCGGCAATACCGTGTGCCACGAGCCGGTGCGACTTGCGAGGGGTTGGCGATGGCTCGACAACGACGGGGTGAACCTCGCGGCGACGCTGGTCGGTGCGGCCGCGGCCGTGCTCACAGCGGCGTCGTGACCGACCGCTGGGATGTCGTCGTCGTCGGGGCCGGTCCGGCCGGTGCGACAACTGCCTTGCTGCTCGCCCGCGCGGGCGCCTCGGTCCTGCTCATGGACCGCGCCCGTTTCCCTCGCGACAAGGCGTGTTCCGAGTATTTGAGCCCGGCGACCACGGAAATCCTGGAGCGGCTCGGCGGGGGCATCCTCGACGCAGTGGAGGGTGCGGCGCACGCCAAGCTGTACGGGATGAAGGTGGTCGCGCCCTGCGGGGCCACCATGTGCGGTCGGTTCCGCGGCGGCCCCCGCCCATACAGCTTTGCCCTGCCACGGACCACGTTCGACACGATTCTCGTGGCCGCGGCGGCGCGCGAAGGGGCCATCGTCCGGGAAAGCCTCACGGTCGAGAGCGTCGTTTTCGATCGTAACACTGTCGCCGGTGTCTTCGCGCGGTCGGGAAACGGGAAACGGGAAACGTACCGGAGTCGCGTGGTTGTCGGTGCCGATGGCCTGCGCTCGGTGGTCGCCCGCCGGCTCGGGCTCGTCCGCTCGTCGTCCCCGCGGCGCGTCGCGTTCACGGCGCACGTGGCGGACGTCGCGGGGATGGACGGTGTGGGCGAGCTGCACGTGAGCAAGCGCGGTTACGTGGGCCTCGGACCGGTCGGCGACGGCGTCACCACGGTGGCGCTCGTGGTGCCGCTCGCGGCGGTGCGCAGGAGCCGGGGCGAAGGCCGGGACTTCCGTCGCGATTTTTTCGCCGAGCTCGAGCGATTTCCCGGGCTCGCGGGGCGGTTCGACCCCCGGCGACTGGTTCGCGACGTTCTGGCCGCCGGTCCGTTCGCGCAGTGGTCGCGCACGGCCGTAGCGCCCGGAGGCGGCGCCGTGCTCGTGGGTGACGCCGCCGACTTCTTCGATCCGTTCACGGGCCAGGGGATTTACGCTGCGCTGCGGGGCGCCGAGCTCTTGGCCCAATGCCTGATCCCCGCCCTGGGCCGCCTCGACGCCGCGGCGCTCGCGCCCTACGACCGCGCGCGTCGGCGCGAATTCCGCGGGAAGTGGCTGCTCGAGCGACTCATCGGGGTCGGCGTGGGGTGGCCCGCGCTCACCGACCGGGTGGTGCGCCGCCTGGCGGCGCGGCCGGACCTCGCGGATCTTCTGGTGAGCGCGACCGGGAACATCGTCCCCGCGCGTCGGGTGCTAAGGGCCAGCGTCCTCGCCCAATTCCTCTGGTGACCACATGTCCGGCGTCGATCCCGCTCAGTTCCGCCAGCTGCTCGGTCGCTTCGCGACCGGCGTGACCGTCGTGACCACGCGCGACCCGGCCGGCCGGCCGGTCGGTATGACGGCGAGCTCGGTCGCCTCGGTGTCGCTCGCGCCACCGCTGGTGCTCGTGTCGGTGGATCAGCAGAACGATCTGCATCCGGCGCTGCGGGCCGCGCAACGCTTCGTATTGAACGTGCTCGCGTCGGACCAGGAAGCCGTCTCGCGGCGCTTCGCGGAGGACCACCCGAACCGGTTCGATGGCATCGGCTACCGGGAGACCAAACACGGCATCCCGGTACTCGAGGGTGTCCTCGCGAGCATCGAGTGCGAGAAACAGGCCGAGGCCCCGGGCGGGGATCACACCGTGTTCTTCGCGCTGGTCACGGGGGGCACCGTCTCGGACCGTCGGCCCCTGCTCTACTACCGCGGCGGCTACGCCGGCCTGGGCGGCGGAGGTCAATGATCGGCACCGAGCTGCTGGACGATCCACGGGCCGATGCCGTCCTGGTCGGAAGACAGCTCCGCGACATCGCGCGCCTGAACGCGCTCTTCGGAGGGACGCGGGCGGTGGTCCGGGAACTCGTCCCGCTGTTTCGAGCGGCCGCTCGTGATGCGGGATGCGGGATGCGGGATGCACGTTGGACTTTGCTCGACGTGGGATCCGGGTCCGGCGACATCGCCCGCGCTGCGGTCGCGGCCGCGCATCGGCACGGCATCGCGCTCACGCCCGTGGGCGTCGACGTGAACCGGACCGCCGCGCGCCTGGCTCGCTCCGGCGGTCTGGCGGCGATCGTGGCCGATGGCTCTCGGCTGCCGCTCGGGCCGCGCTCGGTGGACGTGATCGTGGCGAGCCAGGTGCTGCACCACCTGCCGCGCGCGGTCGCCGTGCGCTGGATCGCCACGTTCGACCGCGTGGCCCGGCGCGCCGTGGTGCTCGCGGACCTGCGCCGCTCCCGGGTCGCCATGGCCGCCGTATGGGCGGCATCGCTCTGCCTCGCGATGAGCGGCGTGAGCCGGCACGACGCGGTGCTGTCGCTCAAGCGCGGATATACACGCGAGGAGTTCTGTGACATGCTGCGGGATGCAGACGTGCAAGCGGCGGCGCGGTACCGACCGGGGGCTCGCATAGTGGCCGCATGGTCACCAGGAGCCAGCGCGCAGTGAAGTGATGCACACCGTCGACCAGATCGCGATCGGCGCACCCATGGATCGGGTGTTTCAGATCGCATCGGATGTCGAGCGTTGGCCCGAAATCCTGTCTCACTATCGGTGGGTCAGGTTTCTGGACCGCCACGCGAGCGGTGGCACCGTGGAAATGGCGGCGTGGCGGCCGTTCGGCGCGCTCCGTTATCCCGTGTGGTGGGTGTCGGAGATGACCGTGGACGGGCGGGCCCGGGAAATCCGCTACCGGCACGTGCGGGGTATCACGCAGCGCATGGACGTTGTCTGGCGGCTGGTGGAAGAGCCGGCCGGCGTGGCCGTGACGATCGTGCACGACTGGGGGGGCCCGGCGTGGCCGGTCATCGGTCCGTTGGCCGCCCGCCTCGTGATCGGGCCGGTATTCATCCATGGGATCGCGTCCCGCACCCTGGCGGGCATCAAACGGTTCGCGGAGGGCACGTGAGGCGACTCGGGCAAGTGCGGAATGCGGAGCGCGGAATGCGGAATTGCAGTGGAGGGTCTTGCACGTGTGGCAGGCTGGTCGGCCCGACGCTCGCCGTGATATTCCGCACTCCACATTCCGCATTCCGCATTTAAGGAAGGGGGGGGTAGGTGAGGAACGGACAGCGCCGAGTCGTGATCACGGGGGTGGGGGCGGTCACCCCGATCGGCACGGGAGCCGACGGCTTATGGGCCGGGCTGGCGGCTCGGAGCTCGGCCGTCCGGGAGATCACGCGCTTCGATCCGGCCCCGTTCAGGAGCCGCATCGCCGCCGAGATCCCCGATTTCCGTCCGCAGGACCACCTCGACGCGAAGCGTGCCAAGCGCCTCGACCGCTTCTCCCAGCTGGCGGTGACGAGCGCGCGGTTCGCACTGAGCGATGCCGCGCTCGACCCGGCGCATGAGGACCGCGACCGGATCGGAGCGATGATGGGATCGGCACTCGGGGGCGTGGCGTTCGCCGAGTCCCAGATCGAGCGGTTTCGGGCCGAGGGGCCCCGGGGGCTCGACCCGGCGCTGGCGCTCGCCGTGTTCCCCGGCGCCGCGAGCTGCAATATCGCGATCGACTTCGGGTTCACGGGCCCGAACTCGACCAACGCGATGAGCTGCGCCTCCGGCACTATCGCGGTGGGAGAGGCGTTCCACACGATCCGCGAGGGGCGCGCCGACGTGATGCTCGCGGGCGGCGCCGAGGCGCCCCTCGCCCCGATGACGTACGCGGCGTTCAGCGTGATCCGCGCGATGAGCACCCGCAACGACGATCCCGCCCACGCCTCGCGCCCGTTCGATGAGGACCGCGACGGGTTCGTAATGGGTGAGGGAGCCGCCGTGCTGGTCCTCGAGGAGCGGACGCGTGCCGTCGCCCGGGGCGCCAAGGTCTACGCCGAGCTCGTGGGCTACGCCTTCACCAACGACGCCTACCACATGACCGCGCCGCGCCCCGACGGCCGCCAGGCGGCCCGCGCGATGCAGCTCGCCCTCGTCGATGCCTGCGTCGCACCCAGCGAGGTGGGCTACATCAACGCCCACGGGTCGTCGACGCCGCTCAACGACTCGACGGAGACGACGGCGATCAAGCAGGTCTTCGGGGAGCACGCCTACCGGCTCAGCGTCAGCGGCACCAAGGGCTACTACGGCCACGCGCTCGGCGCGAGCGGCGCAATCGAGGCGGCGATTTGCGCGCTCGCCATGGAGCGGCGCTGGCTCCCCCCGACCATCAACCTCGAGCGTCCCGACCCGGCCTGCGACCTGGACTGCCTGCGCGGCGAGGGCCGGGCGGCGGCGCCGGACGTCGTGCTCACCAACTCCTTCGGATTCGGCGGGATCAACGCCGCGGTGGTGTTGCGACGTTCCGATTGACGCAGGGGCGCGGCATGGTGCGCCCCTATAGTGATTCCGCGACCGTCGGGGCGAAGTAGCTGAGGATGATGTCGGCGCCCGCCCGCCGTATCGCGTACAACGTCTCCCACGTCGCGCGGGCCTCGTCGAGCATACCGCGGGCCGCCGCCGCCTTGATCATCGCGTACTCCCCACTCACCTGGTACGCAGCGAGGGGCGAACCGAACTCCTGCTTGGCGCGACGGATCAGATCGAGGCAAGGCAGCGCGGGCTTCACCAGGATGATGTCCGCCCCCTCCTCGACGTCGAGCCGGATCTCGCGCATCGCCTCGTCGGCGTTGGTTCCCTGCATCTGGTAGGACTGACGGTCGCCGAACTGGGGGGTCGAGCCGGCCGCTTCGCGGAACGGCCCATAGAACGCCGACGCCATCTTTGCCGCGTACGACATGATCGGCACGCGTGAGAATCCGGCGGCGTCGAGTGCCTTACGGATCCCAGCCACCCGACCGTCCATCATGTCGCTTGGCGCCACGATGTCGATGCCCGCGCGCGCCTGCGTCACGGCGACCTTGCCGAGCAGATAGACCGACGCGTCGTTGTCCACGTCGCCGTCCTGCACGACCCCGCAATGGCCGTGGTCGGTGTACTCGCACAGGCAGGCGTCCCCGATCACGAGCAGGTCCGGCGTGGCGCGCTTCACCGCCCGCGCCGCTTGCTGCACGATCCCCTGCTCGTCGTACGCCTCCGACCCGGTCGCGTCCTTGGCGGCGGGCAGGCCAAAGAGAATGATGCCGCCGAGCCCGAGGCGCCGCGCCCGCTCCGCGTCCCGCACGAGCTCGTCCACCGACGTCTGAAAGACACCGGGCAACGCGGCGACTTCCCGCCGGACGCCCTCCCCGTGACACGCGAACAGGGGCCAGACGAGCTGCGAGGGGACGAGGTGCGTCTCCTGTACCAGGCGACGCAATGCCGCAGTGCGGCGCAGCCGGCGCAGGCGGCGGATCGGGAATTGGCTCATCGGCCGAGCAATCTCGATGCACCCTGGGCCCGGAGCAAGTCCGCCACGTGCGCCCCCGCGGCTCCGGGCTCCCGCTCGTCGATCTCGGCCGAGGCGGTGATCTGCACGGAGCCATCCTGCGCGGTCACTCGCCCGTACAACCTGCTCCCTTCTCCCCGCTCCCCGCTCCCGCAGTAGGCGGCGACCGGCGCCTGACATCCGCCCTCGAGCGCGGCGAGGAGGCCCCGCTCCGCCGCGACCTGGCACGCGCTCGCCGCATCCTCGAGCGGCGCCAGTGCGCCGCGGGCCTTGCGGTCGTCCGCGCGGACCTCGAGGCCGAGCGCCCCTTGGCCTGGCGCCGGCATGACGTCCAACGGATCGAGCCGCGCGGCGATGTGCCCCGCAAGCTCGAGCCGCTCGAGCCCCGCCCCAGCAAGCAGCGCCGCGTCGAGGCCATCACGCCCTTCCTTTACCTTCCGCACCCGCGTCGGCACGTTGCCGCGCAGCGGCACGATCTCCAAATCGGCGCGGAGGTAGCGGATCTGCGCCACCCGGCGCAGGCTGGACGTCCCGACCTTGGTGCCCGCGACCAGGCCGGCGATCGACGTGATCCCGGCGTCGCGCGTGACCAGCGCCTCGGCGGGATCGGCCCGCTTCGGCACTGCCGCCAGCATCAGGCCGGCCGGCAGCATGGTCGGCAGATCTTTGAGCGAGTGCACCGCCACGTCGATGCGACCGTCGCGCAGCGCCTCCTCGATCTCTTTGGTAAAGAAGCCCTTCCCCTCGAGCTCGTGCAGCGGGCGATCGACCTCCGCGTCGCCGCGCGTCCTGATGATCACGAGCTCGGCGGCCACGCCGGCCCGCGCGAGCGCGGCCTTCACCCACTCGGCCTGCCACAAGGCGAGCCTGCTGCCGCGGGTCCCGAGCTTGAGCGGGCCGGTCACGTATCCCGCTTCCCGCTTCCCGCATCCCGCTCGAAGTGCCGCACGATCGCGCGCACCAGTCCGGGCACTGTGTAATCCCGCGCCTCGATCGCGACGGCGATCCCCAGCTCCCGAGCCGTCCCTGCCGTGATGGGGCCGATCACCGCCGCGGCGAACCGGCCGGACGCCGCAACCGGCTCGCCCACGAGCTCCACGAAGCCTCGTACAGTGGACGAGGAAGTGAACGTGACGGCGTCGATCGTGCCGGCAAGAATCTCCGCTGCCAGTCCGCCGCCGTCTCCCGGCTCCCGGACGGTCTCGTAGATCGGGATCACGTCGACCAGGGCGCCCAGGGCGCGCAGCCCGTCGGGCAGGGCGTCACGGGCCTCGCGCGCGCGCGGCAACAAGACCGTCTTGCCGAGCACCTCGCCCTGCGCGGCCAGCGCCGATACGACCGCCTCGGCCACAAACCGGTCGGGGACGAGGTCGGGGACCACCCCGCGGCGCACGAGTGCCTCCGCGGTCGCGGGTCCGATCGCCGCGACCAGAGCGCGAGCCACGTCGCGCGACGAGAGGCCCCACTCCGGGAGCCGGTCACACACCACCTGCACGGCGTTCTGACTGGTGAAGACGATCCAGTCGTAGGGCGGGACCCGCGTGAGCGCGGCGCGGAGCGCCGCGAGATCGCTAAGCCGCACGATGCGGATCGTCGGTGCGGCGACGACGTCCGCGCCGAGCGCCTCCAGCTCCCGCACGAGGTCGCCCGCCTGCTCGCGCGCGCGGGTGACCGCGATGCGTCGGCCGGCGAGCGGGTGGACGCGCGCGGGACCCGGCGGGCGCGGCGTGTGTGACATAGATTGGTGCAATCTACAATGCTCCGCTCCCTGCGCTCCGCGCTCGCGCGCTTCGCCGTGCGACGGGCGGCGGCCTGTCAACGCGACGCACCGAAACGCGCCGAGCTGTGGCTGCGGCTCGGCTGCGCGGTCGCGCCGACGTTCGCGGAATCCCACCCGGCGCTGGTGCGGCTGCGGCGCGCCATCGAGGACCGGTGGGGCGCGGTGGCCGCGGCGCAGGAAGCAGCACAGCGCTTCCCCGCGAATCCCGACGCCTGGATGCTGCTGGGCGAAGCGTGGCAGATGGTGTTCCGCCAGCACGATGCGCTCGTGGCGTACGAGCAGGTGCTCACCCTCGAAGAGCGCCCCGATGCCGCACTCGCGGCGGGCGATGTGTATCGCCGCGCCGGTCGCCATGCCGAAGCCGCGGCGCGGTTTGCCCGCGCCTACGCGGCCGGCGGTGGTGCCGAGGCGCTGTGGCTCAACGCCCAAGCGCTGTTCCAGGCGGGCGACGCGCGGGCCGCCGATGAAGCCCTGCATCTCTGGGCCACGCAGGTGCCCGACGGGATGGCGCGGCTGTCCGCGGCGCGTGCCGAGTTGTTCGCGGAAAAGCGAGGCGGCTAAGGCTTGCTGGTGCGACGGTACAGGGAAACCGCGTAGGCGATCAAGATGACCGCCGTCACGATGTAGGCCGCCATCATGTAGCCGGCGTTCTCGGGCACTTCAGACACGGCCGGCCTCCGAGCTCCTGCCCTGCTGCGCAGCGCGCGCGAGCGACAACGCGTAGCGCTGGGTCACGAATCCCACATACAGCAGCGTGAACGCCGCCAGAGAAAAGAGCCACGTGGCCAGCATACTGTTCGGCAGCGACGGCGCGCTCGGCTTCAGGATGATGGGCTGGGGATGCAGCGTGCGGAACAGAAAGACGCTCAAGTGGATGAAGGGCACCAGGCACATCCCGCAGATGCCCAGCACGGCGGCGTAGCGGGCGCGGAGCCCCGGATCCCGCACGGCCCCGCGCACGAGCAGATACCCCACGTACAGGAAGAAGAGGAATAACGTGGAGGTGAGCCGGGCATCCCAGGTCCACCAGGTCCCCCAAATCGGCTTCCCCCAGATGGGGCCGGTGGTCAGCACGATGGTCGCGAACACCGTGCCCACTTCCGCTGACGCCTCCGCGAACCGATCCAGACGCGGATCCTTGAGGAACAGGTAGAAGATTCCAGCCAATCCCACGAGAACCATCGCCGCCTCGGTCCAGAGCGCCGCGGGCACATGCAGGTAGAAGATCTTCTGGGCGGGTCCTTGCAACCGCTCCACCGGCGTGAACGCCAACGCCCGAACGTACACGGCGCCGAGGCACACCAGCGCGACCAGCGTGATCCAGCGACCCTTTTGCACCAGGCTCATTCGTCCACCGTAAAGCGAAACAAGAAACTCGCGAGCGACACGAACACGATGTCGTAAGCGGCGAGCAACTTAAGGTACCCCACCGACTCGCTCAAGGGACGCCCACCGAGCAGCCTGGCCGTGACCTGCACGGCGCCGATGAGCGGCGGGACGAGGAACGGCAGGAGAATCACCACGAGGAGCAGCTCGGCGAAGCGGGTGCGAATGACGAGGGCGCTGAACAGCGTTCCGACCGCGACGAACCCGAGTGTCGCGAGCGCGATAACCCCGATGAGCGGCACCAGCACGTGACCCACGGGCACATCGAAGAACAGCACGAACAGCGGGAGCCCGACGGCTTCCACCACCGCCACGAATACCAGATTCGCGATCAACTTGCCCCAGTAGAGGCTCGTGCGGCTGAGCGGCGACACGAGCAGCCCCTCGAGCGCCTGATTCTCGAGCTCCAGCTGGAAGGCGCGGTTCAGGGCAAGCATCGCGGCGAACGTAAACGTCACCCAGAGAATGGTCGGGGCGAGATCGATGGTGGGGACGGCCGTCGGATCGCGTCCGAAGTTGAACACCGTGAGGACGAGTGCGGTGAACACGATGGCCGAAACGAGGGCCGTACGCGTGCGGAACTCGAGCAGCAGGTCCTTACGGGCCACCATCCACGCCTGCGCGAGCAGCTCACCCATCGGTCCCCGTGCCCCCAACCGCTCGCCGGTACGCCTCCGCGATGTCGGAGGACCCCCGCCCTGCGCGCGGCGCAAAGTGGACGAAGCGGCCGCGCCGTTGGAACGCGACATCGGTCGCGAGCTCGACCCCCTCGTCCACGTTGTGCGTCGCCAGCACGAGCACGCGGCCCCCCCCCGGCGCGCCACCACCACGCAGCTCGCCGAGCAGCGCCCGGAGCTCGGCCGCCGCGGCGAGATCGAGCCCCGTGAACGGCTCGTCGAGCAGCAGGACGCGCGGATCGTGGATCACGGCCTTGGCGATCGCCGCGCGCTGCGCCAGACCCCGGGAGAGTGACCACACCGGCTGATCCGCGCGATCGCCCATGCCGAGACGCTCGAGCACCTGGTCGGCGCGGGGACCGCGGCGCGCCGCGGGGACCCCGTACAGCGCCGCCCAGAAGAGCAGGTTCTCGCGTACCGTGAGGTGTTCGTACAGGTGGGACTGGTGACCGATCCACCCGATCGCGCCCCGTCCCCCCGCCACCCGCACCGACCCCTGCTGCGGGCGGATCAGTCCCGCGAGCACTTTGAGGAGGGTGGTCTTACCGGCGCCGTTCGGCCCGAAGACGGCGAGGGTCTGGCCCGCCGTGAGGTTGAAGGACACGCCGTCGAGGGCGACCACCTGTCCGCGCCCCTCGCCGAAGGCGTGCCGCAGGCCCTCAGCCGAGAGCATCGATGCGGGCGGCGAGGTCTTCCAGGTCGAACGGCTTGACGAGATACCCCGAGTGGCCGAGGTCCAGCACGTTGATGAGCGGTTCCATGCTCACGTACGAGGTCGTCACGATCACAGGGAGCGAAGGCTGCGACTGGCGGATCTCTTGCAGCAGGGTGATCCCGTCGGTGTCGGGCAGTCGCAGATCGAGCACCAGCACTTCGGGGCGGAACTCGTCCATCTGGCGGCGAGCCTCGGTCCCGCTGGCGGCGAATGCCAGGTGATAGCGTTCGGCGAAGAATCGCTTGTAGGTCCGCCGCAGCGTCGACTCATCCTCGACGAACAGCACTTTGCGCCGCGGGCCGAGGGTGGGAGACCCCATGGTGGGCCAATATATGCGGGTCCCCCCCGCCGTCTACGGTCGGCTCAGCTCGGGCCGCTCTCCAGCTCGAACAGGTCGTCGAGCTTGGTCAGCACCAGCAGGAATCGCAGCTCCTCGTTGGCCCCGCGCAGGCACACCGTCAGCCGGCGCTCCGCGGCCTTCCGCTGAATCAACATCAGGGCACCGAGGCCCGCGCTGTCGATCTGGCGCGTGCCCGCGAGGTCGATGACCAGGCGCCCGGCACCCTCCGCCAGCTGTTCCAGCAGCTCGGTGGCCGCACGGCGGAACACCGTACGTGAGTCGAGCCCCAGCTCCTCGGGAGCGGCCAAGACTTTCTCGCCCGGACGCATGGACATTGTCACCAGCTCCTCCACAGTCGGCTCCAGTAGTTCACCGACCGGGGGTTATGCGACTCTGATGCCATCCAGCTAACCTGCGGGCCGTCAACCGCTTGTCAAAGCAGGGTGAGGCGTCTCACCCGTCTGGGTGCCGCAGACGGAATGCCTGGGGGCAGTTTGCAAGGGCCGCCTTGACCACCGTCCATCCCGGGGGCATACCTTAGCCAATCCCCCTGAACACACGGCAAGCTTTGCGCAAACAGGGGTAGGTACCGGCTAGGAGGCAAATCAGATGGCGAAGCCGAGGATGAAGACCACGGAGCAAACCGAGGTCAGCGAGGCGCAGATCGCCGTGCATTGGAAGGAAGAGGCGTACTATCAGCCTTCCGAGAAATTCAAGGCACAAGCGAACATGCGAGACCCGCACGTGTTCGACCGGTTCGGGCTCGACAAGTTCCCCGACTGCTTCAGAGAGTATGCGGACATGCTGACTTGGTTCGAGCCCTATCACACCGTCCTCGATACCAGCGACGCGCCGTTCTGGAAATGGTTCGCCGGCGGCAAGATCAACGCCTCGTACAACTGCGTGGATCGCCAACTCGCCAAGTATCGAAACAAAGCAGCCTTCATTTTCGTGCCCGAGCCCGAAGCGGAGCGGGACGTGGTCATGACGTATCAGGAACTCTATGACCGCGTAAATGAAGTGGCCGCCCTGCTTCGCGGCGTGGGACTCAAGGCGGGAGACCGCGTCACCTTTCACATGCCGATGGTCCCGCAGCTGCCGATCACAATGCTGGCGTGTGCGCGGCTGGGAATCATCCACTCTCAAGTCTTCGGCGGGTTCAGCGGTCAGGCGTGCGGCTCCCGCATTCACGATTCGGGCAGCCGCGTCCTGGTTACGATGGACAGTTACTGGCGCAATGGCGCCCTCGTTGACCACAAGGCGAACGCCGACATCGCGGTCCGGGCGGCGAAAGAGTTGGGGCAAGACGTAGACAAGGTGTTGGTGTGGCAGCGATACCCCGGCAAATATTCCGCCAAGACACCGATGGTTCCGGGTCGCGATGTCTTCGTGGACGACCTGCTCAAGGACTACCAAGGCAAAAAAGTCGAACCGGTGGCCCTACCGTCGGAGGCGCCGCTGTTCCTGATGTACTCGAGCGGCACCACCGGCAAGCCCAAGGGCGCGCAACACGGCATCGCGGGGTATCTGTCCTACGTGACCGCCACCTCTAAATGGATTCTCGACATTCATCCGGAAGACATCTATTGGTGCATGGCGGACATCGGCTGGATCACCGGGCATTCCTACATCGTCTATGGTCCGCTGGCGAACGCGGCGACGAGCGTCTTGTACGAGGGCGTGCCGACGTTTCCCGACGCGGGGCGGCCCTGGCGCATCGCTGAGCGCTTGGGCGTGAACATTTTTCACACCGCGCCCACGGCAATCCGGATGCTGCGGAAACTCGGTCCCCAGGAGCCGCGCAAGTACAAATACCACTTCAAGTCAATGACGACGGTAGGCGAGCCGATCGAGCCGGAAGCATGGCGCTGGTATTACGACGAGGTCGGCAAGCGGGAAGCCGTCATCACCGATACGTGGTGGATGACGGAGACCGGCGGCTTTCTCGGCACCACCGTTCCGGCGATTCACGCGATGAAGCCCGGCAGCTGCGGCCCCGCCGCGCCCGGGATTCATCCGGTCATCTACGACGAAACCGGGGCGGAAATTTCCAAAGGGTCCGGTAAGGCGGGCAATATGTGTATCCGCAACCCGTGGCCGGGCATCATGCAGACGATCTGGGGCGACCACGACCGCTACGTCAAAACGTACTACGGCAAGTACAACAAGCACCCCAGGAGCAAAGACTGGCGTGACTGGCCGTTCCTGTGCGGCGACGGCGCGGTGCAGGCGGCCGATGGCTATTACCGCATCCTCGGCCGTATCGACGACGTGATCAATGTCGCGGGTCACCGCCTGGGCACGAAGGAGATCGAGTCCGCCTGTCTCACCGTCCCCGAGATCGCCGAAGCCGCCGTCGTCCCGGTCCAGGACGAGCTCAAGGGACGGGTGCCGGAAGTGTACGTCGCGCTCAAGCCGGGCGTGCCGCCGAGTCAGGCTGTGATCGACCGCGTGGTCAAGGCGAACGAAGAAGTGATCGGCAAGATCGCCCGGCCCAAGCACGTCTACATCGTGCCGGATATGCCCAAGACGCGCTCCGGGAAGATCATGCGCCGCGTGCTCGCGGCCATCTCGAATCGCCGGGATGTCGGCGACGTGACGACGCTGGCGAACCCCGATGTGGTCGAGCAGATCCGCGTAATGGTTCAGGGCAAGGACACGCAGGCGACGCAGGAAGCCTTGCCGGAGGACATCGCGAAGTTTGGACAGGTAGAATAGGACGGGGGAGGTTGTGGAGGTTGGTGGAGGATGGGGGAGGTTGTACCGCCGACGTGCCAACCTCCCCCAACCTTCACCAACCTCCACAAACCTCCCCAACCTTCTTCAGTTTCACAGTTCCACCTGCGCTCCGACCTCGAACACCTGGTCCGCCGGGATCTTGAAGAAGGCCGTGGCCCGCAGGGCGTTGCGCGACATGAAGGCGAACAGCTCCGCGCGCCAGTGGCGCATGCCGGGTCGGTCGGAGGCGACCAGCGTCTCGCGACCGAGGAAGAACGTCGTTCCCGCGATGGCGATATCGAGCGACTTCACCTGACACGCCGCCAGCACGTCGTCGATGTCCGGGTCGTCCATGAAGCCGTAGCTCGCCACCACCCTATAAAACCCCTTGCCGATGGCCTTCACGGTCACGCGCTCCGCGGTCGAGACGTGGGGCACGTCCTGGGTCACCATGGTCAGGAATACGACTCGCTCGTGCAGCACTTTATTGTGCGTCAGGTTGTGCACCAGCGCCGGCGGCGTGCCGTCCGTCGTGCCATACAAGAACACCGCCGTCCCCGGGACGCGGAGCGGCGGCTCGGCGGCGAGATCGGCGAGCAGCATCTTGAGGGCGACCGTCTTCTCCTGCATCCGCTTCCCGAGGATCTCGCGCCCTCGCTGCCACGTCGTCATCAGCAGGAAGATGGCCGCGGCGATCGCCAAGGGGACCCAGCCGCCGGCGCGGATCTTCAACATGTTCGCGCCGAAGAACGGCACATCCACGCACAGGAACAGGCCGGACACGATCGCCGCGCGCGCGAAGCTCCAGCGCCACACCTCACGGCTCATCACGTAGAACATCAGGGTCGTGATGAGCATCAGGGTCGAGAGGGCCACACCGTACGCGCCGGCGATGTTGCTGGAGGTGGGCTGCGCCGTGTCGGCCGCGTGGAACCCGATCACCAGCACGCACGTGAGCAGCATGAGCCCCCGGTTGACCAGGGGTACGTAGATCTGGCCGATCTCGCGCGACGATGTATGCGCGATCTGGAGCCGCGGGCTATAGCCGAGCTGCACCGCCTGGCGGGTGAGGGAAAACGCCCCGGAGATCACCGCTTGGGACGCGATGATGGTCGCCGCGGTCGCCAGCGCGATCAGCGGGTACAGCGCCCAGCCGGGCGCGAGATGATAGAAGGGATTCTCCGCCGCCGAGGCATCGCGTAACAGGAGCGCCCCCTGCCCGAAGTAGTTGAGCAGGAGGCAGGGGAGCGCGAAGCCGAACCACGCGATTTGAATCGCGCGATGGCCAAAGTGACCCAGGTCGGCGTAGAGCGCCTCGCCACCGGTGACTACGAGAAACACGGCGCCCAGCACCACGAATCCGCGACGCACATCTTCGGCGAAAAAGCGCGCCGCGTGGTACGGCAAGACCGCCGCCAGCACGGAGGGTTCCCGAATGATCTGGCTCAGTCCAAGCACGCCGATCGTGGCGAACCAGACGAGCATCACGGGGCCGAACACCGCCCCGATCCGGGCGGTCCCGCGACTCTGCACCAGGAACAACCCGATCAGGATCACGAGCGTCACCGGGATCACCCACGAGGCCAGCGCCGGCGTCGCGATCTCGAGCCCTTCGACGGCGGAGAGCACCGAGATCGCCGGCGTGAGGCCCCCGTCCGCGTACAAGAGCGCCGACCCGAAGATCCCCAGGACGATCATGACGCGGCGGGGCGACAGACCCCGGGCCACACGGCTGCCGTTGACGAGGGCCATGAGGGCGAGCACGCCGCCTTCGCCCTTGTTGTCTGCCCGGATGATGACGATGTGGTACTTGATCGTCACCACGATCACGAGCGCCCAGAAGACGAGCGACAGCACCCCCAGCACGTTGCCCGGCGTGACCGCGATGCCGTGCGGCCCGTAGAACGAGTAGCGAATCGCGTACAGTGGGCTCGTTCCGATGTCGCCATACACGACGCCCAGCGCCGTGAGGGCGAGCGTGACGAGATAGCGGCCGTGCGGTTGCTGGGGGACGACAGGTTGCGCAGGGGCGGTCATGGCCGTGAATACTAGCGGGTCGGCGCCGTCCCCGAGGGCGTCGCGCGCAGCCCCGCGACCGACAGCAGCCACACGGTCGTCATGATCACCGCAGAGGCCACGCACCACCGGCAGATCGCGTGCAGCACGAACAGCTCGATGCCCGTCAGATACAACGTGAAGGCGAACCCCACCGTGGCGAGCGCCGCGAAGAGGCGCGCCACGCGCCGGTCCGCCGCGAACCTCGGCTGCAGGCCCACGAGGCCCACGGCGAACAGCGCCGCGTACCCGCCCACGCCGTACAGCGCCACCGGCAGACCGAACAGCTCGGCGTAGCGACTCGCCTGGACGAGCTCGCAGCTCCCGGTGCCGCACTGCAGCTGGCCGAGCACACCGATCTTGTAGAGCCAGAGATAGGTCGCGACGAGCAGCCCCACGAGCGTGAGGAGCACGAGCGCCTGGCGCCGGATCACTTGTGCGTCTTGGTCAGGCTGTCGACGAGCGCCTTGAAATCGTCCGAAGTGCCGCGTCCCGTGTACGGACGCCCCTTCACGAAGAAGCTCGGCGTGCCCCGCACGCCGAGTGCGTCGCCCTCCTGTATGCTCGCGTCGAGCCGCGCGGCGTAGCGCTGACCGTCCATGCAGGCGTCGTACTTGTCGAGGTCGAGCCCGCTGGCGCGAGCGAAGTCACGGAACAGCGAGCGCGGGTTCTTCCCCGTCTGGGCCCACTGGTGGTTGTTGAACAGCTGGTCGTGCATCTGCCAGAACTTGCCCTGCTCTCCGGCGCACTGGGCGGCCATCGCCGCATAGCGGGAGTATTGGTGCGAGGGCAACGGAAAGTCGCGAAAGCGCCACCGCAGCTTTCCCGTGGCGATCAGCTGCTCGCGGATCACCGGCATCTGCACCGTCGCAAACGACGCGCAGAACGGACACTCGAAGTCCGAATACTCCGTGACTTCGACCGGCGCGGCGTCCGATCCCAGTGTAAAGCCGTGGAACGCATCCGCCGCCGCGACCGGGAGCGGCGCGCTCGGCGCCGGCGGAGCGGCGTTGCGCTGCGACTGGTACCACAGTGCCCCACCGCCGATCACGGCTACCGCCACGAGCAACAGATAGAACCCTTTCATTCGTCTCGACCCCTCCGCCACGGTTCGTCGTCCTCGTCGTCCTCAAATCCGGCGGCGGCATCGCGCGCCCGCCGTTCCGCCTCGTCCACGATGCGCCGACCCTCCGCGATCTCCGGCGTATCGTACGTCACGCGCACCTCATAGTGAAACAACTCGCTGCGCGCGTTCCCCAGGAGCTTTTGCAGCTCCGGCGCTCGCTCGAGCAGTCCGCCCGTGCGGTCCAGCGTCTGAATACGCTCGGCCAGCGCGCGCAGCATGGCGAGCAGGCGCTCGGCGCGGTCCGGTCCGTACACCTCTTCCGAGTGATCGCTCATGTGCCCGCCTTCCCTGATGTGTCCACCGCGCCGCCCACTCCCCCGTCCATGATAATACCACCCCCGACGGCCGTGCTCGGCCTTTGCGTGATGCAAAGCGCCCTATTACATTGCGGCGCCGATTGATCGGCGGCTTCGAGCGACCCGAGCCGTCGCCCGAGTCCCCGCATTACCGGTCCACCAAGACGAGAGGAGCACCCCACGCATGACCAAGAAGCGTTCGGAACCCCGCAAACTGTCCACCCCCACCCCCTTCGAACAGGCCCGCGACGAGCTGTTCTCGCACATTCTGCGCTGCGGCGTGCTGGAAGCGACCCCGGAGCACCAGAAGGAATGGTTCGACGACACGATGCTGTACCTCGCGGAGCGCTACGATGCGTTGGACGAGCAGCAGCTCGCGGAGTTACGCGTGCTGGGCGAGCGTTACTGCCGGCCCGTGGTCGGGCGGAGCGCGCCCGTGGGCGCGAACGCCTGAGCCGCGCCGACGGGATGCATCCGGGCGCCCTCCGTCGCGCGGGGCGCCCTTTTTATTGGTGCGGCCAAGAGGCGGCGATCCGTCGGAAGCGCCGACCCAGGGCGAGCCGCACGCCACCGCCTAACCCGAGCTCCGCGTACCAGCCCGCCCTGGCACCGGGCCCCGTGTCCACACCGAGCAGTGCCGTGAGATAGCTCGCGCCGCGCGCCCCGTCCGAGCCCACAAACGCCAACCCCAGGCCCCCGTACGGCCCGATACCGCTGCGCTCGGCCGGACGGAGCAGGAACTGCACGGTTGCCTCGAGGCGGACGCCCAGCGCGCGCTCGTAGTCGCCGCACGCCGCGGTGAAGGCGAAACGTCCCTGGCCGCCCGAACGCCGCGCCACACCCAACTCCGGACCCCAGAAGGCGCGGTGCGCAAGGACCACGGTGGCCCCCCCACCGATCTCCGTGGCACTCACCGCCTGGGCGCGCGCCGACACCGCCACGCCTACGGCGAGCCCGGTCGCGGCGACCACGGTCCTAGCGAAGCGCGACGTCGTAGCTGACGTGAATGTCGGGGGCGAGGGAGGCGACGACCGAACAGTACTTCTCGAGGGAGAGATCGATCGCGCGGCGGGCCTTGGTCTCGTCCACCCCCACGCCCGAGATCGTGAAGACAAAGTGGAGCGCGGTGTAGCGCCGCGGCTGCTCCTCGCGACGCGTTCCCCGCAGCGCGACCTCGAGGGCCCCGAGCACCACGCGCTGCTTCTCGAGAATCAGCACGACGTCCGAGGCCGCGCACGTGGCCGCGGCGACCAGCAGCATCTCCACCGGGGACGTGGCGACCGCGCCGTCGCCGTCCACCAGAACGGGGGGCCGGCCGGAGCCGCCCGCCTCGAACAGCAGCCGCTCCCGCCATCGCATGGTGATCTCGCGAGCGTCCGCCACGTCAATTTCCTCGCCGCGTCGTCAATCCCACGTACAATCGGTTGTGGCGGAAGCCACCCATCCCGTGGTACTCGAGCAGCCAGTTGAACGTGGACCGGTAGTGGAGCTCGAAGCCGACCGCCAGGTTAGCCCACAAGTCGGGACAGTCGGGGTCGGCACCGCAGGACTGATGTCCCACCAGGCTGAATCCGGCCCCCACGTAGGGCGTCGCCGTCTGTTCATCTCCCGTGAAGCGATACAGCGCTTCGAGACTACCGACGTAGGTGTTGCTCCCGTTGAAGAAGCCGATCTCGCCGGAGGGGCGGATTCGGAAGCGGGGGGACACCAGATTGCCGGCGTCGAGGGTGACGCCGAAGACCATCTGCGTGCTGCCGGCGAGATCGATGCCGCCGCGCACGCCGAACCCGAACAGCCCGATGTGCGTGCCGCGACCGCCCGACGGTCGTACCGGCGGCGGATGGAACTCTTGGGCGGTGAGCGGCGTGATTCCGCCCGCCACGAGCAGCATGGCCAGCCACACCTGCCGCATCACGTCTCCTTCCCCAGCGTTGGCGTTGCGCGCGCCCGGGCGGCCGCCCGGCCGTAGTCCCAGATGGCGTATAGCCCGACCGCCGCGGTCGCCCACGCGAGCGGCCGCACCAGCGGAGAGCGGGCGATGAACGCCACCAACGTAAGCAGCTGCAGCACCGTGACCGCCTTGCCACCGGCGCGGGCCGGCAGCGGGGTCGGCCGCCGCCACAGCCACGCACCCACGTACCCCAGCGCCGCCACGATGTCCCGGGCCAGGACCCCTACGATCTCCAGAGGATGTAGCAGACCAGTGCGCGCGACGGTGAAAAACGCCGCTGCCATGAAGACCTTGTCGGCGGTCGGGTCGAGGACGGCGCCGGCGCGCGATTCGCCGAACCGACGCGCCAGCATCCCGTCGAAGAAATCCGATGCGGCCGCCGCGCCCACGAGCGCGAGCTGCCACTCCGGCGGGTGCACGAACGGAAACGCGGCGGCCAGAGGAAGCCGAAGCGCGGTCAGGAGATCCGCCCGCGTCACCCACGGTTTCACTTGCCCCTCCCTCCGGTGCGCCATAGCTTCGTCCGCGTGAACCTCAATCTGCTGAGACAGGCGGCGATCTTCCAAGACCTCGACGACGGCGAGCTGGCCCGCGTGTCCGAGGTGTGCCGGGAGCAGAAGTTCGCCGTCGGCCAGCAGGTCTTCAAGGAAGGCGAGCCCGGCAACCGGCTCTTCATTATTTCCGAGGGCGAGGTCCGCATCTCCCGCACGATCCCCGGGTCCGGAGAGGAAGCACTCGCCGTTCTCAAACCGGGCGCCTGCTTCGGCGAGATGGCGATCTTCGACCGCTCCGAGCGCTCGACCGACGCGATCGCCAACACCTCGTGTACGCTCTTCACGATCGCGCGCTCCGACTTCGAGCTGCTCCTCGATTTCAACCGCGACATCGCCTACAAGGTGCTGTGGTCCGTGGTGCGGTTGTTGTCGGCCCGCCTGCGCGTGACCAACGACAACCTCAGGTCGTTCCTCGCGATGTCGATGTTTTAGGAAACCCCGGAGCAATCTGCGACGGCCGGTGTTCCATAAGGGGCCCGACGACCCTGGTCGCCCGCGACCGACTCCCCTTACACTTAGGCGCTATGCAGCGATCCCTGTTCGTGCTGTGTCTCGCCGCGTGATGTTCGAACACGTCCGAGCGGATCTCGGGGGGATCCCGGCGAACCGGCTCACGGACCTGCAGGGGCTCGCGGGGTTACTGCTCGCCGCCGCCAACGCCGCGGGGTTGAATCCCTCCAATCCCCCGGTCGTGCAGCTCGGCCCCCATGGCGTCTCGGCGGCCTTAGTATGCCACGGCGGCCACGTCGCGCTGCACGGTCTGCCCGAAGTGGGACTCTGCTTCGCGGACGTGGCGGGAATGAGCGGCGCGCTGCCGCAGCGGGGACTCGACGTGATCATCAAACGGCTCGGCGCCCGGGAGGTGCGGACGGACGTGCGCCGGCGCGGTCCCGTGACGCAAGCCATCCACCCGGAGGGATTATGAACGCACTCACCCCCTACGCGGCCTTCTTCATGCGCCTCGCGGTGGGCGGCGTGTTCCTGCTGCACGGTGTGAGCAAGTTTCAGCACGGCATCCCCGCCACCGCCGCGTTCCTGCACGACGTCGGGTTCCCGTTCGCCATCGTCTTCGCCGTCATTCTGATCGCTGTGGAAACCATCGGCGCGGCGTGCGTCGTGCTGGGCATCTTCACCCGCTTCTGGGCGTTGTGCATGGCCCTGGAGATGATCATCGCGATTCTCGCCGTGAAGCTGCCGCACGGCGGCAACATCGAGCTCGAGGGCCTGCTGTTCGCTGGGGCGATTACGCTGGTCGCGCTCGGGGACGGGCCGCTCTCGATTGCGGTGAAACTGAAGCACAGCGGTTGACGCTCGAACGGCCGGGTCTCCCGAAGCGACTGCGTCTTTTTGTCGCGTAGGGGGACCCGGCCGTTCGAGCGCTAGTGCAGGATTCTCAGTAGTCCCGCGTCCGCGCTTCCACGGATGAAGCTCTCCGGATCCGTGGCGGGAATGGCGACGCCGGTCTCCTTGCGGCCCCGGTGCGCGACCGCCGCCATGTACTGCTCGAGTGACCCGCGGGCCCACTCCGCCGCGTCGTCCTTCATCTGCCGCACGATCTCCTCCCAGGTACCGACGTAGGTCGCACCGTTGAGCATGCTGACGCGGTGGACGTCGCCCGGCCCCGATCGTGCTTTCATCCCTTGCAGCTCCGTGAGCAGCGTGCCGAACAGCTCGAGCTGCCGCGGATCCCGCATCTGGCCGTCCGGGCCCATGGCTTCGATCTCCGCGAGCAGCAGGTCTTCCGGACCGGCGTCCGCGGCCAGCTCGTCCAGGCGGTGATGCCACGGGACGAGCTCGGGATCGTCATCGGGCAGGCGGTAAACGCTCTTCTTGAGCTCGATGAGACGCCAGATCGCGAGGGCGTCGAAGTGATCGGCCGGCGTGCTACGCTCGAGGTGGAACAGCGCCGCCTCGTACTCGCCCCGATCGTACAGCAGGTTTGCGAGATAGACGCGCGCCTCGGCGTGCTCCAGGTCGAGCTCGAGCGCCCGGCGCAGCCAGTACAGGGCCCCGCCTTCGTCGGCGAGCCGATGGGAGGCGTAGCCGACGCACGCCGCAGCCTCCGCGGAGTCCGGATGCCCGGTGATCGCTACTTCGAAGAAACGCCGCGCCTGATCCAGCACGCCCTCGCGGAACAGCGCGCGTCCGACCTGAAGCATGAGGTCGTGGTCGTCACGGAATCCGAGCGCCAAAATGCGGTCGAAGCACGCGATCGCACCCGCGCGATCGCCGAACTTGAGCAGCACCTCGCCAAGCCCCGCCAGCGAGTCTTCGTGCTCGGGGTCGAGGCCCACGGCTTCCTCAAATGCGCGGCGCGCCCACACATACTCCTCTCGCGCGAGCCGGGCGTATCCCATGCCCACATGCAACTCGACGGCGTGCGGGTAGAGCCCCAGGCCTTCTCGCAGGGTCTCGATCGCTTCGTCGTATTGGGCTTCGTTGTAGAGCTGATGCGCGCGTTCGTCGTAGTCGTCGGAGCTCAAGAACGGTTCCGACATCGAACGGGCCTCCCGGGAAGGTTGTGCTATGATACGACGCCCCGAACGGTTACACAAGCGACGGACGCCGAGTATCTTCCCCGCCGATGCCCCCCCTGCCCTCCGCGCTCGCGGACATTCCGAACGGCTCCGTCACCTCGCCGCGCGGCTTCACCGCCGCGGCCGCACACGCCGGCCTCAAGGCCGACGGCGCGCCGGACGTCGCGTTGCTCGTCGGCGCGACGAGCTGCGCCACGGCGGGCGTGTTCACGAAGAATGCGCTCCGCGCCGCGCCCGTGGTGTACGACGCCGACCTCTTGGCGGAGCGGCCGGGACGGATGCGCGCAGTCGCGATGAACGCGCGGGTCGCGAACGCCTGCACCGGCGCGCCGGGGCTCGCCGCGGCCCGAGCGATGGCGCAGGCCGCCGAGCAGGCGGCCGGCCTTCCGCCCCGCACCGCGCTCGTGCTGTCGACCGGTGTGATCGGCGTACCGCTCCCACTCGAGCAGGTGGCCGATGGCTTGCGCGCGGCGGCGGGGCGTCTCACGCCGGAGGGCGGGCCGGAGGCCGCCCGCGCCATCATGACCACCGACACCCGACCCAAGCACTGTGCCGTGCGCTTCGAAACCCCGGCCGGGATCGTCACGGTCGGCGGCATCGCCAAGGGAGCGGGCATGATCCACCCGGACATGGCGACGCTGCTCGCCGTGCTCACGACCGATGCCGTCGGCGAGCCGGCCGGGCTGCAGCCACTGTTGCGTCGCGTGGCCGACCGCAGCTTCAACGCCATCTCGGTGGACGGGGACACGAGCACGAACGACACCGTCCTGCTGCTCGCCGGGGGCGCGTCCGGCGTCGACCCGTCGCGCGACGGCGCGCTGTGGAAGACGTTCGAGGACGCCGTGCTGCAGGTGGCACGCACCCTCGCGCTCGCCATCGTCTCGGACGGCGAGGGTGCGTCGAAACTCGTCGAGATTCACGTCGTGGGGGGAGGGAGCGAAGCCGCCGCACGGGACGTGGGCAGGGCGATCGCCCGCTCGGCCCTCGTGAAGACCGCGATCTACGGCGCCGATCCGAACTGGGGACGGATCCTCGCCGCCGCTGGCGCGGCCGGAGTCCCGCTCGCCGTGGATCGCCTGTCCCTCCAGGTGGCCGCCGACGGCGCGTGGTTGACCCTCGCCACCGGTGGCGCCACCGCCCACGCGGATCCCCGCGCGGCGCGCGCCATTTTCCAGCAGAAAACGATCCGCCTCCGCGTCGACCTGGGACTCGGGCGCGCGGAGGCGGTGGTGTGGACCTGCGATCTGACGCCGGACTACGTCCGGATCAACGCCGACTACACCTCGTAGGCCGGTTGCTTACGGCTTGGTCTTGCTGGTGTCCTTGGCTTCCTGCTTCGTCCCAGGCTTGGCGGCGTGCGTCTTCTTGTGCTTCTTCATGCCCTTCTTGTCAGCCTTCGCCTTCGCTGTGTCAGCCGCCGGCGCCTGACCCTGCATCGGTGACGGCTGCTGCGCCATCACAACCGCGGGAGCGGCGAGGAGGGCCAGCGCGAGGAGCGTGCGACGGATCATGTCTCGATACCTCCAGGAGGGATAACGCGGGCCACCCTGGCCCGCTTCACGGGTGAGACCCGCGACGTGACGGTGGCGTCACGACGTGGTGTTGCAGCCTGCAACATCGCTCACGGCGGGACCGGTGCTGCCGGTCGCCGCGCGCCGGCGACGTTGCCGCGCGTCGGCCTCGCGGGCGCGGGCAGGTTGGGGAGCTGCCGCCGCACGATCGCGAGCGCCTCGGGGCGCGTGCGGCCCCGCTGCACTTGCTGGAGCGCGGCCGTAGACACATCCAGCAGGCGCTCCCGGGGCACGCCGTCGTGCACGGCGTCGATGATCAGGTTTGCCGCCGAATCCGGATCGAAGCCATGCGCCACGAGATCGGCAACCGCATGCATAGCGGCCCCTCGCGGCGGTCGCGCCAGCGCGGCCACGACCCGCTCGACCAAGGGCGCGGGCAACCCCCGGCGCAGCGCCCACGCGACCGTGGTCATCTCGGCGGGGAGCACCGGCGGCTGGTCGCCCGCGCGTACGAGCAGGTCGCGCGCGTCGCGCAGCTGCCCCAGACTCAGCTGTACGGCCGCAACGATGCGCGGCCCGGCCACGTGCTTCGCTCCCCCCTCGAGCGCCTTTTGGATCAGCGGCTCGGTGGGAAGCCCCTCCTGCGCCGCGAACTGGATGAGCGAGTCGACCGCCGGAATGGCCGTGCTCGGAATGCGGCCTTCCAGGCGGCCCCGCACCGACTGGGCGGGAAGCGGAAGAGCCAGGCAGGCCGAGAGGGCGAGGCCGACCCAGCGCTTCATCGACGGGCCGGGCGGACGATGACGATCGAGTTCTCGCGGCCGAAGTCGTCGGCCACGAGGCGCTCCTCGAGGTGGTCGGGGACCCAACGCTCGCCGTCCACCACGAACATGTACTCGTAGGTGCCGGCCGGCAGCACCACGGTGGCACGCCACACGCCGTCGTGGTCCTGATCTTCCAACGCGATGGAGCCCGGACGCCAGTCGTTGAACGTGCCGACCACGTGCACGGATTGCGCCTCCGGGAACCGGCCCACGAACTGCGCGATCCCCTCGTGCTCCCCGAGCTCCGGGCCCTGGTCGCCCGCGGTGAACAGCGTGAGGGTGGCGACCACGGCGGCGAACGCCACGCTCCAGGCCGGGCGCACTCGAAGGATGATGGAGTGGGGAGTGACGAGCCAGCGCATCACGCGCCGTGCGCGGGAGGGCGCCGGGCGGCGGATCTCCGCCATCACGCGCGACTCGAGGCTCGCCGCCGGCCCCGGAGGCGGCGCAGCGAGGAGTGCCGCAGCGGCCGCGAGCCGCGCCACCGCGTGACGCAGCTCGGCCGGGACGGCCTCCGCTGCGAGCTCGCCGTCGAGCGCCTGATGAATCCTCTGGTCGATCACATTCATGCGTGGTCCTCCAACACCTTCAGCAACGCTTCCCGGGCACGATGCACCCGCATCTTGAGCGTCGGAATACGTTCGCCCGTGACTACAGCCATCTCCTCGTAGCTCAACCCCTCCACGTGTTTCAGCACGAACGCCTCGCGCTTGTCGGGCGACAGGTCCGCGAGCGCCCGTTCCACCAGGAGAAGCTGGTCCGCCCGCTCCAGGTCCGCCTCGGTGTCGGCTGGGTCCGCCACGGGCGGCGCGTCGTCGAGTGGCACGTCCGCGACGGATCGGCGCACGAGATGACTCTTGCACCGGTTCGTCACGATGCGATACAGCCACGTGCGGAGCCGCGCCGGCTCCCGGCAGCTCGCGAGGTGACGGTAGGCGCGGACGAAGCTCTCGGCCACCGCGTCTGCAGCGGCGTCCCGGCTCCCCAGCATCCGGGTCGCGAACCGCAGCAGGCCCGCCTCATAGCGACGGATTACGATGCCGAATGCTTCGGTGTCGCCGGCGAGCACGAGGGCTACCACCTCCGCGTCAGGGGGTGCCCCCCTCACATTCATGAGACCTGCATGGAGATTAGGGCGTCACGCTACGGGCTGGTCACGAGGGCTGGATGTTGCGGACGGGAACCGGGTTACCGATCCCGCAGGAGCTCTTGTACGGCGGCGAGGTAGCTCGAGGCCCGCAGCCCCTCGCCGCCGATGGCGCCCGCGAACGCCTCGAGCGTGACCTCGGCACGCCGCCGGTAGTGCACGTCGCCCGTGACGCGGGCCAGGCGCAGCAGCACACGTCCCGCCCAACCGTTGCCGCCGGGAAGCAGATCGTCGAGCACGGGTTTCGTCCGCTCGGCGAGAGCCGGCGCCGTCGGATCCGTGGCCGCGGCGTCGAAGTAGCCGGCCGTTCCCGAGTCGGCGAAATCGCGCTCCAACAGCCGCACGAGATCTTCGGCGATCTCCAGATAGCGCGCCTCGCCCGTCGCCTCGCGGGCCGCGAGACACGCCCAGGCGACCTGCACCTGATCCTCAAGCAGCGCGCGTACCGGCGAGCCCGACCCGGCGACGTGGCGCACGGCGCGCCCCCGGGCGTACACCCGCCGCAGCAGGGTGTCGAGCGCCGCGCGCGCGCGCCCGACAGCTCCCGAGTCGCCCATCGCCACCGCAGCGTCCAGGATCGATCCGATCACATACGCGTCGCGATCGGCGAACACGGTCCGGTCGGCCGTACGCCCGACGGCGCTGGTGAGCCGGCGGGCCACGTCGCGCGCCTCCTCGCGATAGCGCGACTCCCCCGTGGCCGACCACGCAATCACGAGATCGCGCAGCAGGCCGGCGCGTACCAGCTCCGGCGGCTCGTCCCGCGCGCTCGCCGCGAGTCCGGCATCGCCGGAATCGACCAGGTAGTCGAGCACCGCCCGGGCGGGTGCGAGGTATGCGGAGTCGCCGGTGCGCGCATATACGGCGAGGAGCAGGTCGACGGCCTGCGTGAACCGGAAGCTCGCGATGTCCGCGTGCGTTCGGGCGGCCGCGGCCGTCAGGCCGCGCACCGCCTGGGTCTCGCGCTGCACCGCGGCGGGTTTGAGCGCTCCCCCTCCCCGCACCCCGCCGCGACGTCCCTGGGCACGCTCCCGCACCAGCGCGGCGCGGCGCAGGATGGAGGCGCGCTGCTCCCGGTAGCTCCTGGCCACGTCGGGGAGCAGTTGCTTGAGCCCGCGTCCCGTGATCGGATCGTCGAGCGGAAAGTAGGTCCCACCGAAGAACGCGGATCCGTCGGGCGTGAGGAACACGGTGATCGGATAGCCCCGGAGACCCGCGAGGAGCTGCACAGCGGCGGCATAGCGTTGCGCCACGTCGGGACGCTCATCACGGTCGACGCGCACGGGGACGAACAGCGAATCGATCATGGCGCCCAGCCCGGGGTCGCCGTACACCTCGCGGTCCATCACCCCGCACCAGCGACAGTCGTCCGCTCCCACATATAGAAGGATGGGCCGGTCGAGACGCGCAGCGAGGGCGAACGCATCGCGCCCCCACGGCTGCCAGCTCACCGGCTGGCGGGCGGCCCGGGCCAGATAGGGCGTGGTCGACTGCGCCATACGGTTGGTGAGCGGCCCGTGCTCCGAGACGCAGCCAGCCAGCGCGAGCAGCGACAATGGAAGAGGGAAAGGCGCCAGGGCTCTCATGGAAGCGCGTGGAAGATACCCTGTCCGTCGCGCCGCCGTTCCCACGAGCGCTACAGGGGAGCGGCGGGAACACGAGCGGCCGCTGGACGAATGGCCGGCTCGTACAGGCACCGCGTGCAGTTTGCGCAGTCTCCGCGCTGGACGCCACGAAGACCGCGCGATTATCCTTCGACCATGGACACCACCCGAATCACGCCAAAACCCAACGGCCCCCTGATCGTCGAGGGTCCGGTCAAGATCGTGACCCCGGACGGCCGGGAGCTGGCAGTACCCCCCCGGAAGGACGGCCGACCGGCGGAAGTCGTTGTCCTGTGCCGTTGTGGAGGGTCTGCGACCAAGCCGTTTTGTGACGGAAGTCACAAACGGAACGGCTTCTCAGACGCCCCGCCCCCAGACCTCGCTCCCACGATTTGAGCACGGCGTATTATGTTGTCTCCGTCCCGGGAGGGGGTGTGCCGGGGGAGCCGCCCCTGACCACACCCGCTGCACCCCGCCCCCTGCCGTGCCCCCGAAGGAGGAGCGCAATGGCGAAGGCTGGTAAAGCCCCGATGGCCGCGGATGAAGGCTACTGCGTGAAGTGCAAGGCCAAGCGCAAGATTTCGAATCCGCAGCAGGTGAAAATGGCGAACGGCCGACCCGCGCTGAAGGGCGTGTGCCCGGTGTGCGGCACGGGGATGTTCAAGATCCTGCCGCCGAAGTAAGTCGCCGACCAAACCGACAACGCGAGCCCCCGGTCGAGCCAGGCCGGGGGCTCTTCGCTAGCGAGCGACGGGGGCCACGCCGCGGGTGCCACTCCCCTGGTAAGCGTACCGGAACGTGAGGCACGCCGTACCCACGTCCCGGCAGTAGTAGGCGAGGAGCTCCAGTTTCGCATACCCGCCGGCCGCCGTGCGCACTCCATAGACGTGGTGCTTTGAAGTGAGCAGGTGGCTCAGCATGCTGTAGGCGTACCATTTCCCCACACCGGGGTTGGTCGTGTCCGATGCTTCCGTGTTGGAGAGGTACCCGGCGGCGGGCAGCTGCCGCACCGAGTCGAACGGCACGGGGCCGAGATCGACGATACCCCCGCCACGGGCGGTGATCACGTGGAAGCGCCGGAAGGCGATGTCCCACGGTCCCGAGTCCACGGCGGCGTTGCGCCGGAAGTCGAAGCGGCGCCAGCGATCGGTGCTCGATGCGTCCAGGGTGTAGGTCGCAGGCCCCACCAGGGAGTCGCCCACCACTGCGGGGTGGGCGGGCGGAACGGTGGGCGCGTAGGAAGGGAATTCCGGTGTGGTGAGCGACCCGATCACCAGGGAAGCGATGAGGAGCGCGAACACGCCGCCCATCGCGAGCACCAGGATGGGAGGCCGGGCGCCCCCGGTGGTCACGCCTCGGCCATGAACGGGTAGCTGAAGCTCCGCGGCGGGACGAAGTTTTCCTTCACGGCGCGGGGGCTCACCCAGCGGATCAGGTTGAGCAGGCTCCCCGCCTTGTCGTTCGTGCCGCTGGCGCGCGCCCCTCCGAAGGGCTGCTGTCCCACTACCGCACCGGTGGGCTTGTCGTTGACGTAGAAGTTCCCGGCAGCATACCGCAGCGTCTCTTTTGCCTGTTCGACCGCGCGCCGGTCTTGCGCGAAAATCGCGCCGGTGAGGGCATACGGCGACGTTTGGTCCACGAGGCGCAGCGTCTCAGCCCAGCGGGCCGCGGGGTAGACGTGGACCGACAGGACCGGTCCGAAGATCTCCTCGCACATCGTGCGATACGCCGGATCCTGGGCTTCGAGGACGGTGGGCTCGATGAAGTAGCCGTCCGTGTCGCTGGTGCCCCCGCCGAACAGGACCTTGACGCCGGGGTCTCGCTTCGCCGCGTCGATGTAGCCCTTGATCTTGTCGAACGCCTTCCGGTCGATCACCGCCCCCATGAAGTTCCGAAAGTCCGCCGGGTCTCCCACTTTCACCTCGGCGAGCAGCGCGAGCATCCGATCTCGGACCTGGGGCCAGAGGGCGTCGGGGACATAGGCGCGCGACGCGGCGCTGCATTTCTGCCCTTGGTACTCGAAGGCGCCGCGCACCATGCCTGTCGCGAGCACGTCCGGGTCCGCACTCGCGTGGGCGAGGATGAAGTCCTTCCCGCCCGTCTCGCCGACCAGCCGCGGATAGGCCGCATAAGACGTGAGGTTCGCCGCCGATTGCTTCCACAACGCCTGGAACACCTCCGTCGAGCCGGTGAAATGGATCCCCGCGAACGCGCGATCAGCGAGCAGGCGTTCCGACACCTGCACCGACGGGCCGGGCACGAAGTTGATCACGCCGGGCGGCAGGCCGGCTTCTGCGAGCAGGCGCATGATGAAGTGGTTCGAGAGCACCGCCGTCGCCGCGGGCTTCCACACCACGGTGTTGCCCATGATGGCCGGAGCGGTGGGCAGATTACCGCCGATCGACGTGAAGTTGAAGGGCGTAATGGCATAGACGAAGCCCTCCAGGGGACGATAGTCGAGGTAGTTCCACACTCCGGAGACGGACAACGGCTGCTCGGCGTAGATGCGCTCCGCATAGTGCACGTTGAATCGAAAGAAATCGATCAGCTCGCAGGCCGCATCAATCTCCGCCTGATGTGCGGTCTTCGACTGGCCGAGCATGGTCGCGCCGTTGACGATCGGGCGGTACCGCGTGGCCAGGAGATCCGCGGCCTTGAGAAACACGGCGGCCCGTTGCTCGAACCCCCACGCGGACCAGTCGCGCCAGGCCTCCCGCGCCGCCGCGATGGCCGCCTGCAGCTCAGCGGGGCCCGCTTGATGCGCCTTGGCGAGCACGTGGCGGTGGCAATGAGGCATGACGACGTCCACCGTCCTGCCGGTGTGGACGTCCTTGCCGCCGATGACGAGGGGGATTTCGAGCTGGCGGCCGGAGAGCTCTTTCAGGGTCCGCTTGAGCTCGGCTCGCTCCGGGGTCCCCGGGGCGTAGGACAACACCGGCTCGTTGACGGGCGTCGGAATCTTGGGAATGCTGTTCATGGGGAGGAATCTAACCGGCGGAACCCTGCGGCGTTTTCAGAGAGATGAGCATTCACCCGAACACCGGCATCGGACACGTGCACCTCACGGTGTCGGATTTGGACCGCGCCCTCGCCTTCTACCGTGACGTCCTCGGCTTCGACGTCACGAGTCGCTACGGGCGGGACGCCGTGTTTCTCTCGGCGGGAGGCTACCATCACCACATCGGGCTCAACACGTGGGCGGGGCGTGGGGCCCCCGCACCTCCCCGGGGCACGACGGGTCTGTACCACTTCGCGATTCTCTACCCGGACCGCCAAGCCCTCGCCGGGGCTGTGCGCCGCGTGCTCGATGCCGGTGTGCCGCTCGAAGGCGCAGCCGACCACGGCGTCAGCGAAGCGATCTACCTGCGGGACCCCGACGGCAACGGCGTCGAGCTGTACCGCGACCGACCAGAGAGCGAATGGCCCCGGGCCGCCGACGGCACCATCGCCATGTCGACGCGGGCGCTGGATCTCGAGAGCTTGCTGGCCGAGGCGGAATGACCGGCCTACCGAGTTCCTTTCACGATCAAGCTATCGCTCACCTTCACCGCCTGCACCGGTGTCGGGGCGGATCGATCGCCGCGCGGAATCAGCCCCGGGAGGTTCGCGAGCTCGTAGGCCGACACCGCCATGACGGCGGCTGCCTGCTTTAGGTCTGCCGCGATGGCCATGGCATAGGTATCGGACTGCGAGTGGTGGGTGTGGCCGTACCCGCGCTCGAGCTGGTTGAAGTTGAAGCCCGGGACGCCATAGGGGAGGAACGAGAGGTGGTCGGTGCCGGTCTTGTTCCGGTTCACCACCGAATCGGCGCCGAGCCGCGCCACCGGAGCGAGCACGGCGCGCCACAGCCCTTCCAGGTCCGTCCGCCCCTGCAGCGCCTGCCCGGTGATGGCGCCGGTGCCGTTGTCGAGCACGATGACCGCCTGGATCGAGTCGGCCTCGGCGGCGTGCGCCTCGGCGTACTTGCGCGACCCGATCAGGCCCTGCTCCTCCCCGGTGAAGAGTACGAATCGGATGGTGCGCTTCGGTTTCAAGCCGGATCGCGCGATGATCCGAGCCGCTTCGAGGGTGCACATGGCGCCCGTGCCGTTGTCCGTAGTCCCCGTTCCCAGGTCCCAGGAATCGAGGTGCGCGCCGACGATGACCACTTGACCCGGGAGCTCGCTGCCGCGGAGCTCGGCCACGGTGTTCCACTGCGGCACGGAGTCTCGCGTGATCGTGTTCGAGACGCTCACGGCGAGCCGCGGCGTCGTGCCCGTCTGGAGCAGGCGATCGAACAGGGCGTAGTCCTCATGGGCGACGGCGATCTGGGGAAGCGGCAGGATGCGGTTGGGGGAGCCGCTCATGTTGAGGAGCGCGTGCTCCTTGCTCGCGTCCAGGAGGATGCCGAGCGCCCCGGCGCGACGCAGCAGGTACGGCAGGTCATTGGCGAATTGCTGCATGCGTGCGCGAGTAGTCGAATCGAGGTCGCGGTAGGGCGTAAAAACGGTACGGAAGAAGTCGCGCTGCCGCTCCGAGTCGGCGGCGGTCATCGGCGGCCCGTCGGTGTTCCACACGAGCGCCGGCGGCCGGGTCATCACCCAGGCTTTCTTCACCCGGCTGCGATACGCAGCGAAACTGTCCGGCGTGGTGGCGTCGATCCGTACCACGGGCCCCGTGATGGTGACGCCGCCAGTACCCGGCGCCCAGGCCCAGCTCGCCGCAATCACGTCGTGCGCACGCGGCGCCGTCAGGCGCGCCCGCATCGGTCCGCGCGTCCAGGTGCCGCCGAACTGCCAGGACTCGAGGTGCGCGTCGAGGCCGTAGGCCTTGAACCGCTGGAGCGTCCAATCGTTCGCCCTGCGGGCGGCTGGCGATCCGGTGAGCCGCGGACCGATGACGTCGCTCAAGTATTGGAGATTCTGCATCACCTCGGAGCGGTTGAACGCCTCGTCGATCAGAGCGCCGGCCCCCGTCGTGTCGACGGTGAAATCCTGTCCGGACACGCGTCCGACGGAAACCACGGCGAAGGCGGCGGCCGCCGCCAGGACGTGAAGACGCACGATGGATCCTCCGTTACGAGGCCAGGGGGGGAGTCTCAGACCGTGAATCGACGCCGCGCTGCGCAGGAATCGGAAGCGTGACGGTCACGGTGGTGCCGGTACCGACCGTGGAATCGACCGCGACACTGCCCGCAAACATGTTGCGGACCACGCTCTGCACGACGACCAGCCCCATGCCGCTCCCTTCGCCGAAGGGCTTGGTCGTGAAGCCGGGCTCGAAGATCCGGTCCAGGTCCTGGGGGCGGATGCCCGCTCCCTCGTCCCGCACGCTCAACCGAAGGGCGTTCCCCACCTGCGTCAGCCCGACGCGGATGGGTGCCGGCCGGGCGGCGCTCGCGTCGGCGGCGTTGCGGATCAGGTTGACCAGCAAATCGTAGAGCGCGTTGGGGTCGCCGTTCAGATAGACGACTTCCAGCGTGGAGTCGAATTCGAGAGGGATCTTCTTTTCCTTGAGCACCCGGCTCTCGAGGGTGCAGCAGGAGCGGACCACGCGGACGGCGTCGAACCGCTCCGACCGCGCCAGGGCGCCGCGCGCCCGATCCTTGACCGCCCGCAGGAAGCTCGCCGAGCGATCGATATCTTCCACCACCTGGCCGAGCTCGTCGAGCAGCTCGAGCCGCCGGCCGGCGGCGACCTCCGTCCAGCGCCCGAGCGACTCCATCGCGAGGTGCAGGCCGGCGCGCGCGGCCGTCAGGGGATTCGACAGCTCGTGCGCGATGATACCCGGGAGCGTCGTGATGTCGTTCAGCGGATCCGATCGTGCGGCCGGAGGGTGGCCGGGCGTCGGCTCACGGCGATCGAGCAGCCCGAGGCACAGCCCGGCGAGCTCGAGGGTGAGTCGTTCCCGGCTGCGGCGCTCCCGGCCTTCGGGAGGTGGCGCGGGTGGCCGCGTGCGCACCGGGGCGACCACCCAAAAGCCGTCGGCCGCGCCCTGACACCCCACCCAACGGCTGCCCTGCACGATGGCGATGTTCCAGCGCCGCAGCGTGGCATCGACGTCCAGCTTGGTGGTGTGATGGGTGGGTGCGGGCTCGCTCGAGGCCTGGGGCTCGAGCTCCGCGCGCGCGGACACCTCCCAGACCGTGACAGGACGGCCGCCGAGGGCAATGCTCGCCTGGCGGAGGATTTCGCGCCTGCCTTCGACGAACGTCTCCGGTTGCGTCACCCGAGGCTCCCACGCGCACCCCGACACGACCGGGCGGCCGGACGAGCCGCCGATCACAATGGGCATCCGTTAGCACAAGGGGGCGCGCACTACATATGCGACAAACTGCATAAACCGTCAAGCTAAGCGCGGGCGCGGTTTTGCCCCCCACGTCAGCCGGGCTTATTGTTCCGGGAATGGACGTTGGTCGCCGACGAAAGGAACGCCACGTGACGCCCCCGAAAGCCTCCCCCACACCGCGCGTTGGGCGCGCCCCGCGAGGTCCCATCGAAGGCCGGCGAGATCGCGAGCACATCCGCACCGTCGTGGTCCCGGATCACGACGACCTCGCGCTGCGCCTGGCCGACCGCATCGTGGAGGTCATCGCCCGGGAAACGGCCGCCAAAGGACGTTGCGTGCTCGGCCTCGCGACGGGGAGCACGCCGCTCGGCATCTACCGGGAGCTGATCCGCCGGCACCAGGCCGGCGAGGTGGATTTCTCGCGCGTGGTGACCTTCAACCTCGACGAGTACTACCCGATGCCGGCGGACAGCCCCCACAGCTACCGGCGCTACATGTGGGAGAACCTGTTCGCGCACGTCAACATCCGGCCCGAGCAGGTCCATGTCCCCGACGGCGGCGTGCCGCGCGAAACACTCGCCGAGCACTGCGTCGCGTACGAGCGGGCCATCGCCGAGGCCGGCGGGATCGACTTCCAGATGCTCGGGATCGGGAAGAGCGGGCACATCGGCTTCAACGAGCCAGGCTCGTCGCCCGACGAGCGGACCCGCCTGGTGACGCTCGACACGGTGACCCGGAAGGATGCGTCGGGGGACTTCTTCGGCGAGGACAATGTGCCGCGGGAAGCGATCACGATGGGGGTCGCCACCATCCTCGAGGCACGGGAGATCGCGCTGATCGCCACCGGCGAGCATAAGGCCGACATCGTCGCGCGCGCCGTCGAGGGCGACGTGTCCCAGGACGTGGCCGCCACGTTCCTGCAGCGCCACGCGAACGCCACGGCCTACCTCGATCTCGCCGCCGCGGCCGAGCTGACGCGCATCAAGACGCCGTGGGTGCTCGGCCCGGTGGAGTGGACGCCCGAACTCACCGAGCGGGCGGTGGTGTGGCTCGCCGAGCAGACCGGGAAGGCGATCCTCAAGCTGACGGCGCGCGACTACACGGAACATCACCTGAGCCCGTTGCTCTCCAAGTACGGCGCGGCCGGTCCCATCAACGGCGCGATCTTCAACAGCCTGCGGGACAAGATCCGGGGGCGCCGCAAGCTGCCCACGCGCAAGTCGGTGGTCGTCTTCTCCCCGCACCCCGACGACGACGTGATCTCGATGGGTGGGCTGCTGCGCAAGCTGTGGGAGAACGAGAACGCCACCGTCGTGGCCTACATGACGAGCGGCAACATCGCGGTCTTCGATCACGACGTGCGGCGTCACCTCGACTTCGTCGAACGCGCCGCAACGACGCTGGGGCTCGAGCCCGCGGCGGCGCAGCGCGTGCGCGGCGAAGTGGAAGCGAGCTTCGAGCGCAAAGCACCCGGCGACGTCGACCTCCCCGCGGTGCAGGACCTGAAGCGGGTGATCCGCGAGTCGGAGGCGGTGGCGGCGCTCGAGTCGGTGGGGCTGCCACCCACCGCAGCCCGGTTTCTGAACCTGCCCTTCTACCGCACCGGTCAGGTCCGCAAGGATCCGATCGGTCCAGAGGACGTGGCGATCGTACGGGCCCTGCTGGTCGAGGCACGCCCCGATCTGGTGTTCGTCGCGGGCGACCTGTCCGACCCGCACGGCACCCATCGGATGTGCCAGGCGGCGGTCGCGGCCGCGCTGGCCCAGTACGATGCGGAGCCGCCCGAGGTCTGGCTGTACCGCGGCGCGTGGCAGGAGTGGCCGCTCACCGAAGCCGACGTGCTGGTGCCGCTGTCCCAGGACGAGCTGCGGGCCAAGATCCTCGCGATCTTCAAGCATCAGTCCCAGAAAGACACGGCGCCCTTCCCCGGCGGGCACGACGAGCGCGAGTTCTGGCAGCGCGTCGAGGCCCGGAACCTGGAGACCGCCGCGCGGGCAGACCGGCTGGGGCTGCCCGAGTACTTCGCGATGGAAGCCTACCGCATTCTCACACCGAAGGAGGCAGAGCGATGAACGCGATGACCGCCCGAGGGCTGAGTCTGGCCGCGGTGGTGGCCGTGTGGACCGCGATTTCGGAAATGGCGAGGGTGAACCTGTCGCTCTGGCCGGTGCTCGTCGGCCTGGCCTGCGCGGTGGCGGCGGGCGGCGGCGTCCCCGGGTTGCAGAAGACGCTGGCCGGCACGATCTCGGGTGTCGTCTGGGCCCTCGCCGCCCATGCCGCCACCCGGGCGCTGGGCGGGCGGGACCTCGTGCAAGCGCTGGTCTTGGGCGCCGCGGTGTTCGCGATGGTGCTGCAGGCGCAGTTTCTCCCGCTCCTGTCCTACACGGCCGGCGCGTTAGCCGGCGCGGGCGTGGCCATGGGCCTCCGGGCCGCTACCCCCGAGGGCGGCGTGCGCGTGGCCATCGCGCTCGCGATCGGGGCGGCGCTGGGATTCGTCGCCGAGCGGATCCAGCGCGCGTTGCCGCCAGGCCGCGGGTGACCGAGGTTCGGGACGCCGAGGCTCGCGCCGCTTCGCGGCGCCTACTCGCGACCAGCGAGCGCGAGCTGCAACGCATCGTGCTCGACATGCACGACGGGCCGGTACAGGACATTTTCGCCGCTCTGTCGCAGCTCCAGGTGCTCGAGCGCGCGCTCGCGGCGGACCCGACCGCCGCGCAGCGCGCCCGCCAGGCGGTGCGGCTGCTCGAGCGGGCGCTCGGCGAGATCCGCAACTTCATCGGCGCCTTCCGCCCCCCCGGGTTCGAGCGCCGCGAACTGGGCCAGATCATCGAGGGCCTTGCCGTCCAGCACGAGACGCTGACGGAGCAGGCGGTGGAGCTCGAGCTGCCCGGGGAGTTGGGCGACTGCGCCCTGCCCACGAAGATCGCCATCTACCGGATCCTGCAAGAGGCGCTCGCGAACGGCCACCGGCACTCGGGCGCCACCCGGCAGCGCGTGAGCGTCGAGCGGCGGGGCCTGTCGATCGCCCTGACCGTGTCGGACGACGGCCGCGGCTTCGAGCCGCAGCGCGTGCTCGCGCGCGAAGAGGACGTCGGCGTGGAGGGGGGGCACTTCGGACTGCGCGGCATTCAGGATCGCGTGGAGATGCTCGGCGGCACGTTCACACTCGAGAGCGCGCCCGGCCGAGGCACGTCGCTCACCGTCGCGCTGCCCGCCGAATGAGGCGCGGATCATGATCCGCGTGCTGCTCGCCGACGACCACGCGATCGTGATCGAAGGCCTGCGCGCGCTGCTCGACGGCGAACCCGACATCAAAGTCGCGGCCTGGACCACCGACGGCACGGAAGTCGTCAAGCTCGTCGAGCAGCACAAGCCCGACGTCGTCGTCCTGGACCTCGAGCTCACGAGCATCAAGGGGACGGAGGTCATCGCCGCATTGCGCGACCGGACCACACCCCCGAAGGTCCTGGTGCTCACCGCCTACAACGACGGCGAGTCGCTCCGCTCGGCGCTCGACGCCGGTGCCGAAGGCCTCGCGTTGAAGACCGAGTCGCCCCAACAGACGTTGACGGCGATCCGGCAGGTGCACGCGGGCCAGTTGGTGTTTCCGCAGGCCGCACGCCGCTGGATCGAGGGCCGGGCGAGCGCGCCGGGCGACCTCACTCCGCGCGAGCGCGAGGTCTGGGCGCTGGTCGCCGGCGGGCTCACCAACCCGCAGATCGCCGAGCGGCTCGGCCTGTCCGACAACACGGTGAAGTTCCACGTGCAGCATCTCTTCTCGAAGCTCGGCGTGAAGAACCGCACCGAGGCGGCGCTCAAGTACGCCCACGGACGTTAGCGGCCGCCGGGGCTTGACAGTTGCCGTAGGCATCCCTACCGTGGGGCGGCTTCAGGCGCACCGGAATCTTCTCGTTTGACCCGTGCTGTCGTCGGGAAGAGGCTGGATGCCACACATGCTGGTCCGCGCAGTCGGTGGAACGGCTCTCACGCCGCCCTCAACGAGGGGGCGCGGGAGCCGTTTTCGCTTTCGTCCTCGATAGAGGAGGCTGGATCGTATGGACATGCTGATGGCGCTGGCAGTCAGCATCGGTGTGCTGATTGCTCTGTGGGTCAAGGTCGGCGCGATGGCGAGCCTCGCCGTTCCGGCGGGCATCGTCGCGTGGGCCTGTTTCTTCGCCGCAGGCGGCAAGACGCAGGGACTACAGAAGACGATAGCGTCCACCCTCTCCGGCGTCCTCTGGGTCTGGCTCGCGATGACGTTGATCGGGATGATGAACATGGGCAGCTACGCCTGGGTCATCATCGGCATCGTCGCCTTCATCCTGGTCATCCAGTCGAAGCTGCCGGCTCTCTCCTTTATCCCTGGGGCGTTCTGCGGTGCGGCCGTCACGGCCTGGGCGGCCCCGGCGGACCCGAAGGGCTACTTGATGGTGGCGGTCGCCCTCGTCGCGGGGGCGGTGCTGGGCTACATCTCGGAGATGGGCGCCGGGATGATCGCGAAAAAGGCCTGAAGCGAGACGAGGCGCCCGACCGAATCGTGGCCGGGCGCCTCGTGTTTTTCAGGGACCGCGACCGCGCTCACACGCGCGCGGCTCCGACCTCCTCCGGTTTCCAGATGCTGATCTTGCGCGTCTCCGGCATCAGGAAGAGGCTGAGCAGGAAGGCCACGGCCGGCACCGCGATGGGATAGACCAGTGCGTGGCCCAGGCTCTGCGACATGGACAGCCCCGCCGTCTGCGCGGTCACGTACGCCGCGGTCGTGATCACTGGCACCAGTCCCCCGCCCCAGCCGTTGCCGATGTGATACGGCACCGACACGGACGAGTACCGGATGCGCGCGGGGAAGTATTCGGCGAGGAAGGCGCCAATCGGGCCGTACACCATGCCCACGTAGGAGACCATGATCGCGACGATCAAGATCGCCAATGGGTAATTCGTGTTGGCCGGGTCCGCGGCGTTGCCGAGCGCCGTGTACAGCGGATAGTACGTGAGGGCTGCAAGGGCAAACCCCGCGAGAATAATCGGCTTCCGCCCGATCTTGTCGGAAAGCCAGCCGAAGAAGATGAGTGTCGGGGTGGCAATGAGCAACGCAATGCCCGTGATGACGGCGGGAGTCAGCACGTCCGGCTTCCGTATTTGCTGAAGGAAGTAGAGCGCCCAGAACTGGCCTGAGTACCACACGACGCCCTCGCCGATCACGACGATGCTGGCAACCAGCACGTATCTGATGTTCTGACTCCAGAACGCCTCGCGCCACGGATTGGTGGACGTCTGTCCCTTCGCCTTGATGGCCTGGAAGATGGGCGTCTCCTGGAGCTGGAGTCGGATGTAGATAGCGATCGCGACCATGAGCAGCGAGAGGAGGAACGGGATGCGCCATCCCCACGCGTTGAACGCCTCGGTCCCCAGCACCTCCCGCGTCACGATGATGACGACCAGGGACACCACGATCCCGAGCGTAGGCGACGTCTGGAGCCAGCCGGTGTAGTAGCCCCGTTTGTGGTCCGGCGCGTGCTCGGCGACGTACGTGATGGCTCCGCCATACTCGCCGCCCAGGCACAAGCCCTGGATGAGGCGAAGGAACAGAAGGATAATCCCCGCCGCTGCGCCGATCTGGGCGTAGCTTGGCACGAGGCCGATGAGCGCCGTCGCCAGACCCATGCCGCTCAGCGTAATGAGGAACGTGTACTTGCGGCCCACGATGTCGCCGACGCGGCCGAAGACGAACGCTCCGAACGGGCGGATGAGGAAGCCCGCGGTGAAGGTGCCGACCGTCTTGATGAGCGCGCTTCCGGCGGCGCCTGCCGCGAAGAACTTGACCGACAGGAGCGCGGCCAGGCTCCCGAAGATGTAGAAGTCGTACCACTCGATGACATTCCCAACGGCTGCGGCGATGACGACCCGGCGAAGATCCTTGGTGGAGAGACTGGGCGCCGTCATTGCTCCCCCTCGAGGGTGTGGGTGTGTGCGCGAAACCCGCAGTCTCCGTGCCGAGACGGAGTGATCCGTTCCTGGTGGTCGGCTCCTATGGTAGCCCTCACCGGCGCGTAGCGCCAGCACCACAACAACGCCACGAACTCGCTACGTTTTGTTTTGTTGCCTCTCACTTTACGATCGTCAGGCCGTGCGGCACCGCGCCCGGGAAGACGTAGGCGTACAGCAGCACGATCACGCCGACGACCGCACCGAGCGCGACCGAATGCCAGAACACCCACCGGAAAATCGTCCCCTCGTTACCCACCTGATTGGTCGCCGACGTCGCCACCGTGATGGACTGCGCGTCCACCATCTTGCCCATCACGCCGCCTGCCGAGTTCGCCGCGCACATCAGGACCGGGTCGAGATTGAGCTGTTGCGCGGTGATGCGCTGCAGGCTGCCGAACAGCGCGTTGGACGAGGTGTCGCTGCCCGTGAGCGCCACCCCCAACCACCCGAGGAACGTCCCGAAGAAGGGGAACCACCATCCGGTGCGCGTGAACGCCAACCCGAGCACCGCGTCCAGGCCCGAATAGCGAGTCGTGAACCCCAACCCCAGCATGAACGAAATCGCGATGACCGCCAGCTTCATGCGCTTGAGCGTAGACCAGAAGATCTTGGCGAGCTGCACCGGCCCCACCCCGAGCAACAGGCCGGCGACGATCGCGGCGAAGAAGCACCCGGTGCCGGTTGCCGAGAGCCAGTTGAAATCGTATCGCGCCGCTTCGGGGGTGAGTTTGGTCACGACCGGCGCGGCACGTGTCACCGCGAGGTGCAGGAAGGGCACGTCCCAGACCGGAGTGGTGGCTCTGTTCATCGCCCCCTTGACGGTGGGCAGACCCCACACGAGCACGAAGACCGAGAGGATGGCGAACGGCATCCAGGCCTTGATGATCTGACCCGCGGTGTGCCGGCGCGCGCCAAGCGCCGCCGCCGGCGCCGCGCGCTCGTGCTCCAACCGCCAGATCCGCTTCGGTTGCCAGAACCGCAGAAAGATCACCGTCACGAAGAGGGAGATGGCCCCGCCGAAGATATCGACGAGGTTCGAGTCCACGTGGTTGGACCAGAGGTACTGCGTCACACTGAACGACACCCCCACCACGAGAATGGCGGGCAGCACCTCTAGGGTCTCGCTCCAGCTCACCATGGCCCGGACCAGCCAGAACGGCACGATGACGCCGGTGATGGGGAGGATGCGGCCGATCATCGCGCTCAGGTCGGATTCCGGCAAGCCCGAGACCGCCGCCAGCGTGTGCACCGGTGTCCCGATGGCGCCCCACGCCACGGGCGACGTGTTGGCGAGCAGATTGAGTGCCGCCGCATGGAACGGCTTGAACCCGAGACCGATCATGAAGGCACCCGCGATCGCCACCGGTGCGCCGAATCCCGCGGCGCCCTCGATGAACGCACCGAAGCAGAACGCCACCATCAGGAGCTGCAGGCGCCGGTCGGCGGTGATGCCGGCGACCGACTCCTTCATGATCTCGAACTGGCCCGTGTGAACGGACACGTCGTACAGATACACGGCCGCCAAGACGATCCAGGCGATCTTGACGATGCCGAAGCCGACCCCGTACACGAAGCTCATGCCCGCAAGCCGCAAGGGCATTCCGAAGACGGCGACGGCGACGAGGACCGCCGTCCCGGCACCTGCAATCGCACACCAATGCGGCTTCACTCTCAGCCCCGCCAGCAGCCCGAACAGCACCAGAATCGGCAGCGCCGCCACGAGGGTGGAGAGGATCCAATTGTGCAACGGATCGTAAACCTGGGTCCACGTCATGGCTCTTGTCCCCGAGAGCGCGCGAGGAGGGTTAAACGACGCGCTTTCGGCCACGCCGTCAAGGCGGTCGGTTAGCCCAGGCGCACCGCCCACAAGACAGCTCGCATCCGGCCGGAGGCATCGTGGCTGTGCCCGGCGATCCAGAGTAGGGGCGCAGCATGCTGCGCCCCTACAGCGTCGGAGACGGCGACGGCGGCGCTGTGCGCGCCCCCGAGCGTGCCCAGGTCCAGCATGCCGCCTTCCGGTGTGCGGAGGAATGCGTGCGTGACAGGGAGCCCGCGGGCGTCGGTCTCTCCGGTCTGGCTGGCCCCCACGATGCAGCCAGCTTCGTTGATCGCGTTGGCGCAGCTGGTCCGTCCGCCGAGTGTCCCCAAATCGACCATGCCGGCTTGTTCCGTCCACAGAAACGCGTGACCGCTGCCGCCCACGACCTCCCTTCGGTTGTTGATTCCCAGCGCGATGCTGGGAGCTGCTCCCAGGGCACCGAGATCCCGCAGGCCATCGGCCGCCGTCCACAGAAATGCGTGCGGCTGGCCGGTCCTCGTCTCCGCGAGGCCTACCACCGCGCCCGCGTCGTTCACGTCGTGCGCGATGCTCATCGCTCCGCCCCCTCCCAGGCTGCCCAAGTCGACCATGCTGCCGGGGTCGGCGATCAGGAAGGCATGCTTCACGACGGCCCCGGCGATCCGACTGTGCCCTGCCACCTGTCCCCGCCGATTCACGGCGAGCGCCTCGCTCTCGTTCCCCCCGAGCGTGCCGAGATCGAAGCTCGTGCCCTCGGACAACAGGTAGGCATGAAAGTCCCCGAACCCGGTGTCCCCTCCGCCGGTGATTTCGCCGTTCTCGTTGATGTCGTTGGCCGACGTGTTCACGCCGGTGAGCGGTTTCAAGTCGACGATCCCCACGTTCTCCTGCCACAGGAACGCCCGGGTCCGACCCAAGCCGTCGCGGCTCGTGCCCACGACCTGGCCCGCGCGGTTCACGGCCTTCGCCTGGCTCACGGCGCCACCGAGCGTGCCGAGCTCGTGGATCGAGACTACCGGCGGCCGAGCTGCTTCGAGGCCCACAGGCCTGCCTGCACGGCGGTGTCGGCTGTCGGTCCGTCGAAGCGCTGCACCAGGATGGCGGGGCGACCGTTGCGGTCGATCGCAACCATGTGGAAGATCGAAACCTGACCCTCGGCCGGGCTGTATCTCAATCGCAACTGCGCACCGCCTGCTTCACCGGCAGAGCCGAGCGGGATCGCCGGCCGCGCGCGAGCGTTGTAGTCGTTCACGAAGGCTTGGAGCACGTCCATCGCATCCTTCTGTGGTACCTGCTCGGTCATGCTTCGCGCCTTTCCTTAGGGGAGTTGCGGAGCCGATCCACGATCACGCTTGCCTGCCCGCTTTCGAGCAGCTGGTAGCGCGGTTGACCCAGGGGATCGCGCGCCACCGCCTGAGCACAGTACGCGGGAAGCCAGGCGGGGTAGTGGCCGGGTGTGCCCCACCCGCTCGTGTCGAAGGCCGTTCGGCCATCCGTGACGCGGAGGAGAGCGAGCGGGCTGTCCTCTGCGACCGTCAGGGCACTCGGATCGAAGTCGGCCGCGCCGAACAGAACGCCGGCCTCCACCTCCGCTTCTGTGAGGTGCTGCTTCAGTGACTCGACCTCGACCGAGCCGATCGGGCTCTGCTGTCGCCGGCAGGCGATGAGGGTGCGACGTTGCCAGTCGGGGCGTCGCAGTACGCCTTTGAGCTCAAGGAGATAGCCCCGCTCGGGCTCCGGGAGCATCGAGCGCCGATGCGTGCGCAGCTCGGAAACATCGAGCCCGATCTTGCGCAGCTCGCGCATCACCAGGATCTCGAAATGCTCGGGAGTGAGCTCCGGTAGCTCGAGCATCCGGAGACACTAGAGCACCGGCGCGCCCGACGCTAGACCGCGCCCATGCGAGCGATTGCGACATTGGAAGGGGGTTGCGCACCCAGAAACCCGTCCTTATATCATCCGCAATCGGTCCGGCCCAACCCCACTCTTCAAGCGGGGAGGATGCCATGCAGGTCAGTCGGCGAGATTTCCTGCAGCTCACGGCCAGCGCGGGCGCGGGGACCGCGATCGGCGGGCTCGTCGGGCTGGGCGTGACGCTCGCGCCGGCCACGGCGCGGGCGCAGGAGCTGCGGATCAAGGACGCCAAGACGACGCCGAGCATCTGTCCGTTCTGCTCGGTCGGATGCGCGACCCTGATTCACACGGTCAACGGCAAGATCGTCAACATCGAAGGCGACCCGCGCAGCCCGCACAACGAGGGCACCCTCTGCCCCAAGGGCGCGGCGATCTATCAGCTCCACATGAACCCCAACCGCGCCACCAAAGTGCTGCACCGCAAACCGGGGGCCGGAGACTGGGAGGTCGTGGAGCTCGAGTGGGCCATGGACCGCGTGGCCGAGCTGATCAAGAAGACCCGCGACGAGACGTTCATCGAGAAGCTTCCCAACGGGAAGCTCGTCAACATGACACCGGCCATCTTCGCGCTCGGCGGCGCGACCCTGGACAACGAGTTCAACCACGTATGCCAGAAGTTCTGGCGCGGGCTCGGGGTCGTCGCCATCGAGAATCAGGCCAGGATATGACACAGCTCTAGCGTCCCCGGTCTGGGGACACGGTTCGGTCGTGGCGCCGCGACTCTCTATCCGCGCAACCTCGAGCACACCGACTGCTTCGTGGTGATGGGCTCGAATATGGCGGAGTGCCATCCGGTGGCGTTCCGCTGGCCCATGAAGGCGAAGTTGAATGGGGCGAAGCTCGTCCACGTCGACCCCCGGTTCACGCGCACCAGCGCCGTGGCGGACCTGCACGTCCCGATCCGCGCCGGCTCGGACATCGCGTTCCTTGGCGGACTGATCAATTACGTCGTCAACAGCAAGCGGTGGAACGCGGACCCCTTCTTCAAGGAGTTCGCGGTCAACTACACCAACGCGGCGACAATCATCGTCGACGACTTCAAGGATACCGAGGAGCTGGACGGCGTCTTCTCCGGCATGGTGAAGTTCACGGAGCCGGCGTTCTGGCCGTATAACGGGCTCGAGGGTCGCTACGACAACGCGACCTGGCAGTACAAGCGCGGACCCAAGCCCCCACCGGGTGTGATCGGCGCGGTCACAGCGGGCGAGATGCAACGTGTTGCGCCGGGGGCGGCCACGAAGGAGCTGATCGCGAAGCGTGCCGGCCCGCCGTTCGACGACCTCGTGCGGTCGCTCAAGCCAGGGCCCGCCGAACGGGACCCCACGCTCCAGCACCCGCACTGCGTGTTCCAGATCCTGAAGCGGCACTTCGCTCGCTACACCCCGGAGATGGTGGAGCAGGTGTGCGGCTCGCCCAAAGAGAAGTTCATCAAGGTCGCGGAGATGCTGCTCGAGAATTCGGGCCGCGACCGCACCAGCGCGTTCGCCTACGCGGTCGCCTGGACGCAGCACACCTACGGCGTGCAGATGATCAGCTGCTGCGCGCTGCTGCAGCTGCTACTGGGCAACATCGGTCGGCCCGGCGCCGGTGTGATGGCGCTGCGCGGCCATGCGGCGATCCAGGGCTCGACCGACGTGCCGACCCTGTACCACAGCATCCACGGGTACATGAACGCCCCGTCGGCCTTGCGGCCGCACGAGACGCTGCGGGACTACATGGCGGCCGAGACGAGCCCCACGAGCTACTACGGCCACTTGCCCAAGTTCCTCGTGTCGTACTTCAAGTCGATGTACGGCGCCGCCGCGACGGCGGAGAACGATTTCGGCTACGACTGGCACCCGAAGATCCTGGGCGATCACTCCCACATCGCCAGCTTCGCGGCCATGGCGGACGGCAGGGTCAAGGGGATGTGCTGCGTCGGTCAGAACCCCGCCACCTCCCTCAACGGGAGCGCGACGCGGCTGGCGATGCGCCAGCTCGACTGGCTGGTGGTGAAAGACAACTGGCTCACCGAGACCGCCACGCACTGGTATCTCGGCCCCGAGGTGAAAAAAGGCGAAGTGAAGATCGCCGATATCAAGACCGAGATCTTCTTCTTCCCCTCGACGCAGATCGCGGAGTACGACGGCAGCTTCACCAACACGCAGCGCATGCTGCAGTGGCACCACAAGGCATCGGACGCGCCGGGCGACTGCCGCACCGACACCTGGTTCTACCACAACCTGGCGAAACGCCTCAAGAAGGCCTACGCCAAGAGCTCGCTGTCCCGCGACCAGGGTTGGAACAACGTCAGCTGGGACTTCGATCCCGATCCGGGCGTGAAGCCCATCTACCCGGGAGAGCCCGACGCGCTCAAGATCCTGCGCGAGATCAACGGATACCAGACGGCCGATTCGAAGCAGCACCTGAAGGGCTTCGGCGAGCTGAAGGACGACGGCTCGACCACCTGCGCGTCGTGGATCTACTGCGGCTGCTACCCGGCCCCGGACCAGAACATGACGGCGCGCCGGGAGCCCGACCCGCCCGGCGTGCCGGGCGCGCATCTCAAGTGGGGCTGGGCGTGGCCCGCCAACCGCCGCGTCATGTACAACCGCGCGTCGGCCGACCTGAAGGGCAACCCGTGGAGTGAGCGCAAGCGCTGGGTCTGGTGGGACGCGAGCTTCGTGAACCCACCCGACCCGAAGACCGGCAAGCCGGTGCCCAAAGGGAAGTGGGTGGGCTACGACGTGCCCGACTTCGGCGCGACCAAAGCCCCCGACGCGCAGCCCAAGCCGGACGGCATCGCCCTCGACGCCTTGTCGGGCACCCAGCCGTTCATCATGAGAGCCGATGGGAGGGGCTGGCTGTTCGTGCCGGCGGGTCTCGTGGACGGACCGCTTCCGACGCACTACGAGCCGCACGAGTCGCCGATCAAGAACCCGCTGTACGGCCGGCAGACCAGCCCGGTGCACAAGGTTTGGGCGCCCGGCAAGCCATACAACAAGCTCGCCGCGGTGGGCGACCCCAAGTTCCCTTACGTGATCAGCACGTACCGCCTGACGGAGCACTACCTCGCCGGCGCCATGAGCCGCTGGTTGCCGTGGCTCGCCGAGCTCCAGCCCGAGTTGTTCATCGAGCTCGGGCACGACCTGGCCAAGGAAAAGGGGATCAAGAACCTCGATTGGGTGGTCGTGTCGAGCCCGCGCGGCCATATCCGCGCGAAGGCGCTGGTCACCCATCGCATCGGCGTGATGCACATCGCCGGCAAGCCTATCCACCACGTCGGGATGCCCTGGCACTGGGGCTGGATGGGCCTGAGCACCGGCGACGTGGTCAACGACCTCACGTCCTGGGTTGGGGATCCCAACGTGTCGATCCACGAAGGCAAGGCGTTCGTCTGCAACGTGGAGAAGGCGTGAAAATGCCTGAGCCCATGGGATTCTTCACCGACACCACGGTTTGCATCGGCTGCAAAGCGTGCGAGGTCGCGTGCAAGGAATGGAACCAGCTCCCGGCCGCGAACGGCGGGGTCGGCGAGCTCTCCGGCGACAGCTACGACAACACCCGCAAGCTGGACGGCATCCACTGGCGGCACGTCCGCTTCATCGAGCAGTTCAAGGGCCCCTACGACGGCCGCTGGCTGATGATGAGCGACGTCTGCAAGCACTGCGTCCAGGCAGGATGCCTCGAGGTGTGTCCCACCGGCGCCATCATCCGTACTGAGTTCGACACGGTCGTGATCCAGTCGGACGTCTGCAACGGCTGCCGGGCGTGCATCGCCGCGTGCCCGTTCGGTGTCATCGACGTGAACCCGGTGTCGGGGACCGCGCAGAAGTGCACGCTCTGCTACGACCGGCTCAAGGTGGGGCTCGAGCCCGCGTGCTCGAAGGCCTGCCCCACGGACTCGATCCAGTTCGGGTCGATCGTCGAGCTGCGCACTCGGGCGCATAAGCGCGTCGACCAGCTCAACGCACAGGGGGTCAAAGCCGAGCTGTATGGCGCCGATCCCGACGGGGCGCTCGGAGGGCTCAATTCGTTCTACCTCCTCGTGGACGAGCCGGAGGTGTACGGGCTCCCGCGGAAACCGGTGCTCCCGTCGCGCAATCTGGGCAAGAGCGCCTCGTTCTCGTTGGCGAGCGCGGCGGTGCTCGGCGTGTTGACGCTCGTCGGCCTGCGCAAGCGACGCATGGATGAAATGGGTGGCCAGGGCGGAGGACCCAACTGATGTCCGACACCTTCTTCAGCGGCGCGCCTCACTGGACCTGGTTCATCATCCCGTACTTCTTCGTCGGCGGGCTCGCGGGCGGCACCTACTTCCTGGCCGCCGCGCTGGACTGGTTCGGCCGGCCCGAGGACCGTCCCGTGGTTCGGACGGGGTACGACATCGCCGCCGTCGGCGCCATCCTCTCGGGCCTGCTACTCACGATCGACCTGGGTCGCCCGTTGCGCTTCTGGCACATGCTGTTCCAGTCGGAGAATTTCCCCGCCCTCATGTTCAAAGGTTGGTCGCCCATCTCGTTCGGCGCATGGGCGATCCTCCTGTTCGGACTGTTTTCCGTGCTCTCGGCCCTCGGGGCGCGGTCCGAAGCGGGGCGGCTCCAGATGCCGGCGCTCCGCGCCGTCGGCGGTGTGGTGAAGGGTGGAGTCGCCAAGCTCGTCGGGGGCGTCGGCGGCCTGCTCGGGCTCTTCATCGCCGGCTACACAGGGATCCTTTTGTCGGTCACGAACCGCCCCATCTGGGCGGACAGCCCATGGCTGGGCGCGTTGTTCGTGGCGTCGGGCGTGTCGACCGGCGCGGCGTCGCTCATCCTGCTCTCCCCGGGCCGCGGCGCAACGGAGCGCTCGCTCGGGTGGCTGTCGTCGTTCGACACCAAAGCGCTCGTCGTCGAGCTCCTCGTGCTCGCCGCCTTCATTTGGTCGCTCGGCCCGATCAACCGAGTGTGGGTCAGCTTCTGGGGACTGCTCCTGCTCGTCGGCGTGGTCGGGTTCGGGATCCTGGCCCCGCTGCGGATGCACGCAAAGCCCGCGCAGGCGGCCAAGCTCGTGTTGCTGGGCGGCTTCCTGCTGCGGCTCGCGACGATGCTCGCCTCCGAAGGGATCGACCGCTACCGTGTGGCGGCGGGGCTGTAAAATGATCACGAGATACTGGTGGTTAGCGCTGACGCTGGCCGGCCTTGCAGGCTGCGCGAGTCCCGAGGCCACGCGCGTGCGGGGGGGCGGCCCCGGGGGCGATCCGGGCAACCACGACCGCGTCACCGAGCTGCACGCGGGGGCCAAGATGTATTACCGCACGCCCTGTCGCACCGTAAAGGTGAAATGCTCTGGCCCCATGCCCGTATTCGGCGCCCGCGGAACGTAGCAATCCAGGAGCGGGTGGCCGTGGCCCGCCGCGACAACCCCGAGTCCGAAGCCTGGCTCGGGCTGTTGGAAGCGGCCCTCGGCGAAAGCGAAGACGGCGGCATGTGGGAAGCCGCCGTGCCCAGAGCGGCGGAGCGACCCATCAAGGCGCCGGTGCTGTCCCACGCCCAAATCACGCTCGACGGACGGGCGGCCCGGGGCTGGGCCCGCCGCCTCCTACAGCTCACCCCCACCGTGAATTGGCGGCGCATCGACGGGCTGGAATTGCTCGAGGCCGCGCTGTGCCACGACGACGCCCGGATCGACGCGTTGGCCGCCGCGGGCGGGGAGGGAGAGGGTGCTGACCCTCACGCTCTGCGCGTCCTGGGACAGATGGCGGTGCTGCCGCTACTCCAGGCGTGCGGCCGCCGTCTGGCGAGCGAGCTGCCGGCCACGTGGTGGGAAGGCTATTGCCCGCTTTGCGGGGCGTGGCCGGTGGTGGCCGAATACACCGGGCTCGAGCGCAAGCGGCAACTGCGCTGCGGGCGCTGCGGCACGGGATGGGCGATCCCGCTGTTGCGCTGCGTGTTTTGCGATGAGACCCAGCACGACAACCTCGGCTACCTGACCCCCGAGGCGGGCGACCAGGCGCGGAAGATCGAGGTATGCCACACGTGCAAGGGATACGTGAAAGGGTTTACGACGGTGCGGACGCTCGCCCCGTGGGCGATCCTGCTCGACGACTTGACGACAGTGCCGCTGGACGTGGCGGCGCTCGAGCGGGGGTACCACAGGCCGGAACGACCGGGGTACGCGCTGGAGGCTCACATCGAGGATGGTGGCGCAGCGTGAACCCGCGCCCGAGCCAGATCTGCGGTGAGCTGCTCGCGGCGCTGGACGCTTCGGAGGGGAGACGGCGGCGGCGCAAGCGGGACACGACCCCCGACGCAATCGGCCTGACGATCAAGCGGGACTTGCTCGAGCGCGCGGTCGCCGCCGACCCCGAGCCCGACGCATTCGAAGCGTGGCTGCACGAGCAGTGCCTGGCCGCCGGCCGCAGCGAGGGCGGGGTGCGGGCCATGGCGCTGTCGATCTTCGAGGAGTGGCGCCTGGCGCACGACGCGGACGCGTTCCGGGACTGGCTGGCTCGCGGAGCCCCGTCGGACGACGCACTTTCTGATGAAGGGTCCACCACCGGTCGCTAGCAAGGGGAAACGATGCACGTCGCTCTGCGCATGCGGGTTGCACTTCTCAGCGGCATTGTCCTTACGCCCTTGGCCTGCGGCGGTGGCGCCCGCGGGCGGGCGTCGCCTCCTGCCGGCCCGCCGCCGGAAGTCGTAAAGCCGATGGTGGTGCCGCCGAGCCCGTACTACCTCATCTACTCGCCGCCGGTCAACCTGGCGAAACCGCCGGATACGACTGCCCACGGGCGGAAGCCCGGGAGTTAGCGCCGCGACGGTGGCTGGCATCGAAATCCGAAGCCTGAGAAAGCACTTCGGGGATCTCCACGCGGTCGACGGGGTGGACCTGTCGATTCGCGACGGCGAGTTCCTCGTCCTGCTCGGCTCCTCCGGCTCGGGGAAGACGACGCTGCTGCGCATGATCGCCGGGCTCGAGCGACCCACCTCGGGCGAGATCCACATCGGCGACCAGCGCGTGGACGGCGACGTGCCCCCACGGGCCCGGGGGATCGCCATGGTGTTCCAGAGCTACGCCCTCTACCCGCACCGCACGGTGTTTCAGAACATCGCCTTCCCGCTCGAGGCGAGCCGGACGCCCCGCAAGCAGATCGAGGAGAAGGTGCGGTGGGCCGCCGAGCTGTTCAGCATCACCCGATACCTCGATCGCTACCCGCGCCAGCTCTCCGGCGGGGAGCGTCAGCGCGTCGCCCTGTGCCGCGCCCTGGTGCGGGATCCCAAGGTCTTTCTCCTGGATGAGCCCCTGGCGAACCTGGACGCGAAACTGCGCAACACGGCCCGGGACGACCTGAAGCGGTTCCAGCGCCAGATCCAGACCACGACCGTATACGTGACGCACGACCAGGTGGAAGCGATGGGCCTGGGCGACCGCATCGTAGTCATGGAGCGCGGGAAGGTGCGACAAATCGGGACGCCTCAGGAGGTCTATGAGGACCCGGTCGACACGTTCGTGGCGACCTTCGTGGGCCAGCCGCCCATGAACCTGCTCGACGCGGGCGACCCGTCGCTTCCTCCGAAGACCCTTACGGGCTTCCGCCCCGAGCATTTTCTCCCGCAGAGCGTTTTCGGCGCGGGCGAGGATCTGCGCACGTTCCGTTTCGCCGTGCGACGCGTGGAATACCTGGGTTCCGATCGCTATGTGTACGGCTCCGTCGCAGGGACCGGCGCGCCCGATGCGACGATCATCGCCAAGTTGCCGGCCACCATCGCGCTGGTCATACCAGAAGGCGAGACGCACGACTTCGGGGTGCCGCGTCGCGCGTTGCGCTACTTCGACGCCACCACGGGATTGAGGCGCACGGCATGACGCTTCCTCCCCGGCGGACGTTTGCCGACCGCGAGGAGGTCCTGGGCGCCGTGATGCTCGGCCCCGCCCTCGCCTACGTCATCCTGCTGGTCGGGGTCCCGTTCGTGTTTGCGATCCTGCTCGGCTTCAGCAATGCGACTGCCGGCAGTCTCAGTTTCGGGTGGACCGGCCTCAACAACTATCGCGCGATCCTCGACGACCCGATCTTCCTGCGGGCGCTCCGCAACAGCGTGATCGTCACGGTCGGCTCCCAGGTGCTCGTGGTCATCCTCGCAACTGCCGCCGCCCAAGTGTTCCGCGCCACGTTTCGCGGCAAGCGCTTCGCCCGGTTCGTGCTGCTGTTGCCATGGGCGGTGCCGGTGTCGCTCGCGGCCATCGCCTGGACGTGGATCTTCGATTCCACGTTCAGCGTGATCAACTGGACGCTCAAGGCCGCGGGCCTGTTGCACGGCTGGCTGTACTGGCTGGGCGATCCGGCGCTCGCGCTGCTCGCGATCATCATCGTGCAGGCATGGCGGATCTTTCCGTTCGCGACCGTGATCGTGCTCGCGGGGCTGTCGTCGATCCCGCAGGAGATCGTCGAGGCGGCGATCGTGGACGGCGCCGGGTTCTGGCGGCGGCTGTTTCGCGTCGAGCTCCCACTGTTGCTGCCGGTGGTGGCTGTGGCGGTGCTGTTCGGCGTGGTGTACACCGCGACCGACCTGGGCGTCGTCTATATCCTCACGGGCGGCGGGCCGGCCAACACGACGCACGTGCTGCCCACCCTCGCGTTCCAGCGCGGCATCCTGGGCGCCGACTTGGGTCAGGGCGCCGCGATCGCCGTGTTCTTGCTGCCCTTCCTGATCGTCGTGGCGATCGGGATGCTGCGACTGGCCCATCGCACCGAAGTAGGCGGGGCGCAGTGAAGCGCGTGGCGCTGTACGCGGCGGCCGTCGGGTTCGTGATGTTCGCCGGGTTCCCGTTCTACTGGATGCTCGTCACGTCGTTCAAGCAGAACCGGGACCTGTACGTGGGCGCCTCGGACACGAGCCACATCCCGTGGATCTTCAACGACGCGCCCACACTCGAGCACGTGAAGCTGCTGCTCGGCCAGACCGACTTCCCCCGCTGGGTTCTGAACACCCTCGTGGTCGTGGTCGCGGTCGTGCTGATCACGGTGGCGGTGGCCGTGCCGGCGGGTTACAGCCTGGCCCGGCTGGTGGGCCGCTGGGGCGAGCGGATGGGCATCGGGATCTTTTTCACGTACCTCATCCCCCCCACGCTCCTGTTCGTGCCGTTCTCGCGGCTCATCTCGCTGCTCGGCCTCCAGGACTCGCTGGGCGCCCTGATCCTGATCTACCCGACCATGACCATTCCATTTTGCACCTGGCTGGTCATGGGGTTTCTCCGATCCGTGCCATGGGAAATCGAGGAGCAGGCCATGATCGACGGGTACAGTCGCCTGGCGGTGATCCTGAAAGTGGCGCCACGGCTGATCGTTCCGGGGATCTTGACGGTCGTCGTGTTCAGCTTCACGCTGGTGTTGCAGGAATTCGTGTACGCCCTGACCTTCATCAGCTCGGTGAACAAGATGACTGTGAGCCTGGGAGTCCCGATCGCGCTGGTCCGGGGCGACGTGTACCACTGGGGAGCGCTCATGGCGGCGGCGCTGTTCACGAGCATCCCGCTGGCGATTGTCTACAACGCATTTATCGACCGCTTCATCCAGGGCTTCACGATGGGAGCCGTGAAGGGATAGTCGACGCAGTACGCACCTTTTACGGAGGGGGTGTCATGCGCACGCGAATGCCATCGTTCTGTACGCTCGCTGTTCTTGCGGTCTTCATGCTCGGAGGTTCACGGACCTCCTCAGCTCAGCAGGTGGTCAAGTTCGGTGAGGGACAGACGCTCACTATCAGCGGCTTCGTCAGCGCGACGATGTTCAACGACCGTGGGCTGTTCAGCTCCTTCGGGCAGGGCCAGAATGCCGAGATCGCCGCCGCGCCTGCCAATCAGCCCGGCGTCGACCAGGGGATCTTCGACGGCGACGTCCGAAACACCCGCATCAACTTCACCTTCAACGCCCCGCCGGTGCTGGGTAAGTGGGCGCCGCGGGCCACGATCGAAGCCGACTTCTTCGGCGCCTTCAATGGCGTGCCCCCGTTCGGCGACGAGCAGTCGCAGTTTCGCATCCGTCACGCGTTCGTGGACCTCTCGAACGGCCGCACCACCCTCCGCATCGGACAGTACTGGGCGCCGCTGTTCGGCGAAACCGGCTCCTTCATCCCTGTGTCGTTGGCGCACATCGCCTTTCCGGTGGGTCTTGGCGCGAGCATGATCGGCTGGCGGTTCCCGGGCGTCTTTCTGTTTCACGACTTGACACCCACCAGCCCGCTCAAGCTCCAGCTCGAGGTCGCGGCCCTGAAGGGTACCGGACCGACCACGGCAGGGAACGCGCGTGATTCCACGAGTAACATCGGCAATGGCGAGGCGTCGGGGTTGCCGCAGGTCGAGACACGGCTCAACGCGGCGAGAAAATTCGGCAGCGCGAGCTGGAACGGCTTCGTCGCGTATCACCTCGACTGGAAGGACATAAACGGCACGGGCGTCCCTGGCTCCAACATCACGGACTGGGGAGTCGAGACGGGCCAGTACATCGCCGTCAGCAGCTTCACCCTGCACGGCAGCTTCTACTACGGGAAGGGGCTGGGATCGCAGTTCGGCATGATCACGCAGTTTCAGCCGCAGATCCGAGGCTGGGGCGCGTGGGCCCAGGCGGGCTACGACTTCACGCCTCACTGGAGCGTCTGGGCCGACTACGGGATAGATCAGCCGGATTATGCGCGGTTCAACACGGAGACGGGCGGGACCCTTGCGCGCCAGTTGACCCACACCGGCTCGGCGCTCTTGCGGTTCCGTGCAGGGCGCTATGCCGCCGGCCTGGAGTATTTTCGGAACGTGACCCGGTGGAACACGGGCGTCACGAGCGCTGACCAGTACGCGCTCAGCGTGCTGTACACGCTCTGAGGAGACCGGACTCGCAGCGGAGCGAAGCGTGCTCCGCTGCGAGTCCTGGTAGCCGTATGGACATCGCCTGGCGTCCGACCGAGCACTACCTCGCCCGCAGTCGGCTGCGCCGTTTCGCCGAGCAGCACGGTCACCGCGACTTCGCCTCGCTGTACCGCTGGTCGGTCGAAGACCTCGATGGCTTCTGGCATGCCGTCGACCGCGATCTCGGCCTCGTGTGGCAGACGCCCTACGAGCGGGTGCTCGACGGGTCGCGCGGCGTTCCCTGGACCACGTGGTGGGTCGGCGGTCGCATGAACTACGTGACCACGGCGCTGCGCCACGATCCTTCCCGGACGGCGCTCGTGTTCGAGGGCGAAGAGGGCGCGACGCGGCGGCTCACCTACGGTGAGCTCGCGGCTGCGGTGCGCCGCTTTGCGGCGGGCCTGCGCGCGCTCGGCGTCGGTGCCGGAGACCGCGTGGGCATCTTCCTTCCCATGATCCCCGAGTGCGCCATCGCGACGCTCGCCGTCTCCGCGATCGGCGCGGTCTACACGCCGATCTTCTCGGGATATGCCGCGGAAGCGATCGCGGGTCGGCTGCGCGACTGTGAGGCGAGCGTGCTCATCACCGCCGACGGTTTCCGCCGGCGCGGCCAAGTGGTGCGGATGAAGGAGACGGCCGACGCGGCCGCCGATCGGGCAGGCGTCCGCACGGTGATCATTGCCAGGCGCCTCGGCTGCGAGGTGCGTCTCCGCGACCGCGACGTGTGGTGGGATGACGTCGTGGCGAGCGGAAGCGGCGGGGACCAAACGTTCGCCGACCTGCCGGTCGAGTATCCCTACATGATCATCTACACGTCCGGCACGACCGGCCGGCCGAAGGGCGCGGTGCACGTCCACGGCGGCTTCCCCGTGAAGGCGGCGCAAGACCTGGCGCACTGCTTCGACCTGCAGTCGGGCGATCTCATGTGGTGGTTCACCGACCTCGGCTGGATGATGGGGCCCTGGCTCATCGCCGGCGGGTTGATCCTGGGTGCGTCGGTCCTGCTGTACGACGGCGCGCCGGACTACCCGGACGCCGGTCGCGTCTGGTCGATCGTGGAGCGGCATCGCGTGACCCACCTCGGGATCTCGCCCACGGCGATCCGCGGGCTGATGCGCGGCGGCGAGGAACCGGTGCGTGCGCACGACCGCTCGTCGCTGTTCGTGCTCGGCTCCACCGGCGAGCCGTGGAATCCCGAGCCGTGGTGGTGGTACTTCAGCGTAGCCGGGGAGCGGCGCGCGCCGCTCGTGAATTACTCCGGCGGCACCGAGGTATCCGGGGGACTGCTCGGCTGTACGACGTGGACGCCGATCAAGCCGACGTCCTTCTCCGGCCCCGTGCCCGGCATCGCCGTGGACGTGGTCGACGAGCGTGGTCGCTCCGTGCGCGGCGCGGTAGGCGAGCTCGTCGTGCGGAAGCCGTGGCCAGGCATGACGCGGGGTTTCTGGCACGCCCCCGAGCACTACCTGGCGACGTACTGGCAACGCTTCCCCGACGTCTGGGTCCATGGCGACTGGGCCCGGATCGACGCCGACGGGTTCTGGTACATCGACGGCAGGAGCGACGACACGTTGAAAGTAGCCGGGAAGCGCGTAGGTCCCGCGGAGGTCGAGTCGGCTGCCACGGCGCACCCGGCAGTCCTCGAGGCCGCGGCGATCGGCGTCCCGCATGACCTCAAAGGCGAGGCGGTGATCGTGTTCGCCGTGCTGCGCCCCGGCCGCGAGGCCTCCGACGTCCTGGCCCGCGAGATCGCCGACAAGGTCATGGAGCTGCTCGGCCGGCCGCTGCGCCCGGACGCCGTGCGCTTCGTGACGGACCTGCCGAAGACCCGTAACGCGAAAGTCCTGCGCCGGGTGATCCGCGGCGCGTACCTCGGCAACGCCGATCTCGGGGATCTATCGGCGCTCGAGAACCCGGCCGCAGTGGATCGGATCAGGGAGCTCGTTTCGGAAAAGGTGTCCTGAGGGAGAGTCGCTCATGGTCGACACGTCCGCTGTGACACGTTCGCGCGAGCCTGCGGCGATCCGGCTCGGGCTGGCGATCTCCGACTGGACCGAGCGCTGGTTCCCGGATGCGTTCATTTTCGCCCTCGTGGGAATCGTGGTCGTGTTCGTCGCCGGCCTGCTGCTCGGGCGGGGCCCCGCGCAGCTGACGCACGACTTCGGGGGCGGCTTCTGGTCGCTGATCCCGTTCACGATGCAGATGGCGCTCATCGTCATCTTCGGCTACGTCGTCGCGTCCTCACCACCGGTCTATCGTCTCGTGCAGTGGCTCGCCACGATCCCCAAGACGCCGCGCGCCGCGGTCGCATGGATCGCCCTGTTTGCGACTGTGTCGTCGCTCCTGTCGTGGGGGTTCAGCCTCGTGTTCAGCGGGCTCCTGGTTCGCGAGGTGGTGCGGCGCGTCCCCCAGACCGACTATCGCGCCGCGGGGGCCGCCGGCTACCTCGGTCTCGGCAGCGTATGGGCGCTCGGGCTGTCGTCGTCCGCGGCGCTGCTCATGGCGACCAAGGGGTCGATCCCCGCTTCGCTGCTGCCGATCTCGGGCGTGCTGCCGCTATCGCGGACGATTTTCCTGTGGCAGAGCATCGTCGCGGCGGTCGTCCTCATGGCGGTCTCCGTCCTGGTCGCCTACCTGACGGCGCCGGACGGTCGGACGGCGCGCACGGCGGAGAGCTACGGAATCCGCCCCGAGCCCTTGGAGATCCGCACCCCGGCGCGGCAGCGCCCCGGCGAATGGCTGGAATACAGCCCCCTGCTCACGATCCTCATCGTGATCGTGGGGGTCGCCTACCTCGTGCAGTTGTTTGCCTCGAAGGGCGGCGGGATCGCGGCGGGGATCGCGCAGGCGCTCGACCTGAACACCTACAACTTCATCTTCCTGCTCGCCGGCCTGCTGCTGCACTGGCGGCCGCGGCGGTTTCTCGAGGCCGTCACGCGATCCGTCCCCGCGACTGCGGGCGTGCTCATCCAGTTCCCGTTCTATGCGGGAATCTTCGGCATGATCACCGGCACCGCGAGCGACCCGTCGCCGATCTCACAGTGGCTCGCCGGGCTGTTCGTCCGCGTCTCGGACACGAACAGCTATCCCATCCTGGTGTCGATCTACTCGGCCGTGCTCGGTGTGTTCGTGCCCTCGGGCGGGAGCAAATGGGTCATCGAAGCGCCCTATCTGCTCCAGGCCGCGAACGAGCTAAAGGTGAACCTCGGCTGGGTGGTGCAGATTTACAACGCCGCGGAAGCCCTGCCGAACCTCATCAACCCGTTCTGGATGCTGCCGCTCCTCGGGCTGCTGGGCGTGCGCGCACGCGACCTCGTCGGCTACGCGGCCGTGCAGCTCCTCGTGCACCTCCCGGTGGTCCTGTTCTTGATGTGGCTCTTCGCGCAAACGCTGCCATACGTCGCGCCTGCGGTGCCGCCGTGACGCCTTGCGGCGACGGACCCACGAAGCGACTTTGTCCCGCCATGAACGGCCGATGGAACCGCACACACGGAGGAAGGGCCATGACCAAGCGTAAGAGTATCGATCGGCGCGACTTCGTGACCACGACGACCGGGGTCGCCCTGGCCGCCGCGCTCGGGTGGGGGCCCACCATCCGGATTAAGCGCCCGCAGAAGACCCTCAAGATCCTCCAGTGGAGCCACTTCGTCCCCTCCTACGACGTCTGGTTCGACAAGTACGCCAAGGATTGGGGAACGGCCAAGGGGGTGGAGGTCACCGTCGACCACATCTCCCTCGCCGATCTGGGCACGCGCGCCAATGCCGAGGTCGCGGCGCAACAGGGGCACGACCTGTTCCAGTTCCTGTCGCCGCCGGGCGCGTTCGAGCCGCAGCTGCTCGACATGGGGGACCTCGTCCGGGAAGCCGAGCGCCAGCACGGACCGTTGATCGACCTCTGCAAGCGCAGCACCTATAATCCGGTGACCCGCAAGTGGTTCGGCTTCAGCGACAACTACGTCCCGGACCCCGGCGACTACTTGAAGAGCGTGTGGACCGAAATCGGGATGCCCGACGGCCCCGTCAGCTGGGAGGATCTGGTCAAGGCGGGACCGCTCATTAAGGGCAAGCACCCGGAGATCCAGATCCCGATCGGCGTCGGGATGTCGCAGGAGCTGGACACCAACATGGCGACCCGTGCCATGTTGTGGTCGTTCGATGGCTCGATCCAAGACGCCAACGAGAACGTGGTGCTGAAGTCGGACCAGGCGCTCGCGGCCCTGGAGTTCGGCGTGCGGCTCTTCAAGGCGGGCATGAACCCCGCGGTGCTGAGCTGGAACGCCGCCTCGAACAACCAGGCGCTGAACGCCCGGCAGACGGCCTACATCCTCAACTCCATCTCGGCGTATCGCACCGCGCAGGACAACAAGCTCCCGGTGGCGGACGACATTTTCTTCGTCCCGGCGCTCAAGGGCCCGCGGGGGACGCAGTGGGCGAGCGAGCACGTGATGGGGATCTACGCGATCTGGAAGTTCGCCCAGAGCCCGGATGTCGCGAAGCAGTTCCTCCTCGACCTCATCGCCCGCTACCGCGACGCCGTCCTGGCCAGCAAGCTCTACAACTTCCCATCCTACCCAGGCTCCGTGGCCGAGGCGGGCGTCCCGGTGGCCCAGAAGCCGGCGGCGGGCAACAAGTGGCTCGAGCAGGTGACGGCGAACGACCCGTTCGGCTCGACCCCGCCCACCAAGCTCAAGCCGATCAGCACGGCGCTGAAATGGGCGACGAACATCGGACACCCGGGACCCGCGAACCCGGCGGAGAGCGAGATCTTCGACACGTTCGTCCTGCCCACCATGTTCGCCAACGCCGCGACGGGACGGATGAGTGCCAAGCAGGCCCTGGACGAGGCACACGAGCAGGCGAAGAAGATCTTCGAGAAGTGGCGCGGCAAGGGACTGGTGGCGGGAGGCTCGGGCGACCGCTAGCCGGACGAGGGCGGCTCGAACATGGTTGGCGGGACGGGCACCATGCGCACTCTGCGGAATCATATCGGCGGCGAGTGGGTCGAGTCCTCCGCGGGCGACTGCCTCGAACTCACCAACCCCGCCACCGCCGAGCCGCTGTGTCGGGTACCCCTGTCGACGGCGCGTGACGTAGATCAAGCGGTCGCCGCCGCCCGGGCGGCGTTCCCCGCCTGGCGCGCCGTCCCCCCGGTGGTGCGCGCGCGTCATCTGTTCCGGCTCAAGCACGTCCTGGACCAGCGGTTCGATGAGATCGCGGCCATCATCACGCGCGAGAACGGCAAGACCCTCGACGAAGCCCGGGGCTCGCTGCGGCGCGGCATCGAGAACGTGGAGCACGCGTGCGGCATCCCCACCCTGATGATGGGACGGGCGCTCGAAGACGTCGCCGCAGGTATCGATTGCGAATACGTCCGACAACCACTCGGCGTGTTCACCGCGGTCACGCCATTCAACTTTCCGGCGATGGTCCCCATGTGGTTCTGGCCCTACGCCATCGCCGCAGGCAACACCTTCATCCTGAAGCCCAGCGAACAGGTGCCGCTCACGGCGACGCGCATCGCGGAGCTGGCGCACGAAGCCGGTTTGCCGCCGGGCGTCCTCAACCTGGTGCACGGCGGGAAGGAAGCGGTGCAGGCCCTGCTCGAGCACCCCGATGTCGCTGGGATCTCGTTCGTGGGTTCTTCGGCGGTCGCCCGGCACGTCTACGAGGAGGCGGCGAAGCACGGCAAGCGCGCCCAAGCCCTGGGTGGCGCCAAGAACCACATCGTCGTGCTGCCCGACGCCGACCTCGACCGGGCGGTGACCAACGTGAGCGAGTCGCTGTTCGGCTGCGCTGGCCAGCGCTGCCTGGCGGGGAGCGTCGTGGTGACACCCGGGAAGGCGTACGCCCCGTTTCGCGACCGCCTGGTCGAGGCGGCGAAGAACCTCCGGCTCGGCTACGGTTTGGATGCCGACGTGACGATGGGCCCGCTCGTTTCGGGACGTCACAAGGAGCGGGTGCTCTCCTACGTCGAGGCCGGCCGGCGCGACGGCGCCGAACTGCTACTCGACGGTCGCGCCACGCGGGTTGAGCGGTATCCGCGTGGCCACTTCGTGGGCCCGACGGTGTTCGACGCCGTGCGGCCGGAGATGACGATTGGCCGGGAGGAAATCTTTGGACCGGTGGCGAGCGTCACCCGCGTGGCCGACCTGGACGAAGCGATCGACGTGATCCAACGCTCGAGCTATGGGAACGCGACGTCGATCTTCACCACCTCGGGGAAGGCGGCTCGCGAGTTCCGCTACCGCGTGGGGGTGAGCATGATCGGGGTGAACCTCGGCATCGCGGCGCCCATGGCGTTCTTCCCCTTCGGAGGTACGAAAGGGTCGTTCTTCGGCGATCTCAAGGCGCACGGGGAGGATGCGATCGAGTTCTATACCGATAAAAAGGTGGTGATGTCCCGCTGGTGAAGGTGGCGCGTTGAGAATCGCAGCGGTCGTCGGGGACCGGCGAGCGCTAGCGGACCGCGAGCGGCACGGGGTGGCGCACGCTGCCGTCCCCGGCTTTGGTCGCCACGTCGAGTGAATCGAGATCCCACATCACCATCGTGACCATGTCCGGCGCCGCGGCGAACGTTTTCAGGTCCATCGCGGACAGGCCGCGCTCTTTGACCGCCCGTCCGGCCGCATCGGCACGGTAGGGATGGGTGTGGAACGTGCCCACCAGCCGCTCCACACCGTCGCAGTCGCCCGCCACCGCGAACTGCAGCTGTTTCAAATTCTCCGCGTGCACGAGTCGGCGGACGAACAGCGTGTCGCCCGCCACGTCTCCCACGAGGCAGCCGAGGTACTCCCGCTGCGTCGGCTTTCCGGTGCCGAGCAATTGGGTGAGCGTGTTCTGGTCGGCCAGCTCGTCCCAATGGCGGTTGTTTTCAACCCAGAGCGCGCTCATGAGGCCCCGCAGGTCGGCGGGGAGAATGACGACGGAGAAGATCGGGGAGCGGCTGCCAAGTATCGCATCCATCAAGGCCAGCGCCACCAGAACTCTCATCGTTTCGATCTCGCGTACGTCCCCATGAGCTGCGCCGTGGCGAGCACGTGGCCTTCCATAGCGGCCTCCACATCCCTCTTCTGCGCACCGGCCTTGAGCTTCAGCGGGGCGTCCAGTGCGTACAGCTTGAAGAAGTAGCGGTGGGGCGGTCCCGGAGGTGGGCAGGGGCCACCGTAGCCCGGGCGGCGGAAGTCGTTCCGCCCCTGGCGTGCCCCATCCAAGTCCAGCGATTCGACCTTGGCGATGTTTTCCGGGAGCTCGGAGACGCCAGCCGGCAGATTGTACAGCACCCAGTGGACCCAGCTACCGGCGGGAGCGTCGGGATCATCGACGATGAGGGCGAAGCCGCGCGTCCCCGCCGGCGCGCCGCTCCAGCTGAGCGGCGGCGACACGTCTACGCCGTCGCACGTGTACTTGGCCGGGATGACGGCCCCCTCTCTGAACGCGGCGCTGGCGAGCGTGAATGCCATGTGCTATGGAACATAAGCCAAACCCGGGGCACGAACTGCTCCCCGGGTTGACCGGTCGGGCGAAGTGGGCCGTCAACACTTCGACCACGACCCTGATGCAGGGCAAAGGTAGGCGCGGCCGCGGCGCCTCGGGTGGAGGCGCAGTGGGGAGCGTGTCAGAGAACCGTCAGGGGGGCGGTCCGCCGCAGCCGCCGTGCTTACCTTGAAACTCCCCGAGATCCGGTGCATCTCTCCCGAGCGTCCATGAGCGTTGCTTCCCGTCCACCGCGTCCGCGGGCACTGTTTGTCGCCGCGCTGCTGTTGCTCACGCTCGCTTTGGCGGGCGCGATCGCCCTGCAAGCGTATCGCAATTTCCTCGGTCACAAGGCCACAGCCGAGCGCGTGTTGCGTGACTACTCGCGCCTCGCCGCCGCGCGCTTCGCGCAGCGAACCGAAATGGCGGTGTACTATCACGCGTTCTGGCCGGCGCTGGACGCCCTTTCGCGGGCAAAGGCCGGTCGACCTGGCACCGAGCTTCCGGCGCCGAACCACCTGCCGGTGAGCAGCGAGCCCCACGCGGCCGACTTCCGCAAGCTCGCGCGCTACACCTTTCGATACGACCTGCGGGGCGGCCGGCTGGAAACGGCGGGTGGGACACCGTCGGCGGCCGTGCGACGGTGGTTGCGGGACACCCTGCCCGTGCACAGCCGCACGGTTTACGATCCGAAGGAGCACCTCGGCGCGATCGTGCGCACGGTGGACGGCCTGTCGCGCGCGATCGTCTACACCGTGGTGAACGACCAGTCCGGGGCCCCCCGGACCATCGTCGGCATCGAAGAGGATCCGCGCGGCTTCGAGCCGCTGTACACGGCCGACGAAGACAAGTTTCCGTTGCTGCCGCGGCCGCTGACGGGGGGCGTGAGCTACGATTCGCTGGGGTCCGCGATCGTCACCGGGGCGGACGGCGTGGAGCTGTACCGGTCCCCGGTGCAATACCCACCCCTGTTCGCCGCCCGGGATTCGTTTCAGGAACCGATGATGGGCAGGCTGCAGGTTCAGGTCGCGCTCCGACCGGATATGGCGCCGAAGCTCGTGATCGGCGGCATGCCGCGATCGAATGTGCCGATGCTGCTCTCGTTGCTGGCGCTGACGGCCGGACTCGTCGTGGCCGCGCTGCTGCAGCTGCGCCGCGAGTACGAGTTGTCGCGTCTGCGTGCCGACTTCGTGTCGGGTGTGTCGCACGAGCTGCGCACGCCGCTCGCGCAGATCCGCATGTTCTCGGAAACCCTCCTCCTGGGCCGCGTCCGCTCCGACGACGAGCGTGAGCGCTCGCTCGAGATCATCGATCAGGAAGCGCGTCGACTGACCCACCTGGTGGAGAACCTGCTGCACTTCTCCCGCTCGGAGCGGCGGCTTGCCCGGCTCTCACCGGCGCTGGCGCCGCTCGCGCCGCTCGTGAGCGAAGCGGCCGAAGGGTTCGCGCCGCTCGCCGCCGCGCGCGGCGTCACCTTGTGCACCGAGCTCACCGACGGCGTGGTGGCGCCGGTCGACGCCGACGCCCTGCGTCAGATGCTCCTCAACCTGCTCGACAACGCGGTGAAGTACGGGCCGTCGGGCCAGACCGTGACCCTTGGCCTCACCGTGGCCGACGGCCGCGCCCGGGTCTCGGTGGACGACGAGGGCCCCGGGGTTCCAGCGGCCGAGCGCGAGCGCATCTGGGACCGGTTCTGGCGGCTCGAGCGGGACCGCGGCTCGGCCGTGGCAGGCACGGGCATCGGCCTGTCCGTGGTGCGCGAGCTCGTAGCGCTGCACGGCGGTCGCACGTGGGTGGAGGACGCGCCGGCGTCGCAGCGCGGGGATCGGGCGGGCAGCCGGTTCGTGATCGAGCTGCCGCTGGTGCCGCTGGCCCACGCCGCGTCCGGTGCCGGGACCGTTCGGGCCGACGCGGGGGCCACCGCATGACCCGGATCCTCGTCGTCGAAGACAACGCCGACCTCGCCTTCGGGCTGCGCAACAACCTCGAGATCGAGGGCTACGAGGTCGTCGTCGTGGAGGACGGCACCCAAGGGCTCGCCCGCGCGCGTGACGCAGGGCCCGACCTGATGATTCTCGATCTGATGCTGCCGGGGCTGGACGGCTACCGCGTGCTGCGCGCGCTGCGCGACGAGGGGCGCCGGATGCCCATCCTCATCCTCACCGCGCGCGGCGAAGAGGCCGACAAGGTTCGCGGCCTGCGTCTGGGGGCGGACGATTACGTCACGAAGCCGTTCGGCGTGCTCGAGCTCCTGGCGCGAGTGGAAGCCTTGTTGCGCCGCACCGCGCCACCGGCAGACGGCGCCGGAGAGCCGGAGCAGTTCGGCGCCGTGGAGGTCATCCCCGCATCCCGCTCCGTACTGCGGAGCGGCCGGCCGGTGGCGCTCACCCCGAAAGAGTTCGACCTGCTCGTCGCGCTGCTGCGACGCGGCGGCGCCGTGGCAAGCCGCATGGAACTGCTCACCGAGGTGTGGGGGTACAGCGCCGCGGTGTTGAGCCGCACTGTGGACACGCACGTGGCCGAGCTGCGGCGCAAGCTCGAGACCGATCCCGCGGTGCCGCGACACATCCTCACCGTGCGCAAGGCCGGCTACCGACTCGAGAAGTAACCTGCTGCTCCCCGGGCGAAGCTGTGAAGGTGCGTTCACCCGCGGAACGTAGTAGTGTTCTCCCCCATGACCGATCGCCAGCCTCCGGCGCGATACACAGTCGGCCTCGTGCAGATGGCGATGTCCGCGGATCCCGATGCCAACCTCAAGAAGGCGGTTGCGAAGGTCTCCGAGGCCGCGGCGGCCGGGGCTCGGCTCGTCTGCCTGCCGGAGCTGTTCCGGTCGCAGTACTTCGCCCAACACGAGGACCCCGCGCTGTTCGACCTGGCCGAGCCCGTTCCGGGGCCGAGCACGGAGGCGCTGGGCAAGGTGGCGAAGCAGGTGGGCGTCGTGGTCATCGTGCCCGTGTTCGAGCGCCGTGCCGCTGGCCTCTACCACAACAGCGCCGCCGTGATCGACGCCGACGGACGCGTGCTGGGGATCTACCGCAAGATGCACATCCCGGACGATCCGGCCTACTACGAGAAGTTCTACTTCACACCCGGGGACTTGGGCTTCCGCGCGTTCGACACGCGCGTGGGACGGATCGGGACGCTCGTGTGCTGGGATCAGTGGTATCCCGAAGGCGCGCGCCTCACGGCGCTACAGGGCGCCAACGTGCTGCTCTATCCGACGGCGATCGGCTGGCATCCGAAAGAGAAGGCCACCCACGGCGCCCAGCAGCTCGACGCCTGGCGCACCATCCAGCGCAGCCACGCGATCGCGAACGGCTGTTACGTCGCCGCGGTGAACCGTGTCGGTCACGAGCGGCCGGCGGGCACCGACGGTGACGGCATCGAATTCTGGGGTTCGTCGTTTCTCGCGGATCCGTTCGGTGCGATCGTGGCCGAGGCGCCCCAGGACCGCGAGGCGATCGTGCTGGGTGAGATCGACCTCGGGCGCATCGAGGAAGTCCGGCGCGGCTGGCCGTTTCTGCGCGACCGCAGGATCGACGCCTACGCGGGGATCGGCAGCCGCTTCCTCGACGACCATCCGTAGTGGGCGACACCCCGACCGCCCTCGGCTTCCGCATGCCCGCCGAGTGGGAGTCGCATTACGCCACGTGGCTCGGGTGGCCGCACAACGCCAGCGATTGGCCCGGTAAGTTCGCTCCGATTCCGTGGGTGTACGGCGAGATCGTGCGTGCGCTCGCCTCCGGTGAAATCGTCCGCATCCTCGTGAACTCCGCCCAACACGAGCGGCAGGCGCGGCACGTGCTCGAACGAGTGGGCGTGGATCCCGTCCGGGTCGAGTTCTTCCGGTTCCCCACCGATCGGGGTTGGACCCGCGATTTCGGTCCCCTGTTCGTGCGGCGTACGAGCCCGCGGCCGGAGCTAGGGATCGCGCGGTTCCGCTTCAATGCCTGGGCCAAGTATCCCGACTGGAAACGGGACGACCGGATTCCCGAGCGCGTGGCCACCCGGCTCAAGGTCGGGCTGTTCCGCGCGCGCGCTGGCGCGGGTGACGTGGTGCTCGAGGGCGGCAGCATCGACGTGAACGGGAGTGGCACGCTGCTCACGACGGAGGAGTGTTTACTCGATCCCGCCGTGCAGGTCCGGAACCCCGGGCTCGGGCGCGGCGAGATCGAAGCGGTCCTGCGCAACCAGCTCGGCGTGACGAACGTCCTGTGGCTCGGCAAGGGAATCGCGGGCGACGATACCCACGGCCATGTGGACGATCTGTGTCGCTTCGTCAGTCCCCGCACGGTCGTATTGTGCCGGGAGACGGACCCGCACGATGCGAACTACGGGCCACTCGAGGAAAACCGCGAGCGTCTTCAGGGGATGCGACTCGAAGACGGGTCCAAGATCGATGTGGTCGATCTGCCGATGCCGGCGCCGCTCTACTTCGAGGGCCAACGCCTCCCCGCGAGTTATGCGAACTTCTACGTCGCGAACAGCGTCGTCCTAGTGCCGACGTTCAACGACCCCCAGGACCGCATCGCGCTCGGCATCCTCGCGGAGCTGATCAAGGATCGGCCGATCGTGGGAATTCACGCGGTGGATCTGGTGTGGGGGCTGGGGACGTTGCACTGTCTCACCCAACAGGAGCCAGCCCTTGAGTCTTGAGTGAAGGTGACAGACGCCAAGCCGCAAGCGGTTGTCAGATCCTAGCGTCCAGGTTGCTTCGGGCCGTCCGAGAGCTTTCGTAGCAGGCCGTACACGGTTTTCGCGCATTCCTCCCGAGTCGCCTGAACCTTGGCGAGTTCATCGGGACGGAAATAGTCGAGAGCGAGTGCGAGGTCGAGAATCGCCTCGATTTCGTGCAGCGAACCCCTCGCGATGTCCAGGAACCTCCGGAATTCCTTCGTACCGCGACGACTCGCGCCCTCCGCGATATTCAAGACGACGCTGTATGACGCGCGTTTCCACTGGTCCGCCAGTCCCTCTCTTTCCGACTCGGGTAACTGCGCGATGGCGGCCTTCGACAGGACGGCCAGCGATCGTGCATGCTGCCACGCTTTCAGATCCTTGAAGTGGCCCATGCGCCAAGCTACGCTCGGCATCTGATCGAGATGCTATCCAATCATCGCGCGTAGGATCGTATCCTTGCGGCTCATCCCCTGTGAACCGCTTGCGGCTTGGCGTCTGGCAACTAGACTGGGGACTATGCCCACTGCCCCTGAGCACTTCGGCCTCTCATCAATCGGCCAGATCTTCGTGCGGGCCAAAGATCTCGACCGCGCCGTCCGCTTCTATCGCGACACCCTCGGCATGTCGTTTCTCTTCCAAGCGCCGCCCCAGATGGCTTTCTTCCAATGCGGCGCCACGACCGTTCTCCTCGGCGTCCCCGAGGCCCCCGAACTCGACCACGCGGCCTCGCTCATTTACTACCTCGTTCCGGACATCGCGTCCGCGCATGCCACGCTGCGCGAGCGGGCCGTTGAGTTCGTTACCGAGCCGCACCTCGTGCACCGAGCGCCGGACTACGAGCTGTGGCTGGCCGAGTTCCGCGACTCCGAGGGGAACGTGCTGGCGCTCATGGATCGGAAACGACGCGCCTAGCCCCCGCCCGGGCTCGGGGCTTCCGGCCCTGAGTATCGTTCGAAAACCCCTCCGGGAGCGCGAGACTCGTGATTCCCCGATACCGTTACGTCATTCCCGTTGCTCTGTTCGCGGCGGCCTGCCGTGCAGGCGCGCCCCGCGCGGAGCTTCCCCTCCCGCCACCCGCTCCGGCGCCCGGGGACACCACCTGTGCGATCGCAGCGGGTCGCGCGGCGGCTCGCGACACCGTCAGGCTCGCCGTCACCGACCCGGTGGACCCGGGACACGCGCCCCTGCCCCGCAACGATGCCGAGCGGCTGGTCTTCGGACAGCTCTACGAATCGTTGATCCGGGTGGACTGCCAGGGACGTCCGCTGCCCGGCCTCGCCGCCACGTGGGAGCAGGCACCGGGAGATCGCTGGGCGTTCACGCTGCGCGACAACGCGCGATTCTGGGACGGGGCGCCGGTGACGGCGCGTGACGTGCTCGCCTCATGGCGGTCTCACGACGCGACGCTCGCGGCGAGTCTGACCGTCACCGGCGACCGCACCTTCACCGTCGCGGCGTCCGATGCCCCGTTCCAGCGGCTCGCCGACCAGGCGCTGGCGGTCACCAAGCCCGCGCCCGGCGGCGCCTGGCCGATCGGGACCGGCCGCTATTGGATGACGAGCGGTGATCCTGCCTCGCCGGACGCCCTGGTAGCACAACCGATGGCGCGCTCGGGACAACCCGTGGTGAAGATCGCCACCGGGCCGGCGGGCGGTGCCCGCGATGCGCTCGACGGCGGAGCCGACGTGCTCATCACGGACGACGCCGCAACGCTCGACTACGCGCGGAGCGCGACCGGGTACGTCGACGTGCCTCTGGAATGGAGTCGGACGTACGTGCTGCTCGCCCCGGGGCGGGAGAAGTCGGTCATCGGCGACCTCCGCCTGGAGAGCCTCCGCGAGGCGGTGCATGGCGACGCTCGCCCGGCGGAATGGTCGGGTCCCGGCCGCTTCTGGTTCGCCGATCTGCCCTCGTGCGGCGCTCAGGCGGGGCGCGACACGCTCGGGGCCTCTGCACGACGACACCGCATCGTCTACAATCAGAGCGATCGCAGCGCCGCCGATCTCGCGGCTCGCCTCGTAGGCCTGGGCGTCCTGGGCCGGGGGGCCGTCGCGGCAGGCGTCCCGGCGAGCGCATTCGCAGCCTCGCTCCGGGCCGGCAGCGACGCCGCATACGTGCTCGAGCTGCGGCGGCAGGTGTACGACGTGTGTCGGGCGGCGCTCGAGCTGCCGCCGTGGAGCTCGGCCGCCACCATCGAGCCGCTGCTCGACGTCCGCTCGCATGCCGTGGTCCGGCGCGGGATCCCGCGCATGACGCTCGACTGGGACGGCACGCTCCGCCTCGCCCCGCCATGACCTTTCGCGCCCGTCTCCTCCTCGGATTCGGCGCCGTGGTGCTCGTGCCCCTGACCGTGTTCGGGTTGCGGATTCGCGCGGTGATGGCGAACCGCCTGACGGCGGAATACCAACAACGCGTGGCCGCGCTCGTATCGGTGATCCGCGCGGACCTGGACCGGCAGAGCGCGGGGATCGCGCTCCGGCTCGCCGCGCTGCGGGACGCCATCCCCCGAGACAACCTGTTCCGCACCGCGCTGCAGGGGGGCGAGCGCACGCATCTGCTCGACTACGCCGGTGACGCCATGCAGCTCGCCGGGCTCTCGCTGTTGCAAATCCAGGACGAGTCGGGCCGCATCGTGAGCTCCGGGCATTTCCGCAATGAGTACGATCGGTCCGACCCCGCGCTGCCGCGCCTCCTCGCGACGGCTCCGGCGGGCACCGCGCTGGTGGAGGCGCGCACCGCGGAAGCGCCGTTCCTCGCCCTCGCACGGGTCGACTCCCTCCGGGTCGGCGGCCGCCGCTTCACCCTGGTGGGCGGGATCGCCGTGGACTCGAGTTTCCTCGCGCGCCTGGCGCCCGACTCTGAGCTCACGGTTTCGGTCGCGCTCCCACCCGACACGTCCGCGGGCGCCGATCCCGCGACGCAAGTCGTGAGCGCCGTGACGGTGCCGTTCGTCACGAGCGGCGACGCCGCCCGGCTCCTCCCCGCGCACATCGTCGTCTCGCACTCGCTCGCCTCGCTCATGGCGCTGCGCCGGGGGGTCGCGCTGTCGTTCCTCGTCGCGGTGCTCGTGACCGGACTGATCGCGCTGCTCCTGGCCTCCTGGCTCTCGACCCGGATCAGCCGGCCGCTGACCGCGCTCGCGGCGAAGACCGCCGACGTGGACATGGACCGGCTGGACGTCGCATTCGACAGTGATCGGTCGGACGAGATCGGGGCGCTCAGCCGCCTGCTCGGAGCCATGACCGAGCGGCTGCGCGCCGGTGCCGCGCGCTTGCGCGAGGCCGAGCGCCGCCTGGCGATGGGCGACCTCGCCCGCCAGGTGAACCACGACATCAAGAACGGTCTGATTCCGATTCGCAACGTATTCCGCCATCTCGGCCAGGCCGCCGACGACAGCCCGGACCGGCTCGCCGCTGCATTCCGTGATCGTCAGGCGACGGTCGAGTCGAGCATCTCTTATCTCGAAAACCTCGCGAGCAACTACGCGCGGCTCTACCCCCAGCCCGCCGGCGAGTCGTGCGACGTGAACGCGGTCGTGCGCGAGACCATCAGCCGCGTGAGCGACACCGGACAAGCGGAGCTGCGGCTCGAGCTCGCGGAGGGTCTGCGCCCCGCCCGCACCGACGCCCTCGTCCTGCGGCGCATCCTCGAAAACCTCGTCGGAAATGCCCTCGACAGCCTGGCGGCGCGAGCCGGCCACGTCACCGTCTCCACGGCGGCGAATGGACAGGGGGGCGTCCGCATCACGGTCGCGGACACAGGCAAAGGGATGACCCAAGACGAGCTGAATCGCGCCTTCGACGACTTCTACACGACGAAGCCCGGCGGTACGGGCCTCGGCCTGTCGATCGTGCGACGCCTCGTGCTCGACGCCAATGGGGCGTTGCGCGTGGAGACCGAGCCCGGTGCGGGCAGTGCGTTCATCGTCGAGCTGCCGGGCGAGACATGGTGAGCGCCATCCTGGTCGTGGACGACGTACCCGCCATGGCGGAGCAGTACGCGTACGACCTGAAGCGCGTAGGCGGCTACGACGTGCTCGTCGCGCTCTCGGGCCGCGCGGCGCTCGATCTGCTGGAGCGCGAGGCAGTGGATTGCGTCATCCTCGACCTGGAAATGCCGGGGATGGACGGCTTCGAAGTGCTGCGAACCATGGAGCGACGTGGGCTCCGGATGCCGGTGCTCGTCTACACCGGGACGGGCAACTACGACCGCTGCACGGAGGCCATCCGGCTCGGCGCCCGGAGCTTCATCGACAAGGCCGAGCCGATGGAACGCGTCGTGCAAGAGGTCGAGCACGCGCTCGAGCAGCAGCGCCTCGCGGGGCAGCTCGCCGCCCTGCGGGGCCGCCTCGATTCCGAGGCCCCGCTCGTGGGCGCGAGCCCCGCCATGCAGGCGCTCAAGGACGCGATCGGGCGCGTCGCGAAGATCCCGAGTCCGGTCCTGATCGTGGGCGAGAGCGGGTCGGGGAAGGAGCTCGTCGCCCGTGAGCTGCACCGTTTGGGCGCGAACCCGGCGGGACCGTTCATCGCGCTCAATGCCGCGGCCATCCCGGAGAACCTCGTGGAGGATGAGCTGTTCGGCCACGAGCGGGGGGCGTTCACGGGCGCCGGTGCGCTCCGCAAGGGCGCGTTCGAAGCCGCGTCCGGCGGTACGTTGTTTCTCGACGAGATCGGTGAACTGCCGCTCGCAGCGCAAGCGAAGCTGCTGCGCGTCATCGAACAGCGGCAGATCACCCGACTCGGTGGGAATCGGACGGTCGCCGTGACGGCGCGCGTCGTGGCCGCCACGAACCGCGACCTCGAGGCCGAAGTACGGGCCAGCCGCTTCCGCGAGGACGTCTTCTTCCGACTCAACGTCCATGTCGTCCGCGTCCCTGCGCTCCGAGAGCGGTTGTCGGACATCCCCGCACTCGTCGAGCATCTCCTGATGGTGACCTGCGCGCGCTTCGGCGTACGACCCAAGACGGTCGACCCGGCGGCGCTCGACTGCCTGATGCGATACGACTGGACGCGGAACAACGTCCGAGAGCTCCGGAATGTCGTCGAGCGGATGATCATCGCGACGGATGGCGAGACGATCGGTGTGGAGAACATCCCCGCCGACATCCAGGAAAGCGCGGGTCCGCGGGCCAGCGCCGCAGGGGGCCCCGCACTGACCACTTTCCACGCCCTCAAGGCGGAGGCCGAGCGCCAGATCATCGTCGCAGCCCTGGAGCACAACGACTGGCACATCACGCGGACGGCGCAGGCGCTGGGCCTTGCCGATCATGCGAGCCTCTTGAAGATCATGCGCCGCCATAACATCCGCGGGTAAACCCGCGGCTCGTGTCGGCACGAACACACCTAGGTCCAGAATCCCGTGTCCTCCCGGACACACGGGCCCGCTCCCGCAGACGCAACTCCTTGATCCGACAATGGATGACTGAAGACTGACGGCTGGCCTCACTCCTGCCTTACAGCGGGCGTCCACCGCTGTTCGAACGGCGCTCGCTCGAGCGCCCCACCCAGGAGGAGGATCTGATGCGCAAGCTCACCATCATCCCGTGCGTCATCGCCGCGTGCGTCGCCGGCGCGTGCGGGAACAAGCACTCTCAGTCGAGCGACGCGAATGCGGCCGAGGTAACGACCGTGTCGCCCGAGACGTCGAGCGTTTCGACGCCGACCGGTCCCGCCAGCGCCGGAGCCGTGTCGTTCGACGGCGCCCAGACGGCGTATACCGAGAAGCGCTACGACGAAGCCGTGCGGCTGTTCACCAGCTACACGAGCGAGCACCCGGACAAAGTCTGGGGCTTCTACATGCTCGGCCTTTCGGCCTGGAAGACGGGGGACCGCGATGCGGCGGTGCGCGCGTTCACGCAGGCGCTGGAGAAGGATTCGACGCACGTGAAGAGCCGCCTGAACCTGAGCCGGGTGCTGATCGAGCAGGGCAAGGCGCAGGAAGCGCTTCCCTACGTCGAGGGGGTCGTGACCATCGATTCCACGTCGAACGAGGCTTACCGTCTGCTCGGCCGGGTGAAGCGCGAGCTCGGCGACTCGAGCGGTGCGATCGAAGCCTACAAGAAAGCGATCGTGCTGGACGAGCGCGACGCCTGGTCGATGAATAACCTGGCCAAGGTGTACATCGGTCAAGGTCAGTTCGAGGAAGCCCTCGGGCCGCTCGCCCGCGCGATCGAGATCGATTCGACCGTCGCGGCGTTCCATACCAATCTGGGGCGAGCCCTGGAGCGCACCGCCGACCGGACCCGTCTGGCGAAGGCTTTCGTCGAGCAGGTGAAGACCTGGCGGTAGCCAACTACCGAATGTGGATCGCACTGTAGGGGCGCAGCCTGCTGCGCCCCTACGACGTCTCGACCGCCCGTCCCAGCGCTACAATCTCCTCCCGGATCGCGTGGCGCTCGGCTAAAAGCCGCAAGAATGCCCAGCGCCGGAACACGAAGAGACTGAGCGCCCGGGCTCCGCCGATAATGCGGTCGAGCCGCTCGAAGAACACCAGGGCGGCATACGCGGTGAGTGGTGCCAGCGCGAACGCCACCACCCCCGCCTCCATGCCGCGCCACAGCCAGACAGCCGCCGCCACACCGGTCCACGTGAGGGGAAAGAGCAGCATCGCGGCGAGCACCTTGATGCTCGCGAGCGCATCCTCCGCCCCCTTGGCCATACCCGTCGCGACGAACCCGACCGCCCGATACGCCGGATAGTGCACGACGAGGCCCACCAGTGCGGCGGGCAGGAGGAGCACCAGGACCAGCACGGCCTTCCCGACGTAACCCGTCACGCGACGCAGCGTGAAGCGGCCCGGCGTGAGCTGCCGCGGATCGAGCCCCGCGGCCGTCAAAACGGCCTCGTAACGGTCGATCCGGGTCGCCAGGGCGGCGAATCGCTCGGGCCACTGCGCCCGAACCGCGTCGTACCCCGCCAGCAAGCGGCGACGCAGCGCGAATTCGTCGACGAGCGACGGGGGGCTGGCCGGCACCTCGTCTTGCGCGCTCACGATGCGCTGGGCCCAGTCCACGAGTGCGTGCGCCTCCGCCTGCTCCGCCTGGAGGGTCACGGCGGCCAGGGCCTGCTCAATCCGGGCGGTCAGCGCGCGCACGGGCCCCGCAGGTGGCTCTTCGCCCGGCTCGAGCGCGACCGGTTCCACCGCGAACGGTTCCCCGAAGTACAGGAGCGCGGCGCTCCGAAACGTACGCTTCGCCCTGTAGTAGAGGCCCACCGGCACGATCCGGATCGGCGACGCGTCCCCGAGCGCGCCCGCGGCCCCGAATGCGATGCGGGCCGCGCCCGTTTTCAACGGCCGAAGCTTGGGATCCGAGTGCGATGTGCCTTCCGGGAAGATGGCAATCGCGCCGCCTCGGGCGAGCACCGCGCGCGCCGTGTCGAACGTCTCGCGGTTCTGTGCAGGGTCGGAGCTCGCGTCCTGACGCCGGTGAACCGGGATCGCCTCGAACGCGCGACAGAAGAATCCGATCACCGGCATCCGGAACAGCGGGGCCTTTGCGAGCAGCGAGACACGTCGCGGGGCGAGGCACAGCAGGAACGCGGGATCGATCAACCCGCTCGGGTGGTTCAGCACGAAGATCACCGGACCGTGCACGGGCACCCGCTCGACACCCGAGACTTCGATACGGCGGAAGAAGACGCGCAGGATGAGACCGAACAGCGCCCGGAAGAACGTCCTCACGACGACGGCTCGCCGTCGGCGCGTCCCCCTCGCCAGGCGGCGTAGGTCCAGATGATGCCTCCGGCGAGCACCGCCAACGGGATGATCAACACGGCCTCGCCCAGCGAGCGGGCGTCGGATACCGCCCCGACGAGGGAGGGGGATGGCACGTCGCCCAGGAGGTGAATCGTGAAGATGCTCAAGGCCACCGCCGTCGCCCGCATGTGCGGTGAGACCACGTTGACGATCGCCGAGTTGATGGGACCGGTGGAGGCGAACAGACAGAGCTCCGCCGCCACGATCGCAGGCCAATAGACGGCGGGATGCGGCGCGGCGAGCGCGATCAGCGTGAGGGGAGCGGCGACCAGCGTGACCACGCCCGACACCCACAGGTACGCCTGCCGCGAGACCCGAAGGAAGTAGTCGCCGATCCAGCCCCCGACGTAGGTCCCGATGAATCCCGTGGCTACCACGATGGCCCCGAACTGCACGGTCGCCCGCGCCTGCGGAATGCCGCGCGTGCGCTCCAGGAAGGCCGGCGTCCAGAACGCCAGCGCGCCGATGGCAAACGTGTAGGCGGCGTAGCCCAAGACCGTGAGGACGTAGGGACGATTGCGAACCAGCGCGGCATAGGCGGCGCGGGCGGCGCCGCCCAGTGAAACGGCGTTGGCGCCGGGGGTGACTCCTCCAGCGGAGTCTTGGGCGCCGCGCGGCGGATCGTACAGCCGCACCGCCAGCGCGGCGAGCACCAGGCCGGGCACACCGGCGACGAAAAACGCCTGGCGCCACCCGAAGTAGTGATCGACCAGCCCACCGACGATGTATCCGAGCGCCGAGCCGATGGGGATCGCGGCGAAGAAGACCGCGAACACCCGGCCGCGTCGCTCGCGGGGGAAGTAGTCGGCCAGGAGCGCCGGGGAGATCGTGCCGTAGGCCGCTTCACCGACGCCCACAGCGGCTCGGGCCGCGAACAGCGACGCGTAGCTAGTCGCCAGGCCCGCGAGCGCCGTCGCCACGCTCCAAATCGCGACGCCGAGGCCGAGGAGACGCGTCCGGGACCGCGCGTCGCCCAACGAGCCGAACAGCGGCGCGGCGACCATGTACACGATGATGAAGCCGGTCATGAGCGACCCGAGCTGCGTATCCGAGAGCTGGAGCTCCGAGTGCTTCATGCTCTCGGCAAGCGCGGCGACGATCCACCGGTCCAGATAGTTGAACAGGTTGATCAGCGTGAGGACGGCGAGCGCCCTCCGCCCGAGGCGCGCGAACTCGGGCCCTACAGGTGGGCCTTCAGCCACGACGTGAAGAGCCCGTACAGGTTTTCCCGGGTGTTGCCACCGGCGATCGAGTGGGTCTTGTTCGGGTAGATCCGCATGTCGAACTGCTTGTTCGCCGCCTCGAGCCGCTGCACCAGGCGCTCGCTGTTCTGGAAGTGCACGTTGTCGTCGCCGGTGCCGTGCACCAGGAGGAAGCTGCTCTTGAGGCTGTCGGCGTACGTGAGGGATGCGCTCTCGTCATAGCCCGCCTGGTTCTCCTGAGGCGTGCGCATGTAGCGCTCGGTGTAGATCGTATCGTAGAAGCGCCAGTCCGTGACGGGCGCGACGGCGAGCGCGGCCTTGAACAACCCTCCGCCCAGAAACACGGTGCGTGACGTCATGTACCCGCCGTAGCTCCACCCCCAGATCCCGATCCGATCCGCGCTGACAAAGGGCTGCTGGCCGAACCAGCGTGCCGCCGCGATTTGGTCGGCCGACTCGTACCGGCCGAGGTGCAGGTAGGTCAGTTTCATGAACTTCGCCCCGCGCCCGCCGGTCCCGCGATTGTCCACGCTCGCCACCAGATACCCGTCCTGGGCGAGCATCTGATGCCACAGGTATTGTGCGCCCCCCCACACGTCCGTGACGGTCTGGGAGCCCGGGCCGCCGTACACGAACAACAGCAGCGGGTAATGCTTCGCCGGGTCGAAATCCCGCGGCTTGATGATCCAGGCGTTGAGCGACACGCCGTCGGGCGTCGGGACCTTGAGAAACTCCGGCGGGCGAAGTCGCAACGCGTCCACCTTGCGCACCAGTGCCAGGTTGCCTGCCACTGATCGGACCAGCGTGCCGTCGGCGCGGCGCAGCGTTTCGATCGGAGGTACGCCGGCCCGCGAATAGCTGTCGACGTACAGCCGGAACGTCGGATCGAACTGCACGCCGTGCGTCCCCGGCTCCGTCGAAATCCGCGTCAGGCTCTTGCCGTCGAGACCGATCCGGAGCAGCGGCCGGGCGAGCGGCCCGTCGATCGCACCGGTGAAGTAGAGCACCTTGGACTGCTCGTTCACTCCAACCACCTCGAATACATCCCACCCGCCCGGCGTCACGCGCCGCACCAATGAGCCATCTCGATTGAAGAGATAGACCTGGTCGTAACCGTCCCGCTCGGAGAGCAACAAGAACTGCTTCCCGCCGGAGATCCAGCGGGGCCGATTGGCGTCGACCCAGGCCGAGTCGCTGTCGCTCATGATCACCCGTGTAGCACCGCTCGTCGCATCCGCGAGGAGCAGATCGAGCCGGTTCTGGTGGCGATTGAGGCGCGTGAGCCAGAGCTCGGTCGGCGAATCGGCGAAGTCCATGGCCGCGATGTAGCTGTCCTTGTCGGCGCCGAGGTCGACCCACGACGTACGGCCGCTCGCGACCTCCGTCACCCCGATCTTCACCGTGGAGTTGGGCGTGCCCGTCTTGGGGTAGCGCACCGGCACGAGGGCCGGATAGAGCGAGTCATGGTCCACCAGATAGAAGGGTCGAATGGCCGTCTGGTCGAACCGCCAGAACGCGATCCGCCGCCCATCGGGGCTCCAGCGAAATGCGTCGCGCAGGTCCAGCTCTTCCTCGTACACCCAATCCGAGGTGCCGTTAATCACGTTCTCGCCGCCGTCGGTGGTGAGCGCCGTCTCCGCGCCGGTGGCGAGATCGGTGACGTAGAGGTTGTTGTCGCGCACGAAGCCGACCATTCGCCCGTCGGGCGAGAACTTGGCGAACTGCTGGTAGCCGGGCCGGGCGCTCACCGGCCCGAGGCGCTTCCCGGCCAAGTCCCACACGTAGAAGGTGCCCTTGGTGTTCTGCCGCCAGACGCGGGCCGAGTTTGTGAACAGGAGCAGCTTCGAGCCGTCCCCGGAAAAGCGGTATTCCTCGATCACAATCGGCTTCCCGCCCCCGGGCGGGACCAGGTCGGCACCGCGAACCAGCAGCTGCTTCGTCCCCGTGAGCGCATCGACCTGATACAGATCGGTATTGCCGGAAGCGTCTTGCTCGATGGCCGTGTACGCCTTGCCGTCCTTCATCCAGGTTATGTCCACGAGATCGCTCGCGTACTCGCGCGAGCCCCAAATCGCATGGACCGTGAGCGGCGGCGCCTGAACGCCCTGGGCGGCCAGGGGCTCGACGAACGCGACGACGGCGCAGCCGGCGAGGAACCGGCGAACGGCGGATGGAACCATGATGGCCCTCGGGGAGAGGTTGGGGGTGCCCCAAACCTACCCGCCGGGGCCGATCGTGGAAGATTGGACAGACGCACGGTTTGGGAGCACGTTTCCCGCAACTTTCCTCTTCCATCGCTGGGATGGTGCACGCTAGCAAGGCCGAACTCCCTCGCCTGTCTGCCGCACACTGGCCCACCGGCGCTTACCGTCGGGAGGACCTCCCGGAGCGCGTGCTGCAGTTCGGAACGGGCATGCTGCTGCGCGCTCTGTGCGCGACGTTCGTGGACGCCGCCAATACGGCCGGCACATTCTCCGGTCGCAGCGTCGTCATTCAGAGCACACCCCACGGCCAGGCACGGGCCCTCAACGCCCAGGATGGTCTGTTCACGCTGGTGGAGCGCGGGCTCGAGCACGGAGCCCCGGTCGAAAGGACGCGACTGATCGGAGCGATCTCACGCGCACTGATAGCGGACGCCGAGTGGCCGGCCGTGCGCGATCTCGTGGCGCGGCCGGAGCTGCAGGTGATCGTGAGTAACGTCACGGAGGCGGGCTTTCGCCCGGACGCCGGCTTCCCCGCCCGGTTGACCGACCTCCTGCATACCCGGTTCGTCCGCTTGCCCGACGGTCCGCCCGTGTTCGTCATCCCCACCGAGCTGGTAGACGAGAACGGCCCGCGCCTGGCCGCGATGGTCCACCACCTCGCCGACGGACTCGAGCACGGGACCAAGTTCCGCGAGTGGCTCCGGGCCCGGGTGTGGTTCTGCTCCTCGCTCGTGGATCGGATCACGACGGGCATGCCTGTCGCACACGTGCGCGCGGCCCTCGAGCAGCGGCTCGGGTACAGCGACGCACTCCTCACCGTCACGGAACCGCACGCCCTCTGGGCGATCGAGGCCGATCCCGCCGAGCTGCGGGCGACGTTTGCGATCGACGCCACCCCCGATTCCGTAATCATCGCGCCCGACATCGGATTCTATCGCGAACGCAAGCTGCGCCTCTTGAACGGCGCACACACCGCGACCGCGCCGCTCGCGCTGCTCGCGGGCGTGCGGACGGTGCGCGAGGCAGCCGAGCATCCCCGGCTGGGCGCCTTCCTGCGGCACATCCTGTTCGAAGAGATCGTGCCCGCCACGGACTTGCCCGCCGACGCAGCCGTGGCGTTCGCGGGCACCGTGATCGATCGGTTTCGCAATCCCTGGCTCGATCACGAGTGGCGGGTGATCGCCGCGAATCAGACGGCGAAGCTGCGGCTGCGCGTGGTACCGTCGCTCGCGGGGTTCGCCCGGAAGCGGGGAGCGGGCGGGATCGCGCCGCGGGGGTTAGCGCTGGGTCTCGCGGCATATCTGCAGTGGGCTCGCTCGCACCCCGCGGGCGACGCCGACCTCCCGCTGATCGAGCGGCACTGGCGCACCGCGACGACCCTGCAAGGACTGGCCGGGAGCGCGCTGGCCGACGCGGATCTGTGGGGTGTGAATCTCGCCGAATTGCCGGGACTGCTCGAGGCCACGACGCGCTGGCTGGTATTGCTCGAGCGTGACGGCGTGGACGCGGCGCTCGCCGCGCTGCCCGGCACGCTGGAGCACGCCGCCACCGGCCGCACCTCATCATGACCCTCCCGGCGACGAACTTCCCCGGGCTCGATCCGCTGCTCCAGAGCGGTGTGATCGCGGTCGTTCGGCTGACGGAGGCGGTCCCGCTCGGTCCCGCCGCCCGTGCGCTGGCCGCGGGCGGGGTGGGCGCGGTGGAGGTCACACTGACCACGCCGGGCGCGATCGATGCCATCGCCGACCTCGCCACCGATCAGAAACTCGCCGGGTGCGTCATCGGCGCAGGCACCGTGCTCGACGAGTCCGCGGCCCGCTACGTCATCGACGCCGGCGCGCGTTTCGTGGTGAGCCCGGCACTCGATCCGTCCGTGATCCGCGCATGCCGCGACCGCGCGGTGCCGTGCATGCCCGGGGCGTTCACCCCGACCGAGCTGCTGGAGGCGTGGCGCGCTGGTGCGCCGGTCGTGAAGCTGTTCCCTGCCTCGGCGGTCGGTCCCGCCTACATCCGCGACGTGCTTGCGCCGCTGCCCTTCCTGCGACTCGTGCCCTCGGGCGGGGTGTCGCTCGAGAACGCCGGGGACTGGATCCGCGCCGGCGCGGCCGCGGTGAGCGTGGGAAGCGCGCTCGCGAGTGCCGCCCTGCTGGCCGAGGGCTCGGCGGCGGAGCTGACGGCGCGCGCCCGGTCGTTCGTCGAGCGCGTCGCCGAAGCCCGGCGCCACCGGGGCAAGACGCCGTGACGCGGGTGGTCACGTTCGGCGAGCTGCTCCTGCGGCTCAGCCCGCCCGGGGAAGAACGACTGTTCGCGTCGAGCGACCTCGTGACGTGCTTCGGCGGGGCAGAGGCGAACGTCGCGGTCGCCCTGAGCCATTTCGGCGTGCGCTGCGACTACGTCACGCGCGTACCCGACAATCCCGTCGGGCATGCGGGCGTCGCAGCGCTCGAGCGAGAAGGAGTCGGCACCGAATGGATCCAGCGGGGTGGTGAGCGCCTCGGGATCTACTTCGTCGAGCCGGGCGCCGACCTGCGCGCCATGCGCGTCGTGTACGACCGCGCGGGCTCTTCGTTGGCTCGGATCGAGCCGCACGCTGTCGACTGGCCTCGGGTGCTCGCGGGCGCCGACTGGTTCCACGCGTCGGGGATCACCCCGGCGCTGGGCGACGGACCGGCCGCCGTGCTCGCGGACGCAATCGCCCGTGCGCGCGCCCAGCGCATACCCGTCAGCTTCGACTTGAACTACCGCGAGGCGCTGTGGCGGGACCGCGACCCGCGACCGCTCGTCGAGCCCCTGGCCCGACAGGCGACGGTCCTGATCGCCAACCCGACGGCCGTGCGTGCGATGCTCGGGATCGACGCGGACGAATCCTCGCTCGCGACCCCCGACCTCGCGCGGGAGCTCGCGCAGGAGCTGGCGCACCGCTGCGGGGTCAAGCGGGTCGCGCTCACGCGACGCGAGATCCTCGGGGCCCGGCGGCACGGCTGGAGCGCCGTACTGTACGATGCGGAGAGCCGCTCGTTCGCGCAGAGCCGGCGGCACTGCGTGGAGGTCGTGGACCGCGTGGGCGGCGGAGACAGCTTCGCTGCGGCCCTGATTGCGCGGCTCCTCGGCGGGGACCCGCCGGCCGGAGCGCTCGAGTTCGCCGTGGCGGCGAGCGCGCTCAAGCTCACCGTTCCCGGCGACTTCAGCCGCGCCAGCGTTCAAGAGGTGGAGGAGCTGCTCCACACGTGATCCCGAGCTTCCGCTGGTTCGGCGCGGCCGACCCGATCCCGCTCGCCCACATTCGACAGATCCCCGGCGTCAAGGGCGTCGTGAGCGCGCTGTACGATGTGCCGGTCGGCGACGCCTGGAGCCGGGCGCGCCTCGGCACGCTGATGGCACAGATCGAAGACGCCGGGCTCCGTTTTGCCGTGGTCGAGAGCATCCCGGTGCATGAGGACATCAAGCTGGGACGACCCGGACGCGATCGGCTCATCGACAATTACTGCCGCAGCATCGCGAGTATGGGCGAGCTCGGTATTCCCGTGTTGTGCTACAACTTCATGCCGGTGTTCGACTGGACACGCACCGATCTCGCCATGCGACTGCCGGACGGGTCGACGGCGCTCGCGTACGACGATCGAGCGCTCGCGGCTATCGATCTGTCGCGTGGCACGGGACAGCTCCCGGGGTGGGCCACGGCGTATCAACCCGCCGATCTCCAAGCGCTGCTCGCCGCCTACCGCGACGTGGACGCGGAGCAGCTCTGGGACACCCTCGGCTATTTCCTGGAGCGCGTCGTGCCGGCCGCGGAACAGGCCGGCGTGCGTCTCGCGATCCATCCCGACGACCCTCCCTGGCCGATCTTCGGACTGCCGCGGATCATCACCAATGCCCGAGCCCTGGAGCGCCTCGTGGCACTCGTGGACAGCCCGGCGAACGGCGTGACGTTCTGTACCGGCTCGCTCGGCGCGAGCCCCGAGAACGATCTGCCGGCCATGGTCCGTCGGTTGGGAGGGCGCATTCACTTCGCACACTGTCGCAACGTCCGGATCACGGGTGACCGCCAATTTCACGAGACCGCCCATCCCTCGCCCTGCGGCAGCGTGGACCTGTTCCAGGTCCTCTGCGCCCTCAGAGACGTCGGATTCGCGGGCCCGATGCGCCCCGATCATGGCCGCATGATCTGGGGCGAGACGGGACGCCCTGGGTACGGACTGTACGATCGGGCGCTCGGCGTGACGTACCTGCAAGGTCTGTGGGAAGCGCTGTCCCGGAGCGACAGGTGAGTACGGCGGTCGCGCCTCAGCGGATCGGGTACCGCTGGACGGTCTGCGCGCTGCTGTTCGTGGTCACCACCATCAACTATGTCGACCGCCAGGTGCTCGGGATCCTGGCGCCCACGCTGCAGCGCGAGCTCGGTTGGTCCGAGACCGCCTACGGCGACGTGGTGTCGTGGTTCAGCCTGCCGTACGCCTTTGGCTTCCTCGCGGCGGGGTGGCTGTTCGACCGGATAGGGGTGCGGCGCGGCTTCGCGGCGGCCGTCGTGGCGTGGAGTCTCGCCGCCATCGCGCACGCGTTCGCCCGTACGACAGCCCTGTTTTCCGCGGCACGGGGGCTGCTGGGCGTGGCCGAGTCGGCAAATTTTCCCGGCGCCATCAAGGCCGTGGCCGAGTGGTTCCCCAAGAGAGAGCGGGCGCTTGCGACTGGCATCTTCAACGCGGGCACGAACACGGGGGCAATACTCACACCCCTCCTCGTCCCCTGGATCGCGCTGAAGTGGGGTTGGCGGTGGGCCTTCATCGCGACGGGCTCCCTCGGGTTCATCTGGCTGCTCCTCTGGCTCGCGGTATACCGCAGTCCCGGAACGAATCCGCACGTTACGAGCGACGAGTTGGCGCATATCCGCAGCGACCCATCCGACCCCGAGAACACCCGCGTGCCGTGGATCCGTCTGCTCAGTTACAGGCAGACGTGGGCGATCGCGGCCGGGAAATTCCTGGCCGATCCCATCTGGTGGTTCTACCTCTACTGGCTCCCGAAATTCCTGGATTCGACTTACGGCATCAAGCTTGCGCAGGTCGCGCTCCCGCTGATCGTCATTTATCTGGTATCCGACGTCGGTTCGATCGGTGGGGGGTGGCTGTCGAGCGCCCTGATCAAGCGAGGCTGGACGGTGAATCGAGCGAGAAAGGCTGCGATGCTCGCGATGGCGCTCCTGATCGTGCCGACGGCGTTGGCACCACTGGCAAGGAGCATGTGGACCGCCGTGCTGATCGTCAGCGTCGCCGTGGCGGCGCATCAGGCGTGGTCAGCCAATGTGTATACGCTGGCGAGCGACATGTTCCCGCGCGCGGCGGTGGGCTCGGTGGTGGGGATCGGCGCATTCGCCGGCGGGATCAGCGGTTGGGCGTTCCAGCGCGCCACCGGCCGGATTCTCGAGGCCAACGGCAACAACTACACTCCCATCTTTATCGTGTGCGGGTTGGCGTACGTCTCGGCCTGGACCATCATTCACGTTCTCGCTCCGCGACTCGAGCCCGCGAGCACCGCATGAATCGCCACGAGGTACTGACCATGCACCAATCCGTCCCGCGACGAGCCTTCCTCACCGCCACCGCCATGGGTGTAGCGGGGGCAGCTCTGACCCCCTCGTTCTCCCTCTCCAGATTGTGGAGAGGGGGACAGGGGGTGAGGCCCGAACCATTGAGGCTGGGCGTCGCCAGCTATTCGCTCCGGAACTTCCCCCGCGAAAAGGCGATCGAGATGGTGAAGGCGCTGGGCACGCCCTACATCAACCTCAAGTCCATGCACCTGCCCTACGAGCTGTCGCGGGACGAAGTGGCCGCGGCGCGGCGTGAAATCGAGGGCGCGGGCCTGCGCATCGTGGGCGGCGGCGTGATCACCTTCGAGCAGGACAGCGACGCAGACGTGGGGAAGTACTTCGCGTACGCCCAGGCGGCTGGCATGCCCCTGATCACCGCGCACGCCGACGTGCCGATCCTGCCGCGCATCGAGCGGTTCGCCAAGCAATACGACATCAAGGTCGCGATCCACAATCACGGCCCGGAGGACAAACGGTTCCCTTCTCCCTATGACGCCCTGAAACACGTGCGCGACATGGATCGGCGGATGGGACTGTGCATCGACATCGGGCACGCGGTCCGAGCGGGCACGGACGTGGTGCGGGCGATCGCGGACGCGGGTCCGCGGGTGCTCGACATGCACGCCAAGGACCTGCGCGATCCGACCACCGCGGCGAGTCAGTGCATCGTCGGCGAGGGCGTCATCCCCATCGCCGCGATCTTTCGGGAGCTCGAGACCATCGGGTATCGGGGCTACGTCAACCTGGAGTACGAGATCGACGCCGATGATCCATTGCCAGGAATGAAACAGTCGCTTGCCTACATGCGCGGCGCGCTCGCCGGGCTCGACGCCGCCCGCCGGAGCCCCCATTCTTGACCCGGACGGCGAGATCAACATCTCGAAGGAGTGATGCTGTGAACAGTGATTCGATCAGTCGCCGCCTGAAGCGCGGCAACATATGATAAAGGCTCGATGGTGGGTCCTCGCCCTCGCGGCCCACGGCGCCGTGCTCGGCGCCCAGACGCGCTCGAACGATCTGAGCGCTCCCGAACGAGCCGCCGGTTGGCGGCTGCTGTTCGACGGTCGCACCCTGCGCGGGTGGCGCGGGTTGGGCTACGATACCGTTCCCACGGCCCATTGGGTGGTGGTGGATGGCGCCATCAAGAAGATTGCGAGCGGCACCGTCCCCAAGCTGCCGGACGGACAACCCGCCCAGGGCGGCGACCTGATGACGCTGGACACGTTCGGCGACTTCGAGTTGAGCTGGGAGTGGAAGGTCACGCCCGGTGCGAACAGCGGCGTCAAGTACAACGTGTCGGAGGAGCTCTCCATGGCGCAGGCGCCCAACCACGCCGCGCTCGGGTTCGAATACCAGATCCTCGACGACGATCGCCACCCCGATGGAGCGCTGCCGAGCCACCGGGCCGGAGCGCTGTACGACCTTTTCCCACCGAACGAGAAGAAACACCTGAAGCCGGTAGGCGAGTGGAACCGCTCCACGGTGATCTTCCGCGGGCATCATGGCGAGCACTGGTTGAACGGCGAGCGGATCGTGGAATTCGATCTCGGCACGGCGCGGATGGATTCGGCCCTCGCGGCCAGCAAGTTCCGCGCGATCCAGGGGTTCGCCACGCGCCGCAAGGCGCACATTGTCCTTCAGGACCACGGGGACGAAGTCTATTTCCGCAATATCAAGGTTCGGGACCTATGAAGCGTCGCAAGTTCTTGAAAGCCGCCTCGGCGGCGGGGTTCGGGTTGGCGGCCGCGCGATCGCCGCTCTTCGGCCTCGCCCGTTCTCCCAATGACAAGGTCGTGGTCGCGGTCATGGGCATGAACGGACGGGGCACCGTGCTCGCGCGCGGCTTCGCCCGGACGGCTCAGGCCGAGGTGGCGTCCGTGTGCGACGTCGATGCGGTGGTGCTCGCGAAGGGCGTTTCCGCCATCGCCCAAGTCCAGGGCAAGTCCCCCAAAGGGCTGGGCGACTTTCGGAAGGCGCTCGAGGACAAGGACGTGGACGCACTGGTGATCGCGGCGCCCGACCACTGGCACACCCCAGCCGCCCTGCTCGCGCTGCAGGCAGGGAAGCACGTCTACGTGGAGAAGCCGTGCGGGCACAACCCGCGCGAGGGCGAACTGCTCGTCGAAGCGCAGCGCAAGCATCGCCGCGTCGTGCAGATGGGAACGCAGCAGCGCTCCGCGCCAAGCTCGATCGACATCATGCAGGCGATCAAGGGAGGCGCCATCGGGCAGCCCTATCTCGCGCGCACCTGGTACGCCAACACGCGAGGCACGATCGGCCGCGGGAAGGCAGCGCCCGTTCCGGGGAACCTGGATTACGAGCTGTGGCAGGGCCCGGCGCCCCGTACCCCGTACCACGACAACATCATCCACTACAATTGGCATTGGTTCCGGCGCTGGGGAACGGGCGAGATCTTGAACAACGGCACGCACGAGATCGACGTCGCGCGCTGGGCGCTGGGCGTGGGCTACCCCACGCGCGTCACGTCCGTCGGCGGTCGCTATCACTACGCCGACGACTGGGAATTCCCCGACACGCAGGAAGTCTGCTTCGAATTCGCGGACGGGAAGACCATCATCTGGCAGGGGCAAAGCTGCAACGGCCTGACCACGTTCGGCCGCTCGCGCGGCACCGCGATCCTGGGCACCGCCGGCAGCGTGGTGCTCGACCGCGACGGCTACACCATGTACGATCTCAAGGAAAAGGTGATGAAGTCGTCTCTCGCCGCGCAGGCGGGGGACGGCCTCAACACCACCGCCGACGACGAGATGACCGCGCTGCACATCGCCAACTTCGTGGACGCGATCCGCACCGGCGCCGCGTTGCGGCAGCCGATCGAGGAGGGCGCGAAGAGCGTGCTACTGGGCCACCTCGGCAACATCGCGCAGTGGACCGGCCGCGCCCTGCGCATCGACGCGGCGTCGGGCCGAATCACGGGCGACGAGGAAGCGATGAAACTGTGGCAGCGGGAGTACGCCCCGGGCTGGGCGCCGGTCGTCTGACCCGTGAGCGCCGTCCTCGACCCGGACCGCTTTTTCGATCCCGATCCCGCGGTGCGCCGCGTCGCGCGGGAGTTGTATGAGGAAACCCGCCGGCTGCCCATCGTCTCTCCCCACGGTCACGTGGATCCGCAGATTCTGGCCCGGGACGAGCCCTTCCCGGAGCCCGCGGCGCTGATCGTTCAGCCCGACCACTACGTCCTGCGGTTGCTGTACGCCGGCGGTGTCCCGCTCGAGGCGTTGGGTGTGCCGCGCCGGGATGGAGCGCCCGTCGAGAGCGACCCGTGCAAGGTGTGGCAGCGGTTCGCCGACCACTACTACATGTTTCGCGGCACGCCCACCGCCGCGTGGCTCGAGTACGAGCTGCACGAGGTGTTCGGCGTCGGTGAACGGCTGTCTCCTGAGACGGCGCCGCGGATCTACGATGACATCGCTGAGAAGCTGGCCTCACGAGAATTCCGGCCGCGGGCGCTGTTCGAGCGCTTCGCGATCGAGGTCCTGGCCACCACCGACAAGGCCAGCGATTCGCTGGCGCACCACCATGCCATCCGGGAGTCCGGGTGGAAGGGACGGGTGATCCCCTGCTTCCGCCCCGATGCGGTGTTCCAGATCGCCTCCCCCGGCTGGCCGGCCGAGCTGGAAGCGCTGGGCCGGGAGCACGGCGCGCCCCTGGTGGATTACGCGGAGTTCCTTCACGCCCTGGAGGATCGCCGCACGTTCTTCAAGAGCATGGGGGCTACGGCCACCGATCACGCCGTGCTCGAGCCCTACACCACCTGGCTCCCCCCGAACGAGGCGGAGGTCCTGTATCAGCGAGCACGGCAGGGTAACGCGACGCCGGCGGACGAACGCCGCTTCACGGGCCACCTTCTGATGGAGATGGCCCGGGTGTCGCTCGAGGACGGGCTGGTGATGCAGATTCATGCTGGCGCGTTGCGAGACCACAACCGACCCCTGTTCGAACGGTTCGGTCCCGATCGGGGCGGGGACATTCCAGTCGCCACGGAGTTCACGCGCAACCTGCGCCCGCTGCTGAACGCCTACGGCAACGATCCGCGTTTCACGCTCGTGGCCTTCACGCTCGACGAGTCCACCTACAGCCGGGAGCTGGCGCCGCTCGCCGGCCACTATCCGGCCCTGCGCCTCGGGCCGCCCTGGTGGTTCCACGACTCGATCGAAGGCATGCGGCGCTTCCGCGAGCGCACCACGGAGACCGCTGGGATCTACAAGACCGCCGGCTTCAACGATGACACCCGCGCGTTCTGCTCGATTCCCGCCCGCCACGACCTGGCCCGCCGCGTGGACGCGAACTTCCTCGCGGGGCTCGTCGCGCGTCACGTCATCGACAGGAGCGACGCACACCAGATGGCGCGGGCGCTCGCCTACGACCTGGCGAAGCAGACCTACAAGCTGTGAACCAGGAGGGGCGATGAAACGGACGAGTCAACGCGAGCAGGCGGAGGCGTTCCGGCGGCTCCATCGGGAGGGGGGGATCCTGGTGCTCCCCAACGCCTGGGACGTGATCACCGCCCGTCTGATCGAGAGTGTGGGGTTCGCCGCCATCGCCACGTCCAGCGCCGGGGTCGCGTGGGCGCTCGGCTACGCCGACGGCGAGCGCATCAGCCGTGGCGAGATGCTCGCGGTGGTGCGCCGCATCGCGTCGATCGTGCGTGTGCCGGTGACCGCCGACATGGAGGCGGGGTACGGGATGACCCCGGAAGCCGCGGCCGAGACCGCGCGCGGCGTCATCGCGGCGGGCGCCGTGGGGCTGAACCTCGAGGACGGGACCAACGACGGTCGCCTGGTGGACGTCGGTCTGCAGCAGGACCGGATCCGCGCCATGCGTGAGGCCGGGGCGGCGGCCGGCGTCCCCCTGGTCATCAACGCGCGCACCGACGCGTTCGAGGTCAAGGATTGGTCGCCCACGGAGCGGCTCACCGCCGCGGTGCGACGCGCCAACGCCTACCGCGCCGCCGGAGCCGACTGCCTGTTCGTTCCGCACGTGAGCGACGCGGCGACGATTGGACGGCTCGCCCGCGAGATCGAAGGGCCGCTCAACATCATTGCCGGCCCCCCCGCCCCGGCCATCCCCGAGCTCGAGCGCCTCGGCGTGAGGCGCGCGAGTCTCGGTCCCCGCGTGGTCCAGGCCGCACTCGGTCTCGTACGCCGCGCGGCGCTGGAGTTGCGCGAGCGCGGCACGTACGAGACAATGGCCGACCTGTTGATCCCGTTCAGCGAACTGCAGCGCTTGGTCGCGCCCACCCCTTGACGAGTTCGAACGCGCGGGTATATTTATGCCGTCCAGTGAATATTAATGCTTTCGGGTTAATACTTTTGGGTGGGTCCGACATGTCGCGCAACTGTACGCTGAAGGCCGTCGCAATTCTGAATCCGGCGACTCCCACCGATGGGAGCGGGCGGCGGGCGTAAGCGCGTAGCTGACTCAAGGCAAACCCCCCGGCCCGCTCCCAACAGAGCGGGCCTTTCTGTTGACCGGTCGTGAACAGGAGACACGATGCCCGTAGCCGACCGATCGCGTTGGGCCCACAGCCGCTCGCGGGAGCTCGACCCCTGGCGGGAGCACGACGCCTGTGGCGTCGGGTTCGTGGCCCGCGCGTCCGGACACCGCTCCGCCGAGATCGCGCGCCTCGCGTTGCAGGCGCTGGCCCGGGTCGCTCACCGCGGCGCCGCGGCCACCGACCGATCGGGCGACGGTGCGGGCCTGCTCACCCAGATCCCCGGCCCGCTGTTCTACCGTGAAGCGGCGCGTCGCGCACTGGCGCTCGTGCCCGGCCAGCCGTTCGCCGTCGGTTCCTTCTTCTTGCCGCGCGAGCACGACGCCCTCGGTCGCGCCACCGCCATCATCGAGGAAGTGCTGTGCCGCGAGGGCCTCCCGGTGCTCGGGTGGCGCGACGTGCCCGTGGACCTGGAGGTCCTCGGCGCGGGTGCCCGCGCCTCCTGTCCCACCATCCGGCAGGCAGTCATCGCCGCGCCTGACGGCGGACGCCACGACGACACGACGTGGGAACGCTCGCTCTATCTCGCGCGCCGGACGATCGAACGCCGCATCGCCGACGCGGGGCCCGGCCTCGAGCCGTTCTTCGTGTGCTCGCTCTCGTGCCGCACGCTCGTCTATAAGGCGCTGCTCACCGGCACCCAGCTCGCCGGCTTCTTTCCCGACCTCGAGTCCCCGGACTACGAGACGGCGCTCGCGATCTTCCACCAGCGCTACTCGACGAACACGACGTCGAGTTGGCCGCTCGTCCAGCCGTTCCGCATGCTCGCCCACAACGGTGAGATCAATACCCTGTGGGGGAACCGAAACGCGATGCTGGCCCGCGAGCCGGCGCTCGCCGGGCCGCCCTGGGGCGACGCGGTGGACCGCCTCAAGCCCGTGATCTGGTCGGAGGGAAGCGACTCGGCCAGTCTCGACAACGCGCTCGAGCTGCTGGTGCGCTCGGGGCGCGACCCGGTGCATGCCCTCATGATGCTCGTCCCCGAGGCGCACGAAGGCGCCGTGGAGATGGAGCCTGCCCTGCGGGGCTTCTACGAGTTCCACGAATGCCTGGTGGAGCCGTGGGACGGGCCGGCCGCGCTGGCGTTCTCGGACGGCGTGTTCGTGGGCTCGGCGCTCGACCGTAACGGCCTGCGGCCGTGCCGCTACAAGATCACCCGCGACGGCCTGGTGGTGGCGGGCTCGGAGTCGGGGCTCGTCGATCTGAACCCGGCCGACGTGGTGGAAAGCGGCCGACTCGGGCCGGGCGAGCTGCTCGTCGTGGACACGCGCCGCAAGGCAATCTTGAGAAACGGGGAGGCGAAGCGCGAGGTGGCCCGGCGCCGCCCCTACAGCCGGTGGGCCGCGCGGGGCATCCGCCTGCTGCGTCCGACGGCAGCGGTGCCCGATGCGCCGCCCACACCGGAGCCCGAGCGCGTCGCCCGTCAGGTGGCCTTCGGGTGGAGCTTCGAGGACCTGCGCTACGTGCTCGAGCCGATGGGTAGCGCGGGGCACGACGCCGTGTGGAGCATGGGCGACGATACGCCAATCCCGCCGCTCGCGCGCATCCCACCCGGCCTGTACGCGTATCTCCGCCAGCGCTTCGCGCAGGTCACGAACCCGGCGATCGATCCGCTGCGCGAGACGCTGGTCATGACGTTGCGGATGCACATCGGGCGTCGGGGCTCGCTGCTCGCCGACCGGCCGGCCGGGCTCCGGCTCGTGCGGAACGAGCACCCCGTCCTGCTCGCGGAAGAGATCGCGGCGCTGCGCACCGGCGCGGGCGCGCAGGTCGTTACCCTCGACACGACCTGGAGCGCCTCCGCCGGCGCCGTGGGAGGGGGGGGGCCCGACGCGTTGCGCACCGCGCTCGACGGGCTGTGTCGGTCCGCTGGCAATGCGGTGCGGGAGGGGGCACGGATCGTGATTCTCAGCGACCGGGCCGCCGGTCGCGAGCGCGCTCCACTCCCCATGCTCCTGGCCGTCGGGGCGGTGCACCAGCACCTGCTCGAGCACGGCCTGCGAACACGCCTCGGCCTCATCGCCGAAGCGGGAGACGCCTGGGACGTCCACCACTTCGCGGCCCTGATCGGCTACGGGGCGGAAGCGGTGCACCCGTGGCTCGCGCTCGAGTCGGTGCAGGTGCAAGTCGCGGAGGACGACGCGCGCCTCCGGTTCCGCGCCGCGGCCGAGGCCGGTCTCCTCAAGATCCTGTCGAAGATGGGGATCTCGACGCTCTCGTCTTACTGCGGCGCCCAGATCTTCGAGGCACTGGGGCTCGGGGCCGAGGTGATCGACCGTTGCTTTACGGGCACCGTGTCGACGATCGGCGGGATCGGGTTCACGGAGATCGCCGAGGACGTCCTGGCCCGCCACCGAGCCGCATATCCCGACGTCGCGGCCGCGGAGCCGGTCCTGCCCGACCACGGGCGGGTGCGCTACCGGCGCGACGGTGAGGATCACGGCTGGTCGCCGCAGCTGGTGCGGTCGATGCAGGCCGCGGTGGCCGCCGACACACCGCAGGCTTACGACGCGTTTCGCGCCCGCGTCGCCGCCCGGCTGCCCGCTAGCCCGCGCGACCTGCTCGCCTTCCGTGCCGTTGCTCCCATCCCGCTCGACGAGGTCGAGCCCGCTGAGGAGATCCGCCGCCGCTTCGTGTCCACGGCGATGTCGCTCGGCGCCCTGTCCCCCGAGGCGCACCGCACGCTCGCCATCGGCATGAACCGGATGGGCGCCCGCTCGAACTCAGGCGAGGGCGGCGAAGATCCCGATACGTACGCCCCGCTCGAGAACGGCGACCGCGCGGACAACCGCATCAAGCAGGTCGCCTCAGGGCGGTTCGGGGTCACGACGCACTACCTGATGCGTGCGGACGAGCTCGAGATCAAGATCGCGCAGGGCTCGAAGCCCGGCGAAGGCGGCCAGCTCCCCGCTCACAAAGTCACGGCCTTGATCGCGCGGTTGCGTCACTCGGTACCGGGCGTGCCGCTGATCTCGCCGCCACCCCACCACGACATCTATTCGATCGAGGACCTGGCGCAGCTCATCCACGATCTGAAGCAGGTCAACCCGCACGCGCGGGTCGGCGTGAAGCTGGTGGCGGAAGCGGGCGTGGGGCGGGTCGCCGCGGGCGTCGCCAAGGCCTATGCCGACTACGTGCTCGTCTCCGGTCACAACGGCGGGACGGGCGCCTCACCGCTGTCGTCGATCAAGCACGCCGGATCGCCGTGGGAGCTGGGGCTCGCGGAAACCCAGGCGATCCTCATCGAGAATGGCCTGCGCCACCGCATCGAGGTGCGAACGGACGGCGGGCTGCGGACGGCGCGCGACGTCGTCGTCGCCGCGCTGCTCGGCGCCGAGAGCTACGGGTTCGGCACCGCGGCGCTCGTCGCGATCGGGTGCGACATGGCCCGGCAGTGCCATCTCAATTCCTGCCCCACCGGCATCGCGACGCAGAAGCCGGAGCTGCGGGCGAAGTTCCGGGGCACGCCGGAGCAGGTGGTCGCGTACTTCTCGTGGATCGCGGAGGACGTCCGCCGCATCCTGGCGGGACTGGGCTGCCGCTCCATGGACGACGCCATCGGCAGGGTGGACTTGCTGGAGCGCGTGGACCACCCCGAGGTGCCCCGCGCGCAGATGCTCGACCTGTCGCTGCTCCTGACCGACCCGCTTGCGGGACGTGAGGAGCCGCGGCGCCGTACGGTACAGCGCAACGATCGCCCGGGCGTCGAGTCACTGGACGATGAAATCCTCGCCACGCTCGAACCGCGACTCGAGTCGGGCCGCCCGTTTGCCGGCGTGTACGACATCGGGAACCACCACCTCACCGTGGGCGCGCGCATCGCCGGGCGGATCGCCGAGCGGCGCGGCAACGTCGGGCTGCCGCCGGGATCGGTCCGGCTCCGCTTCCGGGGGAGCGCAGGGCAGAGCTTCGGGTCTTTCGCCCTCCCGGGGATGCACCTCGAGCTCGAGGGGGAAGCGAACGACTACGTCGGCAAGGGGCTGACGGGCGGGGAGATCGTGATCCGGCCGTTCCGCGAGGCAGCCGCCGCGGGCCGCACGGACCAGCACGTCCTCCTGGGCAACACGGCGCTGTACGGGGCCACGGCCGGCAGGCTGTTCGCCGCCGGGCGGGCCGGGGACCGGTTCGCCGTGCGCAACTCCGGAGTGATCGCCGTGATCGAAGGCGCGGGCGCCCACTGCTGTGAATACATGACCGCCGGGGTCGTCGTCGTGCTCGGGCCCGTGGGACGTAACTTCGCCGCAGGAATGTCGAACGGCACGGCCTACGTACTCGACGATACGGAGACGTTCTCGGCCCGCTGCAACACCGACATGGTCGCCGTGCGAGCGCTAGAGCCGCCGGACGAGCAGGTCCTGGTCGAGCTGCTGCGCGAACACTGTGCGAAGACGGGGAGCGCGAAGGCGCGCGTGATTCTCGACTCGTGGGACCGCTGCGGGCCGTTGTTTCGCAAGGTGGTGCCCCACGCGGCGCCGGTTCTGGCGACTGTCCCCGCGGAAGTTGCACCCGCCGCGGTGACTTGACGGTCCCCGGGACAACTGGAGACCTGCGCGCGACTAAGTAGCCTCGAGATCCCTCGGTGCACACGAGCGGCCCGTTGAACGACGGGCCGCTCTCTTTCTTGGGAGAGGACGTGGCTCACTGTCTCGGCCTCGCCTCGCTTCGATGTTCTTTCTCACGCTGAGCTGCCACCCCTCCCGCGAGAGACTGCCCTAAGGCGCGTGCCAGGGGAGGTACCAGCTCTGGGCGATCGGCATAGCCGGCGTCCACCGCGTAGGCTCCTGCCGGTAATGATCGCTGTGCCTCCGCGACCGCCGCGCGCAGACTTGCAAGACGATAGGGGTTTCCGGCATCTTTCGCGGATAATCTGGTCGAAACCCAAGCAAGCAGGGCACCGAGGTATCTCGGGCGCTGGGCCCGATCCGAGACCATGCTGGTCAACGCCTTCACCTCTCGGTAAACTGGCTCTTCGCTCGTAGTCCGGCCGCGTATGGAAAAGTGCACGGGCTCAGCTTCGATGGAGCGACCCGCATCGGGCCCGACCTCCGAGATGAACGTGGCGCTCAGATCATATGACCCCGGCGACAGGTGCCTGATGAACAGCCCTCGAGCGGCCGAATCCGCTGCTCCCCACCAGTCCTGCAATACGGCGGTATCGTACAATCGGCCGCCCGGCGCAATCGGAACGCCGCGCCATCCGAGCGGTGGTACATAATCCGACACACCAATGAGCCGCGGTACCGCCGAGCCCGCTCCGCTCGTTAGCACTGGGGTCAAGGCCGGGTACGTAATGCCGAACGGCGAAATCCACGCCGTGTCGAGCCCGTGGTTCGACAGCTCGAACACGGCGTAGATCGGCTCTTGTTCAAAGAACTCTCCCTTGCCGACGTATAACCTGAGCTCTAACTGCGCATTTCTGTTTGATCCAGCCGGGGCGCCGAATCGACTCAGCAGCGTCAAGCCGAGCAAAACCGTGGTCACCATCGGCCGTTTCATATCGAAGGCTTCGAAGACTGACGCCGTAGCAGCGGCAGCTCTAATCCATCCCGCAGCGCCTGCCAGCTCGCCTCGATGATGTTCTCCGAGCACCCCATCGTGCTCCAGCGCTCCGGCCCGCGGGCGGACTCCACGAGCACCCGAGGTTTGGCCGCCGTACCCAGATGCTCGTCAACGATGCGCACCTTGTAATCCACCAGGCGTACGTCGGCGAGCTGCGGGTAACGTGGCAAAAGCGCCTTGCGTACCGCACAATCGAGCGCGTTGACCGGGCCCGCGCCCTCGGCGGCCGTATGGATCACCTCCCCGTCCACCTGTAGCTGCACCATCGCCTGCGCGGTGGTGGTTCCTCCGTTCCACCCCTCGACGATGACGGTGAACCCCAGCAGCTCGAACGGCGGCCGATAATCCGGGGCCGAGCGCCGCACCAGCATCTCGAACGACCCATCCGCCGCCTCGAACTGATGTCCCGCGTACTCGAGCGCCTTCACCTGCTGCAGCACGTCCGCGCCGGCGGCAAGGCCCAGCGCGTCCGCCCGCAGCCGCACATTTTGCCGCCCCGACAGCTCGCTCACCACCACGCGCGTCTCGTTCCCGACCAGCGCCGGATCGATGTGCTGATAGCTCTCCGGCAGTTTCGCCACGGCCGCGACGTGGATGCCCCCTTTGTGGGCGAACGCGCTTGTGCCGACGTACGGCGCATGGGCATCGGGATTCAGGTTCGCGACGGCCGCCACGAAGAGCGCTACCTCCCGCATACGTCGCAGCTGCTCGGGCGGCAGCACCGGACAGCCGACCTTGAGCTGGAGCGTCGCGATGAGGGGGATGAGGTCGAGGTTGCCGCAGCGCTCGCCGTACCCATTGATCGTGCCCTGGATGTGGACGCATCCCGCGCGCACCGCCGCCAGCGCGTTCGCCACGGCAAGGCCGCTGTCGTTGTGCGGGTGAATGCCGAGTGGTGTACCGAGCTGCGCCTGGACGTCGCGCACACGCTGCTCCACGACTTCCGGGAGCTCCCCTCCGTTCGTGTCGCACAGGACGATACAGTCCGCGCCCGCGCCAGCCGCCGCCCGTAGCGTGGCGAGCGCGTATTCCGCATCCAGGCGGTACCCGTCGAAGAAGTGCTCCGCGTCGTAGATCACCTCCCGGCCGAGCCGCTGGAAGTAGCCGACGCTCTCCGAAATCATACGCAGGTTCTCGTCGCGGCTCGTCTCGAGCACGCGCTCGACGTGCAGCGTGGAGCTCTTGCCGACGAGCGTCACCACCGGCGTCTCGGCTTCGAGCAGAGCGGCGAGATTGGGATCGTCCTCGCAGCGGCCGTTGGCCCGCCGGGTCATTCCGAAGGCCGCGATCTTCGCATGCCTGAGGGGTTCTTTGCGGATCCGGCGGAAAAACTCCGCGTCCTTGGGGTTCGAGCCCGGCCAGCCGCCTTCGAGGTAGTGGATGCCCAGCTCGTCCAGCCGGTGCGCGATTTTCAGTTTGTCGTCGACCGAAAGCGACAGGCCCTCGCGCTGCGTGCCATCCCGCAGTGTCGTGTCGTACAGGAACATGTGCGTTGCCCCTCGCGTGCTTCCACCAGGGATACCAAAGCGGCGCGGCCTCTCGACTTCTCGAGAGGCCGCGCCGCGCATCATCGGGTCCTACAGTCCGTCAGCCGAGTGCCAGCCCGCCGCCTCTCAGATCGAGTCGGATGGTAATGCTCGTAATCGACAGGCCAGCGCAACGGACGCTCATGGCTGTGATACTAACCCCCGCGCGGGGTGCGTCAATCCCTCGGCCTCTCCGCTCAAGACCTCACGGACCCGCACCACCTCACCGACCACAACCGTAGCGGGAGGCTCGAGACCCTCCTCCGCAACCCGCGCGGCGAGCGTGGCCAGCGTGCCGACCACGGTCCGCTGAGTGGGGAGCGTACCACTCGCGATCAGCGCCGCCGGTGTGTCGGGATCCGCGCCGTGCTCGAGCAGTCGAGCGGTGATTTCGGGCAAGGCGGAGAGCCCCATCAGCACCACCAGTGTCGGCACCCGCGCGAGCGCCTCCCAATCGAGGTTGGACACGCCCTCGCACTCGTGTCCCGTGACCACCGCGAACGCTGATGCCAACCGCCGGTGGGTGACCGGTATCCCCGCCGCTGCGGGCACGGCGATCGCCGACGTCACGCCCGGCACGACCCGAAACGGCACTCCGGCAGCGCGCAGGGCTTCGCACTCTTCGGCGCCGCGGCCGAACACGAAGGGATCGCCGCCCTTGAGCCGCACGACCGTCAACCCGCGCCGGGCCCGCTCGACCAACAACGCGTTGATCTCGCTCTGCGCCAGGTCCGCTCCACTACTGTGCGGGCGCTTCCCCACGAACACTCGCTCTGCTCCGGGCGGCGCTTCGGCCAGCAGAGATGGAGCGACGAGGCGATCGTA
>Ga0209474_10000077_pt1 | contig 113024 bp, 98 predicted proteins | sample GraSoiAngelo_145_FD_185902 | JGI IMG/M metagenome (GOLD analysis project Ga0209474, IMG submission 185902) | Grasslands soil microbial communities from the Angelo Coastal Reserve, California, USA - 14_1009_05_20cm (SPAdes) (version 2) | ecosystem: Environmental > Terrestrial > Soil >...
GATCGGGACGCGGATCCGACGCGCTCGCGTGATGACACACAGCCGGACGCGGGGCGCTCACTGACGAACATCGACGACGGCCGAGAAGGAAATCGTCTCACGAGTCACTTTTTCATCGTCCTGCTAGAAAGCAAATCGACGACAAGGTGAGTCAGAAGCACCGAAAAAAGACTGAAGCATGGAAGCGGGACGAGTCGTTCTATGCAGACGTCGCGGCCCACCTCCGAGCAGTCAAGGCCGCGTGGCGAAATCCGACGATTCACGTGAGACGGGACTATACGCCGGAACAGGCGGAGGAAGTTTACTTACACGTTGGCATCTTCATGCGTCATCTCGCTGAACGACTTCAAGAACCAGAACGCCCTATCGGCGCTTCGTCTGGCGACGTTGAGGCCGAGACTTAGTGGGCTGAGCCTTGGTCGCCAACAAGACGCGGCGTAGGCCGTCGTTGAACCGTTCCATGGTGCCCACCGGATCATCGGCGGGCACGTCTGGCACGGAGTCTTTGGTGCGAGGCACTTTCTTCATAGATGCGGAATTTCAAACTTGAGCGAAAAGTTTGGTTGTTTCTGTCGTTCGGCCTCCAGCCACACCTTGATGGCGTTACCGAGTCTTTCCGCTTCCGTCGGAGCGCCCATGCTGCGCTGTTCACGCCACGGCGTTGAACAAACGGGACATTCGTCCGGAACGCGAATTGTCTGATTGAGCTGGAGCGATAACGATGCCTGACATTTCGTGCAGGCCACGCGCATCGCGATCAAGTCGGATGGAGTGATCACGGTGATCTGCTCAACGGTCATCGTCGCTTCTTTCCACGGCGCAGTTGCGGTAGGGCTTTTTCAGCACGTTTGCGGCAACTCCGAGCCGGTCAGGGCAGTGTAGGTGAGACGCTTGTTAATGATGCCCTTGAGCGCGTGCGCGAACCGCTCCGCATCGTTCATCACGCGGTTGTTGAAACGGAACGCTTGCTCGTCAAGATAGCGGAACAGATGGAACGGTTCGACCGACACGTAGGTACCCTTGATGGCGCGCTTCAAGAGGCTCCAGAGTTCTCGCAGCTATTGGTGTGGACTTCGCCGTCCACGTAGGCTTCGGCGTGGTCGATCACGCGATGGGTGTAGTCGGAGTCCAGCCCGTCATACGACAGGAGAAAGTCAGTGTAGACCTTCGAACCGCGACGGACGTTCGCGCGGATGTTGGCCTGCAAAGTGTCCTTACGAACGTTGCGCGCGACGGCAAGCCGCACCACGCTGTGACCGTCTTTACCGTGGCGCGCGAGCAGTCCCATCACGGCAACCTTACCGGCGACACTCCGGCCGCGCTTGACGTTCAACCGACGCCATTTGTCGGCGTGCATGAAGCGCGCTTTGCCACCGATGTAAGTCTCGTCGGCTTCGTGAACCGTACCGGGATTGTCGGAGAGCGAGTTATGTGAGTCAGGCCGCTGGAGCCCGCTCATAGTACCGTGCTTCGTACTTGGCCGGCGGCACGTAGCCGATAGGTTCGAGCAACCCGTAATGTCCCAGCTCAGGATCGACAGGATTGGGACATCTTTGCCGCGTCCGTGATATAAGCTCCCGCTCGTGATCGACGTGTCGGTTCTTCGGTTGCTGCTCCTCACCATCATCGGTTGGCTCGATCGCCGGGAACGGGAGGCGCTCGCCTATCTGATCGAAGAGAATCGCCTCCTCCGGCGGCAGGTCGGTGGGCGGCGCCTGCGGTTCACCGATGACGATCGGCGGCGACTCGCAATACGCGCTCGCCGGCTGGGGCGGAACGCCTTGCGTCAGGTCGCGACGATCGTCACGCCGGACACGCTGCTGCGATGGCACCGGCAACTGGTGGCGCGCAAGTGGACGTATACAAGGAGGCCAAGCAGTCGTTCCGGTGTTCTTGGCGAGATTCGACAACTCGTGCTGCGCACGGCCGCGGAAAATCCGACGTGGGGCTACACGCGAATTCAGGGTGCCCTCAAGAATCTCGGGCACCAGCATCGGGCGATCGACGATCGCGCGCGTCTTGAAGGCCCACGGTGTGCCACCAGCGCCGAAGCGCCCGACGTCGTGGCAGACATTTCTGCGAGCGCATTGGGGAGCGATCGCGGGGGCCGATTTCTTGACGACTGAGGTGTGGACGTGGCGAGGCCTCGTGACGTTCTACACGGTGTTCGTCATTGATCTGGCGACCCGCCGCGTGCAGGTGGTTGGGACCACGCCACATCCGGACGAAGCTTTCATGCGACAGGTCGTGCGGACGCTTTCGATGGCAGACGATAACGTGTGCCGCGTGTTGATTTGCGACCGGGATGCGAAGTGGAGTGTCGCCGTGCGCGAGTGGCTCGAGGAGGCCGGGATTCGCGTGGTGCAGACACCGTATGAGGCCCCGAACGCGAATGCGTACGCCGAGCGATTCGTGCGATCGATGAAGGAAGAATGTCTCGACCGGATCATTCCGATCGGAGAGGGTTACTTCCGACGTGCGGTGTCGGAGTTTGTCGCGCATTACCACCGCGAGAGGAATCATCAAGGTCTGGAGAACGCCCTGATTGAGGGGGCACCGGTGAGCGGTGCCGGCCGAGTGCACCGGCAGTCACGCCTCGGTGGACTGCTCAACTTCTACCGGCGCGCAGCGTAATAAAGCGCACATCGCTTCGGCTGAGCGATGGAACAGAACGAGCACGTGCTCGCGGTTCTCGGCACCCGACCCATGGACGAGCACAATCGCGGGATGTATGCTACCAGTCGACGGCGCGATCAGCGTCCCGGCCAACTGAATCTCGCGATTCGAAAACCGCACGTCTTCGCGCTTTTCGATGTCGACGCGCCGTGCTGTGCGCGCCGGCGCGCTCGGACGCTGCCAGGTGACTGACACGATCTTGCCCGCTCGGTCGCGTTGAAACGCAAGGCGCGACTCGACAGATTCCGGAACGGCGACGCCAGGGCCGGCGAAGAACTTGTCCTGGTCGGTTCGATAAAGCGGCCGCACATCGCCGGATTCATCGAATACCACAAGCCGAGGCTTGCCGAACCCGCTGAATTCCTCCCACATCTGCAGGTACAAGAACGTCGTAGGTCCCAACTGATAGACGCCCGTGTACTCACGAAGAGCCTTTTCATCGACGGGTTGCACGGTGGGAGTCTGACGCGCGGAAATCACGTGTAGTCCGCCGAATAGGGCCGCGACAATCGTTGCACCGATCGCTACTCTCCCCGTGATTGGAGCAACCATTTAAGGAGCATAGCTCCGCGCACTGCCGGGGACTACGACTTCGTCACGCTCTGGACGCCAGTCGGCGAAACGCATAGGGTTCGGCATCGCTCGTGGCGACTCGATTCCTGTTTGCGGTCGGCCAGTTTAGCCACCGCAAGGGATTGAGCAGAAAAGGCCGATTGATGGTGAGCCGCACTTTCGCGAGTTGGAACCATTGTCGTTCGCCAAAACGCCATCCGCCTCGGTGCCGGTTGATATTGCACGCGGCGCACGACACGATTGGAGCGTGCTGGAGACGATCTTGTTGACTGTCCGCGCGCTGGCGTTGGCCTGCCGCGGCCATCACGAATTGGTCCTCGAGAACATCGCGCTGCGCCAGCAGCTCAGGGCGTTAAAACGGACGACGAAGCGTCCGCGCCTCCGGACCCGCGACCGGCTGTTCTGGATCGGGTTGGCCAGCACGTGGCGGCAATGGCGCACCGCATTGCTGATCGTCCAGCCGGAGACAGTGATGCGATGGCATCACGACTGGCTGCGCCGCCGATGGACTCGCCGCTCGACGCAGACGCGGTGGGGTCGGGCACCAATCGATGGCGAGATCCGTACGCTGGTCGGCAAGATGGCGTCGGACAACCCGTTATGGGGCGCACCGCGCATTCATGGCGAATTAGCCAAATTGGGCGTCGACGTGTCGGAACGAACCGTGTCGAGGCTGCTTCGCGCTCGCGACCATCGACCATCCCAAACGTGGCGGACATTCCTGACCAATCATCTGGCCGCGCTGGTGTCGATGGATTTCTTTACCGTCCCGACGGTGACTGGTCGCGTGCTGTTTGTGCTGGTGTTGCTGTCGCACCAACGCCGGCGCATCGTCTACTTCAACATCGCCGAGCACCCGACGGCGTCTTGGGCCGCTCAGCAAGTCGTCGAGGCGTTTCCTGGCGACAGGGCACCACAGTGGTTGCTCAGAGATCGCGACAGCATCTACGGCGACGTCTTCCGTCGCCGCGTGGCGAGTATGGGGATTGCGGAAGTCATCTGCAGTCCGGCGAGTCCTCGGCAAAACCCGTACGCAGAACGAGTGATCGGATCAATTCGACGCGAGTGCCTGGACCACGTCATCGTGTTCGGCGAGCTTCATTTGCGCCGACTGCTCTCCGCCTACGTGGCGTACTACAACGACGTTTCATACTGCCCCACCTCGCTATGTGCGTGAATGGCCTGAAAAACCGAGGGTTGGCTGGTGAGCGTCTGGTATTGCGGCCCAAGTCGTCATCCACGACATCGATCTCACGCCACCCGAGCTGCTGCAATCGATCCTGCATCGCATACTGCAACCGCTGGCTTTCGAGGTTGTGGTGCACCTGATGGGCCGACGATTGCCGCACATACACAATGGCTTTCCGTGCCAGATGCTGCGGCTTGATCTTGTCACTCATCGTGCGTCTCCCGCGTCAAATCGGCGGCGACGACGCCGTCGACGTGCCCGCGCAGCAGCCGCGCCAGCAACCGGATCGTCTTCTCTTGGATCTCGGAAGGCAGCGTCTGAAACGACGGACGCGAGGCGTGGGGACGAAACAACGAGAGTTACGAGAGTCTCGGTGGGCTCACGGATCGGCGCATCAGCACCTCCTGCGACAGGCAAGGAACGATGCTGCGCTTCTAGCCACATCGCCAGGATCCGAGCGCGCGGTCGTTCGCAGCAACGTCTGCAATGCTCTCAAGGCGTCGCAGTTGACCGCTGGCACGGCCATCACGCGCAGCCGGCCACACGCCGCCGGCTCAAACATCCACGTTGGGACTTCTAGCGATAAACGATGCCGCTCCTCCTCGAGGCCGCACCGACTGACAGAGTGCCCCTGCTTGACGAGCACCTCGTAGATCGTGACGGCACGACCGAACCATGGATGCCACGGATAACGGAGTTCTCGTAACTCAGTACTATGGGTGTTGGGTTGTCGACTTCTACCACAGAAGTCGGACGCATCTCGCATTGGACAAAGACGCGCCTGGCGGCAGACCAGTCCAACCGGCAAGCGACGGACGGATCGTCGCGATTCCCGAAGTCGGTGGTCTCCATCACCGATACGAGCGTCGCGCGGCGTAAGTGCCACGTCCCTTCTCTGACTGTCGAATCCACGCAATGTTTTCGGGAGTACTCGCGGCTCGCGCTTTGCGGTCTTCTCCGTTTCTCAAGAGCACCAAGCCAACAGGGCGTGCACAACAACGTCCGTTCCACAGCCTTCAATCCGTTCGAGTACCGCCACGGCTCCGCCCGATGGCGTTTTGGCGAATGACAGGCTCAGGTTAGAGTTAGAGCACGGTTATTCGAATATTTCGAAAAGCCGCAGTATAGCTGTAATTCGAGTACGACTGCAGCCCAACGAAAACCGGATCATTCGGTGCCGGTCGCCCGCGGTTCGGATCAGGATTCGTATACCTTGCTGTATTCACTCCATTCAGAGTCACCGTAATGAGGTTGTTCTGCACATCGATCCGATACTGATTCCAACCGAGCACCACCGCGTTCTGAGGATTCACGTAATCACCGGGCGTGCTGGGGGGCACGCCGGGACTGAGGACAGGGTCGCCTGGATAGTTCACGTTGTAAACGGCGCCGGTGCGGTACTTCGCCAGTCCAGGAGGCTGTCCGGAACCGCTGTTGTCAATCTGCACCTCGAACCCGGTATCGGCGGCTGACCAGGCGGGATTGTAGTATCCGCGCGAATCTGGGTTTCTGAAGCAAACGAACACGCCAGCGTTCGTTTCGAAGAGGCGAATAAAGAACTCAAGCTCCAGTCGAAAATCGGCCGGCATTGGAATGGTGCACCACAGCAAGCCGAGATCAAAGCTCGGCACAGACTGGAGTGCACCATCGATAACGTGAAACGTGCCGCGGCCAGCCATTCGCCAATTTCGCAGCGTTGCGCCGTCAAACAAATTGATCACAGCCCCAGCCGGTGGCGCAGCGGGAACGAGCGGCTGAAAGTACGGGCGGGGCGGGCGACCTGCGGGTACACCGTCGCCTTCAGGAAATACTCGTTTGGCAAGGCGCCGCTGGAGGGCGATGCCGTTGATTACGGGATTCGCGGACCCACACGTCGGCAGGACCGCTGCATCACCCGCATATAGATTCGTCACGAAGTGGAACTGGCCGTCAGCATTTACCACCGATTGCGTGGGGTCCTCTCCCATGCGAAGCGTGCCCGATTCGTGGAATGTCGTTCCAAGTCCGTCGAGCGCGATGGGAATCGCGGCTGGGTTCGGGTGCGCAAACAGATTTTGAGCCAAGTGCCGAGTCGCCTGGTCGATTGCTGCTTGGAGGGCCGCATCCTCGGGCCCTCTCGCGATAGCGACCGACGCGCGCGGTAACAAATACTCGTCCAAATCAGCGGGCTGCTGTGGAACGGTCACATTATTCGCGACGTTCGGCAGCATCTCGCCGATCGCGCGGATGACCACATCGACTTGGCCAGGCGCAGTTTCTCCCAAACGCCGAACGTCCTCGAGATCCGGAATCTTTCGAAAGAGCAGCATATCAGCTCGATTGCCAGTACCCGGCGGGACGGCGGAGGCTGTGATCTGAAAGTGAAAGTGGACTGGCGTGCCATTGATGACGCGTCGGCAGCGAAGAAATAAGGCGGACACCTCGGGGCGAGCCAACGCCAGCCCCGCGGGCAATGGTGCCGTAAACGCGGCATTTTTTCGAACATGCACCATGAGATTCCGGCCCATCTCATTCGCGTTCTGAACTCCGCCAGCGCTGAGCAGAGCCATGCGCGCGCTTTCGATCGCGCCGAGCGTCAGGATCACGATTGGACGACGGTTGGTGTTGCCAGCGATCGGAGGGCTCAGATCCAGCTGACCATCGCTCGTGTCGATGCCGACGATCTCTTGAACGTTGACGCCCGTAGCCAGCGTGTACGGTCGCAACGTGAGACGCGTGACATGGCAATTCGGGACGATCATCAAGCGCTTCATCGCGTCATTGCCTACGCCGGATTCGACCACGGCCTCACGAGCGGCGGCAATCGCGAGCGGTACGCTGCTGAACTTGTTCAACGCGAAAAACCCAGGACGGGTTTCGGTCTGCACCGCGAGCGGTGCATCGAGCCGCAAGCTCTGGACGAATCCAGGATAAGGTGGCACCGCGAGTTGCGCCTGCAGCCGGGGCCCAGCGTACAGAGCGAAGTACGCGGTGTAGTCGGGATACTCATTGACCGGCACGGCATCAGGCACGCCCGCGTAGATCGCAAAGAGTTGCTGACGATAGTGATCGTGCAGCCTGCCGTTGATGAAATCGTTGGACGTCGAGACGCCCGTCTGCTCTACGGCTTCCTGGTAAAACCTGGTCCGGAGATCGGCGATCACATTTCCTGGCCACAACGTCCGAACGGTGACCTGACCTATGGGCACCGTGTGCATTTCAGATGTCAGGTACTCAGGTGACCAACCGCCCCAGTACAACGAGCGGCCACCGATGCAGTATGCCAGGCCACCGAATGCCTCCGCGGAGTTCCAGGGCAGGCCCCAGTTTTCGAGAGCCGCCTGTCTATCTCTCCCTTCCGCGATGAGCTGTTGACGCGTCGCAGGCAGGACTGGGCTATCGGCACTTCGAGTCGGATTCGGCGCAAACAGTCGGAGATTTGGAATATCTTGGGTGTGTGCCGGCAACACGAAAGGGCCCGCCTCCAGCACGAGTATCCGATAATTCGTGGGTTTGATTCCGTCTCCAGGATATGCACCGGCCCCGAATCTGCGCGCGCGGAAGAACAGATTCTCGGCCAGCGCCAAGCCGAATGTGCCGCCGCCGATGATGATCGCATCAAACGGTCCGCTCGCCCGTGCCTCCGCAAACGTGTTGCAAACGTAGTTGCCAAGCACATCGCGTGAAAAAATCGTTTGCGGCGTTGGAACGGCCATCGACGTCCTCCGGGGTGAAGGCCTGTCAGGCAGACAGCGCAGAAAGAGGACAGCATTCTGCCCTCGTCAGCGAAGGTCAAGGAAAAAACGACCCTATGCGCTTCCCCTGTGTAACCCGCTGGTAACGCCAACGCGAGTTCTACGGCTTGCTCGCTCAAGGACCTCAACGCCCGCAGCAGCGGCCTGAGTCACAACGTCCTGAGGCCTTGCCATTACCCCCGTGTAACCCTGTTCTCAAGAACCGAGCGGCATGTTCGCACATTGGCGCCGAGACCTCCTGTGCCAGAAACAGCGCGCCACGCTGAAGGAAGAGATCGCCGACCGATCATCGCCAGCAAAGATCAGATCAGCCAGCGGCCGCTCGACTTTTGGAACAGACCTCCATAGACAGATGTTCGTCCGCTTTCGATCGGCTCGTAAAACTCCTCTACGAGGTCCAAACGCGTGAATCGTCTTGCGTCGAAGGATTGTGTGAAACGATTGCCGCTATCTGAAGTAGCAGCATCGGCATGACGTATCCCCCAAGCTACAATATCCACCGAGGCGCCGGCCCATCACGCTCATGGCTCGATCCACGAAAATGGTCACCTCGTTGGGCGGCTCTTGCACCGGAGTTGCTCCAGGCCGAAAGGTCAGTTGTCGTTGTGATCCCACGTGATCGTCAGCCCGGAATCTGGCGCCCCATACTGTGTTTTGTACTTGAAGAGGTCGCGCCACTCGTCGTTGTCCCACCAGCCGTTGAACTTGCTCGGGACGTTGAACGCGAGCCGTGCTGGCCGCAGAGTACTGTGCAAAACGACTCGGGCGAGCGCAATGGGATCGGGGTGCCGAAACCGGGTGCCATCGGTAGAAACCAGCCAGTGGTCGCAGTCCACTGCCTCCACCAGTTCCCTGACGATGTTTCGCTGGCTGCAGTGGTGTGGCAACTTGAACGCGTCGAGGTGCAGACGGCCGGCGGGGCTTGCAGCGGCGATGCCGGCGATTAGATCTTCCGGGATCGCGTCGCCGGCCAGCAATACACGCCGGTTCCGGTACTCGAGCAGGAGAGTGATGGTGCTCCCGTTGGCCTCGCTGTCGTCCGCAAGGGTCGGGGTCGCGGCCAGTTGACGGAGGTCCTCGAGGTCCTCAAGAATTGGCGGGACTTTCGGACCCATGGGCTCGAGCCCTGGCGACACGGTCGTGAGCGTGCCTTTGCGTAGGGCTTCGGCGACTTCCTCCTTCCAAACCGGCGCGAGCTGGGTCAGACGCTCCGGCATAGGTCCCAGCGCCTTCAGGGTGAGGCCATCATGCAGCGTCATGCTTGTTAACGGCCTGTCAGGAGCACGTACGACGGCCCGCCCGTCGAACGCCGCGTTCCAGACCTGGGTCTTCAGCCAGCTGGCGAGCCGCTCACCCTGGGCCGGACCCATGGGCTCCAGGCCGGTGTGGACGATGCCACCGGTTAGGTGTGGATAGCCGTTGAACCACACGTCGCGGATCGTAAGCCCTGGAATCGGGTCCGCTTCCGCGAGGCAACTCAGTACGCCGCCGATGTGATCGCGATCGACGTGGGTGACGACCAGCAAGTCGAAGATCCGCTCGGCCTCGTCTAAGTCGAAAATCCGCTGGCGGACCAGTTTGCCGGCCTCCTCGGTCCCCATGTCGACGAGCAGTTGATGCGGCGTACCGGCGTCGCCCCACCGCAGCCAGATCGCGTCTCCTTGCCGCGCCGGAAGCATGGTCACCGCGAGCATCACTCGTCTCCGGACGGCTGCCACTGACTCAGGCAGACCGACTCCCAGTCGATGTAAGGCGCAGTGTCCGCCAGCCGCCGGATGGCCTCCGGTCTGTCCACACCCGGCGTTTCCCTCGGCCAGTGCCGCAGCAGGTCGAGCAGCAACGAGTAGCTCTCGGCGTACAGCATCCGCCGCTGGCTAGCTTCGAGGGCAAGGCCCAGTACCACGTCGGAAGTCGACTCCCGCTGATAGCGTAGGTGGGCGAGCAGGACTTTGCCGTCGGGCAGCCAAACGATGTCGCTCGCGAGGTTTTCGACCCAGCTCTCCCACCGCTGCAAGCGACCGGCCTTGTATAGCAGCAAGGCACCGAGCGCCGCGCCGGCGGGGTCCTCGTATTTGTCCCGCAACAGCGCGACGGCATCGTCTGCCACCCGTGCGCCTTCGACGAGATAGCCCGAACTCAGCATGTTCTGCAACGCATTGGCGACCGTGCGCTGCGGCGTGATCCAGGCATGCGCGTGAATTCCCGTCGACGTAAGGTCGATCCTGACGGCGCACGATCCCGACGGCGTGCCGCCTTCAGGGCTGATCGGCAGACTGATCCGCAGCTGTCGCGGACCGATCCGAAACAGAGCGCTCGGCACGGCGTTCACGCTGGACTTGCACTGGAATATCCTGAGCGTCCGGGTCTCGCGAACCAGTGACGCGCCGTCCACCTCGAGGAGCTGCACGTCGGCCGCGGTCTCGAGGCCCGCCTCCGCCTCGGTTCCAACGGCGGCGGCCATGCCGCGCGTGAACCGCGGGCGCTGATCGTCTGGAAGAGTGGGTTCCTCAGGTGTCGGAGATTCCACCGGTGCGGTAGGCTCCACCGGAAGCTGTACGAGCGTCCTCTCGCCACCTTTGACCTGAACGACGGCGCTGTGTCGGCGGCCGTCCTCTAGGACCGCGCCGACTTCGTAAAGGCCGGCCGGCAGATCCAGAGTACTCGACGCGGACGCCTTCGCGACCAGCCTCAGCCTGCTGTCCCGTATCTCGATCGGGATAGCGTTGCCAAAGAATACCGAATCGGACGCGAGCTGAAGGGCGATCTGCCCGTTTGGACGGCCTTTCCCGCGGTCGCTCATGGCGCCACCTTGACCTGCCTCGTCATGGCAGGCGGCCTGACGAAGAGCAATTCGTTGTAACTTTTGTACGGCGCATCGGCCGCGATGTTCAACGCGTACAGACCCGCCTCTACCGGCCGCTGCAGCGGCCAAGCCGTGTAGTTCTCGACGACCACTGCCTCCTCGCTTTGCCTCAGCGTGGCCCGGCAGGCGTGTCTCGCCGGCGCCGGATCCACGTCGATGTTCACATCCACATGCGGCGCTGCCGCGAACTCGTGCACGGCCGCTTCGTGGATCTTGCCGGCGATGTCCACCGACTGCTCGGCCTGTTCGCCGAGCGCGAGCGCCTTGACGCGGTCGGGCAGGCGCTTGATCAGCGCCGTCACCGGAACGTGCCAGCAGTCCACGCCTTCGTCCTCCGGGCCAGACGCGGCACCGCCTCTGAGCGACCACATCAGGGCTTCGTTGAAGAGCGTCACACCCCCGACGCGCGCGTAAGCAGCCTTTCCGGTAGTCGCCGCCAGGAACATCGGCGAGGTTTCGGTGTCGCCGTTCGGCACGTCGAGCTTCAGCGCGCCTTCCAGCGTCTCGAACCGCCGGGCGATGGCCGGCCTCTGTCGGCACGCATCGACGAACCAGAACTGCGTGCGCGCCGTTGTCGGATGGTTCATACCGGCGTGGATGCCGGCCATATCGACCGCACCTTCGAGTCGTGCGAGCTGCCCGGGGGCCCCGAAATCAGTGAGCAGCAAGATCGCGCCGTGCTTGGTGAGCTGGACGCCGTGGCCGGCGACATAGACGATCGCGACGTTCTCGACATGCGTGTCGCAGGCGTGCCGGAAATCCTTGAGCGCCACCCGGACGTTCTCGAGCCTCGCCGACGTATCGCCGTTCAAGAGCGCGGCAATGGCCGGCGAGATGACCTCGCCATCGGACGGCGACAAGAGCACACGGAGGCTCCTGAGCGGTGCTCGCTTGCAGCGGTACTCATTCAGCAGCCACGCGGCGAACTGGGACGCGGAGCGAGCAGCGGCCGACAACTGCTCCATGCCGAACTCGGCACCACTGGCGGTGGGCTCGTCGCCGTCCTCGAAGTGCCGGTACCGGCTGACCCCGATCACGAGCGCATGGGTGCCGGCCTGCGTCAGGTCCTCGGGAATCAGTGACGGCATGGCGCCATCCCTCGCGTTCGGGCCGGCGTGACGGGTCCGAACGCAGTCCGCTCCGCCCTGCGTCGGTCGAGCATGTTGTCCCTCCCGTTCCTACTATAGAGAGTCATTCGATTGAATGCCACACTCTCTCGGCTCTGGGATCTTCCGTGGTAGCTTCGGCGGCCTTCGTGTGGCCCCGGAGAACGGATATTGCGGCGGAGGCGAGATCATCGCGTCCTTCTTGGACGAGGAGGCGGTTGACGCGTTCACATTCACGGTCGTCCCAAGCTTCATCCGGGAGGCATTTCTCTCCTGCACCGCGGCATCGCGACGTGGCGCTCCGCTTGCTCCGTGTAGCCGAATTTCCGGACGGTGTCCTTCAGCTGCATTTACGAGGTGCAGCACCGGAACCATTCGAGCACCGGCTCGTCAGCTGGTGTTCGACACGACTCGCAGGCTTGGACTGAAAGCCACGAACCGAACTACGTGGCGCCCGGCGCTCGCCCTTTGGATAGGCGGGATCTGCAGGGCTGTGTCGCTGAACAGATGCGGATGCGGAAACCTCCAGTCGGTTTCGGGCTTGAGAACGGCTCTCAGAATGGCCTCCGGGCATGGTGAGGAGTTGCACCGCACCAGCCGCAACGACAATGCCCAGCGCTGCCATGCGTTCGCGAAATCCACGTCGCTGAACGAGGGGGCCCACTCCTGCCAGAAATCGAACTCAGACATGAAGAGGATCTCCGCGACTCGGAAGCCCGTCCGAACCGCGATGGTGCGTTGCACTCCGCTGGATTGTCCACCGTGAGCGGGCAAGTCGCGGTGGCTGACAAGAACGAACGTCACGTTCTGGAGCAGGGCTTCGAGATCCATACTGTCTTCGGCGCCGCCACCGGAGAGCACGATGTCCGCACGCAGGCGTGAAGATCGAGATGCTCCATCCGTAGCTCGCGTCAAACGGCGGAGATCATTGGGAGCTTCACCATGGAGAACCGGCGGGAAGTGCTACGGGGCTTGCGACATCCCGCAGCAACCGCGTGCGTGAACTGATGTGATGCCGGTCTGTATGTCCGGCGGTCGCCGTACGCCGCCGGCAGTATTTCAATGCGGAACATGGCCGCCATTTTTTTCGGCAGCCTTCACACGCGCAACTTCGTCCGAAGGCGTCCCTGGGTTTACTGTCGACACCCGAACCGCGTCGGCGGGCAGACGCGAAATGTATCGGCTGCTGCGCCCGTACGCGGACTCGTGGATGAACGAGGCGGGCGGAATCGTGCGTCTCCGCCACAGGTTCATCCGGCGCTCCCAGCGCTGGCGCTTCCAGTTGTAGTGCTTTTTCCAGATGAGCTCCCCGAAATGCCACCAGCCTTCGAGCGACTCGTGCTGCTTGCCCTTCGCGTTTGGTTGCACGTACGTCGATCCCCCCGTACGTCCGAGCACATCGGCTTCCCTGTCCGCGATGACGAGCAGGCCTGCCTTCTTTGCTTCTGTGAGCATCCATTCGAGCGCGAGCTTCGAAAGTCCGCTCTCTGACTCGCGATAGCCGCCGCCCACATCGCAATGGACGCCCGGGAACCAGACCTGCATGGAGTCCCTCGGACCGTGCGCTTTCCGTCCCGGTGAGGGCCTCCACAGGTGATTGCGGAAAAACGCACGCCGTTCGTCGATCGCGACGGCGTGCCGGCCGATCTGAATTGAAGGATTATCGGCGACGTATGGCAGCGTGAGCGGATTCTCGATCCATCCGACGCTGCTGACCGTGTCCCAGACGCCGACGAAGTGCGGCCCGCACTGGAGGCAACCGATCTCCGCCTTGAAATCTGCTGCGAGCCCGAAATGTTCATCCGCCGAGGTCGTCTTCTTATTCAAGCCGAGGAGCTCGCCGGCCTTCCCCACGACGCGCCGCGTCACCCCCGGCCGTCTGTTGATGGCGAGTAGCATTCTGATGGCGTACGGCACCAGAGGCTCATTACCCGGCCGGATCATGCCGTACATGTGCAGTAGCGACGCGACAGCCCGGACCGTGTACGCGCCGCGGCTGAAACCGAACATGAACACGCGATCGCCGGGCTCGTAGTACCGCATCAGGAACACATACGCGTCCCTCACGTCGTCCCGCAGCCCGTACCCGAATGTCATCCCCATCAGCTTCGTCAGCTTTCGCGCGGGCGTCGTGAGGGCTCCGGCGGGCTCCATCGTCCCGAGGCCGGGATGGTAGTAGGTACGCTGACTGTCGTGATCGAGCACCGAGAAGAGCTTGATGACGTTCGTTCGATGGCGGGCAAACTCATTCGCGGTGCCGTCGCAGCAGACGACGAGGTTCTTCGGCATGCTGATCCCCGGAAGACAACGCCTAGCCTTCGATCTCCACGTCCACGAAATCCGCGCCTGAGAGCGCATTCTCACAGTCAGTGCGCAGCGGCTGCGGCGACGTCAGCCACTGTTTTTCGAACTCGGAGAATTTCGGCAACTGCGGTGCCTTCGTGCCGAGCGCCTGCTGATAATTCCGGACGTTCTCGACGCGCTTTCCGATCTCTACGAGCAGCGCGGACCGCGGGATCGTCTCGTAGTTCTTCCGCTTCGTGGACACCACCGCCTTCGCCGTTGCCTTCGCGCCGACAGCTGGCAGCGGCAGGATTGCGTCGAGGATCGTGCTCGGCTCCGTCGCCGTTCCATCTTCCATGTCGTTCCACGGGGTTGCGTTCTCGCTGCCGTGGTGCCCGATCTTCAGGAAGTCGATCGGCGCGGCGAGCTTCGCCCTCCGCTTGTGCCACATCACATTCCACGCGCCATTCGCCTTGCCTTCCTTGAACTTCGTGTCCCACTCCGCGTCCCCGACGAACAGCAACCGCTTTGCTTTCCACTCGATGAGCAGGACGATGCTAGTGTTGTTGGTGACCTTGCTGGACAGCTCCGCGAACGCGAACGCGGTGGACATCATCCGCGACTGCAGATCACGGAAATCCGACTGGCTGATGTTCCCCGGGAAAGGCGGCGGCTTCGGCGGATCCTTCCGGAACAGGGCGCCGCCCGCCATGAGTCCCTGCAGGTCCTCATCGATTTCCTCTCCGAGGTAGAAATGATCGACATCGCGCTCCGGACCGAGGATGTGGACGTTGGCGCCCACGAGCGGCAGCCCGAGGTCCGCCGGCGTCATCCCGGCGTGCACGTATTTCGGCGTGATGCCGTTCTGCTCCGGCAACGTCGCGCGCAGCGCTTCCATCGCACCGTCATTGTCGATCCCGAAGAGACCCACCAGTTCTTGGAGCTCGGGACTGAGAGACAGGTTCAGGCTGGCGATGTTGCGCATCGCAGTGGTCGCGAGACCGCGCAGCCGCAGCGTGAGCTGGGCCTGCGGATGTTCGGGATCCATCGCCGTGTTCATCCAAATATTCTCGATCTTCATATTCGAGAAGAAGTCGGCATCAAAGCCGGCGATATGATCCTTGTGCTCGTGGGTGACCACCACGAGGTCGAGCCGCTTCTTGCCGCTGCCCGCGTCCGGCAGCATCGTCTTGAGGTCCTCAAGTGCCGCTTCCAGGTGCGCGACGCCGCCCACCGAACCGCAGTCGATCAGCATGTGGAAGTCGTCCACCGTGTTTCCGACAGTCCGCGCGTTTGGAATGCGGCAGTATAGACAGTCGCCGACTTCCACGTTGTAGGCGCGGACTAAGAGCTTATCTGCCATACGCGGCCTCCGAGCTCGTCGTCTCGATCGTCGTGAACACCGAAGTGCGGCGACAGCTCGAAAACGACCCCGCCGTTGGCGATACGTGACGTGATCGGCGGGATGGCCGTGGGCACCAGTCCCTTCTCGCCGCCGATCTCATGCCCGATGCGGCCGGCCCTAATGCGTCGCGCGACGGCCTGAAGAAACGCATTTCGCCGTTCGACGCCCCTCGCTTGCTCTTCTCGTGACTCATCGCTCTGCCCGCTCGGCAGCGCGCCAGGCTTGCGCGCCCACTGCAAGATTTCGCCGTTCTCGTTCATCGCCAGCGTACCGCCGCACAGGAGGCTCGTCGTTTGGCCCTCGAAACGTTCAAACTGTGGGCCTTCGAGCAGAACGTCCTCGCGCCAGACGTACTGAAGAATTACCTGCTGCGGCAGGCGGCGCGCCTCGCGGGTCAGCTTCTGCGCCGACGACAGATCGGAGATCGTGACGTCAACGTTCCACGGGATGAACAGCTTCCGGCGGTTGTCGTCGAGAAAGCGGTACGCGTCCGGTCGCGAGCCCGCGAGCACGTCGACGTCGTGGAACACATCCAAATCGAGGCGCTCGAACACCTGCCGCGGCTTGTCGCGTTGGGCGCGGTAGGACGCATCGAGGATGCCCCTGTCTATAAAGATGTCCGCCATCATCCTGCGGTACTTATCCGGGTCAGTCGGGTTCGCGATCTCCTCTGCCCGCAGCACCGCCTGCGCGTAGTCGCTGAAGGTGATGTCGACCGGCGCCAGTAGGTCCAGCGGCTGGATCGCCATGTACTGCATCCGCTGGATCGTGTTCCAGAACGCCTGCGGCACGGTTCGCTCGCGCTCTGCCACGTAGTACTTGGACAAGCGGATCAGGATGTCGAACATCGCGCCCGTCAGCGCCTCCGACATGTAGTGCGGGCGCTGACCGGTCGCCACGTCTTTCATCTTCCGGTCGTTCCTGGCGCTCCGGAGATAGGGCCTGTCCTGCACGTTCTTGCCGAACTGCTCCGCGACCCGTGACAGCGTGCTCTCTTTGCTCAGGTCACCCTTCGTCTCTTCGATCAGTCTCTGCCTGAACGCAGTATTCCGAAGCGAGATCAGAATCGCGGTCAGATCGCCCATGAACTCGTGAAAAGCCGCCGTCTCCGGCAGCACGCTCTCCATGTAGTGCGGGCGAATGCCGTCGAGCACCGCGTGACCGAACTCGTGGTGCACGATGTCGGTCGAGAGACACGTGTAAATGCGCTCTGCCCCGCGATTGAAGTAGTAGAACTGCAGCGACTTGCTCTTGCGGTCGTAGTAGGCGTTCTCTCCCGGTCCCGCGTGCGGGACGACGATTAGGCGGTTACCGTCAAAGCCCCAGGGAATGCGCCGGCCGAGACCGGGACCGCCCTCGAAGAACTCGAGCGCGCGCTGCAGTATGGCCCACACGTTCACCTGGTGGAACTGCAGGGGCTTCGTGTTGTTCCGGTTCAGGGGTGCGCCGTCAGGGTCGAGGAACCGGTCGTTGTCTCTGTCCCACCGCGCCGGCGCCGCGAGCGTTTCAGTGTGCGCGTCGTAGTCGACAACGGCAAACCGCGCGCTCGTCGGCCCGTCCGCGAGCCCCGGCTCCCATGGGACGAGGCAGTTCGCGTCGAACGCCAGCTCCGGGTTCTCCAGAGCGACAAGGGGGTCTTGGAAGTAGACGTCGACGGGAATGCGAAGGTTGAGCTTTTCCTCGACGGTGTGGCTGATGAAGCGGCGGGCGGCGTACACGCCGAGCCGCTCTCCCGCGGTCAGTTTCACCGCGCGCGGCGCAACGGGGTCGGTACGCTTGCCCATGGTTGTCTCCGGTTTGAATCGTGCCGATCATTCACCTTCGCTGGAGTAAGTCAACTGGTGTTGTGGGTATTGTGCATGTCGTGTTCCTTACGCCCCCCCGAAGTAGGGACCATACCGACTCCTATATTCCCGCGCGACAAGTTGATGACCGGCGCCAGAACCGAGGTTGAGGGATAATACCGAGCGATCGCCGATCTGTTCCGCATCTGACTCGGAGGGAGTGTGGCGAAGCACACCGTCGCAGAACTGGAGTAGAAGATCGCCGAAATGAAATCTGAACGGCCAGGACTCAGCCGAATCTTGACGAATCTTCGTCAACGAACGGAGGTTGCTCGACTATCTGGAGGACAAGGTCGAACCTAATTTGCAACCGAGAACTCTGTCGATCATTTAGGTTGGAACAGCAGCGACCATCTCGGTGACGTCGCGTCAACTTCTTGAGGCTTCCTGCGACGCTCTGCGACCTCCTGCGCCCAAGCCGGAAACAGCGCGTTTTCCGGCGTTTTTCTGCACTCTCCGATTTGGTTCTAACTCTCTCCCGGTGCTAGGGTTCGAGGTGCACGCGAGGTGCGGGTGATTGCGCGTCGCGGCGTCGAAGCGCCGTCGCGGATTCACCCCTGGTTCACCCCGGAAAAACCTCCTGCGCGAAAAACATCGGGGAGGAAAACCCAATGGCCACCGTTACCTTCACCGTTCGATATCTTGATCACTTGAAGCCGCAGCCGAAGCGGTACGAAGTGTTCGACATGCTCGTGCCGGGACTCGCCATTCGCGTCACGCCAGCGGGGCGCAAGTCGTTCACGCTGTACTACCGTCACCATGGCCGGATGCGACGAGTCGGCTTGGGTCGCTACCCGGACGTCTTGCTGGCGGACGCGCGAACGGCGGCCACCCAGCAGCGCGGCCGAATATTCAATGGCGCCGATCCCGCCGAGGAAAAGAAGGCCGAGCGCGCCACGAACGGCGACACGGTTGGCGCCCTCTTCGACTTGTACAAGACCTATCGGGAGAAGGCGAAGAGCTGGACAGAAACGCGACGGATCATGGAGCGCGAGGTTCTCCCCGTCTGGCGGCATCTCGGAGTGGTCGACTTGAAGCGACGCACCGTCCGTGAACTCATCGAGCGCAAGGCAAGGCACGCACCAGTCATGGCGAATCGCATCCTGTCGCGGATCTCCGCGATGTTGACGTTCGCGATGGAGCACGATTGGATCGAAACCAATCCAGCGTGGCGTATCCGAAAGCCTGGCGAAGAACGGAGCCGCGACCGCGTGTTGTCACGCGACGAACTGCGCGAGCTCTGGGCAGCGCTACACGAAACGGAGGCCAAGAAGGAGGACGGCACACCGAAGCCGCGGCTTTCGCAGACGCTGAACGATGCCTTCCTCGTGATGCTGCTGACGGCACAGCGGTGCGGGGAAGTGTGCAAAATGGAGTGGCGGGAGGTGGATCTAGACACAGGCTGGTGGTTGATTCCGGGAGACGTCACGAAGAACCATGACCCGCACCGGGTGCCGCTCACCTCGATGGTTCTCGAAATGTTGGACCGACGAGCACGGACGAAGAACGCCGACGACCGATACGTGTTCTCGAACCACCGTCACACCTGTGTGGCTGCCCGTGCAAAGAAGGCCGCAGCGACCCTCTGCAACGGCGGCGTGTCGTTCCACTTCCGCGCGCACGACTTGCGACGGACCGCGGCGTCGTACATGGGCGAAGCGGGCGTCGATCGCTTTCACATCGCGCATGTCCTCAACCATCGAAGCGTGACGCACAGCACGGTGACCGCCATCTACGACCGCTATCGTTACGACAAGAAGCGTGCAGCGCTCGAGAAATGGGCTGAGGTCCTGGGTGGGATCGTGGATGTCAAGCCAGCGCCAACGAAGGCGCCGGCGAGACGGGCTCACCGTCAGAACGTCTACGAGTTCACGCCTCAGGCAAGGCGGCATGTTCAAGCGGCGATACACTGACGCGGTTGCGCGTGTACGCAATATGCGTAATAATTTACGCGTTATGCGTAAACCTCCCATCCTGGCTGCCCTGTTTCCAACGGTCCGACGGGACGTGCTCGCCGCGACGTTAACGCATCCCGAGAAGTGGTGGTACCTGTCCGAATTGGCACAGTTTCTGGGGACCTCCCCATCGAGCCTCCAGCGCGAACTCAAAGCGCTCGTCGACGGGGGCATCCTCGAGATCCGCCGGGAGGGAACCCGCCCCTACTTCAAGGCGGACACCGGATCGCCGGTCTTTCCCGAGCTGCGCGGTTTGATCGACAAGACCGCTGGCGTAGTACCGAGTGCGCGTGTTCTGCATGATCGTCCTGAGCGCGCCGTGGTGTCGTTCGCCAAAACAGCTCCGACGGTTACCGGCGAGACAATCTGGCAAGGGCCCTGATGCGGGCGCCGCATATTTCGGATCACGTTGAATGTGACGTCAGCTCCGCTGAACATCCTGCCGATTGAGCGAAACGGGTTGTGTGCGATGCGTGGTGACGCCGCACTGATGTCCAGCATGTGTGCACCGGCAGGTCGGCCGTCTATGCTGCCTGCCGTTCGTAGCGGTGATGCAGGCCGCCCACTTCCGGAATCACAATGATCGGCCAAGTGGAGGTTGCCGAGATGGGCCGAGGATCTGGCGCGTCCTTCTCGAGCCCCAGATGCGTCCGACTCCGATGGTAGTACCGGCTGTAGATCGTTAGGACGCGTCGCAGATGCGCCTGGTTGAGCACGATCACGTGATCCAGGCACTCGCGACGGATTGAGCCGATCACGCGTTCCGCGTACGGATTCTGCCAAGGACTCGCCGGCGCTGAGACCACTTCGGCGATGCCCATGCTCGCCACTCGACGCCGGAACGTCTCGCCGTAGGCGCTGTCGCGGTCGCGGTGCAACCATCTGGGCGCGGTGTCGTCCGGGAATGCGTCGATGACTTGTTGGGCGGTCCACTCGGCTGTTGGATGCTCCGTAATGTTGAAATGCACGATGCGGCGACGAACGTGCGACAGCACGATCATCACGTACAGGACGCGACCGGTGAGGGTCGGAACCGTGAAGAAATCTATCGACGCGGCGGACGCGAGGTGATTCGAGAGAAACGTCTTCCATCTTTGCGGCGACGAACGTGTGTGCGGTTCTAGCAGACGTGAGACCGTGCGCTCTGAGACTTGGACACCGAGCGTTAGCAGTTCGCCGTAAATCCGCGGCGCGCCCCACAAGGGGTTCGCGGTCGCCATCTCGCGAACGAGGGCGCGGATCTCCTGATCAATTGGTGGACGGCCAACAAGTCGACGGCGCGAGCGTCGCGTCCATCGGCGGCGAAGCCAGTCGCGATGCCAGCGGATGACAGTGTCCGGTTGTACGACAATCAACGCCGTGCGCCAGTTTCGCCAACTTCGCGCGAGAGCCATCCAAAAGAGTCGATCGCATGCCCGCAGGCGGCATCGCGTCGTTCGGTGGAAGGCCGCCAATTGTTGCCGCAGCGCCAGGTTTTCCAAGACCAATTCCCGATGGCCGCGGAGTGCCAACGTGACTGCGCGGACGACCACGATGAGCAGCTCCAGCATGCGGTGATCGTGGTTGGAGTTGGCGCGAAATTCAACTCGGACGAGTTTTGGCGATGGTCAGGCATGACCACGCGGGCTAATCACAGGGTTTCACCTTAGCCAACCCATTGGCCGCTGAGGGCAACGTACCGATTGTCGATTTCTTGGTGTCGACTTCTCCTATAATCTAGCCGCTCGATTCCCCGAACAACGGCCGTAGTCGAACCGCCCGCAGTCGTCTCCATCCTTGCTGTTGGAGCAGCCCTGCGCGCGATTCGAGCGCTGAAACGAGCACATGAAAAGCATTCTTCGGCGGCTCACCGTCGTCGTTGTGGTTGTCTGCGCTGCTCCGTCGGTCGTTCCAGTCCTTACGCGTCAATGCCAAGTCTCAGCAGGACCCGCACATCTTCAAGGTCTATCACGCGCATATGCGCGAGGGATCACCGCGACAGCTGCCGCTATCTCTCACGCATCAAGATCCCGATGTCGCTCATGAAAGCTGCGGCACGGTAGAGTCGTGCAGCGTCCGTAAACCGCCAGTTCTCAAGAGATGAAGGAGCTCTCGATGCGCCGAATGGTGATGTTCCTAATCGCGTTGTCGGTCGGTGCGCTGCAGTCGATGACCTCGGCGCAGACGAACCGGCTCCAGATCCATTTCATGGACGTCGGCCAGGGTGATGGCGCCATTCTCATCGCACCCACCGGCGAGACCGTGCTGTTCGACAACGGGTTGTTGAACCATTGCAGTCAGCAGCTCACGTACCTGCAGTCCGTTGGCGTGACGACGATCGACTATCAGATCATCAGCCACTACCACGCGGACCATTTTGGGTGTACGACGGAGGTGCTGAGCCGATTTCCACTGCAAAAGGCCTCCCTAGACCGTGGAGGGAGTTATGCCAGCGGCACCTTCAACGCGTACGTCACCAAAGTCGGCGCCAAGCGGCAGACTGCCCAAGACGGCGAGACGATCACGCTCAACTCTACGCCGCCGGTGATCGTCCGCATCGTGGCGTTGAATGGCAATGGCGTCACGACGGACAACGAGAACGACGAGAGTGTGGTGGCGCTCGTGAGTTACGGCAACTTCCGCGCGGAGATTGGCGGCGACTTGAGCGGCTTTGCAGACAACAGTTACGCCGACATCGAAACGTCGGTGGCCCCGAAGGTCGGCCAAGTCGACGTTTATAAGGTCCACCATCACGGGAGCCGGTACAGCACAAACACCGCCTGGTTGCAAGCGATCAATCCGCGTGTCGCCGTGGTGTCGACGGGCAACGGCAACACGTTCGGGCATCCGACGCAGGAGTGCATGGAGCGCCTGCACAACGCCGGGGTGAAGATGTATTGGACCGAGGCCGGGAATGGTGTACCGCCTGAAGACGGCGTCGACGTCGTCGGCGGGAACATCATCGTCGAAGTCCCCCAGCAGGCGAATCGCTACACCGTGCGGACGACAGCGGGCACGCCAACGACTACGCAGTTCGACACGTGGTTAACGGCTAGCGGAACTCCGACACCGACGCCGACACCGACGGGCTTCGCGTGGAGCAAGCGCTCGAACATCTACCACGTGTCGACGTGCCGTTTTGTGACGACCATCAGTCCTGACAATCTCCAGACCGGTTCCACGCCACCCTCGGGCAAGACGTTGCACAAGGACTGTCCGAAGTAGCAGCGGGGATCCTGGCGGATGTGCCTACCAAGAACTCGATCTTGTTTAATCAGATTGGGGACAAGCTTTGGACGGCGCGTGCGGTTCGGCTGAACGGAGCGGCGCTAAATCCATTCGTGCCGCGGAGTGGCGTCCGATGAACACGATGTCGGAACCGGGCGGGCTCGTCCCGTCCCGCATGTTTTTCACGCGTGGAGCGTCAGAATCACGACGCTTGACTCATTTGGAAGGGTTGAACGATCTTTCTCGGAACACGTGACAATGACACGGCGCGCGGGACATCCATGAGCCGGAATCTCGTCGTTTGTCTCGACGGTACCGACAACGAATTCGGCGCGCAGAACACCAACGTCGTGCGACTGTTCCAATCGCCGTCGTGCGACTGTTCCAATCGCTCGACCGCGAACCGTCCCGGCAGGTCGCTTACTACGATCCCGGCGTCGGAACCATCTGGGAGCCGGGTACGCTGTCGAAAGTGTCGCAGAAGATCCAGATGCTGCTCGGCTTGGCCTTCGGCCTGGGCGTGACCGGCAACGTCACCGAAGCCTACCTCTTTCTGATGCAGCAGCACCAGGCGGGGGATTGCGTCCATATCTTCGGTTTCAGCCGCGGCGCGTTGGAAGCGAGGGCGCTCGCCGCGCTCATTCATCGCTGCGGATTGCTCCGCGCCGAGCTGTTGTCGCTAGAGTCGTACGCCATGCGGCTGTTTCAATCGCCAGACAACTTTGCGGTTGTTGACAGCTTCAAGGAGACTTTCTCGCGCATGGTCGAAGTCGAGTTCCTAGGGTTGTGGGACACAGTGACGTCGATGGGCAATGTCTGGTCGCCGATTCATTGGCCGAATACGGCGAAAAACTCTTGCGTACGACGAGTTGCGCACGCCATCGCGATCGACGAACGTCGCGCGTTCTTCCGCCCGAACCGCTGGACAGCGCTGCCGAACCAGACCGTGTCAGAGGTGTGGTTTGCCGGCGTGCACAGTGACGTCGGTGGCGGCTACGATCCAGCGACCAGCCGATTGTGGGCCATTCCGCTCGCGTGGATGGCCGGCCACGCGCGGGCCGCCGGTGTGGCCATCGCAGACGCGCCGCTCGAGACGATTTCGGCGGCGGGTCGGACCAGCACACCGGACTACGCGACGGGTCAGCACGACAGTCTGACCGGAGCCTGGAAAGCCTTGGAACTCGTGCCGAAGACGCATCGCACGCGCAGAGCCGACGGATCGTTCGACCGGCCACGACTGCTCATTCCAGCGGCGGAAACGGGTCTGCGCGGTCGTCCGCGGACGCTGTTGCCAGGCGAACAGGTCGATCTCACTGCGATCCAACGCTTCGTCGCGCTTCCAACCTACCGGCCGGATACGCTTACGACTGCCGGATTGAATCTCGAGACAGCGCAGCGCTTTCTCGCGACAGGCGGGGACGTGTGGATGGTTCCGGGCTCGGGGCGGCCGACCGGCGGTGACGTGTGAACCGCGCAGCGAACGCCGACCCGGCGCTGGTCTGCGTCGGATCCGGCATTGACAGGCGGACCCGCCACGCACGTGTTGATCGTGGGCGTGGGGAGATACGCATACGGCAAAGGACTCAGTCAGCCCCCCGTTGGCGGAGATCTTCGCCAGCTCACATCGCCGCCGATGTCAGCACGCGCACGGTCGTGGAGGAATTCACGAATGCCGCGCTCGAGAAAGGTTGCGCGCGGCTTGAGCCCACTCTCGATCTCCTTGCGATTCGCGGCGCAGATGACGCTGACGATCCACGAAGACGAGGACGACGCCGGTGGCGATGTCGAGGATGCATCCGAACACGACGAACCGCCCGTCAGTCCGTGAGCGGAAACAAACCGGGAGTCTGGAAGATCGCCTGCGTCAGGAATACCGGCGCGACGGTCGGAAACGGCGCGTGCCGAGCGTTGGTGACGGCCTTGCCGACAAGGACTTGGGCCGCATTCCGTCCGGCTATGAGGTTCGCATCGGTGGTGATCAGCGGAAGCCGCGTCTCGAACAGATACATGAACTGATCGTAGGTGGCCGGGTCGAGCGTCATTTCCAGCGCGTCCGCCTGGGCGTGTGCCGCTTCAGCCATCGACGCCAGTTTGACGCGTTGCTCCAGCGGCAGGCTGGCGACGCTGACGTCTCCGGCCTTGGTCACATTCGTTTCGTCGGCGGCAGATTCCGCTGGGCAGGCGTCCGGAGGGTTGGTCCATCCCTCGAGCGTCGCGACCGAATAATGTTTGCGATCGACGGTGGCGACGATCCGTACGGGGATTGGCAGCTTGACGTCGGGGTGCGGCGTCGCCGTCACCGGAGGTGTCCACGTCGGAATGTCCGCATCGTCGATCGGCAGCCCGGCGGCCTTCGCCTTCGACATCATCCACTTCAACGCGATGTCGCTCAGGCCAGTGTTGCCGTTGCCGCCGCCGACGTCCGAATGGACGCCGCGAAACCACACTTCACACGCGCCGCGCAGCCGGATCGGCAGGAACGATGGTCGGCGTTCGTCCAGGGCCATGGCGTGGAAGCAGTAGTCGATGTTCTTCTGCGGGATCTTGAGCGTGTGCCCGAAGTTCAGCGCGGCGTTGCCGAGGTTGGCGAGCCCGAACGACGCGACGACGTCCCAGAGGCCGAGGAACCGGATCGTCGGATTCGCCTCGACGACCTCATCGGTGTTTGGCTTGCAGATGCCCTTCTCCTGGATTCTGCGACAAAAATCGAGCGCCGTCGCCGAGCCGCGGCTAAACCCGATGATGTCAATCAGACGGTCGCCGCCGCCGGGCGCCGCCCAGTTCTCGCACAGGCGTATGTACGCCTCGTTGAGACGTGGACGCTCACCCAGGCCGAACACGCCGCCGAGCGCGGCGCCGATCATGTCCCAGCGCGCGCCGACGCCTTCGATGTAATACTGTTTCTTGCCGGACGCCTTCTCGTACGCCGCATGGAGCTTCACCACGTTGGTGTTGTGATGGGTCTCGTCTTCCGTGTCCTTCTTCGTGTTCCAGGTGCCATCGAATGCATACAAGGCCATGGACGTTCCTCGCGAGGTGATCTCTCTGGACGTAATGTTTTCGGAGCGGGGAGTGTGTGCCACGCTATACGGGAAATCAATCCCAAACTGAGCAAAAGTACGCGCGGACAATCTCTTGACCGAATAAGCCAGCCAATTCCTCTTCTTAGTCAGCAGGTTGATGAAAAGTGAGCGTTGCCACACGGGTGACTCGTACTGCCATGCTCCATTCAACCGGGAGCGTGCGAATGGGTGGACACGACGAGCGAAACGGATCGATGTTCAGCCATGTATCGCCGGAGGTGCGGATTCCGGCGTACCACGCGCTACGGTCGATTCGGCGGATCACGGATCGCGCGCTGGAGCGGCTGTCGCCGGTCTTCGATGGTTTGTACGTGAAATTCGGTCGGCTGTGGGTCTCGAACGCCGATTCTTGCGCTGATCCCCGGATTGGGCACGTTGCGGAGCACGCGGCGTCTGACCTACGCTGACTCGCGCATGAAGAACCTGTGCCTCGCCAATATCGCGTCCGAGCAAAAAACATTGACGTTGGCGTCGCCGCTCGGCACTCTACCGGCGATGCGTCCCGTTTTTCGGACGGTCCCTGGGGTCCGGTCAGCCCTTCCCGCGCGTCGAGACCTGCTCTTCGAGGCTCTTGCCCTGCGCCACCAACTTGGCGCCCTCGCTCGTTCGAATCGCCGCTTTCGCCTAGCCCACCGTCTGCTTTGGTCTGTTTGCGATAGTTGTGGCCTCGATGGAGGGAAGCGTTGGTGCTGGTCCAGCCAGCCACCGTCGATCGTTGGCATCGCGAAAGGATTCCGTCGATGCTGGCGGCGTCGCGCGCGGCGTCCAGGAAGACCATGTATCGATTCGCCATGTCGAGATCTGATTCGGCGCTGGCCACGGAGAATTGTCTCTGGGGCGTCCCGCGGATCGACCGCGAATTACTGAAGCTCGGAATCGCCATTTCGGACGCACGGTCTCGGGTTATCCGCGCGGTCGCCCAGCAACACGGTCACAAACCCGGCGTACATTCTTCGCGAACCACTTCGCTGACGGAACATTCATCTCGCCGGTGATGTTCGCCAATGCGCGCAGTGACGACGTCGTCGTCGACGCGTCTGACTTGTCATGCCGCGCCGCTCCATTGTCGATCGATGGGTCGTGCGCCTCCATTCACTGGACGAGTGTCGATTGGGGTCGGTCGCTCCAGAACACGTCTCTTGGCGTGCGTCTCGCCCAAGATCACCTTCAGGACCGTATCGGCACGCGCAAAGCACCGGCCGCGACCCGCCGCTGCACCTACGGTTGCGACTGGCCTCATGGCGTCCGGGCAGGCGTTTCCTCCGTCGCTGCCTGCAGTGACGCTGCGACCGACGGCAGTGGAGACCATTCGTCCGCCGCGAGCTCGCCATACGTAGTTCTGAATCTCCGTTCGTGCGCAATCGAGTCGTCAACGTCGTCGGAACGCCGAACTCTTCGTTCGGCCCGCGACGTGTCTGTTTGCGACGCGATTCGCACGGCCTCGTCGCGAACCACAGGACGTTAGGCGCGTCGGCGGGACCCTCTTTGAAATTGCGCATTGACGCCCGTCATCTTGAGGCGGAAATTGACGAGCATTTCCGTCACGCCATACACGGTCGCGATTTCTGCTGGCACCATGCGCGACTTCTTCGCGGTGAACAACGCATCCCGCGGAAGCAGCAGCGCCCACGCCAGCCAGTTGGCCTCGTCCTCTTGTTTCTGATCGAACGTTCGCGTCGCCAACTGGCCGTCCTGCGAGAAGACCATTTTCGCCGGCTCGTGTCCAAGGACTACGTGCGCCAGTTCATGCACGATGTCGCTCGCCCGACGGCCGTGGCTTTTCTTTGGGTTGAAGATGACGGTCGTCTTGCCGTGTAGTTCGAGTGTCGCCGCAGACCATCCCCAGGGGTCAGTCTCCAAAAGCTGAATACAAATATCTCGGGGAAGGCCATCAATTTCATCGGGCCGCAAGAGCTGCACTGCAAGGTGAGCCGCGAGTGTGCCCGGATCAAGCGCTGCTGTCGCGGTCAGTCCGAGGTCGACCCGGATCGCAGCAGCGGTCCGCTCCGCCCATGCCTTAAAACCGCGTTCAAGCGTCGCCATCGTCGACGTCTAGAGTGCTTGCAGCTTGTTTCTGCGCAACAAAAAGTAGCATTCTGGCCAGGGCAGTCGCGGTTTCCGGTAACGGAAGTTGATCTGCCTTAAAGTGGGCCGACACTCGAACTGCCGGTTCGAACGGGTCGAACGCCTCACCGCTAGACCGTGGAGGATGTCCGAGAAAGTCGCCTGCATCGACGCAGAGCCAGAGACAAACCTTTCCGAAGGTCGCCACATCTGGTACGCGACCCGCCTCGATTCGCATCAGCGTCGGAGCCGTAATTCCAATTTCCTTCGCGACTTCCCGAAGTTTGCGGGCACCGCGCTTCTTGCGAACCATCATGCCGAGTGCGCTCAGCGCGATCTTAGCTGGCATGCTTGGTCCTTCTTTTTGAGAAACAAAAGTTGATCTTCGAAACACACTCTGCTACTTTCAGTGTACCAGAGTCGACGTGCGAAACGACGGCTCACGCGGAAAGTGCACAGAAGGGAGAGCGCGAAATGTCCAGTCCGAATTCAACACCCACGACAGACCCGACCGCAAGCGGCCGGTGGATTCTTGTTTCGCTGCCCAGTCACGAGATCACGGTCCTGGAAGACGGCGCGACAGTTCGAACTATCACCGCGTTTTCGACGGGTCGCGAAGGTCATCTCACGCCGTTGGAGACAGACGCGAAGATCGACCCGAGCCGTCGTTTTCTACACCACACGAGCTCTCTGTACCAAAGCAAGGCTGGCAAGCCCGCCGACATGCCGTTCGCTCTCTTCTTCGACGGCGCATGCGCGTTTCATCAAGGCGACCCGAAAGTCGAATCCCACGGGTGCGTTCATCTCGGACCCGCTGACGCGGCGTGGCTGTTTAATTGGGTCGGTAACCAGGAAGTGCACGTTCGGATCAGCGGTCCACGGCCCACTGAGTCGAAGTCAGCGTAGCCAATCGCAGCCAATCACAGGGAGGAAGCATATGGCGGACGTCTATGGACACCCCGATTCGGGACATGAAGTGATTCTGTCCTTTGACGATGGCCCTCATCTCAAATACACACCCGAACTGCTCGACCTTCTAAAGAAGGAGAGTCTGCACGCGATGTTCTTCGTCTGCGGCGAACGCGTCGCCGCCGCGGGTGGCCGAGACATCGTCAGGCGAGCTGCGGCCGAAGGCCATATCATCGGCAATCATTCATACAGCCATCCGCAGCTGACCAAGTTGACAGCGGATCAGGTTCGCTCCGAGATCCAGCGAACGCACGACCTGATCGCTGAATTCGAACCCGCGCAAAAGCTGTGTCGGCCGCCGTTCGGTGCACATAACGGCATGGTTGACGGGATTCTGCAAGAACTTGGCTACCGCGTCGTGCTATGGAATGTCGATCCCGAGGATTGGAAGGCCGTGAACAAGCCGTCAAAATGGATCGACGTAGCTATGGATCAAATCTCTCACCGATCACACACGTTGTTCCTGTGCCACGACATTCAGCAGACTACCGTCGAAAATCTCCCACAGTTGCTGGCAAGGATCAGGGCGCTGCCGAATCCGCAGTTTGTCAAGTACGCGTAGCGCGTTGGGCGGTTCACATTCCGGCGACAGGAACGGCGCCGAAGGATGGCGGTGAGTTCGTACCGAAGCACGACGATTTCGTGGTTCTTGAATTCGGATGATTGACCGCTCAGAACCGCCAGCTGCAGAATCCGCCGAAGCTGTCATTCGCCAAAACGTCATCCGGCGCAACCGGCGGCCGCACCCTCGAACGCATTGAAGCTGTCGAATGGGCGTCGCTGTGCACCCGTAGCTGCCTCGGTGCTCCTTGAACAACGCGTCAGTCCGTCATCGTGCATCGCGAGCCGCGCGTCCTCGCGCAAGCGCTGCGTGGATTCGACAGAGCGAAGGGACTTGGCGCTTACGCCGCGCGACGCTCGTATCGGTGATGAAGACCACCGACTTCAGGAACTGCGATGATCTCTCCGGCGCTTGCCGGCTGCATCGGTCTGCCGTCGGGCGTGTCCTTGCCCAATCCGAGATGCGTCCGACTTCGGTGATAGTACGCCACGTAGGCGGAGAGCAGTCGGCGCAGATGCGCCTCGCCGAACACGATGACGTAGTCGAGACACTCGCGTCGAATTGATCCGATCACGCGCTCCGCGTATGGATTTTGCCACGGACTCGCCGGACTGCAGACGATTTCCGCGATCGCCATCTGCGCCACGCGGCGACGGAACGCGTCGCCGTAGATGCTGTCGCGATCTCTCAGCAACCAGCGTGGCGCGGTGTTGTGAGGAAACGCCTCGACGACTTGCTGCGCGGCCCAGCGTGCCGTCGGATGCTCGGCGATGTTGAAGTGGACGATGCGCCGGCGTCGGTGCGACAGCAACACCAGGACGAACAGCACCCGACCGGTCACCGTCGGGACCGTGAAGAAGTCCATGGACACGACCGCGGCCAGATGATTGGTCAGGAAGGTCCGCCACCCTTGTGACGGCGGACGCCGCCGCCGGTGAAACAGCCTCGACACGGTTCGTTCCGACACCTCGACGCCGAGTTTGGCCAGCTCGCCATGGATGCCCGGCGCTCCCCACAACGGGTTGGCCGTCGCCATCTCGCGGATCAGCGCGCGGATTTCGCGACTGATCGGTGGGCGACCGCCGGACGTCGGCGTCGAGCGCCGCGTCCATCGGCGGCGCAGCCAGTCGTGATGCCATCGCAGGACCGTCTCCGGCTGTACGAACACCAACGCCGTGCACCAGTGCCGCCACCCGTTGGCCAACACAATCCAGAACAGCCGGTCGCGCGTCCGGAGGCGCGGACGCTTCGTCGTGCGTTTCAACGCCCCGAGCTGCTGGCGCAGCGCTATGTTCTCGAGGACCACTTCCCGATGGCCGCGGCAGGCCATCACCACCGCACGAACCGTCAATAAGATCATCTCCAGCACGCTCCGATCGTGTCGGGCCCGCCCGCGAATATCAATCGCAATGAAGCGGATGGAGTTCTGGTGAACCACAGGGTCGCCCAATCAATGTTGCGGTCACTCGCACGCGAGTCAGCCTGTCGGCGACCTTGACGACATGCCATTGGACGCCCCTCACGGAGCTAATGGAGTCTCTGGTAGCGATTTCTCCAAGCGCTGGTAGTGGGTCAATTTGGAGCGGGGCCCACCGATATGCTAAAGCGTATTGGCAAATGATATACTCGCGGCGACAGGCCGGCGTTGCAGACGTTGGGCTAGTTCTCGGCCTAGCCCTGTTTTACATCGGCTTGTTGTTCACCAGTAACTCGACTCCGGTGTCGTCTGCCCTCCGGTTGTGCTCGACCAGCATCTCGATACCGACGCCTGCAAATGCCTTTTTCAGAGCGAGGCCATGTGGTGGTGGCTTGCTTGGATCGCGAACGCCAAGTAAGAGTCCGACATGGGAGTCTCCAGGCGAAGGAAAGATACCGGCCAGACTTGGAGGTGCGACGAGCCATCCGGCGGCCTTAAGGATTTCCTCTATTTGGACAGCGTATTGGAAGGACTCGCTGTCACCAGCTTGCGCAAAGACCCTGACAAGGCCTTTGTCTTGTGATTCTTTTAACGAGGCAATGAGCGCCTTTCGCTGCTCGTCCGAGATATGGCGTGGAGCTATTTTCTCTTTCAGTATAAGCAACTCGCGCTCAGCGTTGGCCGTTTTCTCTTGTTGTTTGGAGACCTCTATTGAACGAGCGAATTCGATTCTTTTATTTATCGGACGAGCAGCAAACTGGAGCAGGAATTCACCGGCAACGCCGACAGCAACGAATAGCGCGGCTATTAGCTGGCCTCTATCGATCCAGGACAGTAGTGCTTCGTCTGTCATCGACGACTCTCCTTATCCGACCATCATTTATGGGCTGGTGGCGTTCTGGTTGGTGCTCAGATTGCACGGGAGACGGCGTCGTCCGAAATGAATACAGGCTCATGCGGCCTGCAACGCAGACGCAGGCTCCGTGAGGGCAACAATTTCTTCAATCGACCAGACATGGTGCGCGATGCCAGCTTCCATCGCTGGCGTGACGCGCAAGGTCTGATGAACACGAGCGAAGTTGTAATGCATGTAGAACATGGCGACCGAGTGAGCATGGTTCTCGATCTTCTTACTGAACGCGTTCGTCAGGCGCGTAAAGCGGCGCATGTTCATTCGCATGGTGAGATTCTGCCGCTCGATATACGACGTGCTGACATGTCTCGGATCAGGGTTGCCCGCGATGTCGTTCGACGTGCAACCGATGCACTTCGCTGGGCTGTAGCGCGTCTCGGTCTCGCCGCTCGCGCCGTAAAGCTTCACCAGCATCGCGTAATCGATGTCGCCGCCGAACGCATCCTCAACCGCCGTGAGGTACATCTTGTGGCCATCAGTCGTGAGTTGGATCCGATTCGAGATGCGTTCCGACATATCGCGAAGGAAGTCTGTCGCGCAGCCCGCGTCACGCAGCCCGATCAGCCAAGACAGCACAAGTTTCGTCTGTGCTTCAATCGCGACGAACGTCCAGACGTCACCCACTGCGCCACGCGCCGCATTCTCAGTTGTCACGTTCTTTTGTTTTGCGCCGACGAACGACCAGATTTCATCAATCTGTATGCGCTTCGCGGCGACGTTGCGGATCGCCTCGTCCTGATACCGTGCGCAGGCCGCTCCGACTTGAGCGAGCAGGCGCAGAATCGTCCCCTTGGCAACGCCCGTGAGACGTGATGTCGAACGCACCGAGCAGCCCTCGACCAGGGCCGAGATGACCGCGACTTTCTTGGAGATGGGCAGGCGATTCATGATGGACCCATCATACTATACCGCTTTAGCATGTCAAGCGGCAAGCGACGGATCCATCAAGAAATCTTAGGCGGCGGACCTCTTTTTCTTCGACCAGCGGGCGCGTGCACCTTGTTTCGCCACGTCGCGCCGTTCTTTGGCGGTCATCGTCTCCAGACGTCGTTTGCCGCCGATCCTGCCGCCTTTGCGGCCCATTTCGGCCATAACTTGGGAGATCAGCGACGGGCTGGAACGTTCTGTCTCGGAGATGGATTCGAGAACGACGCGGCGAGCATTTTGAACGGTATCGAGATTGGGCTTCCTAGTGCGCTTTGGCATGGCTCACGGTCGCACGGTGAGCCCCATCTCGTCAAGCTGAAGGCGATTTCAAATTGACCCACTACCCAAGCGCTTGACTCCGCGGTTCTGGTGTGTGCAAAATGTAGATCTGGAAAGAGAGGTGCTCTGAGAAACCCTGACTAGCATCACCCACCAATAGCTTGCCTATCTGTATACCTTTTGGCCTGGCTACTGAGCCGGCCGCCCGTTGAAATCAGCGGGCATCTTGAATCGATTCCTTTGTTGACAGTTTCGGCGTCGGGAAGGGCCATTTTCGGCCAATCTCCGTCGCTGCGTCGGCAAATGGCTCGTTTAACGGTGGATGGAGGCAAGTCATGCGGTGGGAACGAAGAATCGTGGTAGTCGTTGCGGGAATTCTCGTATTGCTGGGGGCCATCCGGCTCATCGCGCCGGACGCGGTCGCCGCCATACGAGCGGTGAGGGAAGTTGTCAAGGAGCTCCGCGCGGAGCCGGCTCGCGAACAACGACCGTCCGAACCGCGTCGCAACTCGAACGACCACGAGCGCGGTGACGCCAGCGACCGCAGGTAAACGACAAGCGTTAACCACGAACCTGACCGGACGCGAGCCGCCGTACTGTTTACGGCGACCAGTCGCCGATGTGCTGTGCGTGCAACGAGTGGTGAAGGCACTCGACACATAAGTCGTCGAGTAGGCATTTCACGCGTCGCAAACAACCAGCGCAGACCATCTCGTCGGCATCGCGCGAGAGCTCGATGAGGTCGTCCAGAAGGCGGGCGACCCCGTTCGAAGCTGTATGTCCGACGTTTCGCCTGTCCTTGGCCAAAACGAGATCCGAAAGCGACCAATTGATACCGAGATCGACCGCAGGGGATCCGCACGCGTCCGTCCGCGCGCACATACACCACGCGGTCTTCGCCGCAGTTGAAGCGATAGGTCAGCAGCTCGAAGGTCTGGCCTTGGAGCGGATGGAACGGGTGCGTGACGGTGAAAACTCGTGGGAGATGCGCATCACGCGGTGCAATGCGCGGCTTACGCCAACGCGTTGTGCGAGCGCCTGATCGGCACGATCCGGCGTGAGTGTGTCTAGATTTCGTGATTCCGTTGAACGAGCGCCACATCCGGAGTGTGCTTCGCGAGTGGGTCGCTCACTACAATCGCGGGCGTCCGCAGGCCAGCCTGGAGCCCGGCATTCCCGATCCGCCGCACGATTGCTCGCGCCATCTTCGGATGGTCATTGGATTCGTGACGGCCGTCGCGTCGTCGCCGAACCAGTGTCCTTTGCCAAAACTCGATCGCCTTCGTTGATATGGACGTTCCTCTGCGACGTTGCCCTTTTCTTGCCCTTTGCGTGCAACAAAGAGGGGCAAGCGCGCGCAAAGCGCGACACGACGCGAAAGCGAAAATCGAGCGATTTTGATGTGTGGAGTGCTTGATCCGGCAACCTCACGCAACAAGCGGCAAAGGACGGCTAACGTTGTTTTTTCCGCCTCTCCAGAAACCAGTTCGAATTAGCTTGTTGGCGACGATCAGACGACCATCAGTCCGAGCGTCGCGGCTCGCTTTTTGAGCCGCCGGATTTGCTGCGCGCGGTGTCGTTCCTCGTAGTACTGCATCCTGACCCTCGCCAAAACTCGTCCTTGTTGAATCTCGCGGCCACTGCAGCCACCATCGACGCATGCTGGAGCTCCTCGTCGTCATCGTCCGTGCGCTGGCGTTGGCGTGCCGTGGACATCGAGAGTTGGTGAAGGGTGCACAAAGCGGGTCCGCCGTCATCCGAAGGGTGTGATCCGCAAATATTCGGTCCGCGCCCCGAAATGCGGGGGTCGGTTACCGCCCGGGGCGCGCACAGAGTCGTCGCGCTTCACCGATCGCGCAGGTATCGCGCCCCCAGGCGCGCAAACTCGATCCGGTCGGCTCCCACGATGTCCGCGTCGATCGACTCGGCCGTGGCCACCAGCCAGGCGTCGTTCTCGCCCAATCGACGTCTTACGCGACACTGCAAGAGTGCGCACCGTCGCGCCTGCGCCAGATGCAATCCCTGAATCGAGAACCGTTGCACCGACGCCAGGGCGGCGGCCTCATCGGTCGCTCCCTCCAGGAGTTCTTCGACGGTGACAATCGACATCACGAATGGACGCTCACGCAGCGAGGGCAGGAAGCGCCGCACCGCCCCGAGCTCGCCGTTGGCGGTCTCCCGCTCGAGATCGATCAAGAATGACGTGTCCAGCAGGACCGGGCGGGGGCCGGCTCACTTCTTCTGCGCCAGGCCCAGGCCTTTCCCTTCCGCCACGTCGACCCACTCGAGTAGATCCGCGCCTGTCTCGATCGGCCCCGCTCGATCGATCAAGGCCCGGATCACGTCGGATTTCGGTACCCTCCTTTGACGCCGCACTGTCCCAGGCCGTGCTCGAAGAACGAGAAGACCGGCTGTGAGCGCGCCAGATGTCAAGCGCTGGGCCGAGCCCGCGTGGACGCGAGCGCTCTCGTGAAGCTATTCGTTCCCGAACCAGAGAGCGACGATTTGAACGAGGCGCTCGTCGGCCTGACGGACGTGATCGTCTCCGATCTGGCGTTGACGGAAATGGCTTCCGCGCTCGGGCGCCGCACGCGCGAACAGCGCCTCGCACGCGCAAAAGCGCAGCGCCTCTATCGCGAAGCGTCGAAGCTGCACGCGGCATCGCACCGTGCCGAATTGACACCGCCGATTCATCGGCGTGCCGAACAGCTGATGTTGACGCTCGCGATGCCCCTGCGCGCTCTCGATGCGCTCCACCTGGCCACCGCACTCGATGCGAAAGCCGCGACCGTCGTCACGTTCGATCCGCGCTTGCGGGATGCCGCCAGCTCGCAAGGGCTGTTCGTGGCGCCGAACACGTAGCGTCGTCGCGTCGCGAGAGAGCGCGCCAGTCGAAGACGTCTGGACAATCTCTGGACAATTCTTTGCCGAACAGCACGCAATACCAAGTGCTCACCCGAGCTACCGGCACGAAGAACCCGCGAGTCCAACCACCTGCATTACGCTGTTAACCGGAGGGTTGCTGGTTCGAGTCCAGCCTGAGGAGCCACACTTTCAATGAGTTAGCTCCACGCCCGCTTCCGGATTGTGAACAATAGTGAACAATTCGGATCCGACTTTGTTGACCGCGGCGCGCAGCGCGCCGTCGATCACCTGCGTGTACACGTTGAGCGTCGTGTCCACCTTGGAGTGGCCCATCAGCTGAGCGACGACCTTCCCAGGTACACCCTTCTCGTGCGCCCACGATGAGTACGTCCGACGGAACGTGAGCCACGTCGCGCGCTTCAGTCTGAGCGCGTCGCAGACAGAAAAAATCTGCTGCCGTAGCACGTTGTTGGGTGAGATCGGCTTGCCCGACCAGGTGCAGAAGACCAACGCATCCTGTTCGGTACGTTTCGAGCGAGCCTTCCACGCGGTGATCAGTTTCAGCGCTCCGTCCGACAGCGGAATCTGGCGAACGCTGGCCTGGGTTTTGGGCGTGTCGAAGGATCCCTCGTACACCGCCTCTCGAACACTCAGCATCCGTTCATGCTCATCGAGATCTCGCCAGCGCAGCGCAAACAACTCACCACGCCGGAGACCCGAGAGCATCGCGAGCCCCACCATCGTTCGGCCAAGCGCGAGGCACTCGCCTACCTCATTGAAGAGAATCGCGTTTTGCGAGCGCAGCTGGGTGGGCGACGCCTGCGCCTCACGGATGACGACCGACGACGGCTCGCCGTGCGGGCGTTCCGGTTGGGACGGAAGGCCCTACGCCACATTGCGACGACGCAACACCGGATACCCTCTTGCGGTGGCACCGACAACTGCTCGCCCGTAAATGGACTTATGCACGGAAGTCGCATCAGCGTGGCGTCCTCGCAGAGATCCGCCGTTTGGTCGTGCGGATGGCGGAGGACAACCCCACCTGGGGCTACACGCGGATCCAAGGTGCGCTGAAGAATGTCGGGCATCGCGTAGGGCGGTCGACGATTGCGCGCGTCCTCAAAGCCCACGGGCTCCCGCCGGTTCCGGACCGGCCGACGGCATGGCGGACCTTCCTCCGTGCCCACCAGGACGTAATTGCCAGCGCCGACTTTTTCACGACCGAAGTCTGGACTTGCCGCGGCCTGTTGACGATGTACACCGTGTTTTGTGATCCATCTCGCGTCCCGTCGCGTGCAGATTCTGGGATCGACCGGCGCACCCAGACGAGGCGTTCATGCGCCAGGTTGGACGCACCCTGACGATGGCAGACGCCGAGACCTGTCGCGTCCTCATTTGTGACCGCGATGCAAAATGGAGTGAGCCGGTTCACGAGATCTTGCAGGAGGCAGGGATCCGCATCGTGCAAACGCCGTATCGAGAGCCGAACGCGAACGCGTACGCTGAGCGGTTTGTTCGATCAATTAAAGAAGAATGCCTCAATCGGATCATTCCGCTGGGCCAGCGTCATTTTCGGAAGGCGGTGCATGAGTATGTTGCTCACTATCATCTCGAACGGAATCATCAGGGAATCGGGAACGCGTTGATCGCCGGTGTACCGGCGACCAGAGCTGGCGCGATCCGTCGTCGACCGCGCCTGGGCGGACTGCTCAATTACTATGAGCGCGCGGCATGATTGTCCCTTCGGCTGATGAGCGGGACATTACGGGAGCATGTCAGTCACGCGTGCGTGCTCACCCAAGGCGCTCTCGACCGCTTACAGCAACCGACCGTGGTCGCCGGGCAGCGGGTCTCCGCACTCCGCTTCGGCGATCCGCGCGTGATGGCGCTCTCACAAGCCATCACCGGCTTTACTCATTTACCGCGCGGCTTTCGGAATCGCGACCTCCGCCCGCACGTGGAGGCCCTCTGGGGTCGTCCGTATTCGGCCGCGCAGATGACCTACGACCTTCGACGCCTTCGACTCAAGGGTCTGATCCATCGCATTCCGAAAACGCACCGGTATACCGCGACCAGCTACGGCCTGAAGGTCGCCTTCTTCTACGCCAAACTCTATCTGCGCATCTTTCGCCCGAATTGGGCGGCGCTGATCCCCACCGACGACCGCTTCCCACGCGCACTCCGCGCCGCCCTCGATGTCCTCGATCGCGAAATCCAAAAGCTGCACGAGGAGGCCGCACTTGCTGCCTGCAAAACTTGCTTCAACCGTTACGATCATCTCCTTTGGAGATGTCTAGAGCAGTTTGTCGGGCGTGATCGGGAGGTCGCGAATCCGCCGGCCGGTCGCATGATAGACGGCGTTCGCAACCGCCGGGGCCACACCCGTGACTGTGATTTCGCCCAACCCGCGGGCTCCCAATCCATCGCTGTCGATGAACGGATCCGGTTTGTCGACGAACAAGATGTCGATCGAACGCGTGTCCGCGTTCACTGGGATGGCATAGTCGGCGAGGTTGCTCGTGATGATGCTGCCGTCTCGTGAATCGTAGACGGTGTGCTCCATCAACGCCACGCCGACGCCCATGACGACGCCGCTGTATCCTTGACTGCGCGCCGTTTTCGCGTTGACGATTTTGCCGACATCGAACGCGCTGACGACACGCGAGATCTGCACCTTTGCGATCTCCGGATCGACCCTGACTTCCACGAATTGTGCGCCGAAGGACTGGAAGGCATACTTGTCCCGTTCAGGTCCGGGCTCCGTGTATCCCTCGCCTTCGATTTCCGTCTGATTTGTCCGCTTCAGCACGTCTTCGTACGGGAGGCCTGACGACGGGTGAGCCCCCTTCGGAAACACCCGACCACCTTCGGCGACGATGTCGTCGGGACGCCGATTAGTGAAGGGCGACGCCGGCATCGTGGCGGCTAGGTGTCTCAGTTTGCTGAGCGCATCCTGAGCCGCCTTTCGTGTTGCCGGAAGAATGCTGGCCGTCGTCATCGACCCACCGGAAACTGGCGCAGGCGGCAACAGACTGTCGCCGAGAACCGTACGAATCCGCTCGATCGCGATTCCCATCACATCGGCCGCGATCTGGGCCATCGTCGTATAGGTGCCGCCGCCCATGTCCTGTGTCGCGCTGACCACGTCGACGTGTCCATCCTGCAGTAGTCGAACTTTCGCCGCGCCAGGGCTGCGGATGCCGGGGTACGTCGCCGTCGCCATGCCCCATCCGACGAGGACGTTGCCGTCGCGCATGGATCCAGGTTGCGGCGCGCGCTTCGCCCACCCGAAGCGTTCTGCCCCCATCCGATAGCACTCTTTCAAGTACTTGCTCGACCACGGCCTCCGCGCTTGTTCGTTGACGTCCGCATGATTGACGATCCGCAGCTCCACGGGATCCATGTTCAACAAGTACGCGAGCTCGTCCAGCGCTGACTCCAGCGCGAAAAGGCCCGGGTTCTCGCCAGGCGCCCGCATCGGCGTCGGCGTCGCGACGTTCACGCGGACGGCCCGGTGCCTCACCCGGACGTTTGGGCAGCTATAAAGAAAGCGTGACGTATTTCCGCATGCTTCGACGAACTCGTCGACCATGGACGTCTGCACGACCGTGTCGTGATCGATCGCGACGAGCCTGCCGTTGCGCTCGGCGCCGAGTTGCACATACTGTTTGGTCTCCGACCGGTGGCCGCACGCGCTGAACATGTGCTTGCGCGTCAGGTTCAGCTTCACCGGCCGATTCACTCTTTTGGCCGCGACGGCACTCAGAATCGAATGTGGCCAGACGAATCCCTTGCAACCGAAGCCGCCTCCAATAAATGGGGAGACAATATGGATCTTCTCCTCAGGCATGCCGAGGGTCTGCGCGACGGTCTTCCGGGCTCCAGCGACCCACTGCGTCGTTTCGTAGAGCGTCAGCTCGTCACCGTTCCATACGGCCACTGAGGCTGACGGCTCTATCGGGTTGTGGTGTTCGATCGGTGTCGTGTAAGTCGCCGCGTGCGTGACAGCGGCTCGCGACAGCGCGACGTCCGGATCGCCGCGCGTGGTCGTGAGCTTTTCGCCGAAGAATTCGTCGGGCAAATACGCGGAGTCCAGCGCCGCGTCCGTTTCGATGGTTGGGTCCTCGACGGCGTACGACACCTGTACGAGCTCCGCTGCGTATCGCGCCTGCTCCAGTGTCTCGGCGACGATGATCGCCACGTATTGCCCAGAGTAGTGAACCCGGTCGTCTTCGAACACGACTCGCGCTTCGCCGGGCTTGCTCGCGGACATGAAGTCGTTGTCGGGTCGGTACAGCGTCGGCGCGTTGCCGTGATGGATGACGGCGAGAACACCGGGCGCCTTCTCGGCCATGCGACCGTCGATGGCGGTGATGCGACCGTTGGCAATCGTGCTCTGGATCGCGACGGCGTGAACGACGCCGGCAATCGGCTGGTCGGCCGCATACGGTCGCGCGTCCGGTCACTTTGAGGCGGCCGTCTTTTCTGCTGATCGATCCGCCTACGGCAGTCGACATTGTCAATCCTCGTCTAATGCGTCAACGCGTCAGCGAGCGCGCGGACCACCGCACGCTTTGCGAGCTCGATTTTGTACGCGTTGTGGCGGCGCGGCACAGCGCCGGTCAGCGCAGCGTCCGCGGCGTTCAGGAACGTGGCCTTGTTCGCAGCGGCCCCCGTAAGGACCTGCTCGGCTTCGAGCGCCCGCCATGGTTTGGTGGCGACTCCGCCGAGCGCGACACGGGCACTTCGAACGGTCGTTCCTTCCAGTTGCAGCGCCACCGCGGCCGAGGCGAGCGCGAACTCGTACGAGGCGCGATCGCGCAGCTTGACGTATGCCGAGCGTGGTCCAAAGGGCCCGCTCGGCAGAGTGACATAGGTGATCAGCTCGCCCGGACGAATCACCGTCTCCCGATCCGGCGTGTCACCCGGGAGCAGATGAAATTCCATAATCGGAACCACGCGTTCGCCGTTCGCTGCTCGGATGTGAACGCTCGCGTCGAGGGCGACGAGCGCGACCGCCATGTCCGATGGATGCGTTGCGATACACGTGTCGCTCGCACCAAGGATCGCATGGATGCGGTTGTAGCCGTCCATCGCCGCGCACCCCGCGCCCGGTTGGCGCTTGTTGCACGGGTACACCGGGTCGCGGAAGTAGTAGCAGCGCGTGCGCTGCATCAGATTGCCGCCCGTTGTCGCCATGTTTCGCAGCTGCGCGGAGGCACCGGCGAGGATCGCCTGCGAAAGCACCCGATATCGCGACTGAATCCGCGAATCGTGCGCCAGATCGCCGTTCCGAACGAGGGCACCGATTCTGATCGACCCGTCGGATCGATCCTCGATCTGGTTCAGCGGCAGCCCATTGATGTCCACAAGTGCCGTAGGGACCTCTACGTTCAGCTTCATCAAATCAACGAGCGTGGTTCCGCCTGCGACGAATGTCGCTTTTCCGAGTCGCGCCCGTTCGAGCGCCTCGTGCTCGTTCGTGACCTTTTCATACGAGAACGGGTGCATGACAAGCCTCTCACGCGCGGCCGCGCGCCGACTGAATAGCCGCGACGATGTTCGGGTACGCGCCGCAGCGGCACAGGTTTCCGCTCATCTGCTCTCGCACGTCGTCGTCGCTCGGTCCGCACGGTTCGTTGAGCAGGGCGGCTGCCGACATGATCTGACCGGCTGTGCAGTATCCGCATTGGAAGGCATCGTGCTCGATGAAGGCTTCCTGGACCGGATGCAGAACGCCGTTTCGTTCCAGTCCTTCGACCGTGATGATGTCGTCGTCGTCATGCATGACGGCGAGCGTGAGACACGACAGGACGCGGCGACCGTTGACATGGACAGTGCATGCGCCGCACTGGCCATGATCGCAGCCCTTCTTGGTTCCGAAGAGCTGGAGCTGCTCGCGCAGCGCGTCGAGCAGTGTGACGCGTGTGTCGACATCGAGCCGAACGGCTTCGCCGTTCACGCGCAGAGCGAGCGCGCGGGTGACGCTGGCGGACGGCGCGACGGAGACGCCTGACTTGGTGTCCTTTCGAACCGAGGTAGCTGCCGCCGTGATCCGTATGAATTCGAGTCGGTCGATTGGGGTGATGGACATTTCACACACTCGCAATCAACAATTCAAAAGTTACAATCTACAAAGAGAAGGTTGCTGCTGAATCGAAGTCGATTCTCATTTTCGAACGGACGGATCGTCTTGCAAAGGGAACGCCGCCCTGTACGGTGTTCAAATTCGTTCAGGCCACGAGACGATACTCACGGAGCAGACCATCCAAACGATCGCGGCGCGTCACGACTCGATTTTCCGGTGCAACCGTCGGGCCGAACGCGATCGTTCGGTAATCCGGCGGGGGTGCAGTTTCAGTCCTCGATGTTGAGGCTCGCCAAAAGTCGTCCCGTTGATTTTCGCACCGACGCCGGCCACGATCGACGCATGTTGGAGCTGCTCATCGTGGTCGCCCGCGCACTCACGTTGGCACTCCGCGGCCATTGGGAAGTAGTCTTGAAAAACCTCGCTCTGCGGCAACAGCTTGCGGCCATCCGCCGCACGACGAAGCGAGCTGACCTCCGGACGTGCGACCGACTCTTTTGAATGGCTCTCTCGCAAAGCTGGAGAAACTGGCTGTGGCCCCCAAAATAAGATTCCGAAAGTATTGGCCGAATTCTGGCAACCGGTGGGCGGTGCCGAAAAAATCGTACAGCGCGTCCGCGTGACGACGGTCAATGAGGCCAAGTGTCCGCAGCGGTAACATCCGCAGCATGGCCCAGTCCCGTTCTCACCTCGACATCGTCACGATCCTGCGTCTTGCTCGCGATATCCTGCGATTCGTGTCCTCGACGTTCCGGCCACATGCACAGCTCGCGGCCGAGAATCTGTTTCTACGCATGCAGTTGGCGTTGTACATCGAGCGGCAGGTCAAGCCGCGGCGGGCCCATGACGCGACGCGAATGACGCTCGTCGCGCTGTCTCGCCTCATCGGGCATTCCTGACCTGCCGGACGATCGCCTCGCATCATGTTCTAGCGGCCATCAGATTCGTGCCGGTCATCGCGTCGTCGCGAAGCCCGTTCTCGGCGGACTGCACCATGAGTATCGTCTCGAGCCGATGGCCGCATGAGCCGACTGACGTCGGTCGTAAGTTTTGCGGACGACACCAGGCTGCGGTACCGGATCTGCTATTGAGCATTCCCTTCATCGTGGCGTTTGCGAAAACTCGGAGGTCGGAGCACGATGCGTGAGTTCCCACACATGCCACGGAACGATGCCCTGTTCAGGGCGCGGCTCGTGCGGCAGCATCGCGATGTACTCCAGCAGGTGACCGTCGGGGTCATGAAAGAACACGGACGCGGCCGGCATCCAGGCGAACACCACAGGCTGGTCTGTCGGTTGCCCGTCGAAATCGAGCGGCGTAATGCCCGCAGACCGCAATGCGCTCGGGGCTGCGATGACATCTGCGAGGCTCGCGCCGAACGCGGTGTGCAATGCCATCTTCTGAGGGCCCGATCCGACTCCCCACAATCCAAGCATCGCGTTTCCTGCGAGTCCGATCCAGAAGAATGCGGCCTGCCGCGCGGGAACGACATGGGCTAACCTGATGCCGACGACGTCGCGGTAAAACTTCACGGACTTGTCCAGATCGGTTACCGGTAGGTGAGTTTCAAAGAGGTTTTGTACGGGAATCATTAGTCGGGTCTCCTGTGGCCGAATCGCCTTACGAGCGAGTCGTTTAAGCGACGGCATCTTCTGAATCTTTCGACTTATTTGTGGAGCATACTGCACCCGAGCAGAACGAGGAGGCAGACAATGCCCCATGCAACACACGGCTCGGTGGCGTCTCTGTGGCGATATCCAGTCAAGTCGATGCTGGGAGAGGAGCTCACTGCAACTGAGGTGACGGAACGCGGTCTGCTCGGCGATCGGGCAGACGCCTTGGTGGACACCGCCGATGGGAAGGCCACGACCGCCAAGAACCCGAAGAAGTGGCCGACGCTCCTCGGCTTCCGCGCAACCTTCATCGAGCCCCCGCGCCCCGGTGCGAATGTACCGCCGGTCCGCATCACGCTACCGGATGGCACCACCGCCACGAGTCAGCAGGCGGATCTCAACCAGCTCTTCTCACAAGGCGCTCAATCGCACGGTGAAACTGAATGCCGCAGACAAGCAGACGCGAGCAACTGAACTGCTGCGGACCGGTATCGCCGACGATTCGATCCGCGTCCCGCACCAGGCGCTGATCGAGTTCATCGCCGCGACGACGAAGCCGTTGACGCGGAACGGTCCGTCGCTGCTCTCTCCTGATGATGCGCGACGCGAGCTGGAAGAGATGCTCGTGCAGTTCGAGGTGCTTTACCCGGACGAGGAGTTGGTGAGAGTTGCGATCCTCGGCGCGGCGACCTACGGGCTCTCGTGGTTTGACGCGCACATGTGGGCCTATGCGGAACGATTCGGCCTTGACACGCTGTGGTCGGAGAACTTCGAGGACGGAAGGCTCTACGGCCGCGTGCGAGCCAGGGTTCGTTCGTCAGATCAACCTGACGACCTCTTGGCGCAGCCCTGAGATGACAGGCAGGAAGAGACGACTTGGTACTGAACATTCATTTCGGTCCCACGCGGCCCTCCAACTTCTCGAACATTCATCCAGCTCTTCGCCGACGAAATCCTACGGTGAAGATCTTGTTCCAGTCGATCTTAACGTCTGAGATGGAAGACGCCACAGGCCGCGGCGCCCGACGAGGATCCGACGAATACGCGCGCCGTGCGGCCCGATTGGCGCGCGTATCGGGCGGCGATCGCGTCCACGAGAGGGCCGGCATCGGCGCGGCCGAGGATGGCCACGGTCCCGCCGCAGCCGCCACCGGTGATCTTCGCGCCGTACATGCCGGACTCCGGACCCGCGCGACGGACGAACGCCACGAGCGCGTCCGTGCCGCCGGATCCGAGTCCGCAGGCGGAATAGCTGGAGTGCGACTCGTACATGAGCGCGCCGAGACGCTCTGCACTCTCAGTGAGACCGTGTGAGATCGCCGGGTCCCGATCGTCGAACGCCGAGAGCTGCTCAGCGAACGCTCGCACGCGCGCGTGCTCGTAAATCGGATGCGCGGTCGCGACCTGCACTGGATACGCGCGCTCCGGATCGATTGGTGTCAACTCGTCGTCTGCACTTTTATATCGACCGAGGAACTCGCGACCGGTGAGGTGTTCCGGAACGCGAGCCGCAACCGGTGCGAACTCCGCAGGCGTCACATTCGCGAGGTAGTCGAGGCGCTTCTCCGTGAGCTCCTCGAGGATTCGATGCCCCATCCGAGCCGCTGTACGCACCGTGCCATATTCGGCGCCGCCCACGGCGTGCCGAATGCCTGAATCGATCCCCCACAGCGCAAGGCCGCGCGGCAGCTCGACACAGCCCTGCACCTCCGCCGGCTGACACAGCAAGACGAGCAGCTGCCCGCATCCTCCGAGCGCCGCCGTCATCTGATCCATCACGCCGCACGGCGCGCCCGCGATCAGGTTCTCGACTTTCTGGCAGAGAAGGGCGAGCTGCCGCGGCTGGAGCGCGACGCTGTACGCGGCGCAGATGGCCGTCATCGCTGCGACTTCCAGCGCGGCCGACGAAGACACGCCCTTCCCTTCCGGAACAGTCGATGTGACGAGCATGCGCGCGCCGCCCGGAAACTCGACGTGCAGCTCGCGCGCGAGAACGATGAACGCGCCGGCCACGTACGCCGCCCAATGGTTCGCCGGATGCTGCGCGAAGAACGCTCGTGCGTCGCCGTATTCGGAGCACACGAGTACGGGAAGCGCCAGTTGCACGCGGCGCGGACCGCTGACGATTGTCAGCGTCGGATGCGGATCTCGCTGCAGCGCGACGAACGTCGCATCGGCGAGCGGCCACTCGAGCACCAGCGACCCGGAGTAGTCCGCGATCCCGCCCATTACGTCGAGGCGTCCAGGCGCACGCGCGATGACGATGTCGCGATCGTCGGCGAAGGGCTCGGAATGTGCGAGCCGCACGAGCAGCGACTCTGCATCGCGCCGCGCCGCCTCGGATGCACCGACGCGCGCGACCCATTCAGCAGCCGTCACAGCAACCCTCGTGACGTCAGCGCGCGGCGCAACGCCGGCTCGACAACGTTGCGGATGGACGCGTTCGCGTACCCGACCCACGAGACGTTCGGCTCGACGGAGAGCGGCGCGGACAACGGCTCGCCGCGCGCGTCGGTCACGATGACGCCGAGCTCGCGCGCGATCAGCTCCGTGCAGATGTCGTACGGATGGCAGCACAACGACGGCGCAGCGCCATGTACGAGCGCCCTGATATCGACGACGACCCGATCGTGTCCAGCCATCAGCTCGTACAGTTGTCCGCCGGTAGAAACGTACTGATCCTCGAAGCACGCGGCTTTTCCGGGCTGCGGCGGCCCCATGATCGCGGCGACCATTTCGTCGTCGATCGCAGCCAGTACGTCGCGTTGCCCCGGAAAGTACCGCACGACCGTCGCGAAGCCATGGGCGAGCGTCGCAGCGCGCGACTGCTTCAGCACGATCGGCGCACGCTCGCCGGTCAGCCGGTTCCAGCGCTCGGCCTGCGCCCCTTCTCCGCGAAACGCCCAGACGACGTCGGCAAGATGCTGCTTGTGAACCGGAATCTCCGTCTGAACCGCCGCCTCGATGTCGTGCAACCCGGTCGCGGGTCCGCGGTTCGGCGCGATGCCGGTCAGGATCCAGCCGCTGCGCTTCTGGTACATGAGCCCGCGCGTGCCGTCAATCGGATCGACGATCACGTGCCAGCGCGCGTCGGTCGCCGACGCGTTGGCCGGCAGCACGAGCCGGCCGCCCGGGATCCCTTCTGCAATCAGCGCGACCGGCACGTGCGTCGCGACCTCGCGTTCGAAGAACTCCACCAGCGGCGTCTCCGTCACCGTGTCGAGCGCGTACACGGTGTCGCCTGCAGTGTCGCGCGCGACGCGCGAGAGGTCGTCGCTCGCCTGCCGCTCGCCGGCGCCGATCACGGCGGCACGAAGCTGCTCGTGCAGCCGGCGCACGGCGGCGGTGAGATCGCGGAGCGTCACCGGCCGGCCGCGTGGCCGAGTCCGGCCTGCTTGTAATGCACGACCGACGCGGCCCGCAGCTCCGCCGCCTTTTCCTCCGGCGACGTGTCGCTCAGGAAATTCCCGCCGCCGATCTCGGGGCCGGCCAGATATTTGAGCAAGGTCGGCGCGCGAAGCGGCGGGTGGAATTCGATGTGGAAGTGAATGCCAGGATATCGACCGCCGTCGGTGGGCGCCTGATGCAGCGTCATGACGTAGGGAAACGACATGCGCCAGAGATTGTCGAACCGCGCGAGCACCTGCTTCAGGACGGCGGCCAGATCGATCAACTCCTGCCGTGAAAGCGTGGCGATGCTCGGATGCGTCTCTTTCGGCGCGACGTAGGTTTCGTAGGCGTAGCGCGCGAAGTACGGCACGAACGCGATCGCGCTGTCGTTCTCCGCCAGCAGCCGACGTCCGTCGCGCCGCTCGGCGTCGAGCACGTCCTGGAAGAGGATCCGTCCCGTGTCGGCGAGATGGCGCGCGCCGACGCGCGCCTCGGTCTCAATCGTCTTGAAAACGAAGTTCGTCGCGTAGATCTGGCAATGCGGATGCGGGTTGGAGACGCCGACGACTTCGCCTTTGTTCTCGAAGATGAGCACGTGTGCGACGTCGGGATGATCGCCGAGCTCGGCATATTGCGCCTGCCAGACGCGCAGCAGCGCCTCGATGCCGGCGGGATCGAGCTCCGCGAGCGTCAGGTCATGACGCGGCGTGTAGCAGACGATGCGCGCGAATCCGCGTGCGTCGGCGCTGCGATAGAACGATGATCCAGGCGGCAGCGCTGCCGGTGCGTGCGCCGCCACGCACGGCAGGTCGTTGTCGAACACGAACGTTTGTCGATACGCAGGGTTGCGCTGGCCGTCGACGCGGCTGTTGCCCGGACAGAGGTAACAGTCCTCGACGTAGGTCGGAAGCGGCCGCGGCGCGAAGCGGATCTCCTCGCCGCCCCACGGACGGTGCTGCCGGTGGGCGGCGATGATGACCCATTCTTCACGAAGCGGATGCCAGCGCTGCTCCCACACGTGATCGTTTCTCAAAAGAACAGATGCAATCCGAGCTGCACGACGCGATTGGGCACGGCGGTTGTGGTAATTCTCCCAAAGCCCGCGTTGCCGGGATCCGAAATCGGCTCGGCGAACTGCGGACGGTTCAGCAGGTTGAAAAAGTCGGCGCGGAACTGGAAGCGTCGCACATCGCCTCCCGGCAGACCGAAATCCTTCTGCAATGAGAAATTGAAATTGTTCAGGCCCGGATTCCTGATGTTCGAAAAGTACCGTGGGGCATTGCCGAAAGCCTTGTTCGGATCGCCAGCGCCGGTCGGCGCGAGCAGTCCCGGCGCAGGACACGTGCCCGAGAAGTCGAACGCGCTCCGGTCGAACCAGGCCGCGATCGTCTGATTGAAGCCGTTTGGCAGAGGATCGCCGATCATCATCGGGCGGCTCGTCAACGTGTGCGAGGCGTTGCAGTAGCTGTACGAGTTGTCCGTGATGCCGAATGGCGATCCGCTGCTCAGCGTGTAGACGCCGGTCGCGCGCCAGCCGCCGATGATCTGGCTCGCGAGGCCGTCGTTGGCCCACCGCCGCCCCGGCCCGAACGGGAGCTCCACGATCCCCGCGACGGTAAGCCGTCTGCGAATGTCGCCTGCGCTGACCGATCGCTCCCCCGCACGATCGTAGAAGTCCTGTCCGAGGACATCGAGCGACCAGAAGCCGCCCCAATCGGAGGACGAATCGTCCATCAGCCTGCTCCAGGTGAAGTTCGCGAGCAGCGAGACGCCATGCGAGAAGCGGCGCTCGAATTTCGCCTGCAGCGCGTCGTAGTCGGAGCTCGAGAGTCCCCAGTACCCGGGGTTGATCACGAGGTCGTAGAGCGATCCGCCGGCGGCCAGCACCTTGCCTGCGGCGGCCGGACAGTACGGGCTGGTCGTCGCGGCGTAGCCGAACTGCGTCGTGGTGTCGCGCGTCTGCTGGCAGATGTTGTAGGCGTAGTTGATCGGAAGGTTGCGCCCCCGGTTGCCGACGTACGCCAGTTGCGCCAGCGACACGCTGTCGAGCTCTTTCTCCACGGTCACGTTCCACAAGTGATAATGCGGCGGCGTCTGCTCGCGCGGCGCCCAGAACGAGAACGACACGTTGCCGGTCACGGGAATCGGCGCCCTGATCGCCGCCGGATCCGGCGTCGTGATGCGCGGCAGCGCCGACCAGTCCGCGCCCGCCGGAAAGTTCGTCCGCGCGAGCATGTTCGGACCCGGTTGCCCGTCGCCCGCGCGCCCGTGGCCGATCGCGCTCGGATAGCTGAGACCGTACCCGGCGCGCACGACGAGCGTCGGCGTCGCATTCCACGCGGCGCCCGCGCGCGGCCCGAACTGCTTCGCCGATGGATCGAACGTCGTCTCCGGGGCGTTGACGCCGAACTGCTCCCATTCCGCCGTGAATGGATTGAAAAACGCAAGGCCGTCGTTCAGTTCGCGGAACGACTGATCGTACTGCCAGCGCAGACCGAGATTGAGCGTCAGGTTCGGGCTGATCTTGAAATCGTCCTGGACGAACGCGGAGTAGCTCCACGCGCGCGTCGAGACCATCGCGTTCTGGACCTGGACGAAACCGTCGTTGATGACGCCGAACATAAAATCGGCGAACGCGTTCCCCGTGCGCGATCCGGTGAACCTGAAGCTGCTCGCAAGACCGTTCGGCTGGTAGTTGTCGATCGCGTAGCGGCGCGCCTCGCCACCGATCTTCAGACTGTGCCGCCCCTTCAACGTCGTGACCGTGTCGCTGATGGTCGACGTCGAGGCAGGCTCGTACAGGACGGCGCCGGTGCTGAACCCCTGAAAACCGCTGACGCTCACGCCCGGCGTACCGCACTTCGTGCCGTCGGCCGTGTCGGGAACGCTCGACAGGCAATTCGGAATCCCCTGCAGCCCGAAATCGGATGCCGAGGTCGAGCCCTGTCCCGGGTTGGTCCGATGTCCGATGCGATGCATCTGGGCGAGACGGAAGTTGTTCAGCAGATTCGACGCGAAGGTCCGCGACCACCCCAGCGTCACCGCGTAGTCATCCGAACGTTCGATTTGCTGGCTGGCGGGACCGACGAGGAGGTTTCCGCGGTACGAAATGCTCCTGCCCCACTGGCGATGAAAGACGCCGAAGATCTGATCCGTCGACGAGAGCTGATAGTCGATCCGCGAGTTGACGCGGTTCAGCGCGTTCTCCGAGGGCAATGTGAAGCTCAGCTCGCTCGTGCCCGCATTTCTGCCGGGCGTCGCCGACTGCGGCCAGATGTCCAGGAATTTTCCGGCTATCGGGCTGATCTGGCCCGCGGGAATCCGATTGAACGGCACGGGTGTCGTCGTGCCGGGAAATCGTACTTGCTGGCTCGCGTTCGCGCAGGCCCCCGCCGCATCGAAGCCCGCCGTGCACAACGCCGACAGGTCGCCCGCACGGAACGCGGCATTCGGCACGACGATGCCGGTCACGGGATTACTGGCGTCGATGCGCAGCCCCTGATAGTCGCTGAAGAAGAACAGCTTGTTGCGGACGAACGGACCGCCGATCGTGCCGCCGAATTCGTTCTGATCGAACGGGTTCTTCGGCTTCGTTGGGTCCTCGAAATAGTTCCGTGCGTTCAGCTGATCGCTGCGGTTGTACAGATAGCCAGATCCATGGAACGCATTCGTGCCGCTCTTGGTCACGGCAATCAGAACGCCGCCGCCCGCTTTCCCGTACTCGGCCGACATGCTGTTGGTTTCGACCCTGAACTCCTGAATCGAATCGACAGACGGATTGAACGCCTGGCCGCCGAACACCGGCGCGGTCATCGTGGTGCCGTCGAGAATGTAGTCCTGATTGCGCGGCCGGTCGCCGTTGATCCGCAGGTTGCCGTTGTTGCCGCAGCCGTCGCACGTCGTCTGCTGCGAGACGCCGGCCGCGAGCGAGATCAGCGTAAACAGATTGCGACCGGTTGGCAGCTGCTCGATCTGCTGTTGCGTCACGGTCTGACCGAGATTGGTCTGCTCGGTCTGCAGCAACGGCGCGACGGCCGTCACGTCGACCGTCTCGGCGGTCGGACCCAGTTGCAGCGTGACGTCGACCTTCTGGTTGGCGTTGACTTCGAGCGTGACGGCTGACACGACGGCGGTCTTGAAGCCCGACAGCGACGCCTCGACCCTGTAAATACCGGGAATGAGGTTGGTCGCGTTGTAGACGCCGGCTTCGTTCGTCGCCTGCGTTTTCGTGACGTTCGTCCGGATATTGGTGACGGTCACGGTCGCGCCGGGAAGCAGGGCGCCGCTCGAGTCAGTCACGGTACCGGTGATTGCGCCGAAGACGGCCTGCGCGGCCGCGGTTGCGGTCGACAGAGCCACAACGAGGATGACGAGACCGAGAAACGCCGTCAATCTGCAGGCTGGTCTCATACGCGCCTCCACAAAAACGTCTTCTTCTCCAGTCACCAAGGAAGAGTCAGTCTGAAGCACCGCCTATCGGTCATCGTTCTGGATTGAATATGCTCAAAACAGTCACAGAAATTGCGCGTTTATAGCTTAAATGGTCACATCGCTGCAACAGTTTTTGCCTCGCTCCGGGCCGGACCGCCCGAAGCACCGCTGCTGCAATTACTTGGAGGGAAATTGATTCCGGCGGCGTTCAGGCGCGCTGTACTTCAATCGCGGCCGCCAGAAACGGCGCGAGCGCCTCGTCAGGAGCGGATCGGTCGGTAATGAGCGTGCGGATATCGGTGATCGGACAGATCAGCGCCATACCGACGATGCCGAGCTTGTGGTGATCGGCCACCACGATCGTCCGTCGCGCCTGTTTGACCATCGCTCTGTGAATGGTCGCTTGATCCGGATAGTTGGTCGTCAGGCCGCGCTCGGCATGAATGCCGTCGACGCCGATGAACGCCTTGTCGACGAACAATTCCCCCGCGCTGTGAATGGCAGCGGGCCCGACGAGCGCGAACCATGATCCGCTGACCCATCCGCCCGTGACCATGACTTTCAGATCGTCTCGATGACTGAGCTCCATCGCGATGTTGATCGCGTTGGTCACGATGGTGATGCCTTTCCGGTGCCGGATACTTCGCGCCACCTGCGTCGTCGTCGTGCCGGCGCCAATCGCGATCGTGTCGCCATCGGCGACGAGCTCGGCCGCGGCGAGGCCAATCTGCCGCTTTTCGAGCACGCGCTGGTTCTCCTGCTCCTGGAACGACGAGACATGACGGAACGGCTCGTAGAGCGGCGGCTCGAGTGGAACGGCGCCGCCATGCGTGCGGCGCAGCAGTCCCTTGCGTTCGAGCGATCGGAGCGCGCGGCGGACCGTGGCGGCCGAGACATTCAGCTGTCGGACGAGATCGGCAACCGAGACCTCGCCGGTCCTGAGGAGCTCCTTCAGAATCTCTTCGGTGCGATCGGGCGACACCAACGTCTCTCGAGCCTGGCCCTGAGCCATGTTGAAGGGCCATGCGTCTATTCCACGGAAAAAAACGCGCTCACGCTCTGAAATGGATGTAGGCGGTCAGGATCCGCCGATCGGCAGAGATGCGCAGAGGCGTGATCAAATCGCCGTAATATATGCACGCGACAAGACCGAATCAATTGCTTTCGAGCATCATCGCGCGGAACACATCGAGCAATGCGATGAACGAAGACCTCAAGCGACTCGCGGCGATCGCTGCGTTCGGATGCCTGGCGCTCGGCGGTCAGTCGATCCGGGGCAGCGGCTATGACACGTTCCTCTTCGGCGTCGCCTATTACCCGGAGCAGTGGGCAGAGAGTGACTGGGAGCCGGATGCCCGGCAGATGCGCGAGTGCGGCGTCAACGCGGTTCGGATGGGCGAGTTCGGGTGGGCGCTCATGGAGCCGAGCGAAGGGCAGTACGATTTCGCGCTCTTCGATCGGGCGATCGCCACGATGGCGCGCCACGGGATCAAGACGATCCTCGGCACGCCGACCGCTGCGCCGCCGAAGTGGCTGACGCGGAAGTATCCGGAGGTGCTGCACGTTTTCGAATCAGGCCAACGCGCCGACGATCAGTCGCGGCGACAGTACTGCTACAACAGCGCGGTGTATCGACGCTTCTCGCGGGGGATCGTGGAAGCGCTCGCGCAGCATTACCGCGACAATCCAAACGTCGTCGGGTGGCAGATCGACAACGAATTCAACAACGAGAACCGCGAGTGCTTCAGCGACAGCTGCCGTCTCGCGTTCAGGAAGTGGCTGCGCGAAAAGTACGGGACTCTCGATGCGCTGAACGCACGATGGGGCACACGGTTCTGGAGCCAGCTCTATTCCGACTGGGACCAGATCGATCTGCCGTTCCGCACGCCGGCTTATCACAATCCGGCGCTCGTGCTGGACTTCAAGCGGTTCATCTCCGCGTCGGTCACCGACTACATGGGCGAGCAGATCGCAATCCTGCGCCGCGAGCGACGCGGCGATTTCCTCACTCACAACGGCGCATTCAAGAACATCGACTACCACACATTCAGCCGTGGTCTCGACCTGCACGCCCAGAGCAACTACCCGACGTTCATGGAAGCGCCGCGCTATCCGACTGGCGCAGTCCTGACGCTGGTGCGCGGATTCAACGGACGGCTGATGATCATCGAACAGCTCACCGGGCCGGCCGGCCAGACCTATCTTCTGCGCACGCCGCGTCCGGGCGAGATGCGACTGTGGGCGCTGCAGGCGATCGCTCACGGCGCCGACGGCCTGCTGCATTTCAGGTGGCGCGCAGCGCGGCGCGGCGCCGAGGAGTACTGGTACGGCGTGCTCGACCACGACAACGTACCGCGGCAGCGATTCGAGGAATTCAGGAAAGAGGGTCGTGAGCTTCAGACGATCGGGCCGGCGATTCTCGGCTCGACGCTCGACTCCGAGATCGCGGCCATCAAAGACTTCGAGGCGGAATGGGTATTCGACCATCAGTACCTGACCAGTGAGGTCGATGTCGGCGCGACCTTCACTGCGCTGTTCCAGGCGGCGTCGGAGCTTCGCTATAACATCGACTTCGTCGGGCCGGCGGCGAGTCTCGCCCGGTACAAAGTCGTCTTCGCGCCGCAGACGGTTCTGACTGACGACGCGTTCGCCGGCCGGCTCCGACGGTTCGTGGAAGGCGGCGGCACGCTCGTCATGTCGGCGCACAGCGCCATCAAAGATCGCGACAACGCGATGATCGCCGCCGCGTTGCCGGCCGGGTTGACCGATGTGTTCGGCGCGGAGCTCGATTCGTATCAGACGTATCAGCCGCCGTCGCGCGAACGGAACGCCATCGGGTTCGGCGAGAACGACGCCGTCCCGGTCCGCGTATTCGGCGAGGTGCTGCGTGCGACGACCGGCCGCGTCGTGGGACGCTGGCGGGGCGACTACCTGCGAGGCATGCCGGCGGCCGTCGAACATCAGGCAGGCAAGGGCAAAGCCGTGTACTACGGATCGCTCTTCAATCTGGAATCAGCGCGCTACCTGATGCAGCGGTATGCGGGCGAACAGCAGGTGCAGCCGCTCCTGACGGCGATGCCGCCCGCAATTGAAGTCACGAGGCGAATCAAGGGTACCCGCGAGTTTTATTTTCTGCTCAACCACGGCGACACGCCGGCGGCACTCAGCCCCGGCGCGGGGTTCGACGATCTGCTGACGGGCACTGCGGCGCCGCCAACATTTACGGTCGACGCACTCGACTATCGCGTCCTGACTCGCGATCGCTCGAAATCGAACTCGAATCGTTGATGCGATGACCGAGCTATTGTCCCCGCTCGAGGGCGTTCCACTGTCGAACGTACTCATCGACGTTCGCCGCGGTGACGACGTCGACGCCGGAGTCGATGATCGGCGAGGCCGGCGGCCTCCCGTTCCTGACGTCCGTGAGCAGCCGGACCGATTCGCTACCCCAGCCGAAGTACTTCTGGCCGAGCAGCACCTGGACCTTGCCTGCCTTCAGCAGTTCCGGCGCGGGCGGGATCGTGTCGAACGAGATCACCTTCACGTTCGCCGGCAGGTTCGCGAGCGCGTTGCGTGTGAAGACCGGCCAGCCGCCGACCGAGATCCACGCGCCGAGATCTGGATAGCGGTTCGTGCCGGCCGCGATGATCTCGGCGCAGTGCACGGGATCCTCTTTGATGTCGTACGTCTCGACGACGTGGATGTCGGGATGGGCCGCGAGCGCCTCGCGCACGCCGTCGAGCCGCCGCTGCAGGTTCGTCGCGCCGACGCTGGTGATAATCGCGACCGTGCCTTTGCCCCCGAGCAGCGCCGCCGCCTGTTCGCCCATGATGCGCCCGGACGCGCGATCGTCGACGCCATAGAACGCGAGCCGCTTCGACTTCGGCGCGTCGGCATCCCAGGTGACCACCGGAATCCCCGCGTCGACGGCCCGGTTGATCGTCTCGGTCAGGAAGTCGCCGTTCAGACACGAGATCGCGATCCCGTCGACGTGCTGCGTGATGAACGACTCGAGAATCTCCTTCTGGCGCAACTGGTCGGCGGTCTCCGGCGCGCGCCACATGATCTCGATGTTCCCGAGCTTCGCCGCCGCCCGCTCGGCGCCGATCTTCGCGTAGTTGAACACCGGGATGTCGAGCGCCTTGGGGATCACCGCGAACCGCCATTTGGCCGCCGCAGGCGCGCTCGTTCGTCCGCCTCCGCACGCGCCAATCGAGAGCCCCAGGACGATCGTGAGCAACCGTGTTGTCATGGCCGATATCCCTCCGAACGCCGAAACAGTTGATCCATGACGACGATGCCGATGACGACGAGACCGACGATCAACCGGTCGTAGAAGGTCGCGCCCGGAATCTGCGGCAGCGCGTTGCGCAGGACGCCGAAAATCAGCGTGCCGAGCACGGCGCCGACGACCGATCCGCGGCCGCCGGACAGGCTCGCGCCGCCGACGACCGCCGACGCGATGATGTCCAGCTCGTACCCCATCGCGAGATCCGCCTTGCCTTGACCCTGGACGACCGTGAGCACCACGCCGGAGAGCGCGGCCAGCACTCCGGCGATCACGTACACCGACGCCTGTACGGTGCCGATCGCGACGCCGGAAAAGAGCGCCGCCGTCGCGTTACCGCCGACGGCGAACACGGCGCGCCCCCACTGAAAGCGCGTCATGAACAGCTGGAACAACAGCGCCAGCCCGATCATCAGCGTCGGCGCGATCCAGTCGAGCGGCAGCCCGGCCACGCGCCAGTCGACCGGTACATGCGCCGACACGTCGAAGTAGCGCCCCTCGGTCACGATGAATGCGGCGCCGCGCGCGATTCCCATCACGCCGAGCGTCGCGATGAACGGCGGCAACCGGACGAGGACGACGAGCAGCGCGCTCAGGCCGCCCGCCGCCGCCCCGACGGCGAGCCCGGTGAGGATACTCGCGGTGAGCGACCACTGCGCCTGCACGAACCGTTGACCGGCGACGACTCCCGCGAGCGCGATGACGGCGCCCGGCGACAGATCGACGCCGCCCGAGATGATCACGATCGCCGCGCCAATCGCCGCGATGCCGTAGATGGCCGAGTACTTGAGGATCAGCAGCGCGTTCGGCGCGTTGAAGAACGGATGCGTGCGCGCGCCCTCCGGCCGCAAGTACAGCGTGAAGAACGCGATTTCGAGGACGAGGATCGCGACCGTGCTGACTTCGCGGATTTCCCACAGCTTGCTCACACGGCGGCTCCGGCGCTCGTGGCGGCCAGCCGCATCACCGATTCCTCGTCCGCGTCCTGCGCGCGCAGCTCGCCGCGGATCCGCCCCTCACGCATCACGGCGATCCGATCCGTGAGCGCGAGAATCTCGGGAAGATCGCTCGACACGACGAGACACGCCGCGCCGCCAGCCGCGGCGGCGCGGATGACGGCGTGGAGCTCGTCCTTCGCGCCCACGTCGACCCCTTTCGTCGGCTCGTCGAGCAGCAGCACGCGCGGCGCGAGCGCCAGCCATTTCGCGACGACGACCTTCTGCTGGTTCCCGCCGCTCAGCGCATCGGGCGTCACGTCGATCGACGCTGCCTTGATCCGCCACTTGTCGACGAGCGCGTTGGCGGTGCGCCGCTCCGCACGGCCGACGAGCCACTGCCGCGACGCTTCCGCCAGCGGCAGCAGCAGGTTGTGACGGACGGTCAGATTGAAGCACAGGCCCTGGCGCTGACGATCCTCCGGCACCAGCACGATGCCGGCGCGCGCAGCGTCGCGTGGCGATCGGATGCGCACCATTCGGCCGTCGATCTCGATCCGGCCGCGATCCGCCCGCCGCAGGCCGACGATCGTTTCCAGCAGCTCGCTTCGGCCCGAACCGACGAGCCCGAAGAGACCGACGATCTCGCCCGCGGCAACCGACAGCGACACCTCGTCGAAGCACGGTGCGGAGGAAAGCCGCTCGACGCGCAGCAGGGATCGTGCGGCATCTGCACTCCGCTCGTGCTTCGGCCGCGGCGGAATCGATCGTCCGACCATCGCCTGCACCACGTGATCGTGATCGACGGAGCGCCGCTCGAACGTGCCGACGTACCGGCCGTCACGCAGCACGGTGATCCGATCGCACAAGCGAAACACCTCGGGCAGACGGTGCGACACGTAAATCAGGGTGACGCCGGATCGGCGCAGATCCTCGAGGATGCCGAACAGATGATCGCACTCCCCGGCGGTCAGCGATGTCGTCGGCTCGTCGAGGGCGAGCGTGCGACAGTCGAGCGCGAGCGCGCGCGCGATCTGCACGATCTGGCGCAGCGCCACGGGCAGCGATTCCACGAGCGTCTCGGGCGACAGCGGCACGCCCAGCCGCGCGAGCAGGTCGCGGGTGCGGACGCGCATCGCGCGATCGCGCAGCCACCCGAAAGCGGCCATCAGCTCCCGACCGGCAAACACGTTCGCCGCGACCGAGAGGTTCGGAAACGCGAGCATCTCCTGGTGGACGAGGCCGACGCCGCGCGCGAGCGCCTCGCGCGGTCCGGCAAGCATGACCTGGCGACCATCGAGACGAAGCGCGCCTCGGTCCGGACGAACCGTACCAGCCAGGATCTTCAGCAGCGTCGATTTGCCGGCGCCGTTCTCGCCGACGATGGCATGGGCGCTGCCGCGTTCGATCGCGAACGTGACCTCCGACAACGCCCTGACGGCGCCGAACGATTTCGAGATGTGATCGAATTCGACGGCGGCCACGGTGTCACCCTCCCGGCTCGGCTCGGACGGGGACCATCATGCGGCAAAGCCTATCGGCGGGCGCGCGGTCGCTTCTTCAACGCGTCGACATCGCGCGCCGTCGTCTGCACGAGATGGCGCATCGCGGCGGCGGCCGCGCGCGGATCGCGGTCGCGAATCGCGTCGAGAATCGCGCGGTGCTGCGGCAGCGCGGCGCGCAGCCGCCCCGGCAGCCGGCTCGTCGCGCGAAAGCTGACGAGCAGCGCCGAGTACACGACCCGGCTCATCTGCTCGAGGAGATCGTTGCGGCACGCGTGCAGGATCGCCAGGTGGAACCGCATGTCGGCCTGGACGAACGCCTCGACATCGCCGTCGTCCCGCGCCTGCGTCGAGGCCTCCATCTGGGTGAACGCGTTCTCCATCGCCGCGATCTCCCGCGCCCCGGCCCGCGCCGCCGCGAGCTCCGCCGCCGCCGGCTCGACGATGCGACGCACCTCGGTGAGCTTGCGCAGCAGTTCCTCGCTCACGTCGCCGTTCTGCAGCCACGCGAGGACGTCGGGATCGAGCAGGTTCCAGTCGTCGCGGCGCCGGACCCGCGTGCCGGTTTTCGGGCGCGACTCGACGAGGCCCTTGGCGGCGAGCACCTTGATCGCCTCGCGGACGACGGTGCGGCTCGCCCCGAGCTCCGGCTCGGCCGGCAGGAGATCGCCGGGCCGGAGATCGCCGCTGACGATCCGGCGGCCGATCGCGTGCACGATCCGGCCGTGCAGGCTCTGCTCCGGGTAGTGGATGCGGGCGAACGGGATCGGCGCCGCCGCCATTCTAATCATATGGTAATACTATACGCTGCCGGGTCTGACCTGCGCGCGGGAGGTGCAAACGACGTGCATCATGCGCGAATCATAGCCGGTGCGCTGCTCGCCGGGGCCGCGTCCGCGGCGTGTCCCGAGCGCCCGGCCGACCAGCCGCCGAGCGCGGCGACTGGTTCCGCCTCGGCGGCACAGGTCGTCCGATCAGCGTTCGGGCGCACACCGGACGGCCGCGACGTCGAGCTCTTCACCCTGACCAACGGCGGCGTCGAGGTGCGGACGATCCCGTACGGTGCAACGATTGTCTCGATTCGCGTGTCCGATCGCAGCGGTCACGTCGCCGACATCGTCCTGGGGTTCGACAATCTTGACGGCTACCTCAAACCGAATCCCTACTTCGGCGCGGCCGTCGGACGCTACGGCAACCGGATCGCGAAGGGCCGATTCACGCTCGACGGCCGCACCTATCAGCTCGCCACGAACAACGGTCCCAATCACCTGCACGGCGGCGTCAAGGGCTTCGACAAGGCGCTGTGGCGCGGCGCGCCGATCGACCGCAGCGGCGTCGTCGGCGTCGCCTACACCTACACGAGCCAGGATGGCAAAGAACAGTACCCCGGCACGGTGACCGCGCGTGTGACCTACACCCTCTCGGCGTCTCGCGAGTTGACGATCGGCTACGACGCAACGACCGACGAACCGACGCCAATCAACCTGACGCAGCACAGCTACCTCAACCTCGCGGGCGAGGGGAACGGCGACATCCTGGGGCACGAGCTGGCGATCGACGCCGATCGGTTCACGCCGGTCGACGCGACGCTCATTCCGACCGGCGAGCTGGCGCCGGTCGAAGGCACGCCGTTCGAGTTCCGCCGTCCGACCCCGATCGGCAGGCGCATCGACACCGAGAACGAGCAGCTCCGCAACGGCAAAGGCTACGACCACAACGTCGTGCTGAACGGCACGAGCGGCACGCTGCGCCACGCGGCGCGCGTAGTGAATCCGGCCAGCGGCCGAACGCTGGACGTATCGACCACCGAACCGGGCATGCAGTTCTACGCGGGAAATTTTCTCGACGGTACGATCACCGGCAAATCGGGTCACGTCTATCGGCGCCGCTCCGGTTTGTGTCTCGAGACGCGGCATTTTCCGGACTCGCCGAATCGCCCGAACTTTCCGTCGACGATTCTGCGGCCCGGCGAGCGTTACCAGTCGAAGACGGCCTTCGCGTTCGGGCTCGCGAAGTAGTGAGGGGCTACACATGACGCATCACAATCGGCGTGCCTTCATCGGCACGGCACTTTCCGGCACTGCCGGTCTGTTGCTGGCGCGGCCCGTGCCGGCCGCGCGCGCGCAGACGCGTGAGTCGCGGATCGACATCCTGGTCGACGAACCGATCGGTGCCATTGCGCCGGAGATCTATGGGCACTTCGTCGAGCATCTTGGCGGTGTGGTGTACGACGGCATCTGGGTCGGCGAGCAGTCGCGAGTGGCAAACGTCGACGGCATCCGCAAAGCGCTCGTCGATCGCCTGAAGACGATCAAGCCGGCTGTCATCCGCTGGCCGGGCGGATGCTTCGCGGACAGTTACGATTGGCACGACGGCGTAGGCGCGCCCGAGAAGCGGCCGCGCCGCACCGACTTCTGGGTAGATACGCGACCTTCGCAGGATCGCAGCCCGACGCCGGGACCGCAGCGCTTCGATCCCAATCGCTTCGGCACCAACGAATTCATCCGTTTCTGCCGGCTCGTCGGCGCGGCTCCGTACATCGCCGCGAACGTCCGCAGTCTTCCGGCGAAGGATCTCTATCAATGGATCGAATACTGCAACGCACCAGCCGGCTCGACGACGATGGCCGAACTGCGCGCGGCGGGCGGAGAGCGGGAGCCGTTCGACGTCCGCTACTGGGGCGTCGGCAACGAGCCGTGGGGGTGCGGCGGCAACTTCACGCCCGAAGAGTACGCGACCGAGTTCCGCCGCTACACCGCGTGGGTCCCGAAGTTCGGCGTCCCCATCCGCTTCATCGCGGCGGGCCCGAACGGCGGCGATCGCGACTGGACCGCGCGCTTCTTCCGCGCGCTGACGGCGAAAGGCGCCGGGGCGCTGAACGGCGTGTACGGCTGGGCGATGCACTACTACTGCGGCAGCACCGGCGATCGCAACGCGATCCAGTTCACGACAATCGACTGGTACGATCTGCTCGCGCGCGCCGACCGGATGGAGTCGATCGTCACCACGCACTGGGACGCGATGGCCGAGTCGGATCCGTCGCACAAGGTGAAGCTGATCGTCGACGAATGGGGCGCGTGGCACGCGGGCAGCGCCGACCTGCCCGCCAACTATCTCTGGGCGTATCCCGGATCGCTGCGCGATGCGCTCGTCGCCGCATTGACGCTCGATACGTTCAACCGGCACGCCGACAAGATCGTCATGGCCAATGTCGCGCAGCTCGTCAACACGATCCACTCGCTCTTCGTCGCGCACGAGCATCGCTTCACCGTGACGCCGAACTTCCACGTCTTCGACATGTACGCCGCCCATCAGGGTGCGACGGCAGTGCGGACCGCCTTCGCGGCGCCGGCGATCGCCTTCGATCGCGACGGCCGTGCGCAGTCGCTCTGGGGTCTGAACGGGTCGGCCTCGCTGCGTGACAGACGGCTCGCGGTCACGGTTGTCAATCCGCACGCAGCCGCGGCCTGTGAATCGACGATTGCGGTGCGCGGGGCGACGGTCCGCGAGGCACGTGCGACGATGCTCACGGCAGACGATATCCATGCCCACAACAGCTTCGATCGGCCGGCGGCGGTGACACCGGTCGACACGCCGGCCGCGGCACGCGGAACGTCGTTCGTCCACACGTTCCCTCCTGCATCGGTCACGCGTCTGTTGCTGACGCTCGAATAACCGCGCGCCAGGAGGAGTCCGATGACGACTGCCTGCGTTCGACCCGCGCTCCAGTGTCTCGCCGTCTGGCTCCTGCTTCCGCTCCTCCTCGCGCCGGCCGGCGTCGGCGCGCAGGTGCGGATCACTGGCGCGATCGCTGGCACCGTCATCGACGCGAGCGATGCCGTCGTGCCGGGCGCGCGCGTGCAGCTCATCGACGAGGGCACCGGGGTCGCGAAGGAGACGACGACCGGCGAATCGGGCAGCTTCCTGTTCCCCGACCTGTCGTTCGGCTCGTACCGCGTGGCGGTCAGCCTCGATGGCTTTCAGACCGCCGTGTTTTCGAGTGTGAGCGTCGAGTCGTCGCGCACGACTGATCTCCGCGTCCGCCTGCAGCCCGGATCGCTCAGCGAAGAGGTACAGGTGAAGGGCGTGACGCCGGTGCTCGAGGTGACCTCGAACGTGATCTCGAGCACCGTGACGAAAGCGGAGATGGATCGGCTGCCGCTCAACGGCCGCAGCACGTTCGTGTTCGCCAGGCTCGTGCCCGGCAGCGCGACGCTGCTCGCCAGCCCCGACACGCATTACAACGGCATGCCCGGCGGCACCATCAACCCGACGATCGACGGCATCAACAACGCGTCGAACGGCTTCAAGAGCGGCGGCACGAGCTTCTTCGCGACGGTGCAACCGCGGCTCGGCGCGATGGAAGAAGTGACGATCGAGACCGCGGGCCTCGGCGCCGATGCCGGCGCGGAGGGCGGCGTCAGCCTGAAATTCATCACGCGGCGCGGCACCAGCCAGTACCACGGCAGCTTCTTCGAGCAGAACCGCAACGACGTCTTCATCGCGAACACCTTCTTCAACGCGTCGCGCGGTCTGCCGAAGCCGAAGGTCCGCCAGAACGAGCTCGGCGGCAATCTCGGCGGCGCCGTGCCGCTCGGGGCGCTGAAACAGAAGGCGTTCTTCTTCCTCAATTACGAGGCACAGCTCATTCCGGGCACGACCGACTACTCGAACACGGTGCTGACGAGCGAAGCGCAGCAAGGGATCTTCCGCTACCAGACGACGACCGGCGAACAGCGGACGGCGAACCTGCTGCAGATCGCCGCGGAGAACGGCTTTCGATCCGCGTTCGACCCGAGCATCGCGGCGATGCTCGCCAAGCAGGCGCAGGCGTTTCCCGCCGGCACGTTGGTCGATACCAGCGATCTGCGGACGCAGAGCTTCAGGTGGCGCGAAGCGACGAAGCAGTTGTTCTGGTACCCGACCGCACGTTTCGATCTCCAGATCACGCCGTCGGTCGCCGCGATGGGCACATGGAACCTTGCCGGTCAGGACAATCAGGGACGACGGCAGTGGCCGCTGGCCGACATACCGGTTGCAGTACCGTTTCCATCAGTCGTGGTGGATTGCGTCGTCGGGTGTGAACTGGACGGTCGGCGAGCGAAACTTCAACGAGTTTCGATACGGCGTGCAGCACAGCGGCGATACGACGCCGGGCCGCGGCATCGAGTTCTACCAGGCGAACGGCACGCTGAACGGACAGCCGCTGCGGTTCGCCCCGAACGGCGCCACGCCGGGTCTCCCGTTCGGCCTGTCGCAGATGGTGCAGGACGCCGCGCCGATTACCGGGCGGCACTACATCACCACGATTTACGACACGCTGACGCTGCTGCGCGGCGATCATTCGATGAAGGTCGGCGGGACATTCCGTCTGACCGACTGGCACGATACGAGCTTCGACGGTCCGGGCGGCATTCAGGGAATCAACGGGTACTCGATCGGATCGCCGGCCGGCGATCCGGTGCAGTCAATCTTCAACGCGACGACGATGCCCGGCGTGCAGGGCACCGATCAGGCGAGCGCGTATTCGCTGTACGCGCTGTTGACCGGCCGGCTCACGCGGATCCGCACGGCGCGTGTGGTCAACCCGAGCACGCTGCAGTACGACGTCGTCGACCGTGAGAACTGGACGTCGTCGAAAATGGGCGGCCTGTACGCGCAGGACACGTGGCGCGCGACACCGAGGTTCACCTTGAACTACGGGCTGCGCTGGGAATTCGCGACAGCGCCGTACAACCACCTCGGCATCGCGGTGTTTCCCGACTACGCCAGCTTCCTCGGACCGTCAACGGCGCTCTTCCAGCCGGGCAGACTCGATGGCGTTCAGAATCCGATCATGACGCCCGGCAAGATCGCGTCGAAAGCGGATCTCGTCAATGCCGGACCGAACGTCGGCTTCACGTGGACACCGAGCGCGGACACCGGGCTCCTCGGTCGCATGATCGGAAAAGACGGCAAGACCGTCGTCCGCGGCGGCTACGCGCTCACGTACTACGACGAGGGGACGAACTTCTTCATGTCGAACCCCGGCAACAACCCGGGACAGCAGCAGAGTCTCGATCTGCAGCCCGGTGCGCCCGGGTTCGCGCCAGGTGGACTGACGCTGCAGAGCGCGCTGCCGCCGCTGGTCGCATTCCCCGACGCCTACAAGTCCGCCTTCAATCTCGCGGACTTCACGTTCTCCGGGAGCACGATCTCGACGATGAAACCGGATCTGCAGCTGCCGTACGTACAGTCGTGGAACATCGGCGTGCAGCGCGAGATCGCGCCGACCACGGTCGTCGAAGTCCGATACCTGGGCAACCGCGGAAGCCACGAGTGGCGGACGTACAACGTGAACGAAGTGAACATCTTCGAGAACGGGTTTCTCGACGAGTTCAAGAGAGCGCAGAACAACCTCGCGATCAACACGGCAAACGGACGCGCCGGGTTCGCGAACAACGGATCGCCGGGGCAGGCGCCGCTGCCGATCTTCGAAGCTGCGTTCGGCCCGCGTGGAAGCCAGCCGGCGCTCGCCGCCGGATCGGGATTCGCCAACGGCGCGTTCGTGACGAATCTGCAGCAAGGGACGGCCGGCGCGCTGGCGAACACGCTGGCGAACAACTCCACCTATTTGTGCCGGATGCTCGGCAGCGCCTTCGCTCCATGCGCGCGGCTCGGGTATGACGCGCCAGGCCGCTACCCGATAAATTTCTTCGAGGTGAATCCGTACGTCGCCGGCGCGAACCTGAATCTCGTCGACGATATCGGCCGCTCGACGTATCACGGCCTCCAGGTACAGCTCCGGCGCCGCTTTCGCGAGGGCTTCAGCCTGACGGCGAACTACACGCTGAGCAAGGCGCAAACCGACATCTGGGCCGACAACGCGACGCAGATGGTGAACTTCCACACCCTGCGCGACACGAGTCTCGACCGGGGACCATCGCCGTTCGATGTTCGGAACGTGCTGCAAACCTTCTGGACCTGCGAGCTGCCCTTCGGCCCCGGTCACTCGCGCGGTCATCGCAATGCTGCGGTCCGGGCGCTTGCCGGCGGCTGGACGCTCAGCGGCGTCCTGACGCTGCAGTCCGGCAGCCCGTTCCGGCTGTCGAGCGGCCGCGCGACAGTGAACGGCGGCGACTCAGGCGTGATCCTGCCGACCGGTGTGACGATCGATCAGCTGCAGGAGATGATTCGGATCGCGCCGGGTCCCGGGCAGAACCGCTTCTACGTCGATCCCACACTCGTCGGCCCGGACGGACGCGCCAACGCACAATTCCTGCGGGTCCCGACCGATCCCGGTGTGTTCGGGCAATACGTCTTCCTGTACGGCCGCGGTCTGTTCAACGTCGACGCGTCGGTCGAGAAACAGTTCGCGCTGCCACAGCGGATGCGCCTGACATTGTGGATCGGTGTGCTCAACCTGACGAACAACGCGATCTGGAGCACGAACGCGTTGAACAACACGACGCCCGGACTGCCGTTCCTGACCGATCTGAACATCACGAGCCAGACATTCGGTCAGGTCAGCGCTCCGGCGAATGCGTCGAGATCGGCGCAAATACGAGCGGAGATCCGCTTCTGAGCGGGAACGATGGCCGCGGGCCGTACGCGGCAGATTGGGTCGTATAGTATGACTTTCCGGAGTCACGCCGTGATGTTGCTGCGAACATGTGCGTTCGTGATTTGGTTGCTCGGACTCACGTCTGCCGCATCGACGCCGGCCGCGCCGCGCGTTCCCGACACGGTGGCGCTCCAGGCGCAGCCGTTTCCGCTGCAGCACGTGCGGCTGCTCGACGGTCCATTCAAGCAGGCGCAGCGGCTCGACGCCGAGTACCTGCTGTCGCTCGACGCCGATCGGCTGCTCCACAACTTCCGCGTCAACGCCGGACTCCCCTCGTCCGCGGCGCCGCTTGGCGGGTGGGAAGCGCCGGACGTCGAGCTTCGCGGCCACACGGTCGGCCACTACTTGTCGGCACTCGCGTTGATGTGGGCGGCCACCGGCGATGCACGGTTCAAGTCGCGCGCCGATCACATGGTCGACGAGCTCGCGACGATCCAGGATGCGCTCGCGAAGCGGTTTCACGCCGGGTACCTGTCGGCGTTCCCGGAGGAGTTCTTCGATCGCGTGGAAGCGCGGCAGAAGGTGTGGGCGCCGTACTACACGATCCACAAGATCATGGCGGGCCTCCTCGACGTGCATCAGCTGTGCGACAACCGCCGGGCGCTCGACGTCGTGACGAAGATGGCCGACTGGGTGAAGTTCCGCGTCGATCGGCTGACCGACGATCAGATGCAGGCGGCGCTCGGGACCGAATTCGGCGGCATGAACGACGTGCTCGCGAACATCTACGCCGCGACGGGCAACCCGGAGTATCTCCGGATCGCGAGGAAGTTCGAGCACAAGGCGATCTTCGATCCACTGCTGCGACACGAGGACCCGCTGAACGGCCTCCACGCGAACACGCAGTTCCCGAAGATCATCGGCGCCGCGCGCGAGTACGAGCTCACCGGCGAGGCGCGCTATCGCGACATCGCGACCTTCTTCTGGGATCGCGTCGTCCACCACCGATCGTTCGTCACCGGCGGCAACAGCGACGGCGAGGCGTTCTTCCCCGAGGAGGAGTTCTCGAAGCATCTCGGCGCGTCGAGTGCGGAGACGTGCAACACGTACAACATGCTGAAGCTGACGCGCCACATCTTCGAGTGGTCGCCGTCGGCCGAGGCGATGGATTACTACGAGCGCGGGCTCTTCAACCACATCCTGCCTTCGCAGGATCCCGAGACCGGGATGGTGATCTACTACTGCCCTCTCAGGCCGGGCGCCTGGAAGTCGTACTCGACGGCGAACGACTCGTTTTGGTGCTGCGTCGGTACGGGGATGGAGAACCACACGAAGTACGGCGACACGATCTATTTCCACGGCGATCGCTCGCTGCTCGTGAATCTGTTCATCCCCTCGGAATTGACATGGACCGAACAGGACCTCGTCGTGCGGCAGGAAACACGCTTTCCGGAAGAAGACGCGACGCATCTGACCGTCACCGCCTCGCGGCCGACGCGGCTCGCCGTCAGCGTCCGGTATCCGTCATGGGCGGTGTCCGGCATGACGCTGACCGTCAACGGTCGGCCGCAGCCGGTCAGCGCGCCGCGCGGCTCGTACGTGACGATCGACCGCGAGTGGAAGAGCGGCGATCGCGTCGACGTGCGGCTGCCGATGACGCTACGGACCGAGGCGATGGCCGACAACCCGAAGATGATCGCGGTCATGTACGGGCCGGTCGTGCTCGCCGGCGATCTCGGACGCGACGGGCTCGACGCGATCCGCCGCTACGGTCCAAGCGCGCCGCCCGTCGGGCGCGTGAAGACGCCGGCGATTCCGGCATTCATCGGCAACGTGGCCGCCGTCACGAAGAAGATCACGGCCGACTCGACGCGCGCGCTGCAGTTCAGGACCGTCGGCCTCGCGCAGCCGCACGACGTCACGCTCGTGCCCTTCTACCGCATTCTCGATCAGCGCTATACCGTGTACTGGAACGTCTACTCGCCGGAGGAATGGAAGGTCCGTGCTGCGGCAGTCGCGGCAGTCGATGCGCGGCGCAAGGACGTCGAGCGCCGCACCATCGATCGCGTCGTGGTCGACGACAGCGCCGGCGAGCAGGCGCACGCGCTGAGGGGCGAAAACGCGACGGAAGGTTTCTTCGAAGGACGAAAAACGCGCGAGGCGCGCGGTGGCTGGTTCAGTTACGAGCTGAAAATCGCCGGCGATGCGCCCGTGACGCTCGCGGCGACGTATCGCGGCAGTGAAGGCCGGCGACGCGTCTTCGATGTGCTGGTCGACGATCAGAAAATCGCGACCGAATCGCTCGAGTACCACCCGACCGAAGAGCTCGACAAGGAGTACCGCGTTCCCGACGCGATCACGCGCGGGAAGGATCGGCTGACGGTCACATTTCAGGCGCAGCGCGACACCACCGCCGGCGCGCTGATCGAAGTGAGAACAGTCCGCTGAGCGTCAGCACGCTGTCTTCGCGAACCACCTCGGTGACCGGACATTCATCTCGCCGGTGATGTTCTCGGATGCGCGCGGTGACGACGTCGTCGTCGACGCCTCTGACGTGTCGTCTCGCCCAGATCCATTGTCGATTGATGGGTCGTGCGCCTCTATTCACTGGGCGAGTGCCGATTGGCGTCGTTCGCTCCAAGACACGTCTCGTGGCGTGCGTCTCGCCCAACAACACCTTCAGGACCGGACGGGCGAGCGAAAGAGCACCGGCCGGGACCCGCCGCGGCATCTACGGTTGCGACAACTCGTCCCGCGTGAGCCATTGGCTCCGCTCGACGAGCTCGCGCTTCATGAGTGCGACCAGCGCCGCAGGGCCGCCGAATCCAAGTGTTCCGAGACGTAGGAAATAGGCGGTCAGCTGCAGGAGCCGCTCCGTCCGCGACAGCGTGCGATTGATCGTCATGTGGGGAAGCGGCTATGCCGGACTGGGCTGCCGCCGTATCCACAACGCTCGACCGGCGGCGAGCGACAGCAGAGCGCCGGCCCCTGTCGCCACGGCCCACAATGGCTGCCACGCGAACATCAGCCCGCACGCTGCCAACCCGCACCACGACACGATCGGCGATGCAAGGCGTTGTCCTGCCCGCAAGCGCAAGGCGGCGCCATTTGTGACGGAGTACCAAACCAGCGTGAACACGTTTGTGAGCGGAATCACCTTGCGCAAATCCAGAAACAGCGAGACCACGGCACACGTGACGCCGATCAGGAGAATCGTTTAATGCGGCGTGCGGAACTTGGGATGGATGGCTCCGAGCCTGCCGGGCAGCTCGTGGGCTTCTCCCATCGCGAGTCCAACCCGTGAAGCGCTGAGGAGGTCGCCGGTCAATTCGCCAAGCGCCGCCGTCCACGCGGCGATCAACACGCACCACGTGCCCCAGCGTCCGATCGCCTTGGCCGCAGCGGCGAGTAACGGCAAGTCGTCTGCGCCCGCGGATGGCGCACCGAGGACGCCAAGCGTCACCGCCGCCGTGCCGACGAAGACGATCGCCGCGCTACCGAGGCCAACGACGATTGCAAACGGAATCGACCGTTTCGGGTCTTTGACGTCGCCGGCCATGATCGCCGGCCGGATGAAACCGTCCCACGTGAAGAAGAATGCCGCTGCTTCTCCCAGCACGCCGCTCACGCTGTTCCCCAAAATCGGCGTCAGACTTGAAGTGTTCGTGTCCATAACAGCTCCCGACGATGACATCATTGAGGACTCTCCGCCCGTTCGGGCAGCACGATGTCAAAGCGCGCGGCGTGCAGGGTACGGCCGTCGGACAACCGATTTTCGGCAACGAGTGGGACGACCAGTGATGCTTTCGCCCAGGGATCCCATCGCAAGTATTCGTCGCCCTCGAAGAACATCTGGGTCACAAGCGCCGGATAGTCGTCGTGCGTTACGACGACATGAATGTGTCGCGCGCGCGTGAAGGGCCACAGCGGGTAATGACCAGGCACGATCGAAAACCAGCGGTACTCGCCGTCGGCTCCAACTCGAACGCGGCCTCTCAAGTGAAATGTCTTCGGGCTGGCCGGGTTGCCGAGTCCCAACATGTTTGAGTAGAACCCGCGGGCGTTCGTCTGCCAGACGTCGAGGATCGCACCCTGCAACGGACGGCAACTCGGAAGTCCGCTGACGACGCCGTGCACGATGAGCGGTGTGCCCGGCTCCTCGGCAGGACACAGTCGATCGCGAAATGGTGCGTTCGCCCTGTAGAACGGCCCTCGCACGTTGTCTGCCGTCGGCATGTATCGAGCGAGCATCGCCCTGCTCCGGTGGAGGAAACGCCCGCGCAGACCCACCGGCTCGTCCATCCATGCCCTCAGCTTGACTTCGATCCCATGAGCGCAGCACCGAGCAGAATCGGGAGCACGTATTGCATGACCTTCTCCGCTCGTCACCGATGACAGGTCAAGCAACTCGTGAGCCGTTGGATTGGATTTGGTATCCCGCGATCAGCCGCCGTCCGAGGGAGAACTAATCAACAGGAGGGTTGGTTATCGGGCCTGAAAACAGTTTCGCGCGGCTGGACGTACTGCTCTGGATTGCGATGGCAATCGAGACACCAGCCCATCGTGAGCGGTGGAACCTGAACGATCAGCGGCATCTGATCCACTCGGCCGTGACAAGTCGTGCATCCCCGTTCTTTATGTGAATGCTGTGGTTGAAGTACACGAAGTCGGGCAGGTCGTATACGCGTGTCCAGTGAATCGACTCACCGGTTCGGAAGCTCGCGCGCACCGGTTCGAGGAACGGACTGTTCGTCCACTGCTGCGAATGACAATTCATGCAGGCCTGTAGGCGGGATGCCTGCATACTAGCAGTCCTCGACCGACGTGTGACAGTAGCGGCAATCGATGCCGTCGCCGCCGACGTGCTGCGCATGACTGAACTGGATCGGTTCTTCCTTCGACACCTTTACGCGAAATCCATGACCGTAATGTCCCGCTCATCGGCCGAACCGACGGTCATGCCGCGTGCTCGTGGTAATTCAGCAATCCGCCCCGGCGCGGTCGGCGGCGAATTGCTCCAACCGTGTCGGCCGCGACGCGATCGATCAGTGCGTTTCCGAGCCTTTGATGATTGCGTTCAAGATGGTCAGGATGCGCGCAATCGTCGAGCGGCCAACGCGATGCCCCACGTTCTTCAGCGCACCTTGAATCCGCGTGTAGCCCCAGGTCGGGTTGTCCTCGGCCATCCGCACGACCAAATGCCGGATCTCGGCCAGCACACCCCGAGGTTGGGATCGTCGCGCGTGGGTCCATTTACAAGCGACGAGTTGTCGGTGCCACCGCAGCAGGGTATCCGGCGTCACGATCGTCGCAACTTGGCGTAAAGGCCTGCCGTCCCAACCGCCCGGACGGCGAAGCGTCGTCGGTCGTCATCTGTCAGACGCAGGCGTCGCCCACCCAGCTGCGCTCGCAGGACGCGATTCTCTTCAATCAGGTACGCGAGTGCCTCAAGCTCCTGACGATCCAACCAGCCGATCAAGACTGCGAACCACATCTGGAGAGCCGACATGTCGATCACGACGCGAGTCTATCTCACGAAACGAAGAATCGGCTGATCACCGCAGTCGATCGACTCGTGGGATAATTCGCGCTCACGATTCGACTGGCCACGACATTTCGAGACCACCGGCACTTGCGATCGCAGGGCGTGTTGTGTCAGGCGGATGGCTCGCCGATGTCGGCGGACATCGTCAAGCACCGTGTGGAACGCGCGGCGCGACGCGCGCAGATTGCACAGAACGGCGTGCACCGACTGCGGCACACCTTCTGTTCTCATCTCGCGATGCGGGGCGCGCCGGCCCGCGCGATTCAGGAGCTCGCGGGCCATCAGGATCTCACGACGACGCAGCGGTACATGCACCTCAGTCCCGCTGCTCTCGACAGTGCGATCCGGTTGCTCGACCGCCTCTGGAATACCCCGGAGTTTTGGAGACATCATGTTGGAGACGGCGAAGACCGAATCCGCTATCTCCAACACGTAGTGTGATTTAGTTGGCGGAGTCGACGGGACTCGAACCCGCAGCCTCCGGCGTGACAGGCGCAAGTCTTAGATCGAGGTCGTTGGCTGTTTTGCGATTTCCTTCCGGAAATTGCGCGATCGTCCGTCAGGTGAGGCCGCGGACCGACACGGAACGACACCGATCCGCAGTCGAAAGTGGCACACCTAGCGGCACGGTCTATTCCCGATACATGGGTAACAGTTCATTTCGCCTTCGGCAAGACAAACTCCGTGAAGGTTCACTCGAAGGCGCTGAGCGCGAATTTCTCCTGCGTCGTCGACAGCGCGTCACATTGATCGCGGAGATTGCCGCGGCGAATCGCACGTAGGGCGAGGAACGGATCGATTCCGGCGAATGATGAACGCGGATTCCGAGTGATCGTGAACGTTCCGGCCATCGTGAACATCGCCCGAATGAACAGTGTCGCCGGCCGTCTATCGCTTCCCGCCTCGTCAGCTTTTTGGCGCCAGGTATCGCTTCCGCGCGCGGACGGTGAAACCCGGCTTCGTCACTTTCACCGTTAGGTCGTGCAGTTTCCCATCCAGCTTCTGCGGCGCGAAGCCGAGCGCGTACTGATGATGCAGTTCGTCGGCGACGCGATCGAACGCGCCGAGCGAGGAGCCGGCTGACATCAATTCGAGGTAGCCGCCTCCGGTCGCCTCGGCGATCTTCGCCATGCCCTCGTCTGGCTTCTGCATCATGGAGTCGTCTCGCCGTCGAGTGGCGAAGCCGCGGCCACCGAAACCCGAAACGGCGTGCTGTGCCTGCATCGGCGCTAATCCCTCCATGCCAATGGCATACACCATGATGTCGCTATCTTCCGCGCGCTTCATCTCGTCTTTCAGCGATTTGGCGTGACCACTGAAATCCATCGGTTCGTCGACGCCGTCACTGAATGCCAGGACGACACGCCGCCCTTGCTCGAGCAGGAGTTTGTCGATCGCGCGATCGATCGCATTCCACAGCGGCGTCGGCCCTTCCTTCTGCAAGTCCCCACGCAGGATCTTGAACAGCGCGTCGCGGTCCGACGTGAAATCGTCAGGGTCGATCTGAATGCTCTTGCCGAACGTACCGATGCGCGCGCGGTCAAACGGCAGCATGCCGTGAACGAACGTTTCGGCCGCCCGCACCTCAAGTTCGAGGTTCGGCTTCATGCTGCCGCTTCGATCCAGCAGCAGCACAACGGTAATTGGCTGGATGTCATTGGAAAACACGGTCAGGGTTTGTTTGATGCCGTTGTCGTCGATCTCGAAGTCGCCGCGCGTCAGATCCCCCACGAGCCGGCCCAGCGTGTTGGTCACCGTCGCATACACCGCGACCGTACGCGTCGTCGATTCGAACGTGGGCGGCTGCCGCTGCGCGACGAGCGCCGCAGCGGCTGCGAAAACGGCGGCGACAACCGAGGTTACGTGAAATCCGCGGGCCATGAAGGCTCCCTGCAGGGCTGGCGCCTTTCATCTTAGCCGAGCTCGCAGTTGCACGGGCAACCGTGTTTCGGACCGGATGCGTTGGTCGAAATTCCGCGGGAGCGCTCCGCCGCCGCACAAGCAGACCCCAGGGTCATAGATGTTCGCCGAATGTCGTTCGTGGCTCCGGTGCACGTCCAGCGAACGCGGTTCTGAGCAACTCCCGAAATGATCGAATGAATCTTAAAATAAGGCCTGAGGATCTGAGGATTTGAAGAACCGTTCGAGGAGTCCGCTTCCCGCGCTGCTGATCGTTCTGATCGCATGCGCGTTACGGATCCACGGGGCCCCCGGAGTCGACCACAACGACTGGCCGCAGTTTCGAGGACCCACGGGGCAGGGACATTCCACCGAGACGGGACTGCCGATCGAGTGGAGCGAATCTCGCAACATCGTCTGGAAGACGCCGGTGCCCGGCCGCGGCTGGTCATCGCCGGTCGTCGCTGACGGGCGTATCTGGCTGACCACGGCGATCAAGGACAAAGGGGCGTCGCTTCGCGCGCTCGCCTACGACGTCGAGAACGGACGCGAGCTGATCAACGTCGAAGTCTTCCATCTCAGAAGTGCTGACCGCACCAACCCGAAGAACAGCCACGCCTCCCCCACTCCCATCGTCGAAGGCGATCGCGTGTACGTGCACTTCGGGGCGCAAGGCACTGCGGCGCTCAGCACGTCCGGCGAGATCATCTGGAAAACTCGCTTGCCGTACGAATCGCAACACGGCAACGGCGGCTCGCCGACGCTGTACGGCGATCTCCTCATCGTGAGCTGCGACGGGAGCGACGATGCGTTCGTCGCAGCGCTGGACAAGCGGACCGGAAAGACGCGCTGGAGAGCGTCTCGCCGCCAGCCGTTCGATCAGGCGTACTCGACGCCGCTGGTCATCCGCGTCGGCGAGCGCGATGAGATCGTCAGCGTCGGCGCGTATCGCGCGGCGGCGTACGATCCGCAGACCGGCAAGGAAATCTGGCGCGTCAGCTACGCCGACGGCTTCTCGAACGTTCCGCGCCCGGTCTACGGCCACGGCCTCGTGTACATCGCGACTGGATTCCAGCAGCCGTCGCTGCTGGCGGTGCGGGCGGACGGGACCGGCGACGTGACGAAGACGCACATCGCCTGGACGCTGCGGCGCGCGGCGCCGCTGACGCCGTCGCCGCTGCTGGTCGGCGACGAGCTGTACGTCGTCAACGACGGCGGCATCGCGACGTGCCTCGACGCGACGAGCGGCGCGCCGCGCTGGATTCAGCGGCTCGGCGGCGGCGACTACTCCGCGTCGCCCGTGCTCGCGGATGGGCGCATCTATTTTCTGAGCGAGGGTGGCATCGCGACGGTGGTCGCGCCTGGAAAGGAATTCCGCCGCCTCGCGACGAACACGCTCGACGGCGACACGCTCGCGTCGATGGCGATTGCTGCGGGATCAATTTTCATCCGGACTGACAGTCATCTCTACCGGATTGCGGAGAAGCGTTTGTAGTCGGCGCGCGTGAGACCGTCGTCATCTCGCTTCTCATAGCCGCGACGAGCGTTGCGCTCGCACGCGGCCTTGCAGCCCAACATCGTCGCGCTTCGCCACCGACTCGAGGTGACGGATGCGCCAAATGTCCTGTGCTTGGAAGATACCGACGGCGACGGCAAGGCCGACATTCGGAAAGTGCTAGTGACCGGCTTCGCCTTCACGAATCCGCAGCACACGGTCGATAATCTGCAAGGTGATCGCGGCTCATTCTCCGCCATCTGATCCTTCCACTGGTACCAGAACGACGGCGCCGTTCACCTCGGTGTAGTCGTGCTGAAACTGGACGCGTCCTCCTTGCGCGCCGTGCAGCGGGAACGCTCGGCATCATGACACCGGCGATCATCGCGGCTGCGTATCGCATCGTTCGTCCTCAAATTTGCGGCAGCGCAAGCGTTGGTTTATTCCAATCCTCCTACAATGCCTTCTGACGGACGAGAGAGTCTGCAACGCGTGATGAACCTTGCCGAATACGCCAGCTACGATGCGCTTGGCCTTGCCGAGTTGGTCGCGAGCAAACAGGTACCGCCGAAGGAGCTCGCCCAGACAGCGGCGGCGGCGATCGCCTCGATTAATCGAGCCGTCAACGCCGTCGTCGAAACGTACCCGGATCGGATTGACGGCCTCGATGAGAAGATGCTCGGAACCGGTCCCTTCCGCGGCGTTCCGTTTCTGATCAAAGACTTCTTCGGTCACGAAGCGGGCCGGACGATCGAGTTCGGCAGCCGGCTGTGCCGCGGCATGGTCGCGCAACACGACACGCATTTGTGCGAGCTCTTCAAGGCATCGGGTGTCAACATCCTCGGACGGTCGGCCGCGCCTGAATACTCGATGTCGGGCACGACCGAGAGCGCACTGCACGGCAACACGTCGACGCCGTGGAAGCAGGGCCATTCAGCCGGCGGTTCGACCGGCGGCGGGATGGCTGCCGTCATCGCCGGCATGGTGCCAATCGCGCACGGATCGGATATCGCCGGGTCGATCCGCGTTCCAGCGAGCTTCTGTGGGGGCGTGGGGCTCAAGCCCTCGCGTGGACGGATCTCCTTCGGTCCGATGCAGGACGAGAACGGCTACGGCCTCGGCCAGAACTTCGTCCAGGCCAAGAGCGTGCGCGACGCGGCGGCCATGCTCGATTGCCTCGCGGTGCCGCAGATCGGCGATCCGTTCTTGATCCCACGGCCGCCGGAGCTGTACGCCGCAATGACGCGCTGGCGCGTGCCTGCGCTGCGGATCGGCTGGTCGACAACGGCGCTCATGGGTGTCGCGGTCGACGCGGAGGTCGCGGAAGCGGTCGAGCGCGTGGCGACGGTGCTTGCCGACATGGGGCATCAGGTCTCGGAAGAGAGCCCGGACTTTGACGGCCCCGGTGCCATGCGAAGCATGACGGACGTGTGGTTCTTCGGTTTCGATCTCCGGCTCGAGGGCTACGCGACGCGGAGCGGACATGCGATCGGTCCGGAGACGCTCGAGCCGGTGACCCTCAAGATCTGTCATTCACTCTGCCGCACAACATTCTGGGCATTCCGGCGATTTCGCTTCCGCTGGCCATGCATTCCACCGGCTTGCCGATCGGCGTCCAGCTTGGAGCCGGGCCCGCGGCCGAGCACGTCATCCTGCAGCTCGCCGCCGCGCTCGAAGCGGCGATGCCATGGACGGGACGTGTACCGCCGTGGCATGTGTCGACGATGATGTGATACGGAAGGAGAGCATACGATGCGTGTCCACGTTCTCTATCTCGGCATCGCCGTCTTGTCGGGTCTTGTGCTGGCGCAGCCGCCAGCCACTCGCGATCTCCACCTGCGCGGCGATCGATTTCAGCCGCTCAGCTACGACAAGCTGACTCCCGAGCAGAAAACCATGGTGGAACACTTGCTCGCGGGAGAACGCGGCGGGATGAACGGACCGTTCAACGTCACGCTGCGCAGCCCCGAGATGGGCGACCTCGCACAAAAGCTTGGCGCGCAACTGCGCTTTCATTCGTCGCTGCCGAATCGGTTGAACGAGATGGCGATCCTGATGACGGCCCGCTTCTGGAACGCGCAATACGAATGGTCGGCCCACAAGAAGAACGCATTGACGGCAGGACTGAATCCTTCCGTCATCGAAGCGATCGCGACAGGCAAGCGGCCCGGCTCGATGCAACCGGACGAAGAGGCCGTCTACAACTTCGGGGACGAGCTCCTTCGAACCAGGGAGGTCAGCGACAGGGTCTTCAAGGCAGCAGTCGACAAGTTCGGCGAGCGCGGCGTCGTCGACCTGACCGGCGTGATGGGCTACTACTGCTTCGTGTCGATGATGCTGAACATCGACCGCTATCCGCTGCCAGACGGCGAGAAGCCCGAACTGAGGCCGCTGCGATAACGACGTCGGGAAGGACGTGGTGCTGTCCGGCGACGTCAACGCAGACTCGTTCTTCGTCGTGATGCCGCAAGGGGCCGGATGACGACGTTGACGCTGCGCGTGCCGTAGCCGTTGGACGTTCCTGTTGGTGGGCGTGTTGTCGAAGTATCCCGTGACGCGCAAGAATAGCCCACGGATACGCTCATCGATCTGGTATGTCAAATTGTCATTCATGCATCCGATGGACCGTTCAGATGTCGTCGCGGCCGACGGGTTGTCTGGTTTCCGGCGTAATTTCCACGACCAGCCCGTCGCTCCAGCCGTACTTCGCCTCGGACAGCGCCTTCACAGCCGCGGCCAGCTCCGGCTCACGCTCGTCGTCTACGACCCGCGCCGTTGCGTCGAATTGCCGGTCGCCGAGGCGGACATGCACGTGCGGCTGCGCCTGGATGTTCTGCACCCAGTGCGCACGCTCGCGATGCTCAGCGATCACGTAGTAGTTGCCGCCGCGCTCAGTGAACCAGATCTCGATCTCGCGAGGAAGGCCGGTCCTGCGACCGGTCGTCATCAGATACAGAAACATCGCGATGAGATCGATCGTATAATTACTGAGTTCACATGACGTCGCCGGTTTTCAGCATCGTCGAGACCCAGTGCATCGTCGCCCTTTGGGGCGAACTGCACACGGGTGTCGCGGCTTAAAACCGGAAGCGTTTCGATTCTTCAGCAATCACGCCCTTCCGGAAGCTTCACCGGAAGGGCGTTTTCATTTCCGGAAGCTCCGCAGGGCCACAGGGGAGCGTCGTCATGCCACGCGCCGCGGCTGTCGAACTGGATCAATTGTCCAAGTCCTTTCGCGTGCGACGCGCGCGAAGCACGGGCGTCGCCGCACGTCTCCGCGATCTGTTCAGCGGCGAGACGCAGACGGTCTGCGCGGTTGACAAGCTGTCGTTCTCCATCGCGCCGGGTGAGCGCGTCGCCTTCATCGGCCCGAACGGCGCCGGCAAATCGACGACGCTGAAGATGCTGGCCGGGATTCTGCAGCCGGACGCCGGTGACGTGCGCGTGCTCGGACTGGTGCCATCGCGACAGCGACGTCAGCTCGCGTTTCAGATCGGCACCGTGTTCGGGCAGCGCTCGCAGCTCTGGTATCAGCTGCCGCCGCGCGACACCTTCGAGCTGCTGGGCCGCGTCTACGAGGTCGACGCGCCCGAGCACCGACGGCGGATTGACGCGCTGTCGTCGGTATTCGACCTCGGGACGCTTGTCAACACGCCGGTGCGTCATCTGTCGCTCGGCGAGCGGATGCGCTGCGAAATCGTCGCGAGCCTGCTCCACTCGCCTCGCATGCTGTTTCTCGACGAGCCGACCATCGGCCTCGACGTGTCGGCCAAGGCGACGATTCGCGAACTGCTGTGGACGCAGTCCGAGCAGGAGCGCGTCACGCTGCTCCTGACCTCGCACGACACCGGCGACATGGAACGCGTGTGCACGCGCGCGATCGTGATCAATCACGGCCGCTTGTTGTGGGACGGCCCGATTGCGGCGCTGCGCCGCAGTTATCTCAAAGCGAAGCGTGTCACGCTCTGGAGCGAAGCCGAACATCTCGAGCTGACGCTGCCCGGCGTGCGCGTTCTCTCGTCCGGCGCGTACCGCACCGAGCTCGAGATCGCGCTCGAGATCACGCCGCTCGGACAAGTCGTTGATGCGGCGTTGCGTCAGACCGCCATCCGTGACATGGCGATTGAGGACGCACCGCTCGACGAGGTGATTCGTGCGCTGTACGCAACTGCCGCGACAGGGAGCGTGCCGTCATGAGCGCAGGTACGATTGCCAAATACGCGGCGTTCTCTCGCATCTCGGCGACGCAGGCGGGTCGCGAGCGCAACGAGCTGTACGGCCGGATGGCGTTCTTCGCGGTCATCCTCGGCGTCTTCTCGAGTCTGTGGCGCGCCGTCGCCGAAGCCGGCATGCCGGTGGCGGCCGATCCGAAATCGCTGGTCTGGTATCTGGCGGCGACGGAGTGGATTCTACTGAGCGCGCCGCCGATCCACCTCGAGATTCAGGAAGCGATCCGTCGTGGAGACGTCGTGTACCGGCTCGGCCATCCCGCGTCGTATGTGCTCGCAGAGTTCGCGACCGGGTTTGGTCTGCTCGCGGTCCGGGCGCCGTTCCTGGGACTGACGGCGTTTCTCTGCGCCTTCGCGTTCACCGGGTGGACCCCGCCGCTCTCCGCTTTGCTCATCGTCGTGCCGTTCGGGTTCGTGGCAAGCACGGTGATCACTGCGTTGTATCTCGGGATAGGACTGCTGGCCTTCTGGCTCCAGGATGTCGCCCCGGTGTACTGGGTGTGGCAGAAGCTGATGTTCGTGCTCGGCGGTCTGATGCTGCCGCTCGAGTTGTACCCGGCGTTCATCCAGCGGGCGGCCGCGTTCACGCCGTTTCCGTCGCTGCTGGCGGCGCCGGCGTCGGTCGTGTTGGGAACCAATGCCGTCACGCCCGGTGCGCTGGCTCGTAATCTCGTCATCTGGAGCGGCGTGACGGCTATCGCGGTGTCCTGGATGTTCAGGCGCGCCGTATCGACGGTGACCATCAATGGTGGCTGACAACGTGTCTTTTACACGCGCGCTCGTCGCGACCAACTTCAAGGCGACCGTCGCGCTGCGGGGCGCCTTCGTCATCCAGGTCGTGTTCATGGCGCTGAACAACTTCACGTTCTTCATCTTCTGGTGGGCGCTGATGCAGCACGTGACGACGCTGCGCGGCTGGCAGCTTGGCGATATCCAGATGCTGTTCGGCATGGTCGCCGCGGCGTTCGGTCTGACGGTCACCGTCGCGGGCGGCGTCCGTCATCTCGGCCGATTCATCGAGGACGGCGATCTCGACACGCTGCTCACGCAGCCGAAACCTGTTCTCGTAAACGCCCTCGGACTGCGCTCGCAGCCGTCCGGCTTTGGCGATCTCGTCTCGGGCCTGATTTTCATCGTGTGGTCCGGGCAGATCTCGTGGAGCAGGCTGCCGATCGTGGTCGTGGTCATCGCCGCCAGCGCGGTGATTTTCGTCGCGTGCGGGACTGTGTTCTTCAGCCTCGCGTTCTGGCTGGGAAGAGTCGAGACCGTCGCCACACAGCTGTGGGAACTGCTGGTCACGTTCTCGCTGTATCCCGAACCGTTGTTCGGTGGGACGCTGCGGCTTCTGCTGTTCACCGTGCTGCCTGCAGGATTCGTGGGCTACTTACCCGTGCGCATCCTGCGTGCGCCGTCGCTTGCGAACGTGACGATCCTGATGTTCGTCGCGACCGGGTACCTGTGTCTTGCCGTGCTGATCTTCAATCGCGGTCTGCGACGCTACGGGTCGGGAAGCCGGTTCACGACGTTTGGATGAGATCGCAGCGCATTGCGTCTAATTTGACGGCGGACAAAAAGATTGATTTCGACCATGTGGCGACGGATCGCGCCAAGGTATTCTTGACTGCGAAACCGGCGGCACGGCGAAGGCATGAGGCGCCGGCACCCCGAGACCGGCGAGAAGCCGCGTTGACCTCACTACGCTCCGATTCTACCCGCTCCGATCGCACGCCCCCATTATAGTATCTACCGTGAATCAGAGGGTTTAGCGATGCGCGTGCGATCCGCTCTCACGCTGTGGCTGGCCGTGACGGTCTCCGCGTTCAGCATTGGCGCAGCGCGCGACGATGCGCCGCTCGCTGATGCGGTCCAGCACGGCGACAAGCAGGCCGTGCAGTCGCTGTTGAAGGCGCGCGCCGACGTCAACGCGCCCCAGAGCGACGGCGCGACGGCGTTGCACTGGGCGGCGTACCTGGACGATGCGGAGACGACGGCGCTGCTCATACGCGCGGGCGCCAAGGTCGATTCACCAAACAACTACGGCGTGACCCCACTGGCGCTGGCAGCGACCAGCGGCAACGCCGCAATCATCAGTCTGCTGCTGAAGGGCGGCGCGGACCCGAACCGCACCGTGCGTGCTGGAGAGACTCCACTGATGTTTGCGGCGCGGACAGACCGCGCGGACGCGGTGAAGGCGCTGCTTGAGGCCGGCGCAAAAGTCGACGCGAAGGAAACCTGGAACGGGCAGACGGCATTGATGTGGGCGGCTGCGGCGGGGCGCGGACCGGTGGTGCAGGCGCTGATCGATCGCAGCGCCGATGTGCACGCGCGTTCCAACGCCGGCACGACGCCTCTCGCGTTCGCCGTGCGCCGCGGCGACATGGCTGCCGTCCGCGCGTTGCTCGCGGCGGGAGCGAACGTCAACGAAAAGAGGCCCGACGGCGCGACGCCGTTGCTCGTGGCGGTGATCAACGGCCATGCGGATCTCGTCGACCTGCTGCTCGACAAGGGCGCCGATCCGAACGTCGAAGGCGGATCGACCGAGCTCACGGTGCAGGGCGTGCGAGCCAGACCGATGGAGCTCAAATACCGCAAGCTCACGAACAACGAGCGCGATTCCGAGGGCGTCACGAAGGGCAACATCTTCGGGAAGCCGCTGCACGCCGCTGTGCATGTCGCCAACTGGCACCTCAGCGACCAGTTCATTGCGGTCAAGCTCGATCGAATCCGCGTCATCACTTCGCTGCTGGCGCACGGCGCGGACGTCAACGGCCGCATCAGCATGGAAGAACCGCGATGGTCGGGTGCGAGATATCGCCGGCACCTCGCCGGCGCAACGGCGTTTCTCTTCGCGGCCAAGTCGGCCGACGTCGAGGTGATGCGCCTGCTGCTCGCCGATGGCGCCGATCCGACAATCAACACCGAAGAGAACATCACGCCGTTGATGGCCGCGGCGGGCATCGCGTGGGCTTCGAACCAGGACCGCGCGTCCGAGAGCCAGGTGCTCGAAGCCGTCAAGCTGATGTTGGATGAGCTCGGCGCCGATGTGAATGCGGTCAGCGACCTCGGTGAGACGGCGATGCACGCGGCGGCCTATCGAGGCGCAAACAGCGTCGTGCAGTACTTGTTCGACAAGGGTGCGAAGCTCGATGTCGTCGCCATTGACGGACGAACGCCCCTGATCGTGGCGGATGGCGTCGAGTACGGAAATTCGTTCGCGGCGCAGCCGCCGACGGCGGCATTGCTGCGGAAGCTGGGCGCAAAGGAAATGAAGTGCCCGCCTCCGTGTGCGGCTGCGATCCCCGAAGGAAAAGAGATCAAGCGATGAGGGCACATCGCCTGGCGCTGGTCGCGGCGTTGTGTGCGCTCGATCCCGCCGCACACGCAGCGCAGGGGAGGGCCGCGTCGCCGCAGCCGGCGAGCCCTCCACCTCGCGCCGTGTTCGACAAGTACTGCGTCACCTGCCACAACACGCGAATCAAGACGGCCGGGCTCGCGCTCGACGTGTTGGATTTGGAGCGGGTCAGCGAACACGCCGATGTCTGGGAAAAAGTCGTCCGTAAGTTGCGGACCGGTGCGATGCCGCCGGTTGGACGTCCGCGCCCCGACAAGGCGCTGTCGGACAGCGCCGCGTCGTGGCTCGAAGCGAGCCTCGACCGCGCAGCGCTCGAGCATCCGAGCCCCGGCAGGCCCACGCTGCATCGTCTCAACCGCGTCGAATATCGGAACGCCATCCGCGACATGTTCGCGCTCGAGATCGATCCGGCGTCGCTCTTGCCGGCGGATAGCGCGGCGTACGGCTTCGACAACAACGCCGACGCGCTGTCGCTGTCGCCGGCCCTCGCGGAGCGTTATCTCGGAGCCGCGGTGAAAATCAGTCAGATGGCGCTGGGGCACGTTCGCGGATCTCAGTCGCCGGAGACGGTCTTCGTCCCGACGGATCGCAACCAGGGCACCCGCGTGAGCGAGGATCTGCCGTGGGGATCGCGCGGTGGATTGGCGATTCGCTTCGACTTTCCCGTCGACGGCGAGTACCTGTTCCAGCTGCGGTTGAAGGAGAGCGGAGCCGACGGCGGCATCATGGGGCTCACCGCGGAGCCGCAACAGCTCGATGTGAGCCTCGACCAGGCGCGTGTGTGGACAACGATCGTCGGCGGGCCGGACATGGCAAAGGAGCGCGGGGACGAGCGGACGAAAAGAGTGCTGGAGGCCCTTCAGTTCCGCGTGCCGGTCAAAGCGGGCTCACATCTCGTTCAGACGTATTTCGTCCAGAAGACGTCGGCCTTTGTCGAAGACCTGTTCGACCCGTACTTGCGTCGCGATCCCTATAGAGCCGGCAATGGCGAGCCCGGAATTTCCAGTCTGACGCTTACCGGTCCGACTGCTTCCGATGCGACGGCGACCCCCGATTCGCCCAGCCGACGCCGACTATTGGTTTGCCGGCCGACTTCGCTCGCCGACGAGACACGCTGCGCGAAAAACATCATCGCGAATGCCGCGCGGCGTGCGTATCGGCGGCACGTGACGGACGAGGATCTCAAGATCCCCATGGCGCGATACCGCGATGGCGTGCGCGAAGCCGGAAGCGGTCCAACGCACTTTGAATACGGCCTCGAGCTCGCGCTGCGCAGCATCCTCGTGAGCCCGAACTTTCTGTTCCGCTTCGAGGGGCAACCGGAGACCGCGACGCCTGATATGCGGTATCGCATTACCGACGTGGCGCTGGCTTCGCGTCTGTCGTTCTTCTTGTGGAGCAGCATCCCAGATGACGAGCTCCTGAGTGTCGCGGAGAAGAAGACGCTTCACAATCCGGCCGTACTCGAACACCAGGTGACGCGGATGCTCGCCGATCCGCTCTCTGATGCGTTGGCGAGCAACTTCGCGGGCCAGTGGCTCCACATCCGCAACGTGTCGGGCTTCAGACCCAGTCCGGAATTGCTCTTTCACTTCGACGACAATCTGCGTCAGGCGTTCGAGAGCGAGACGTTGCTGTTCTTCGGCAGTATCGTCCGCGAGAACCGAAGCGTGCTCGACCTGCTGGATGCCGACTATACGTTCCTCAACGAGCGTCTGGCCCGGCACTACGGGATCGCCGGCGTGTACGGCGAACGATTCCGGCGCGTCTCTCTTCCACCGGACAGCGTGCGTCGCGGGCTGCTCGGTCAGGGCTCGATCCTGACCGACACGTCACGCGCGAACCGGACGTCGCCGGTGATCCGCGGAAAGTGGATCCTGGAGAACATTTTCGGCACACCGCCTCCCGCGCCTCCCGCCAACGTGCCAGAGCTGAAGGAGGAAAGAAATCCGGCGAAGGTCCTCCCGATGCGCGAGCAGATGGCGCAACACCGGGCCAATCCAGTCTGCGCGAGCTGCCATGCGCAAATGGACGAATTGGGTTTCGCGCTCGAGAATTTCGATGCGATCGGCGAGTGGCGGGACGTCGATGCAGCCGGCGCGCGCATCGATCCGACGGCGAAGCTTCCGGACGGGACGACGTTCACGGGCCCTGTGGAACTCCGAAAGGTTTTGCTGACCCATGCCGACGATTTTCTGACGACGCTGACCGAGAATCTGTTGACCTACGCACTCGGACGAGGGCTCGACGCCGCCGATGCGCCGGCGGTCCGTCAGATCAAGCGCGACGCCGCAGCGACGAATTACCGTTTTGCCTCGCTCGTGCAAGCTATCGTCAGGAGCACGCCGTTTCAGATGTGGATGGCGCAGCAACGCGCGAACTAGCGCGGGAGAAGGTGTCGAATGGTGATCACCAAGATCGCATTGCCCCGGCGCACGTTCATTCGCGGTGTGGGTGCGACGTTGGCGCTGCCGCTCCTCGATGCGATGGTGCCGGTGATGTCGGCCCAGTCGAGGACCGCGAAGGGCGCTCCTCGATTCGCGGCGATCTATTGCGGGAACGGGGCGAACATGAACGACTGGACGCCTTCGACCGAAGGGGCAGGTTTCACGTTCTCTCCAATCCTGAAGCCGCTTGAGGCCTTCCGCGATCGGACGCTCGTCTTCACAGGCCTCGACAACTTCCCGGCGACGGATCAGGGGGACTCGGGCGGCCAGCATCCCCGGGCGGCGCCGGCGTTCATGAGCTGCGTGCACCCGAAGCAGACCGAAGGCGCGGACGTGAAGGCCGGCACGACGATCGATCAGCTCATCGCCCAGCAGATCTGTCGCGACTCGAAGCTCACGTCGCTGGAAGTGACCGTGGACAGGAACGACGTCGTGGGCGCCTGCGATCACGGATATGCCTGCGCCTACATGAACTCGATGTCGTGGAAGAGCCCGACGATGCCGCTGCCGTCGGAGACCAATCCACGTTTTGTCTTCGAACGGCTGTTTGGCAGCGGGGACAGCGCCGAAGCGCGCGCGGCCCGGAGCCGGGAAGACCGCAGCATTCTCGATGGATTGGCGGAAGAGATTGCCAACCTTCGACGTAAGCTTGGCCGCCGCGACGCCGTCAAGCTCACGGAGTATCTCGATGCGGTTCGCGATGTGGAGCAGCGCATCGCGAGGAATGAATCCTCCAACTTCGATTTCGGGATACCGGAACGTCCGGTCGGCGTGCCGGACACTTTCAGGGAATATGCCGAGCTGATGTTCGATCTCCTGGTCCTGGCGTTTCAGGCGGACATTACGCGGGTGAGCTCGTTCATGATGGCGCGCGAAAATGTCAATCGCTCGTACGCCGAGATTGGCCTCCCGGAGGCGCACCATGCGATGTCGCACCACGGAAATAATCCGGAAAAGATGGCGGCGTACTCGAAGCTGAATACCTATCACGTCGAAACGCTCGCCTATTTCCTGAAGAAGCTGCAGGCAATCCCCGACGGCGACGGAACACTGCTCGACCATTCGGTTGTGCTCTACGGCAGCGGCATGAGCGACGGCAACACACACAACAACTACAACGTGCCGGTGGTTGTCGTCGGCGGACGCGACCAACAGCTGAAGGGCAATCGTCACCTGATGTATCCGAAGGGCACGCCCTTGGCGAATCTGTCGTTGAGCCTGATGGAGAAGTTCGGTGTGAACGTAGAGAAGTTTGGTGACAGCACCGGCAAGCTCGCTCTCTTGTCCGGCGTCTGACGCGTACTAAAAACGATTCTCTCTGCGCGCGCGAAGCACCTCCTGTTCCTCAAGGCAATTCGGTTCGAGCCGGCACATGTGGAACGACCGCCGCGTTCACTTGCATTTCACGAGGCGTGCCGTCCTGCCGAACGTCAACGTGAAGTTGCCGACATCCTCATTACTGTCGGTGAGGACGATCGAAACCTGCATGTCGTCGCCCTTCACCGTGCCTGAGAGGCGCATCGGACGGTGCGCGGGCCCGTCCGGCGTCGTCGGACCGGGTCGATCCTGCAGAAAGGTTCCGGTGGTGACGAACCTGTCGTCGCGGTCGGTCTCGATCGCGCCCGGCACCGTGGCGCGCCCGCAATCGAATTCGATCTCCGTCGACGCCGCAGCGATGGTCATCGAAATGTGCTGCCCGCCCCACTGACCGGCCTTCACCACCGAGTCGGGTTGACTCGGCGTCGCAGCCATGGCGCATCCCGACAGAACGCCAGCGGCCATCAACGCGCGTGAAAACGGGCCCGCCAGTCTGACCGCTGAGTATCGCTCGAGGTGCATATGTTTCAAGACCAGTGTTCGACCGGTGCGCGCCGAAGTCAACCTCGACGGAATTGACGCGCTGTCCGGACGTCGCGCTACGGTGTGTACTGGCCTTTCAGCGTCACGCCCGAGAACGCCGCGAAACCGCGAATCATCACGTACCAGTCGCCCGCCGACGGGTTGGTGAACGTGCACGTCTCGCTGTTGCCGTCCAGGAACGGCCGACAGTTGAACGTCGAGGTCGTCGGCTTCGCACTGAACCGGACATAGAGATCCGCGTCGCCGGTGCCGCCGCTGATCGTGAAGGTCAGGCTCGTCTTGCCGGCAGGAACCGGAAGCTTCCAGAACTGCTGTGACCCCGAGGCCCCGCTGATGCCGGCGACCGGCACCCCGTTGGTGAGCACCGCCGTCGTCGCGGTGCGTCCCGTCAACGTCACGCCCGAGAACGCCGCGAAGCCGCGAATCATCACGAAGTACGATCCGGGCGCTGGTGCGTTGAAGGTGCAGGTCTCGTTGTTGCCCGTGATGAACGGCCGGCAATCGAACAGCGACGTCGTCGGCTGGCTGCCGAACCGGACGTACAGATCCGCGTCACCGCTGCCGCCGCTGATCGAGATGGTCAACGTATCCTTGCCCGCGGGCACGCTCATCACCCAGAACTGCTGCGACCCGGTCGCGCCGGAGATGTTGGTCACTGGAACGCCGTCGGTGAGCGTCGCCGGTCCGCCGGCCGTGACCGTGATCGACGCTGACGCCGTGTGCACCGTCGTGCCCGACGTGCCGGTCACGGAGAACGTGGTCGTGCTCGCGGCGGCAGGCGCACTCGCCGAAATCGTCAGCGTCGATGAGGACCCAGCGGTCACCGTCGCCGGCGAAAACGAGCCGGTCACACCGCTCGGCAGCCCCGAAACACTCAACGTGATCGACTGCGTGCTGCCGTTGACTGCGGTAGTTGTCACCGAGTAGGACGTGGAGCTGCCGGCGGCCACCGACGCCGACGCCGGCGACACGGCGATCGTGAAGTCGGGAGGCGTCTGCGAGTTGATGGTCAGTGAGACCGTGGTCGAATGCGTCGCTGATGGCGCCGTCCCCGTGATCGTGAGCGTGTAGGTCCCGACTGCGGCGGTGCCGGAGTTAACGGTCAGCGTCGAGCTGCCGCCGGCTGTTACCGAGGTCGGCGCGAAGCTGGCGCTCGCGCCTGCCGGCAGGCCCGAGATGCTCAACGCGGCCGACTCCGCGCTGCCGGTGACGGCGCTCGTCGTCACCGAGTACATCGCGGAGCCGCCGGACACGACCGAGGCCGACGCCGGCGATGCGGCGATGCCGAAGTCCGAAGCCGCCGGCGGCGTCAACGTGACCGACACGGACGTCGAGTGGCTTCCCGACGTCGCGGTTCCGGTGATCGTCAACGTGTACGTCCCGGCCGCTGCCGTGCCCGCATCGAACGTCAGCGTCGATGCGTTACCGGCAGTGACCGTCGAGGGCGACAGCGACGCGGTGGCGCCAGCCGGCGCGCCACTCACGCTGAACGTCACCGACTGCGCGGCGCCGCTAGTCACCGCCGTGTTGATCGTGCTCGTCGCGGAGCTGCCCTGCGCGACTGTCAGCGACGCCGGGTTTGCCGCAATCGAGAAATCGTTGGCGGCGGGTGCGCCGCAGCCCGGCAACTTGAAGGAGGCGATACGCGTTTTCCAGTTGAATGTGCCGTTGGCCGGAATGTATTCGTTCGCATACCAGAACGTGCAATCGTCGACCGGATCGATCTGCAGCGACGAATAATCGCCCCACCGCGACAACGTGCTGCCCTGCGCGCCAGCGCCGGTGATGATGATGCCTTCGCCCTGCGTCATCGTCCCGGACGCGTCGCCGGCGAGCCGGCCGGTGTAGCGGATCGACGGCTTCGTCGCGCTCGAGGACGTCGAGAAGCCGAGTGCGATGTTGCCCGCCTCGTCCATCGCGATGCTGCCCATCCACCGGAAGGCCGTGTCAGGAGCGTAGGTGCCAGATTGGAAGACGCTGAGATTATTCGCTGCGTCGACGTGGAGTTCGTACCAGCGGACGCCGACATTCGTCCCGACCGTCACGGCGTGATTGGTGACAATCGAGTGATGGCCGTCGGCGAAGGCCCGATAGGCGGCGCGGTACATCAGCCGGTCTGAGAGCGAATCGAGCGATCCGCCACCGCTCTGCGGGATGCAGCTGCCGCTCGCTCCGCACGCCTCGGTGTAGGACGCCACGGTCAGAGACGTCGGTCCCGTGAACGTCGAGTTCGCCGGCGTCGTCCAGTCGACGTGGAACTTCCAGTAGGCGAGCGAGGTGCTGGTCGCGCCCAGCGCCACGACCGGGTTGGGGGCACCGGCAGGGGGGAGGATCGTTCCGTCGAGGTCGGCGGGAAGGAGGCCGCCGAACGACGTGGACGTCGAGAAGCACTGCTGCGTCGCCGCGGCGCCGGTCAGCATGTTCGCGCGGTCGAACGCGCACACCTGCGCGCCGAGGAACGACGTGCCGGCGTTGTTGAACATGTTGTAGGTGATGTAATACGCGTCCGGCCAGACGCCCATCTTCGGGTAGTCCGGAAATCCCGAGTAGTTGAACGCATAGCGGAAATACGCGCCCGTCGGGTCGGGCGTCTGCGAGACCGCGACGCACTGTTGGAAGGGCGTCGTCGTCACCTGGAACTGGGAGATGATCCAGCGATCCGCGAGGCGATCGTAAGTGACGATCGGATCGCCGTCGTTGTCGACCTGACAGCCGCCACCGAAACCCGACCACAGCGTGTTGATCGGAACCGGCCCGAAGACTATCGCACCGGTCGTTTTGTTGAACACGGCGAGATCGGTGTTGACGGTTTCAACGACGTGGGTGGGGCCGACCGCGGCATTGGTGTCGGGCGGCGCCGAATTGACCGTGAACGTTCCGCCGGGCCCCGTGACGCCGTTTCCGATGCCGTCGAAGTTCGTCACCGGGGCAACCGCCGCCGCGAGGCCCGTCCTCCGAGGCTGTAGCACCGGATCCGGACCAAACGACGGGATGCGCGACGACGGAATGCGACGCACCGGCTCGGCTTCCAGTATGCCGACGACATCCGGGCCGGGCGGCATCTCGCGAAGCGGAGGCGACACGTCGTGGTATGAATCGCGGTTGACTTGCGGTCGGCCGCTCTGCGCGAGTACGGTCGCAGGCAGCGCGAGAAGCAGGATCATGGCGTGCCGCAGTCGGAACATCTTGTTGGTCCTCTCGCCGGCGGCCGGCGAACGATGAGCGCTGGTGGGCCGCGTGTCTAGCACGGTAGCGCGCCAATTGCAAAGAACGTTTTGAGCTCGCTCCGTCAATCACGCGCAGGAACAGGCGAATAAAGGTCGCGCCGACGGTCGCGAAATTTCACACGAAAACCGAGTACACGCCCGGCGACGATCCGCGGTCGCCGAACAGCTGGCGGCGATGCGGCAGCAAGCTTCCAACCTCGACCTAATGGAGCCTCCGAAATCAATACCATCGAGCGATTGAATAATCACGCGGTGATGACCGAAATGCTTCGCGGGTACAGCCCCTCGCGAATGCCACGATTGACCTGATGCGGTCGATAAACAGGTCATCGGTCGGAGAGCTTCACTCCGACAGTGAGGTGGTACTCGCGCACGTCCATGGGAGTCTTACGACAGGCGGCATCTCGTAAGATCGATAAGTTACAGCGTGAGCCGATCACGCGATTGAACTTCCCACAGGCTAGGTACTTGATCTGTGGTGCCGTCGGACCAGCGTGGAACCAGCGACTCCGGCCAGTCTTTCTCCCGGAGACAAACATGCGCCGCAATATCAAACTACCGGCCAACTTCAACCGCCGACGACATCGTGGGGGCGAGGAAGGAGAAATGGCGTTCGCGATCAAGGCCGAGGTGCGCAATGCACGGGCGAAAGTGTTCCGGTTCGTCGCGCAGAAAACGATGTATGGCGGCAAACGCATCGCCAAGGGCGACACGATCTTCGTGTTCGCGAGCGAGAACGAACGCGGCCAGGGCCTGATCGCACGCGGGGCGGTGACCTCCGCCGGAGCGGCCGCGAAGAAGCGTGGCCTCGCCCGGCAGACGCCGCGCGTGAGCATCACGGTCAAGCGCACTGCGCTCGCGAAGGACCGTCTCGGACGGAGCGAACTCAAGCCCTTCACCAAATGGAACGACGGCGGCCCTGAAACGGAGCTCAATTTCAAGTTCTACCGCCAGGCGACAAACAAGATCGTCGGTATCTCCGATGTAGCGGCGGCATTCCTCAACGGCTTCTTCTAGCTGTAGCTACCTACGCTCTTTTCCGTAGCCACAGGTTGGCACCTTACGGCAAAATACGACGATTACTTCTTCGATCGATTTGGCGCAATGAGGAGCAAGCCCATCATGCATAGAATCGCGATCGCGTCGGCGTTATGGCTACTCTCGGCGTCGCTGAACGCTCAATGGCTCGACTGGCGAACGCCGGGGATTCCACGGACCGCCGACGGTAAACCGAACCTGACTGCGCCCGCGCCCAGGACGCCTGATGGCAAGCCGGATTTCTCCGGCATCTGGCAGCCCGAAGTAAATCCTTACCGCTTTAATCTCATTCAAGATCTGAAGGATGAAGCCATCTTCCGGCCAGCGGCTGAAGCCATCTTCTTGGAGCGCGTCGCAGACTTCAGGCGAGACGATCCCGTAACGAACTGCTTGCCGGGTGGTCCCTCGGAGGCGATCAACACGATGTACCGTGTCATCCAATCGCCGACTGTCGTGGCCGTGCTCTTCGAGAGTGGTACCGGGCGTTACCGCCAGATCTACATGGATGGACGGAAGCTACCGGAAGATCCGAACCCGACCTGGTTAGGATACTCGGTCGGTCATTGGGAGGGCGACACGCTCGTGGTTGAGTCCGCTGGGTTCAATGACCGGACCTGGCTCGATCGGGCAGGTCACCCTCATTCCGAAAAGCTGCGCGTCACCGAAACATTTCGGCGTGTCGATTTCGGACGCATGCGGTATCAGATCACTTTCGATGATCCCGAAACGTTGAGCAAGCCTCTCACCTTGTCCGTGGCGGTGAACTACAGACCCGATACGGACATGCTCGAGAATGTCTGCAACGAGAACAACCGCGCTAGCGTTCACATGGTGGGCACTGCAAACAAAGGTCTGCACATCGGTTCAGTCATTCTCGAAAAATACACCGGAACGTATGCGTTTCGCGAAGGGTCACGGGCTGTCGTGGGCTTTATGGGTATGAACCAAAACGTCAGCCTGGTTAATGGCCGACTGTACTTGAATGCGCTCCCTCTGATCCCGCAATCGGAGACGATGTTTGAGTCGACAGGTGCAGTCGCAGAGTTCTTTTTGGACGCCGACGGCAAGGTGACGCGTTTGGTTTTGAGACAGACGGAAGGCGAAGCGATATACGATCCCAAACGTTGAGGGTTCCGTCAGCGATTTGTCACTACGAAATCCTTGCGTTGTCCGTGGCGGGATCGATAATCAGCGCCGTGTCGAGGGGGCGCTGTGTGGACGGAGTGTCCCACCGGTGCAGAGAGGCGGCCAGGGTCCAAAAAGCTGCCGCTCGGTCGCATCATCATCGAGCGGCTGTTGATTCCGAGCGTTGGACCGCCAGTCAATCCGGGAAACGTGAAGGAGAAGCGCGATGAGCGTTGGAACTACGAACGATGCGCGTACGCGCGCGGCGACTCGGCGCGTCTGGCCAGTGGCGATCGCATTGGCCGGCAGCCTCTTGGCAGGCGCGGTGGTCTTTCAGGCCAGCGGCATCGCCGCGCCGGAGAAGACGTCGGTACCGCAACGTCCTGCACGCGCCACCGGCTTAACCGGAATGGCGACCATGACCGGCTCAGTCACAGCGGGAAAGCCGTTCAAAGCCGCACAGGTGTACATCCGGAATACCGATAAACGGATTCTGTACATGGTCTACACGAATGCGGGCCAATTCCGCGCTCTCGGGCTGTTCCCCGGGAACTACGAAGTCAGTGTGACAGCGAAAGGCTTGAAGTCCGACATTCAGCGGCTGGCCATCAAAGCCGGCGATGCTCCCAGTCTCAGGTTCTCGCTCACGGACATCCCGACCGACACCGAATCTGAAACCGACGTCGCCCAGAATCTCGAGGGCACCGCGTCGAATCGCGTTCTCGTGACGCTCGACTCCTACGACAACGTGTACCCGCCTGGACGCGGACGCGAGATCGCGGAAAGCACGTGCATGATTTGCCACGGCGAGAACTTCCTGTCATCGCAGCCCGCGCGTGCGGAAGTGTGGAATACCCGTATCGACAGGATGGTTGGCAAGGAGCTTCACAACCGCCCGGCCCAGTCGTACGCTGACGGCCTCCTCGGCTACCGGTCGCAGTGGGCGAGGAACTGGTCGCTGAAGGATCGTGAGGAGCTGGTGGCCTACCTGGTCAAGAATTTTGGCCCTGGCGCAAGACCCCGCAACGTTCGCACGGTGAGAGAGACGCCCCTCGACGAGGCCAAGCTGGGCAAGGCTATGTACATCGAGTACTACATCCCCGCGGATGCGCCCGGGCAGGGCATCCATTCTCCAGAATATGCCGGCGCGCTCGGATTTTCCGGCAGGCGGGTCATCCAGGACGTGCGGTTCGATGCGGAAGGTAACGTGTACGGAACCGACCGAGGCGCTCCCCGGCGGCTCGTCAAGCTCAATCCCCGCACCGGCGAGATGAAAGAGTGGCTCACGCCCCATCCCAAGAACGACATTCACGAGGTCCTGATTAATCCGGCCGACGGAATGGTCTGGGTGCCAGAGCACACTGAAGGCGGCGGTATCAGCTACATCAATGGGTTCAACCCAAAGACCGAGAAATGGGATGTCGTACTGGCCGGCGATCCCGCGAATGTGATCAGGAATGACATCAAGTGGATGCAGTCGTTTGCAATGGACTCCAAGTTCAATCTCTACATCGGATGGATCTTTGGCGGTGCGATCACCAAGTTCGAGCCAGCCACGAAGCACCTCACTGTCTTTCCGATGCCCAGCACCAACGCCATTCCGTACGGCGTCGTGTCGGACAAGAACGACAACGTCTGGGTCGCGGACTGGGGCGGCGGGAAGATCCTGAAGTTCGATACCCATCAAAACAACTGGACCGAATACCAGCCCCTCACTTACCCCAATCAGACTCGGCGCCTGAACTTCGACTATGAGGGCAACCTCTGGTGGGGGATCTGGGCTGCCGGCACGAGCCGCCCCGGCAAGTTGGCGAAAATGAACGCGGCGACCGGGAAGATCACGGAGTACACGATTCCCGAGCAGGCGGCGAACCCGTACGACGTGTGCCCAGACCTCGACGGCAACATCTGGTTCCCCGACTCGCCGACGGTGGATCGCAGCGCGATGATCGGCAAGTTCAACACCAAGGATCAGACGTTCACCTTTTATCCGAAGCCACAGTTCTCAGCTGACACACCGAAGATCCAGGTCACCAGGGACGGCGCCATCTGGTTTGCGCCGCGTGGAAGTCTCAGGGCGCCCGCGATTAGCGTGCTCTATCCAGACATGGACAAGATCACTTCGTTCGGTGCGTTCTATGTGAACGGGCCACCTGGATACCCGTTCAAGACGACGGCGTCATCAAGCGCTACGTCGACGGCGCCAGCGCCGAAGGCGGTACCGACCAAAGGCCAGTAGTACGTTTTTTCCGCCGCTTGCGCCGGATGACGTTGCGAATGACACCCGGGCGATCGTGCATCGACCGCCCGAGCTTTTTGCAATTGGTTCATCCGTGTGCGAACGCGGACTACTTTGATCTGCTAATCGCGTCGGCGGCGTTCGCGCGGGAGCGGCGGCGCGGTCGTCGCTTCGACGTGGCCATGCCCTGCCGCGTTGGCAACCAGCTCGAACGCGTACGCCATGCTTACTAGCTTGTCGTCATCCCAGGCACGTCCCATTAGCTGAACGTTGATCGGCTGGCCCTTATCGTCGTAGCCGACCGGGAACGCGATGCTTGGAATACCGTTCGCCGCGCTCGGCGTGTCGCGGCGACCGAAACTCGCCTTGCTGCCGCCGCCGTCGTTCACGCTGATGTCGCTCAGGAGTCCCGGGTAGACTACGGCGTCAACAGGTTTTCCGTCGGCAGTCGCCGTGTCCATCCATTGCGCCGCCGTCTTTTGACGACCACGGCGGTAATCGCGCCACACCTGGACATCAGCGTCCGTCAGTGGCGGCGGCGGCGGTGCGAGGCACGCGCTCGGAGCGGCCCTGACGTACTCGACTTTCTTCTGCGAGCACTGGACGTCGACGTCGGAGAACAGCCTGAAACCCTGGGCCACCAACTCCGGATGGCTGTCGATGTAGCGCCGCCACCCTTCTGCGCGGATATTCGTCGTCGGCGAAGCCGGCGCCGGCGGTGTATCTGAGCCGAATGGTGCGCCCATCGCGACGATCGTCGCGCCGGCGGCGGTGAGGAACTGCATCGCGCGCTGTTGCTCGATCTGGACGGTGTTCATGGTGCCGAACGGATCCACCCACCTCGAGGCGATGAAGCCGATGCGCTTGCCTTTCAGCGCGTTCGCGTCCAGCAACGTACGCCAGTCCGCAGGCACGTGCCGGCCAGGCGCCGACGTTTCCGGATCGGCGGGATCCGTCGCGACGACGACGTTCAGGATGTCGGCCAGATCGGTGACCGAGCGTGCCATCGCTCCGCCGAAGTCGGTCAGGTAGACCAACGGCATGACGCCGGTGCCGCTTTCGAGACCATCGGTGCCACGGAGTGTCACGAGGCTCTGCGCGCTCGAGGGACCATACAGCGAGTCGCCGGTCTGCGATCCCATCGCGCCGGCGGCGAGATTCGCGGCCACCGCGCTGCCCGAGCCGCCGCTCGACGCAATCGGCGACTTCGACGGGTTGAACACGTTCCAGACCTGCGCATACGCGTCGTTGGAGTAGCTGCCGTACGTTGCGTACTCCTCGAGCGCTGTCTTGCCGATGATCACCGCCCCCGCCGCGCGCAGCAGCGCAACCTGGAACGCGTCGCGCGCCGGCCGAAATCCCTGAAACACCAGACTGCCGTTGGTGGTCGGCATGTCGAACGTGTCGTAGAGGTTCTTGACCGCGATCGGGATGCCCATCAGCGGCCCATGTGCGCCGCTTTTGCGCGCTCGATCGGCGGCTCTGGCCTGCTTCATCGCGTCGTCCGCCACGAGCTCGTACGAATGGAATCCGAACTGACCCGTGTCGTAGACCTCGATCCGATCGAGATAGGCGCGCGTAATCTGCGCGGATGTGGTGACACCCGCCTCCATGTCGGCGCGCAGCTTCTGAATGGTCTTGCCGACGACGTCGTAGGTCGCGCTGGTCTCCGCTTCTGGCTGTTCCGGTACCCGCGGCTGCCTGACGGTGAGCCCGGTATCGTGCCGCCGTCCATCGTCGTCGCCGTCGTCATCACTTCGTTGGTTGCGCGTGCAGACGCTGAAATCGAAGCCGTGAGCCGACAGCGCGCTGGCGCTGAAATTGTCGATCGAGCAAATCTCGGCCGCGGTCAGATCGCGGATTTCCGGCGCGGTTGCCAGCTGACTCGCCACACTCTCGACGGCGGCGCGCACTGCCGTGGACGTTGTGGCTGTCACCATCTGGCCGAGGACGACGAAATGCAGCACCGATCGCGTCTGACCCGGCTTAAGCGCGATGGTGTTGACGTATGCCTGGAAGTTACCGCGATGCCCGGCGTACACCAGCGGCGAATGGAAGGCGTCGTCCAGCCAGTTGCCGGCGAACGTCATCGCGCCGGCAAACGTCGCCGCCGACGACGTCGCCGTGCCGATCACCGTCGCTTGCGGGCCGCCCACCGGCGTGCTGCCGTTGAGGGGCGTGGCCGTCTCGACCCAGTCGTCGTCGCGTGTGACGATCGCGTCGCCGCTGGAGGTGTTGACGATCGAGCTCGCGTTAAACGGCGACGTGTGCAGAGGGTCGGCGGGATCGGTCCGGGGATCCCCATATCCTGACTGGCCGCCGAATGCGACCTCGATCGTCTTCGTCGAATTCGTCCTGTTGGTGAACGTGTCGAGCCACCGGCCCCAGTTCGCGCTCGTGTTGATGTAGACGGCCCGCGAAATCACAACGCCGCCGAGGCGGATCGATTGGGTCGACGCGAAACGGTTGACGCCGTTGAACGCCAGACCATAGCCGCGCATAATCTCGCCGTTCATGCGTGGCGCCGGTGTGGCATGGACGAGAACTCTGACACCGGCGTAGCCGTTGATGGTCGTGCTGTACGGCGGGGTGACACACGCGTTGAACAAACAGTCGCCAGGCCCGGTCTGCGTGGCACGGATGCTGCCGGTGTCGACGTTCGGCGACGCGGCATCCTGAATGCCCCACCAGGTGCCGTTCGCGTCGGTCACATAGTTGAACGCGACCAGCGGTCGGCCGCTCGTCAGTGCGACGAGTACGAGAGGGAGCAGCCACGTGCACGCCTTCAGGAACCGGTGCATGATTGATTGTGCCTTCACCATATGCGCCTCGCTTTCGACGTCGTGAGAGCTGAACCGAGGTCCCCGGTTGGCCGAGGAATCAGCACGCATCCTCCGCGTGCCGCAGCACTATACGGCCCGCCTCATTCGACAGCAACAAATCTCGGTTACGAGTGTGCAGCGGCGATGTCGGGTGCCGCCGATGATACTGGCCGACTCCCGGCCGTGCACAGCGCTCGAGGCTGGCGAGGATTTGATGACGATCGAAATAGGCGAGACAGTCTCGGTGCGCCGGGCGAGATAGCGACGCCGAAAACCGAGCGCAGTCCAATCGGAGGTTGAAAGCAGTTCTACCTCACCGCATCGGTCGCCCGGCGCTCGCCCCGGACCTCCGCGCGCTGATCCGTCAGATGCACCAGGCGAATCCACTCTGGGGAGCGCCACGGATCCATGGCGACTAGCAGCCTCGATACGCTGCCATCGGGCCTTCGACCCCCGCCAATGGAGTTTTTGATAGGCACCGGTTCATGTAAACGCACTCTTCAGGTGTGCAACCGGCTGCACATCTGGGCTGTCTCGTGTCAGTGCGTCAGCGCGTAGAGGAGGACATCGACACCGACGGCGTATCCGGCGGCGGCGAACTGATCGAAGTATCGGTGGTCGTCGCCTTCGCGTTCGAACGCATCGCCGAAGTCGGTGTTGTGCGTCATGAAGACGAGCATGTGTCCCTGCGGATCGCTGATGGCGCGCGCGTGCGGTACGGCGCTGTCGGCGCCGCGCTCCGACGTGCGGCCGCCCGTGCCCAGCCAGAAGTTGATCGACGGGATCTGCGGCAGCTCCCTGACGTCGTAGAGGACATGAAAGATCGGATGATCCGCCGGCACGTCGAAGAGCGAGAATTCCCCGGATGGCAACGCCTTCCGGATCTCGTTTTCCCAGTGCGCCCACGCATACTCCCCCCAGAAATCGTCTGCCCACAGAAAACCGCCGCGAACGAGGTAGTCGTGCAGATGGTTCGCTTCCTCGTCGCTGAAGTGCGCGCCACCAGGCTCGGTCATCATGATGAATGGACAGTGATCGATTTCCGGATCGGTCAGACGGTAGACCGCGTGATTGAACTCGCCCTCGGCTCCGCGGCTGACCGCCGCGACCGTGAGCTCGGAAAAACGGAAGCTCAGGTTGATGTCAGCGCGTGGGTAGTCGACGAACCAGCCATTGCCGTCGCCGTTCGGCGCGTTGTCGAACCCGATGCGGCAGAACATGAAGGCGCCGTCGTAGTGGGGGTTCGGCTGCAGGCTCGGGCGATAGAATCCGTACCGGCCGCCGCGACGCTGAGGGCTCGCGTCAGCGGCGGCCAAGGCCAGCGTCGCCACCAGGAAGAGTATGCCGCCGACGGTTCTCATGACATCCACCGCGCGCGCCGACAACGCTGAACGTGCCAGTCTGGCTCGCGTCGAATAAGGATTCCAGATGCTGATGAATGCTTCGCGGACGTTTTTTGGGCTTCTGAGCACCCCCGGAATCAGGTGCGAAGGACGCGAACGACAACCTCAATTCGTCGGCAGGAGTGAGTGAAGCCGTTGGGATCTCATCGGTGGCGTTGCGCGCGGACTACGCACGCCGTTTCAAGTGGAAGAACTCTCTCGCGACGGCATGGAAAAAGGGCTGGCCGAAAGCGTATACGGCGAGAAAGGCCGTGACGACGGTGGCGGCCTTGATGGACTCGATGCCCTCAGGCGACCAGTAAACGTCAGCGAGGCGCAGCCACAGGGCGAACTCGTCGAGCGTCAGCCCGAGGGCGACGCCAAAGATGATTGCGACGCGCAGATGCCACTCCTCGGCGCGAGTGGCCAAGGCGATGAATCCGGTCGCCATCAGGAGGAGGATGCCCCAAAACAGATGATGGATATGCAGTCCGCTCGCTGTCACCAAGTTGCGGAACGGTCCGTGCGGGAAGATATCGAAGTGGATGATGGCCGTCAGAGCGCGTAGGATGCCGAACGTGATCAGGAAAGCGAACAGCGCGCGGAGCGCGACGCGCCGACCAAGATCGAGACGTGCATAGTGCTGAAAGACGCGCACACGATCATGCTACAGCGGTGGTCACGGTCTACCGTGAACCGTACCGGGATTGTCGGAGGGCCTATTCGTTGAGTCGGAGTAGGGATGCCCATCGCTGAGCACCCCTCCACAGATCCGGACGTGCGGCCTGCCCGCATCGGTCTCGAAGACTCATCAAACAATGGTCACGTTGTCACCAGTTCGCACTGTTCCTGGCGCCGCGACGACGGCGTACACGCCGGCGCAGGGAAACTGACCAAGATCGGCCACTTGCATCTTATTGTGGTGAACGAGCGTCCGAAGAACATCGGTATCCTGGGGCAAATCTTCCTGCACAAGCGTCGTCATCACGCATCTGGGATCGAGCAGCGCCACGTTGATCCGTGCATCATGACCAAGCACGAGCTGATGACCAACCCAGCCGTTCTCCACGAATCCCGGCTGCTCGGTTCTGACGATCAGGTTCATGCGGAACCTGCGCTGCTCGAAGCGGCTCTGGGGCCGAAGCTCCTTCAGCCGCGCGAGCGTCGACGTGGTCATGACCGAAAGCGGAAACACATCGAAGAAAGCGCCGGGCGCGACCGGGGATTCCTTTCCAAGCGCGGCGAACAGAGCCGCTCCGAGCTTCTGTGCGACAACCGTGTCTCTGTTGCCCCCAGGGTCTGCGCCCTCGACGTCGGGGTGGTACTGGTCGATGGTGAAGTCATCCGGCGCAACCCGAGCAAGTCTGACATCTCGTCGACAGAATGCGGATAGCGCGCGGTCGACATCGCCGGAGTCGCTGGTTACCGACCTGCCATTCGGCAGATCGATCCGCACCGGGGGCATCTCGCGCCCGGCTCGTGGTGATTCGGTAAAAGCCGCTCGACACGCCAGCAAGTCTGGAAACAGCCTCACGCTTTTCGCGCTCGCCACCTTGCCCGTTTCAGCGTCGATGAGCGCGTATGCACGGTCACCCAAGACGCCGCGCTCTGTCACCGTCACCTCGTGGAGTTGCTCACCTTTCATGGACTTGACCGGAAACCTCCACAGTTCTGTGACGGAGTCTACCGTGGCCATCATTGTTCTCCTGTGTGGCTGACCCGCCGTCCTTCACAATTTCAGCAGCGCATGATCTCACCGACGCAGCCGCAACCAGGCGATCGCTCGTGGTACGACGTCAGCGGGATCAGTCACCAGTTCGTCTGAATCGATTGCCGCGCCATACAGCCGTTTCGTGCGATCCGCCATGACGCTCGTCATGACCCCGAGTTCCTCCACCAGTCTTGAGTGGAAACATCTGAACAGCCGTTCGGAGCCCACAAGTCGGCATGCCGAAACTTCGGGCGAGCAAACGCAGAATCCTCCTCGAAGAACTCATATGCATTCGGATCGCAACTGTGATTGACGTGACGATCCGGGATGCCCAACAACACGATCTTGCCATCGGACGCGTCGCCGACGCTGCGGAAGATCGAGTCCTCCAGCAATACGCTCGCGGTCTGGCCGGCGATGTCGATTTCAACTTGCGCGTCAGCCGCCGCACCGTCTGCAACACGGCCTTCAATTCGATCAAGGCCTGGCAGTCCACGAATGGCGTCGCGGTCAGACGTAGGTGATCACAGGCGGCCGGTTCAAACATCCAGACCGGGACTTCCAGGGATCGATCATCGCACCGGTGTCGAAGCCGCACCGACAGGCCGACGAACCACCGAAACAGCAGAGGACGCCATGCGTGATCGCTTATTTCGGCTTCGTCGCAGCCGACAGCTTGTCAGGGTGTACTGTTTTGTGAGCCGCCCGCCGTCGTTCCAGAACCTCTAACACCAGCTGCACGGCCCCATTCTCCTTGTTTCGGAGGTCGCGCTGTATGCCGGGCGTGAGGTACCAGGCTTTCAACGCCTTGTAGATGTCGTCCTCTTGGGTCTGAAGTTGTGAGGTAGTTTGCTTGAGGAGGGCCATCTGCGACGTTATCCCTTCTTCGCTGTGTACCCGCGTCTTCGCTGTATACCCGCGCCGTCTAGCGTGAGACAGGTTGCTCGACAGCTGTGATGGCTGCACTTCTCGGTACATCCGTGCACCAATCCCGCCGCCTCATTGTCGCGTCCTGCTTCTCTTCCGGAATCTGCCTGATGAAGGCTTCGGTCGTCCGTAGCAGCGAGGCTATCTTGTGCGTTGTCAACATATTACCTGGATCCGCCAACGTCACGACCGGACGGTCGTAGTCGCCGCTCGTTCCCGACCGTCTGGTTTGGCACTCGCACCTTGACTCTGCCAGCCATTGACGCATACTTAGCAGTCGCCACAGGCGACTGCTAACCTCTGGGGCCGCTGATCAAGTCCACTGGAAGGCACCTCCCAGTTTACGCCAGACGGAGTACACGACATGAATGTCAGACCACTGCACGACCGGATCATTGTTCGGCGCCTTGACGAAGGCGAACAGAAAGTCGGGGCGATCATCATTCCCGACACGGCCAAGGAAAAGCCGCAGCAGGGCAAAGTCATCGCGGCCGGGAACGGCAAGTCCAAGGACGATGGCAAGCGCGTCCCCTTGGACGTCACAACCGGCGATACGATCCTCTTCGGCAAGTATTCCGGCCAGGAGATCAAGCTCGATGGCGAGGAATACATCATCATGCGCGAAGACGAAGTGTTGGCGATCATCGAAGGCGGGACCAAGAAAAAGAAGTAGCGCAGGTCTCGAGACCTGCTCACGGGAGACAAAAGGCAATGGCAAAACAGATTGTATACGGCGAGCACTCGCGACAAGCCGTGCTGCGCGGCATCAACCAGCTGGCCGACGCGGTGAAAGTCACACTCGGCCCCAAGGGGCGTAACGTAGTTCTCGACAAGAAGTTCGGATCCCCGACGATCACCAAGGACGGGGTCACGGTCGCCAAGGAAATCGACCTCAAAGACCCCCTCGAGAACATGGGCGCGCAGATGGTGCGTGAAGTCGCGAGTAAAACCTCGGACACCGCGGGCGACGGTACGACCACCGCCACGGTGCTGGCTCAGGCGATCTACCGCGAGGGTGCGAAGAACGTCGCGGCCGGCGCGAATCCGATGGACATCAAGCGCGGCATCGAGAAGGCCGTCGAAGCGCTGACCGCGGAGCTGAAGAAGATGTCGAAGCCGGTGAGCGGCAACATGGTCGCCCAGGTCGGCACGATCTCGGCGAACAACGACGAAACGATCGGGAAGATTATCGCGGATGCGATGGACAAGGTCGGCAAGGACGGCGTGATCACGGTCGAAGAAGCCAAGACGCTCGAGACCTCACTCGAGGTCGTCGAAGGCATGCAGTTCGATCGCGGCTACCTCTCCCCGTACTTCGTCACGGACCCCGAGCGTATGGAAGTCGTGCTCGAGAACCCGGTCATCCTGATTCACGAGAAGAAGATCAGCTCGATGAAGGAACTCCTGCCGGTGCTCGAGCAAGTGGCGCGCCTCAGCCGCCCGCTGCTCATTATCGCCGAGGACATCGAGGGTGAAGCGCTCGCGACGCTCGTCGTCAACAAGCTGAGGGGCACGCTGCAGGCTGCGGCCGTCAAGGCGCCCGGGTTCGGCGATCGCCGCAAGGCCATGCTCGAGGACATCGCCACGCTCACCGGTGGCAAGGCCATCACCGAGGACCTCGGCCTGAAACTCGAGAACATCAAGATCGAAGACCTTGGCAAGGCGAAGAAGATCACCATCGATAAGGACAATACGACGATCATCGAAGGGGCGGGCTCCTCGGCCGCCATCGAGGGTCGGGTCAAGCAGTTGCGGACGCAGGTCGAAGACACGACATCGGACTACGATCGCGAGAAGCTGCAGGAACGGCTCGCGAAGCTCGTCGGCGGCGTCGCGGTCATCAAGGTCGGCGCGGCGACCGAGACCGAGATGAAGGAAAAGAAAGCCCGCGTCGAGGATGCCATGCACGCCACCAAGGCGGCGGTCGACGAAGGCATCGTGCCGGGCGGCGGCGTGGCACTCCTGCGCGCGTCGAAGGTCTTCGCGCACCTGAAGCTCGGCGGCGATCAGCAGATCGGCGTCAACATCGTCGCGCGCGCCATCGAGGAGCCCATGCGCTGGATCGCATCCAACGCGGGCCAGGAAGGATCGATCGTCGTGCAGAAAGTGCGCGAGATGAAGGACGACGAGGGCTTCAACGCACTAACCGATACGTACGAGAATCTGGTCAAGGCGGGCGTCATCGATCCGGCGAAGGTCGTGCGCTCGGCGCTCCAGAATGCGTCATCGATCGCCTCGCTGCTGCTGACGACCGAAGCACTCATCTGCGACATCCCCGAGGAAAAGAAGGATGCACCGCAGGCCGGCGGTCCCGGCGGCATGGGCGGCATGTACTAACGCACGTCAGTGCGGAAAATTGCAGAAGACTCTGTATGAAACAACAGCGGCCCGCGCTGGGGAATCCCACCAGGGCCCTTGTTGTTTCATCGTGTGTTGACGCAACTTCTTTCCGACTAGCTGTCACTGGGCTGGTCGAGTCGATGTAGAGTCGTTACCCCAAGAGATTGTGATCGGGCGCTGCGAATACGAGGTAGTTCGGAGATCTTGCGCCAACGTGACGTCGCCAGCAGGCTACGAGATGAGTGTCGGCGGCTTGGGCGGGATCAGCACATACGGCTGGTCGCGCAGCTCGCGGCTCAGTCGCGCGTGGCGCCGTCGCCAGGGCTCGAAGCGTCTGGCGATCGTGTTGAGCAGCCGGGCTTTCGACGGCGATTGTTCCTGAACGGCCGCCCGGCTGAAAAAACTCGCACCCAGCTCGGCATACCAGCGGATGTTGTGCCGCTGGCGCATTTGATCTTCGAAGAACCCCGCCAGCAGCAGGCACTGCGCGCCCGCCGTTTCCATCATCAGGCTGTCGTGCAGCAGGGTCGTGTCGGATACAAAATGGTCGAAGACCGCGCTGAGATTCGCGGGAGCCGGCCAATCAACGTCGGCCTGTGTGGATACCTGAGCGTAGTGCGCCAGCACGCTGGCGTTGTAGAGCAGTTCCTGTCGATCGACGGTGGTCTCGGATACGTCCTGAAGGCCCACGAAGAAGAACTCCAGCACCTGCCGTTGATCAGTCGCGAGCAGTTCCCGCAGCGGATCCAATGACACCTCCGCGTGACCGTCTGTTTCGGTGATGAAGGCCGCATGCGCAGCCAGCGCTATAAGGATGACGCAACTCACGTGCCATGCTTATGCGAATTCGCTCGTCGCTCGCTTCGTCCCCCTCCCACTGATTCCATACGGTACGCCGATTATTGGAGGTTGTACAGCCCACGGAATTGTTAGTGGCAAACTCTATTTGTCAGCCCGGAATGGAACATTAGGCTCCGCACGGTCTGCAACGAGCGACGCCATCAGGAGACGTACGACGACCTCTCATTCCGTACACAGGTTGTTATCGGCTTGAGCGCACTGCCCGGCACGCCGGGACAAGCGCCGCAGGCGCAGAACGCGATCCGCCGGCGTCATGGCCGGCCTCGTGTGGCGTGGACTGGGCCGACGGGCGTCCGTGACCGTCTACGGAGCGCCTTGATCAATTCGCGAACGCTGGCGACGACGCAGCTTGCGTTTCCAATCATTCTGAAATCTGGCGCGATCGCCGTTTCGTTCAGACATCTGTACTCCGATTCGTGTGCGTCTCGCGTTCGGAGCTTTCGGCCGCCCTGGGAACTTACGTCGTGCCGGGGTCTTTGCTGCCCTTGTGAAGAATCTTTTCGACTTCGGTATGCGGGCGGGGGATGACGTGCACTGACACGAGCTCGCCGACTCGCCGTGCGGCCGCGGCTCCGGCGTCTGTCGCAGCTTTCACCGCGCCCACATCACCGCGAACCATCACGGTCACGTAACCGGCGCCGATATATTCCTTGCCGACCAGCACGACGTCGGCCGTCTTCACCATCGCGTCGGCTGCCTCGACCGCTCCAATGAGACCTTTGGTCTCGATCATTCCCAAGGCTTCGAATGGCATGCGAGCGGAACTCTAACAGATTGCAGGAGACGCCCGCCATGCGATGACGACAAGCGCCTTCGCATGAAGCCTTGTCGGCTGACCTGCGCTCCTGAAATGAGTCGCGACGTACGACTTCGGCGCGCTGAGCTTCAAGAATCTCGTGATCCGCGCACGCCCATCGAATACAAGACGTGAGCTAGTAGCGTGGCGATCTAATCTCACCGACGTCGAGAGCGGTTCCCATTTCCATCTGCTTCCCAGCGTACGCCTCCAGGTCGGCCAGTTCCTTCAATCGGGATGAAGCATCCTTGATGGCGTGATGGAACAGGTTGACCGATTCCGCAGACACGCGGCCCTCGGCGTCGTACGGGCAGCGGAGGAGAACACCACGGACGGGCGGTCTCGCCGATTGAGCGAAGGCACATGTTTATCAAAATCCCTGAGGGTGTCGAGAGTACAATCGCGCTTTCGCCCGTGTTAGTTCCGAACGGAGATCACATGGCGACGATGAACGGGACGATCAAAACGTTGACCGGCAAGGGCTTCGGGTTCATTGCGACGGCAGACGGCCAGGAGTACTTCTTCCATCAGTCGGCGTGTGCGGACATGCGTTTCGACGAATTGCGCGAGGGGCAGGCCGTCACGTTTGAAAAGGGGCAGGGTCCAAAAGGACCGAGGGCTGAAAACGTCAGGCGCGCATAGCGCCTGATTCGGTGGTTTAGCATCGAGGTACACCGGAGAACTCAGCGGCTATCGTGCTCTCCGGTCGTCTTCCGTTGACCTGACCTGAATCATCAAGGATTGTCGGCGACGATCTGCTTGAGCCATTCGAGAATCGCGGTGCTCCCACGCTAATAAGGGACCTCCGATTTCGGGCGCTGGAAATCCCGTCGCAAACGCCGGGTTTGCACCGGTCCCGAGTATCGTGGGTGCATAAAGCCGGGAGCCCGCGTTCGAGCCGCTCAGGGTCGAGGCGGAATTCGCGCGACTGCTCGCCGAAACCGAGCGGCGCCATCGCGCGGCCGTCGATGCGTTCACCGAAGCCGGAGGATCGGTGATCCTGTGACCGGAACATCCCGACTATCGCGAGTCGCCGGCTATCGAGATCATCGGATGACGACCGCATCGAGTCGCCTGCTGACGGATAGGAACCGAGACTCGCGGGGCAAATTGGTTCATCAGCGTTTTTGACTGAATCGTTGGTGATTCGTAGATTCATGTGTTATCAATTCTTCATGCGGCCTATTCTAAATCCGCGTCAACCTCGACTCCCGCCGCCTGCCGGCGTTAAGCGAGCGCGAATCGGGCGGCGCTGTTGTGTCGTTCATGCGTGCATCCGGGATGTTGCACCGCTCAACGTGGCTCACGAGACACCGCTATGGGAGCTGCATCCGATTTATGAAAATCGAAGTGCGCGTCGGCAATCTGTGGCAGGAGCTGTGAGCGCAGGGATCAGCCTGTCCTGACTGCCGATGCCGCTCGACGCATGTCGCGTACAATCGAAGACCGAAATGCATATGTATGAAAGCCTTGTGTGAGCCCATCTCTCCGTCGTGAGCGCAGCTGCGCGAACGGTTTCCAAAGCCACCGCCAGCTTCAACCCATTCCCGTCGCCCGCGACTCACAACCCCTTTCGCTGTTCAAAGGGGCAGAGAATAGAGACGCGTGAGCATGATATCTATCTCTCATCGCAAGAAGATTCTGTTGGTCTATCCGCGCTTCCCAGTATCGTTCTGGAGCTTCGGGTATATCAAGCGGATCGGCGGCTTTACGGCCGTCATGCCGCCGCTTGGCCTTGCCATCCTCGCGGCGTTAACTCCGTCCGAATTCGACGTCGAGATCGTCGACGAGAATATTGAGACCATCAACTTCGACGTCGAGTGCGATGTGGTCGCCCTGTCCGCGATGGCTATCCAGGAGGCGCGCCTCTTCGAGGTGGCGGATGCGTTCAGGCGGCGCGGACGGCTCGTCTGCATGGGTGGCCCGATCTGCAACGTCCTCCCTGAGCGATGCCGACCGCACTGCGACGTCCTGTTCGAGGGTGAAGGCGAGTACACCTGGAAGCAGTTCCTCGCTGACTGGTCCGAGGGCACCCATCGCGACCACTACGTGCAAGCCGATAAGATCGACATGCGCGATAGCCCGGCGCCGCGCGTCGAGCTCCTCAAAGTGGACCAGTATCGACTCGGGTGTGTGCAAACGACGCGTGGGTGCCCGTTCAAGTGCGAGTTCTGCGACATCATCGTCACCTACGGGCGGAAGGTGCGCGCCAAACCGATCGCGCACGTGATCGCCGAGCTGCAGCAATGGGCGGATCACGGCGTCGACTTCGTCACGCTGGCGGACGATAACCTCGTGGGCGACCGCGCGTACTGTCGGCAGATGCTGCGCGCCGTCGCCGACTGGAACCGGGCCCGTGCCGTGCCAATCAGCCTGTATGCGGAAATGTCTGTTGACGCGGTGCGCGATCCCGAACTTCTCGAGCTCTGTCGGCAGGCCAACATTACTGAGATGTTTCTCGGTGTAGAAACGCCGCGAAAAGCTGGCCTGCGAGAAACGTTGAAGATGCAGAACGTCGCCACTGATCTGGTCTCGGCGGTGAAGACGATCCAGAGCTACGGCATGGTGACGGTGGCCGGCATGATCATCGGGTTCGACAGCGACGATGCGGCGATCTTCGAAGACCAGTACGCATTCCTGCAGGAGGCTGGCATCCCGATCGTCATGCTCGGATTGCTACAGGCGATTCCGCGAACGCCGTTGTACGAGCGGCTCGAACGGGCTGGCCGGCTCCGGAGTCCCGCGCAGGGAAACAACACGCTGTCGTTCACGAACATCGAGCCGGTCTGCATGCGGTACGACGAGCTGGTCAACGGGTACCGCACGTTGTTCACCCGTTTGTACACGCTTGACGCGATCGGCGACCGCTGGCTCGCCAACGTCGATGCGTGGCGGTCGGTGCCAGGGCGCACCTGGCAGCAGAAGCCGCTCGGCAGGTGGCGGCCGTTCATGGTCGTGCAGATGCTGCTGATTCTGCGATGGTACGTGGCGCGTCCGTCACGGTTCGCGTTCTTCTGCCGGATGATCGCCGGCACCTTGACCAGGTTGCCGGCCGCCGTGCTGCAGACCTTCAGCTATCTGGCGTACTTCATCCATCTGCGCGAGTACGCGGACAAAGTCGTGGCCCGCGAGTGGAAGTTCAACTACGCGCTCGACGACGTGAACACGTCAGCCAACCGGTTCGGCGAGGGCGGCGCGATCAACATGCTGAGACTCGAAGCGCAGGAGGACGGCGCCCCGCGCGATTCCACAATCCAGCGCGCCGAAATCCGCGGCGCGGGAAGTGATCGCGAAGGCGGTCAAACAGAACGTCCATGACTCCGAGCCTCGGATCGGGCCTGCTTCGCGCAAAACTAGCGATATGATTTGTTATCACCACACCGCGTTGAGCTCGCACCGCGCTAGGCTTAGTCTAAGTCTAACGAGACCCTGGCTCAGACCGTACCCGATGGCGACGATCCGTTCACCACATGCTCGACGGTCTGAGGCAGGGGCTTCGTCAGTTCTTGCTCCGCAGCCGTAGCTTGCCCGCGTGCGAGTGGAACCGTAACGAGGGTCCGCCGCCGTTCACCTCACCATCAACGGTTGTGTGGCGCCGTCCGAGCGTTCGAGTCGCGAGCGGGAAATCCGATTGAACGCTGCCGCGTCGGCTGTCGGCCTGCAGATGAAACGCGGCGGTCGACGGCAGCGTGAGGTCGAGAGACCCCAGGTGCGACGTGAATTCCGCGCCATGGAACGAGGCGAGGTCACCGGTGACGCTGCCGTTGTGAGCGCCGACCCGAAGCGGTCCAGCCACATCCGACAGATGCACGCGGCCGTTGTGCGTCTCGATGGTAATCGCGGCCTGCACGCCACGAACGTCGACGCTCGCGTTGTGGTCGTAGATCGTCCAGCGCGCGGTCTTCGGCGCCGTGATCGTGTAATCGGAGCATTGAAGTTGACCTTGTTGAGCACGTTGAACACTTCCCACCCCACCTGCAGCGCCTGAGCCGGCGACAGCCGGAACGAGCGCGTCAGCGCGAAGTCGTTCTGCAGGGTCGAGGGGTTCACGACCGTGAACGGCGCCAGCATGCTCTAGGCTGAAGTTCCGCGTACGTATTGGTCACGATCGATAACTTTCCTTCGACAATCGTCGCGTTGTGACGTGTTGGCGGCGACAGAGTGTAGTAACGAGTGCTCTTGTACTCGTCGGTGGCTTCGTGTACAGTCCTCTGGCATGGCGAAACGCACCGGGCCGGTCCATGTGGTCACGACTACCCGCGAGCATAAGGGCAAGACGTATCACAGCTATCTGTTGTGCCGAAGCTATCGCGAGGGGTCGCATGTGCGCAAGGAGACGGTGGGCAACCTGTCGCATCTGCCCCTCCCGATCATCGATCTCATTCGGCGGGCGCTCCGCGAGGAAACGCTCATTCCCGTCGATCAGTTCGAGGTGGTGCGCTCGGTCGCGCACGGCGATGTGCACGCGGTGCTGACAACCATCGACCGGCTCGGGTTGGAACGCGTGCTGTCCACGCGCCGCTGTCCGGAGGCGGCGGTGGTGACCGCCCTGATCGCGGCGCGGGTGATCGCGCCTCATACGAAATTGGCGACGACGCGCTGGTGGCACACGCGGACGCTCGCGGACGATTTCGGGCTCCAGGCGGTCAGCGAAGACGATGTGTACGCGGCGATGGATTGGTTGCTGGACCGACAAGACGCGATTGAGCGAACCCTCGCTGGAGGCCATCTGGCGCAGGGGGGCTTGGTCCTCTACGACGTGAGCTCGAGTTATTTCGAAGGGACCAAGTGTCCGCTCGCCAAACGGGGGTATAACCGCGATGGCAAGCGCGACAAGCTGCAGGTCAATTACGGGCTCGTCACCAATAGCGCCGGCTGTCCGGTGGCGGTGTCGGTGTTTGAAGGGAATGTCGCTGATACGACGACGTTGGTGCCGCAGGTACAGCGGCTCCGGGAGCGCTTCGGCATCCGCGACGTCGTCATCGTCGGGGATCGCGGCATGATCGCGCAGACGTCGATCGACACGCTGAAGACGGTCGATGGCGTGGCCTGGATCACGGCGCTCAAGAGTGCGCAGATCCGGACGCTGCTGACCGGCGGGGCGTTGCAGCTCGGTCTGTTTGATGACCGGAACCTCGTGGAGCTGACGCACCCAGATTATCCCGGTGAACGGTTGATGGCGTGTCGCAACCCCGAGCTCGGAACGGTACGCGCGCACAAACGACAGGACCTCCTCGCCGCCACCACCGCCGCACTGGAGAAGATTCAACGGCGCGTGGCAGGCGGCCGGTTGCGCGGCCGTGCCGAGATTGGGCTGCGCGTGGGCCGCGTCATCAACCAGTACAAGGTCGCGAAACACTTCCGGGTCACGATCACCGACGCGACCTTCACGTTTGCGATTCGCACCGATCGGGTCGCCACCGAGGCGGCCCTCGACGGCATCTATGTGATTCGGACGAATGTCGCGGCGGCCAAGCTGAGTGCGGCCGCCGCGGTGCGACACTACAAAGCGCTGAGCCAGGTGGGACGCGCATTTCGGTCATTGAAAACGATCGACCTGCACGTCCGGCCGATTCATCATCGGTTGGCCGACCGCGTGCGCAGTCATATCTTCCTTTGCATGCTGGCGTATTACGTGGAGTGGCACATGCGAGAGGCCTGGCGTCCATTGCTCTTTGCCGATGAAGACCAACGGGCGAAGGCGCGGCGCGACCCCGTCGCGCCGGCGCGACGCTCCGCGGCCGCCGAGGAGAAGGCGGTGACCCATCGCCTCGCAGATGGCACGATGGTGCATAGCTTCCGCACGTTGCTGCAGGATCTCAGCACGATCGTCCGGAACGCATGCCGCGTGCGCGGGCATGAGGACGCGCCAACCTTTACTGTGACGACGACGCCCTCGCCCGAGCAGCGGCGGGCCTTTGCATTGCTGAAACGGATCGCGTAGTAAGAACGCGCACCGAGGATTTCCCTCAAGTCCAACGACGATCAGGAGATCCTCGACGTGCGAAGGTGGAACTTCAGTCTAGGTCAGCGGCTATTCATTCGCTTCGGCGTCTTCTTGGTCAGCCTGAATCGGTATTCGTGTCCCTTCGCGTCGCGGATGTAGACCGTCTTTTTCGTGATAGCAAACATCACTCGATCACCGACGATCAAGTTCAAGCTGCCTGCGCCGACAGGGAGAATGTCCTTCACTTCAACCCGGTCGTCCTGCGTCTCAATCACATAGGTCGCAACCTCTGGGACGGTCGGAGGATTGGCGGGACTCGGTGGTCCGAACGGTCTGGATCCGACTCTGCCCTGGCCGACGGTCAAGTCACGCATGACGCCAGCGTCGGTACAGGTGCCGGTTTGCCAGTAACGTTCGGGAGCACCGGCCGCGACACCAACCAGGCAGTTGATCGCAGCCGCCGTTGTCAGAAGCAGCAGCGACCATTTCATAGGTCTGCTCCTCCCACTCATTCTATGGCCGATGCTGGCCGGGTAGACGCGTCGGCTTTCGTCGGATACGAATGATCGCCGAGTGCAGGGCCTGCGTTGGCGGCGACCCCCTCGGCCACAGCCACCAGATCGGCGTTAAGCGTTACTGGACGCGAGAGTCGCTCAGCTCTGCTCCAGGTCTGCGAGCGCGATCGGCCAGCCACTCGACCGCATCACACTCGAACCAGGCCATCGGGCCTTCCGAGGCGTAGTCCGGATGGGGAAAGGTGCGCTCGCCTCGGCGCTCAAGACCGATCTTCAGCAGGACCCGTTGTGAGGCGTAATTTTGCAGACTGGCCATCCCGGCGATGCGGGGTAGCTTCAGATCAACGAACCCGTAGCGAAGCACCGCAAGAGCCATCTCTGTTGCGAAGCCCTTACCCCGGGCCGATTTCACAAGCGTAAAGCCTATCTGGATGATTGACTCGCCTCGGATGTGGTTCAACAGGTGGTAACCAAGGCACGCGCCGGTGTCGCGCTCAACGGTCATCCAAATGCCGAGGCCGGGATGTTCGTCGTAGTAGTGCAGGATCCGGGTTCGCAGAAATTCCTCAGATTTCGTGCGGTCTTTAACTCCGCCAAGGTACCTCGTCACATCGGGGTCGCTGTACAGATTCGCCAGCCAATCTATGTCGTCGGGAGTGAAACGCCGCAGGGCGAGACGGTCGCTGGTCAGCCAGTAGTGAGCGCCCGACATGAACCGCAAGTTTACTCCCCGGAGGATTACTCCTGATCAGTCGCCAAGGGTTACGAAGGAGCGCTCGTCGAGACGTTCAATTCGCCTCCATTCCAAAGACCGCCCCGACCAGATCGAGAGAACCGCCGGCCGGAACCAGTCGGTCATGCTCCCAATTCGCAAGGCTTCCACCTGCGCTAGACTATCGAACTGCAATGGCGCTCGGCAAAGGAGTTGGCTATGGTCCGTCGACTGATCTTGGCGGCCTTTTCGGTGTCGTTGACCGTCCCGGCATTGGCCCAGACGACCGACGCGGGCGCTGACCGGTCACTCTCGCCGTCTCTTGCAGCGGTCGCGAGGTCGATGCACGCGACCATTCGCCGCAATATCGCCGAGGCAGCTGAGACCATGTCGGCGGAGGATTATGCCTTCAAGCCGACACCACAGGTCCGAAGCTTCGGCGAGGTCCTCGGTCACATCGCAAACGCGAACTTCTTCTTTTGCGCACAGGCCAAAGGCATGTCTTCGCCTTCAACCACTAATCTCGAGAGAGTGACCGAGAAGGCCGCGCTCGTGAAAGCTCTGCTCGATTCGCTGGCTTACTGCGACACCGTCTACGAGACGACGACTGATTCCAATTTCAATCAGCCAGCCACCATCGCAGGGCTCGGCAACAAGCCGACGCAGACGATTCGCGGGGTCGTGCTCATGTTCAACACCACTCATAATAACGAGCACTACGGCAACATTGTCGTATACATGCGGCTGAAAGGACATGTGCCGCCGTCGACAGCTCTGACTCAACAGCCAAAGAAGTAGCAAAGAGCCTGACAATTCGCTCCAATCCCCGAAGTTCGTAGCCAGATCGGCGT